>Ga0172380_10003600_pt1 | contig 21055 bp, 15 predicted proteins | sample Leawe162metaG_FD_119747 | JGI IMG/M metagenome (GOLD analysis project Ga0172380, IMG submission 119747) | Leachate microbial communities from a municipal landfill in Southern Ontario, Canada - Leachate well 162 metaG | ecosystem: Engineered > Solid waste > Landfill > Unclassified | place... | reverse complement strand
GGGGTCATCGGTTCCCTGCAGGGAATTCGTATTGGCAGGTGAACCGTCTGAAAATGCTAAGCCGCTGTAACAAAATAATGTCGTCATCCGGATGGTCAAAACGGCACTCTTATCAGTACCCCCTTGAGGGGTATAAAGAGCCGTAACGAAATGGCCAAGAAAGCAGAGGTTATTTCGTTACGGCTCCTAACAATAAACGGAAAAGGTGGATCATATGTTGTGGACGATTGCCGTAATACTGATAATTTTGTGGGCTCTTGGACTGGTCAGCAGTTACACCATGGGCGGGTTCATCCATATCCTGCTGGTGATAGCTGTTATTGTGGTGCTGCTCAACATTATCCAGGGGCGCAGAGTTTTATAGCCAGCCTGAGGTTATCAACCCGCAAAAATGACCCCCGCAAGGGGAAGAAAAATGAAAACATACACCTTGCTGGCCATCGTTCTTCCCGCTTGATGATGAATGGGGAAGGAATTTTCAACTGGAAGGAGATTACTGTGAAGGACAAACAAAAAGCGGTCGCGGAAAAGTTTGATACGCAACTGCATGAGTGGAACGCGCAGATTGCTCTGCTCATAGCTGAAGCGGATAAAGCCAAGAAGATCGAAGAGAAGGCTGAATACGACACAAAAATCAGATCGTTACAGCACAAGCGGCATAAGGCCGAGGCTCAGTTGCTGGAGTATAAGGCTGCCGACTATGAGGCGTGGGAGGATCTTAAAAAAGACGCGGAAAAAGCCTGGTCGCAAGTCAGGAGGCCCTTCACATGGCGGTCCTGAGCCGTAAAACCATTCAATACGGGGTTTCACTCTGCGGAAAATCGGTGACTTTGCTGCGCTGTGGTTGCCGAAGGTGAACCGTATTGGTCGTAAAGGAGGAACCATGGGAGACTTCATCATCCAGGACTGTACGCTGCTTACCAAAACCAGCGGCATGTTCGCCGCCATCAATCTCCGCGAGTTACGTGATCGCCTCGTCACCTGCAGGCAGGACGTGCTTTACCACCACTTCTGCGAAACCCCGCTTGTTCCCTCCTTTGACAACCCCGACTACCACAATGATTTCGCGGCGTGGGCCCTCTTGCAATTGGGCGACCGGGTACTCGCCGAGCGGCTTGGCATCATCAACCCCTATATTTTTTACGACCTGGAGAAGCTGCGGGAGCAGGTGCTCGACATCCTCGATGAGCGGCTGAGCGAAGGACTCTTTGCAACGTCGTGCCAGCCAGGCGGGGAATTTTTCTTTACCGAGGCGGTCACCGTGGTCTTTGACACGGGCCTGCGGATTACGTCCCCGGAAAAGTTGCCCGAGGCCATCGGCAGGATGACCAATGGCAGCATCTACTTTCATTTCCTCGAAGCCCGGCGCCGGCCTCCCGTGGGCCTCGACGATTTCTCAGTCTGGCTCTCCGGCTTTCCCAGCCATGAGGCCTGGTGCAGCGCCCTGCAGACGGTGGATTTTGTCTTCTATTCCCTGGCCGACCTCCGGGAAGAGCTGGTGCGGGTCCTGGAAAAAGGAGGTGCGTCATGACCAGATTTCTTTCATCGTACGAAGGAGTGGTGAGCGCCAACGTCATCAGCCAGCTCCGCCAGTTGGGCAGCCGGCTGGCCGGCAGGAGGGTGGTGCACGTCAACTCGACCCGGGAGGGCGGCGGGGTAGCGGAGATCCTCGACTGGATGGTCCCGCTCATGCGGGATGTGGGGCTTGATGCCCAGTGGGAGGTGATCGAGGGAAACAGTGAGTTTTATTCCGTTACCAAAAAGTTCCATAACGGCCTCCAGGGGTTCCCGGTCACCATCAGCAGCCGGGAGTGGCAGACATACCGGGAGGTGAACGAGGTGAACGCCGCCCGGCTGCGGCCGGTTCTCGAAGAAGCAGATTTCGTGGTGATCCATGACCCCCAACCGGCGGCACTGCTGGGACTCTGCCCGAACCGGAAGGGAAAATGGATCTGGCGGGGGCATATCGACATCAGCCGCCCGACGCGCTCGGTCTGGCGCGGGTTGCGGCCCTTTGTCACAGGCTACGATGCGAGCATCTTTTCCATGTGCCAGTTTGCCCAGCCGCTGCCGCATCCCCAGTTTCTCATCCCGCCGAGCATCGACCCTTTAAGCCCGAAAAATATGGACCTCGATCCGGAAGAGTTGACCAGTGTGCGCAACCAGTACAACCTTGATCCGGGCAAACCGCTTCTGGTCCAGATATCCCGTTTCGATCGGTTCAAGGACCCGCTCGGCGTCCTTGCCGCCTACCGGCTCGTCCAGAAGGTCCAGCCTGTGCAGCTGGTACTTGCCGGGGGCGGGGCCACTGACGACCCCGAGGGGCAAGAGGTGCTCGATGAAGTTCTGGAAGCCGCGGCGGGGGACCCCGATATTCACGTCCTGCTGCTGCCTGCCGATGCCCACCGGACCATCAATGCGCTGCAGCGGCTGGCCGACATCGCGATCCAGAAGTCCACCCGTGAAGGGTTCGGCCTCACGGTCACCGAAGGTCTCTGGAAGGGCAAGCCGGTTATCGGCGGCGACACCGGCGGCATCCGGCTGCAGGTGGTGAATTATCACACGGGCTTTCTCGTCAACACCCCCGAAGGAGCGGCGCACCGTATCCGGTTCCTGCTCCACCACGAGGCTCTGCGGAGCAAGATGGGGATCAGGGCGCGGGAGTTCGTTCGCGAACATTTTTTACTCACGCGTCAGCTCAGGGAGTATCTCACCCTGTTTCATATCCTGAGTTCCCAGGAAAATTCGTCCACCATCTATATCTGATCATAAATCCACAGGCGGCTACGATGCAGTTTTTTCAGCAACCCTATTTTGTCTTTCCCGCCATAAGTATTACCATGAAACAACGACGGACTCGGTTCACTCCCCGCTGGTGGAGGACGGGGGACCCAGCGTCTCCCCCGGCTCTCGGCCCGACGCCGGTCCGGGACGGGTTTTTTCCCCGGGTCTGGGCGCCACGGGCGGCGGCGGTGGCGGTGCGGCAGGTCTCGGCTGACGGCCGGGCGGTGGAGCTGGTATCGGAAGGGGACGTGGTGGAAACGACCAGTGGATACTTATCGGATCAGCGGAAAAAAGGAGGGGGGATCATTCGAGAGCACACCGCAACAAACGATGAAACCTTCTTTGCCATAACGATGTCTGCCAGCCAATACGGCGGGGCGTACTTTTTAGAAACGTTGAAGTCGAGATTTTTAACAAGGAATGCTATGAACCTGCAACGACGATATCCCATCGGTGCCGAGGTGCAGCCGAACGGGGGCACGCATTTTCGCGTCTGGGCGTCTCGCCCGAAGAAGGTGGAAGTGTTGTTGGAGGCTGGTCCGGGAGCGCCGGCGGCCGTACAACTGGAACAGCAGGAAGACCAATATTTTGCGGGGTTGGTTCCGCAGGCCGCAGAGGGCACTCGCTATCGCTTCCGGCTGGACGATGCGGGGTGCTTTCCTGACCCGGTGTCACGGTACCAGCCAGATGGGCCACACGGAGCGTCTCAGGTGGTGGATTCATCAGGTTTTGGATGGAACGACAATGAGTGGCAGGGCGCCTGTATCCATGGCCAGGTTATTTACGAAATGCACATCGGGACCTTCTCTCGTGAAGGGACATGGCAGGCCGCTCAGCGGGAACTCGCGGAGCTGGCTGACTGTGGAATCACCATAGTCGAAGTGATGCCCGTGGCTGATTTTTCCGGGCGTTTCGGGTGGGGTTACGACGGAGTTGGACAGTTCGCTCCGGTTCGGCTGTATGGAGAGCCGGACGATTTCCGCCGTTTCGTAGACGAGGCTCATCGCCTCGGCCTGGGGGTGATTCTCGATGTGGTTTACAACCATTTCGGCCCGGACGGGAATTACTTGGCTGCGTTTTCGCCTGACTATTTTACCGACCGGTACAAGAGCGATTGGGGTGAGGCCATCAACTTCGATGGCGAGAAGGCGGGTCCGGTTCGCGAATTCTTCCTCACAAATGCCGCCTACTGGATCGAGGAGTTCCATCTCGACGGACTTCGGCTGGACGCCACACAACAGATATTCGACACCTCGCCGGAAAACATCATAACGGCCATTGGAAAACGCGTACGGGAAGCGGCGGGCGGGCGGAAGACGATCATCCTGGCGGAGAATGAGCCACAACTCACGAAGCTGGTGCGCCCGATCGAGAGCGGCGGCTACGGGTTGGATGCTCTCTGGAATGACGATTTCCATCACAGCGCCATGGTCGCGATGACAGGACGCAACGAAGCCTACTATACCGACTACCTGGGCAAGCCGCAGGAATTCATCTCGATGGTGAAGTACGGCTATCTCTACCAGGGACAGCGGTACAAGTGGCAGCAGCAGCGGCGCGGTACGCCCGGACTCGGGCTGGCGCCGGAACACTTCGTCACGTATATCCAGAATCACGACCAGATCGCCAATTCCTACCGTTGCGAACGCGTGCAGTTCATGACCAGCCCCGGGCGGCTGAGAGCGATGACCGCGCTTATGCTGCTCACGCCCGGCACCCCCATGCTCTTCCAGGGGCAGGAGTTCACGTCATCAAGTCCGTTCTGTTTTTTTGCGGACCACAAGACTGATCTGGCCAAGCTAGTGAAAAAAGGGCGAACGACGTTTCTGGCGCAGTTCCGCAGTCTGGCCACCAGCGAGATGCAGTCACGCCTGGCCGACCAGGCGAATCCCTCTACTTTCGAAAGGTGCAAGCTTGACTTCAGCGAGCGCGAACGTAATCGGCACTCCTACGATCTGCATAGGGACCTGCTGCGTTTGCGCCGTGAAGACCCTGTCTTCAGTGCCCAAACTCCGGGCTGTGTGGATGGGGCTGTGCTCGCTGAAGAGTGCCTGCTGCTGCGTTTTTTCGGCGAGGGAGGCGACGACCGCCTCTTGCTGGTCAACTTCGGAGCGGATCTGCATCTGGACCCCGCGCCCGAACCTCTGCTCGCACCGCCGGATAAAATGACATGGCAGACCTTGTGGTCGAGCGAGGATCCCCGGTACGGCGGCGGCGGAACGCCTCGGCTCGATTCCGAAGACAACTGGCGCATCCCGGGACATGCCGCGGTAGCGTTGCGTCCAACAGCAACGGAGAAAAAAAGGCATGGCTGACCCGAGTCGAGTTCTATGCAGCGGCGAGTCATGCAAGCCGGAAGCGGACCCCCACATGATGGAAGAGTGGCTGGTCACCAATGGAATCGGCGGATACGCGATGGGAACCGTGACCGGCGCCATCACCCGCCGCTATCACGGGCTTTTGATCGCAGCTCTGCCCAATCCCCTGGGGCGCATGATGATGCTGAACGGACTCTCCGAGCGTCTGCGTCTGCCGGACCGCCGAGTGGTGTACACGGGGGCGGAGGAACTCGCGGGCATCACACCGGAGGTTCCCCTTGCCCTCAGTGAGTTTCGTCTGGAAGCCGGTCTGCCGGTGTGGCGCTATGAGGTGGATGGGTTTGTCCTCGAAAAACGTCTTATTCTTCCGTACCGGCAAAACACCGTGCACGTGACGTATCTACTGCTTTCCGGCAAAGGCAAGTTGCGGTTAGGACTCAGGCCGGCGATGCATTTCCGTTCGCACGATGCGCTCGTCAGCGAGCGGCGCTCGATATACTATAAATTATCCGTGCTTGAGGACCAGTTCGAGATCACGGGCGCTACGGACCTGCCCGTGCTAAGGCTCATCGTTCACGGTCCGTCGACGGCATTTACCTTTGACCGCAAGGAAACGTCCTTGATTCCCTATCGCACCGAGCGCCACCGCGGGTACGAGTGGCAGGGGTCACTTTGGAGTCCCGGTTACTTTCGTGCTGATCTGGCCGAAGGCGACCGGACCACGCTCGTGGCGTCAACCGAGGAGTGGGACACGATTCGGGCACTGTCACCGGAGGGAGCTTTCCGTGCCGAACTTGATCGCCGCAGGCGGCTGCTGGACGCCGCTCCGCCGCAAGCCCGAACGGGACCGGCCGCTGAACTGGTGCTTGCCGCCGATCAGTTCCTTATCACGCCCGTCGGCCGCCTGGAAGACGCAGGTGTGCGGGTCTCCGGCGATGAGATTCGAACAGTTATCGCGGGGTACCCCTGGTTCACCGACTGGGGCCGCGACACCATGATCAGCCTGGAAGGACTCACGATGATGACCGGTCGCGGGAACGAGGCGGGCTGGATCCTGCGAACGTTTGCTCATTACGTGCGCGATGGACTGATCCCCAATATGTTCCCCGAAGGCGAGAGGGACGGCCTCTATCATACCGCCGACGCTACTCTGTGGTTTTTCCACGCCATCCACCGATACGTGCGGATGACGAACGACCGCGCGACGCTGAAGTTGTTGCTTCCTAAACTCGTTGAAATCATTGAGTGTCATAGGAACGGAACGCGGTTCGGCATCGGCATGGACCCCAAGGACGCCTTGCTGCGCCAAGGGCAGCAAGGGTATCAGCTCACCTGGATGGACGCCAAGGTGGGAGACTGGGTGGTGACGCCGCGGCGGGGCAAAGCGGTGGAGATCAACGCGCTCTGGTACAACGCGCTACGGTTGATGGCGGGTTGGCTGAAGGAAGAGGGCCAGGAGGCCGCCATGATCAGCATGAATGAGACGGCTGACCGGGTGCGGAAGTCTTTCAACCAACGGTTCTGGTATGAAAAGGGGGGCTATCTCTACGATGTGGTGGACGCAGAAAACGGCGGCAACGACGACGCGTGCCGTCCGAACCAGGTTTTTGCGATCTCGCTCGATCACCCGGTGCTCGACGAAGTTCGATGGAAAACCGTAATGGATGTGGTGACGGATCGCCTGCTCACGCCCGTTGGATTACGTTCTCTCGCGCCGGGACATCCGGATTACAAGGCGAGATACTACGGCGACCTGCGCGCCCGCGATGCCGCATACCATCAGGGCACAGTGTGGGCATGGCTCATCGGTCCTTATGTGGATGCGTGGCTCAAGCTGAATCCGGGCAAGGAAGCGGACGCCCGGGGATTCCTTGCAGGCTTTGCGGCACACCTTGACGAAGCCTGCGTCGGTTCAATCAGCGAGGTCTTCGATGCCGAAACGCCCTACACCCCGCGCGGTTGCGTGGCGCAGGCATGGAGTGTGGCGGAGGTGCTGCGCTGCTGGGTGAATACGGCTACTGCCTCCCCATGAGCTTGACCGTGCTCCTGGCTGGGAACCCGGAACACGTGTCACCTGCGCTTGGATTAAAATAAATCTCCTCCGGGGATGATAAAAATGGGAAACAATCCCAACCACACCACGCCGTCTCCTCGTATTCCTTCAGCCACCTACCGGCTGCAGTTTCACGCCGGCTTCGGTTTCCGGGATGCGTCCGTCATCCTGCCCTATCTCAGGGACCTCGGGGTGACGGACGTCTACGCCTCCCCGTATCTCAAGGCCCGTGCGGGCAGCACCAACGGCTACGACATCGTGTCCTATGATGGCCTGAGCCGGGAAGTCGGCACCGGGGAGGAGTACGAGGCCTTTACCCATCTGCTCCGTGACCTCGGCATGGGCCAGATTCTCGATATCGTCCCGAACCATATGTGCGTGGAGGGCGGGGAGAACCCCTGGTGGCAGGATCTCCTCGAAAACGGTCCCGGTTCGGTCCATGCCCGAACCTTCGATATCAACTGGGATCCGGTGAAAAAGGAACTCAAGAACAAGGTTCTCATCCCAGTCCTGGGGGATCAGTACGGCAATGTTCTGGAAAACGGCGAACTCATCCTCGTTTTTGACAACGGCGCCTTTACCATCCATTACTACGAGCATCGATTCCCCGTTATGCCCAAGAGCTACATACACATCCTCGGCCACCGGCTGGAGTCCCTGGAGCAGGAGTTGGGCCGCGACACGCTCCCTTTCCAGGAACTGCTCAGCATCATGACCGAGCTCCGGCATCTGCCCCTGTATACGGAAACCGATCCGGAGCGGGTGGCGGAACGCTATCGGGAAAAGGAGGTGGTCAAACTCCGGCTCCAGAGGTTGTGCAGCGACTGCGCTGGCGTTGCCGCTTTCATCGACGAAAACGTGCTTCTCATCAATGGCCAGCCGGGCGTGGCGGAAAGTTTCGACCTCCTCGATCGAATCCTGACCGAACAGGTCTACCGCATCTCCCACTGGCGGGTGGCGACGGAGGAGATCAACTACCGGCGCTTCTTTGACATCAATGCGCTGGGCGCCATCCGGGTGGAGAACGAGGCGGTTTTCGCCGAAACCCACGGTTTTGTCCTGCGCCTGGTGGGCGAAGGCAAGGTCACCGGTCTGCGGGTGGATCACGTCGACGGCCTCTACGACCCTGCCGCTTACCTTCGTCGTCTCCAGGAACAGTGCCTGCGCGCCCGCATCGACGAGACTCGGACAGGGGGACAAGCCGAGGAGCAAACGGCACCTCCTGCCAAGCCTTCGGCCTGTCCGCCATTCTATATCATCGGGGAGAAGATACTCATGCAGGGCGAGCAGCTCCCCCGGGACTGGCCGGTGCAGGGCGCTACCGGATATGCCTTTTTGAACAGCGTGGGCGGTCTTTTCGTGGACAGCGTCAACGTCCGCAAATTTGATGCCATTTATGAACGTTTCATCCGCAACCACCGCAAGTTCCCCGAGCTGGCCGTCGAGGCGAAGAGGCTGGTCATGCGGGTTTCCATGTCGAGCGAGATCAACAACCTCAGCTATTTTCTCAATACCATCTCCGAGAGGAACCGGCACACCCGGGACTTCACCTTGAACAGCCTCACCAAGGCGCTGGTGGAGGTCATCGCTTTCTTTCCGGTCTACCGGACGTATATCAGAAACGAGGTAATCGCGGAGCGCGACCGGCTCAACATCGAGCATGCCGTGGCGAATGCCAGACGGCACAACCCGTCCATGGGGCCCTTCATTTTCGACTTTATCCATGATGTCCTGCTGTTGCGTTGCCCCGCAGGCTCGGACGAGGAGGATCTGCGCCTGCGCCTCGATTTTGTCATGCGCTTTCAGCAACTCACCGGCCCGGTGATGGCCAAAGGGGTGGAGGATACGGCCAGCTATGTCTATAACCGTCTCGTCTCCTTAAACGAAGTGGGCGGCTCCCCCGATCGTTTCGGCTGTCTGGCCGATTCCTTCCATCAACAGAACATGGGACGTTTCGAGACCTACCCCCATGCCATGATCGCCACCGCCACCCATGACACCAAGCGCAGCGAGGATGTTCGCGCCCGCCTTAATGTGTTGTCGGAAATCCCCGATCTCTGGAGCAAGGCGCTCACCACTTGGAGCCAGTTCAACCGCAAGCGGCGCAAAGAGGTCGACGGCCAGCAGGTGCCTTCCCGCAACGAGGAGTATCTTCTCTACCAGACCCTGCTCGGCGTCTGGCCCCATGAACCTTGCCCGGGGGAGAAATTCGGCGAATTCCGGCAACGGATCCGGGACTATATGCGCAAGGCGATCCGCGAGGCCAAAGTCAACAGCAGTTGGGTGCACCCCAACGCGTCCCACGAGGAAGCGGTGGATACATTCGTCGACGCCATCCTCGGGGACGGTGATACCCCCTTTGTCCGCTCCTTCCTGGGGCTTGCCGGCTATGTGAGCCGGCTCGGCAGGTTCAACTCCCTTTCCCAGACGTTACTGAAGATAACCTCCCCGGGCATGCCGGACTTCTATCAGGGCACCGAGCTCTGGGACCTGAGCCTCGTGGACCCGGACAACCGCCGGCCGGTGGATTTCGTCAGACGCAGGGAGATGCTGCTGGACCTGCAGACCAGGGAGCGGCAGCTGGGGCTTGCCGCTCTGTGCGGTGAGCTGCTGGGTCGCATGGAGGACGGCGGCATCAAGCTCTTCCTGACCTGGAAGGCCCTCACCTTCCGGCGGGAGAATCGGGAGATATTTGCGCAGGGCGCCTACACTCCCCTGCCGGCAAGGGGGGAGCGGGCGGAATCGGCGGTCGCCTTTGCGCGGATGTTCCAGGGGAAAATGGTGATCGTGGTCGTGCCCCGCTTCTTATCGCACCTTGTCCGGGATGACGTTCCCTATCCCCTGGGCGAGGCGGCCTGGGGAGATACCGTCATTGAACTTCCGGCGGAGTCCATTCAGTATCCGCTGGCGCCGGATTCAGTTCAATACCCCCTTGAGGGGTCCGGGGGGGCCGCCGGCAGCTACCGCAACATCTTTACCGGCGACATCCATGCCGGAGAAGAAACAGCCGGCCGGGCCCTCCCCCTGGCCGCAATTTTCCGGCAATTTCCGGTGGCGCTTCTGGAGTGGAGCTCGGATCCCCAAAAAAAATAAAAGGAGGATTGTGATGGAACGATATCTTTGTGTTCATGCCCACTTCTACCAGCCCCCCCGCGAAAACCCCTGGCTGGGGGAGATCGAGATTCAGGACACTGCTCATCCCTATCATGACTGGAACGAGAGGATCGCCGCGGAATGCTATGTGCCCAATGTCGCGTCACGTCTCCTGGACGGAGAGGGCCGGATCCTCGACATCGTGAGCAACTTTGCCCACATCAGCTTCAACATCGGGCCGACGCTGCTTTCCTGGATGGAACATCGTGTTCCCGAGGCCTATGAACAAATTCTCGCCGCCGACCGGCAGAGCAGAGAGTGGCGGGGAGGGCACGGCAACGCGCTGGCGCAAGTGTACAACCACGTCATCATGCCCCTTGCCAATTCCAGGGACAAACAGACTCAAGTTCTCTGGGGGATCGAGGATTTCCGCCACCGTTTCGGGCGCGACCCCGAAGGCATGTGGCTGGCCGAGACGGCGGTGGATCTGGAAACGCTTGATCTGCTTGCCCGGCACGGAATCCGTTTCACGATCCTCGCCCCCAGTCAGGCGGCCAGGAGCCGCAGGGTCAAGGGCGGCGGACGGTGGCGCGACGTGAGCAATAGCCGTATCGACCCCTCGCAGCCCTACCTGTGCCGACTGCCATCGGGCAGCGCCATCAGCCTCTTTTTTTATGACGGCCCCATTTCCCAGGCCGTGGCCTTCGAGAAACTGCTCTCGAGCGGCGAGCACTTCGCGGACCGGCTGCTCGGCGGATTTTCGGAGGTCCGCACCGGGCCGCAACTCATGCACATCGCCACCGACGGAGAAAGCTACGGCCACCACCACCGGTTCGGCGACATGGCCCTGGCCTATGCCCTGAACACCATTGAAGCACAAGGTCTTGCCAGCCTGACGAATTACGGGCAATACCTTGAACGTTACCCCCCGGTCCAGGAAGTGAAGATTTTCGAAAATTCCTCCTGGAGTTGCAGCCACGGTATCGAACGCTGGAAAAGCGATTGCGGTTGCAACTCCGGAGGTCATCCCGGCTGGACCCAGGAATGGCGCGCTCCGCTCCGGGGGGCCTTGGACTGGCTCCGGGATGAAACCGCTGGCCTGTACCAAGACCGTCTCCGTTCTCTCGGCATCGATCCGTGGGCGGCCAGGGATGCCTATATCCAGGTCATCCTCGACCGCTCCGAGGAAATGGGGCATCGGTTTGCCGCCACCCACTCGCCGGGGGAGCTTGGGGACGAAGAGCGGATCATGTTTTTCCGTGGCCTGGAGATGCAGCGCCATGCGCTCCTCATGTACACCAGTTGCGGGTGGTTTTTTGATGAAATTTCCGGGATCGAGACGGTGCAGATTCTGCAATACGCAGGCCGGGTCATTCAGCTCGCCCGGGAAATGGGCCTGGAGCTTGAAACTCCTTTCCTGGAACGTCTTGCCGCCGCCAGGAGCAACATCCCGGAGCATCGGGACGGGGCGCACATCTACGAACAATTTGTGCGGCCGACCATGGTCGATCTTGAAAAAGTTGCCGCCCATTATGCGATCAGTTCTCTTTTTGAGGACTATGGCGAGAGCACCGGCATCTACCACTTCGATCTCAACAGGGAGGATTTCTGGCAAGCCAAAGCCGACTCGGTCAAGGCAACGGTAGGCCGGATTGCCGTCCGGTCGAGGCTTTTCGGGGAGACCCGCAGGGCGAGCTTCTGTGTATTGCACTTCGGCAACCATTCCATAAACGGCAAGGTCCGCGACTATCGAGACGACGATTCATACCTGGCGATGAAGAAGGAAGTCGTCGCCTGTTTTGAGCTCGGTGACTACACGCAGTTGGTCCGGATCATGGATACGCACTTCGGTCTGCGCACCTATTCGCTTCTCGATCTCTTCCGCGACGAACAACGCAACGTCCTGGAGATTCTCACGGAACAGACGGTGAAGGGGTTCATCAATCGCAACCGGGAAATGTATGACCAGAGCCTGAGCTTGATGCAGTTTCTCCAGCACGCGGCCATGCCGATTCCCAAAGTTCTGGTGAATGCGGCGGAATATGTTGTCAATCATGACCTCTGGAACGCGATTCGTGCCGAGCCCCTGGACTGTCAAAAGGCTTCGGAATTGCTGGAAGAGGTCCGGCGGTGGGGGGTTACGGTGGATTCCTCAAAAATGGAGATGGTCGTCCGCTTCAGACTGGAAGGGATGATGGAGCAGTTTGCCGCCAATCCCGCCGAACCAGGGCTGTTGGAACAGATCAGAACTATTCTGAAACTGCTGGGCCAGATGAATACGGAGGTGAACTACTGGCAGATCCAAAACAGTTACCACCGCATGGCGCAGACCGTTACCCTGGATTTTTCCGCCGCGGCGCGGGCCGGAGACAGGGAGGCGCTTCGTTGGCTTGAGGGGTTCCGGGACCTGGGCATCGAGCTTTCTTTCAACATCGAGTCCCTGTTCCAGAAGTTTGGTCTGGAGATCCCTGGTGAAGAGCCGGTTACAGGTTGATCCCCTGCTGGTCTGCAGGGCTCAAAAGGGTCAAGCGGAGGTGAAGAGCAGGATAGCGCAGAGCCTCCCCTTGATTGCCCCGGCTTCCCACCCCTCAATACTTTGCGGGGCCACCATATGTTGAGGCCAGACAGATTCTGTCAGCTTTCCTTGCTGTGCCCGTCGCTTCATCTAATCCTTTGTTAATAGAGGACTTTTCGATATATCTCCGTCTGTTTTTTCTGCCGGCACCACTTTTGCTTATGCTCAACAATAAAGCTGAGTTGAGCTGCTTGTCTGCTCAAACGAAACTTATACCCTTGCGGTATAAGATTCTGTAAATTCGCTGAATTCGTCAAAACTGAAAATAGACTTTTTACCCGCAAGGGGCATCAATACGAATTCAGCAATTTTACTCTTGATTCTTGCGGAAATGACAAAGGTGATCCGCTATTGGCAGTAATTCAAGGTAAAAACGGCTTACGGGAGTCAGCCTGATAGATTTTGAGTAAGCTGCTGTAACAAATAATTTCATCATCTGGATGGTCAAAACGCCATAAAGAGCCGTAACGAAATGGCCAAGAAAGCAGAGGTTATTTCGTAACGGCTCCTAAGTGGAAATGATAAGTACCTCACCCTATTGACAGGAGAAAATTATGAAGAAAAACGTTTTCCTTCTTAGTCTGTTTCTGTTCATCTTTGCCTGGATGGACAGCAGCTTCGCCTATGAAGACCTCAAGGTGGAAACACCCAAGTTGAAATCAAAACTGAACTTTCAGACCGTAAACGACAACAAGGTGCTGGTCTCGGTGTTAAATGATGAAAACGAGGCCATCCTCGGTCTGCAGAAAGAGGATTTCCAGATCACCAGAGGCCCCAAGACCGCCGAGATCATCTCGGTGGAAGAAGTCAGGGAGCAGCGGGACACGGGCCTCAATATCGTCCTGGTGGTGGACAACTCCTATTCCATGAAGCAGCGCAAGGCCATTGCTCCGGTGCTTGCCGCCCTGGATCAATTTCTCTCCCTGGTCCGGCCCATTGACAATGTCCATATCATCACCTTTGTCGATCCCGGCACCGAGCAGGTCGGCCGCCCCAGGGTGTCCACCAAGGTTACCCAGTCAAGCGATCCGGCCTTGCTCAGCCTGGCCTTGAAGGAAAGCTATGCCGACCCCACCGACGGCACGTATCTGTATGACGCCATGCAGGAAGGCCTGAAAATCATCCGCAGCATGCCGGAAAAGAGCCAGAAGTTCATGGTGGTCTTCTCCGACGGGGAAGATATCAACAGTGTGGTCAAAACCGGGGATCTGCAGCTGACCGCCTCAGGGCCGCAGAATTTTACCACCTATGCCGTGGACTACATGGACAAGCCCGGTCTGGACCCGTTTCTGCAGTCCTTTGCCGAGGGCACGGGCGGCAAGATCCGCAAGGCCAGATCAGCCGACGATTTTCTCCCCATCTTCAAACAGTTTTCCACCACCATTTTCCACCGCTATGCGGTAACCTTCCGCTTCCTCAACCCGCCGACCGGCACCCTTACCAGTGAACCATCGGCAGTCAACATCGAAGAGATTACCATAGTGGACAGCTCGCCGCTGTTGAACTACGTCTATTTCGACACCGGCAGAAGTGAAATATCCGACCGCTACGTCACCTTTGCCCGCCAGGACGAAACAGAGGCGTTTGCCGAGGAAAAGCTGAGGGACACCATGGAGAAGTATCACCAGATTTTGAACGTTATCGGCAAACGTCTGGTGATGAACCCGGAGGCCCGGATCAGCATTGTGGGCTGTAATTCCAATACAGGCGAAGAAAAAGGCCAGATGGCCCTGTCCAGGAGCCGGGCCGATAAGGTCTTTGCCTATTTCAGATATGTGTGGGGCATTGATCCCTCACGTATGAATGTCACGGCCCAGAATCTTCCCAACGTACCCAGCACCAGCCGGGTGCCGGAAGGGGTCATCGAAAATCAGCGGGTGGAGATTTATTCCGATCATCCCGCCATCCTCGACACCATCAAAAGCACCTATATGCAGGAGAACTGCGACACCACGGAAATACGCATCGTACCGGCAATTGCAACCCAGACGGTTCTCGCCAAATGGCAGCTCAAACTGCTGGGCGGCGGCAAGGAACTCCTGACCAGGGAGGGCACGGGCAATCTCCCGCAGTCCTTTGTCTTTGACATGGAATCCCTCGGCGGCGTGCACAATGTTGCCCTGATGGATCAGATCACCGCCGAGATCGCAGGCCAGGACAACGAAGGCAACGTCTTCACCGTCTCGACCCAGGCACCGACCAAAATCAACTTCATCAGGCGCGAGGAGCGCATGGCCCAGAAAATTGCATCCAAGGTGATAGAAAAATACGGCTTGATCCTCTTTGAATTCGACCGGGAAGATCTGAAAGACCGCAATCAGATCATTGTCAACCGGGTCATCACCAGAATGGGCGCGCTGCCGTCGGCCACGATGAATATCGCCGGACATACCGACACCATCGGCGAGGAGGATTATAACATCAAATTGTCCGAACGCCGGGCAAGCGCCGTATACGCCGCCATGATCGAAACCGGCATCGCCGTTGTCTCCCAGATCACCTATCAGGGCAACGGCCCAAATAATCCGCCCTATGACAACAGCATTCCGGAGGGCCGGGCGCTGAACAGGACCGTCATCATCACCCTCATGTATACGGAGTAAACTGACTGTGCCGTGTGACCATCCCCAACGAACAAAGGTCTGGGAACGTTGGGGGGGCACGGCAAGGAACATAGCCGAAAAAGGCAGGAACTCCTGAGTAGGGGTTTGGGAAGATAAAAATCAAAAAATTTCACACACAAGGAGAATCATTATGAAACCATTGCATCTGTTCGCTAACTTTTTTCTCGTCATTCTGCTGGTTTCTTTTCTGGGCTGCGCATCAACGGCAAAACAGGAGGGAACCGGAGAGTATATCGACGACTCCGTCATTACCACCAAAGTAAAGGCGGAAATTCTCAAAGACGATGCGCTGAAGTCGAGCGAGATCAACGTTGAAACGTTCAAGGGCGTGGTTCAGTTGAGCGGCTTTGTCAATTCTCAGGCCGACATTAACAAGGCGGTCGAAGTTGCCCGCAGCGTCAAGGGCGTGACATCGGTCAAGAATGATATGCACGTTAAGGGCAAGCGCTAAATCGGCTCGGCATAAAGAGCCGTAACGAAATGGTTAAGAAAGAAAAGGTTATTTTGTAACGGCTCCTTGTGAATTGTGCCAGCGGCGCAGCCGCGTTTCATATCAGCCGGACCATGAAAGGAGAAAAACTGTCATGGGAAAAAAACGGCTGATGATGGATGGGGCAGAATGTTTTAACCATGAGGAGATTGCTGTGACGGATAAACGAAAAGCGTACGAAGAAAAGTTTGATGCGCAACTGCAGGAGTGGAACGCGCAAATCGCTCTGCTCAAGGCCAGGGCGGACAAAGCCAAGGCCGAAGCGAAGATTGAATACTACAAAACCATCGAGGCCATGCAGCGCAAGCGAGATACGGCCAAGACGAAGCTGGATGAGTTGAAATCCGCCGGCGATGGGGCGTGGGAAGACCTCAAAACAGGAGCGGAAAAGGCCTGGGATGAAGTCAAGACAGCCTTCCACGATGCGGCCTCGAAGTTTAAATGAGCAAGGGCGCTGGACACATCGGTATGACTTTTAACGCACCTTGGACCCCAAAAACGGATGATGAATTGAACATGCCTATGCATATCACTACCTGTCTCACTGTTACCGGCCGCCTGTGCGCCGCCTCTCTCTGTCTCATGCTCCTTTTCCCATCTTCCCCCGCGGAGGCGGCGGACAGGGGCGGCGATGAATTTCTGACCGGTTATGTTGCCTCCATCCTTGAGCGGGACCTGCACTGGGAGAGAGACAGCTATATTTTGAAGATTGTCAACGGGGTTGCCACCATTACCTTGTTTAAGGATGACCCGCTACGACAGGAAGCGGCCGACAAGCAGCTGCGCGCTATCGACGGATTGCAGAGGATAGCGATTGTGGTGAAGCCCGCGGACGCCGCCAAGCCGGGGGCGTTCAGCCGGTTTGTGGGGATAACCGGCCAAGGGGAAGCCTTTCCAACGGGCGACCTGTTCCGGCCGCTCATCGCCGACCCGAAGCAGCCGCAGTTCTTTGTCAGCCTCAACGGTTTCAAATCGCCGGAGGTGCGATACACCATGGCGTCAGTGGGCTTTGGAGAGACATTCGGCATGTACAGGTTCTTCGGGAGCCGTGAGGGAAACGGCCTGCAACTGAGCGTGCAAGGCGGCCTGTTCGCCCAATTTAACATGGACAGCTCTTCCTCCGACCTCATCAACGCGGATTACACCATCGGCATTCCCCTTACCTACCGGCATGGCGACAATTCGCTCCGCTTGCGCCTTTATCACCAGAGTTCGCACCTGGGGGATGAATTACTCCTGAGTGATAATCATCCGGAACGGGTTAACCTCAGCTACGAAGCCGTTGAGCTCATCTATTCCCGCGAATGGCGGGGCTGGCGAGGGTACGGCGGCGGTGAGTACCTGATTCACAAGGAACCGGACGATCTCCAGCCGCTGAGCGCCCACTGGGGGATCGAGTATCGCGGCGAGAAGCCGCTGGTGTGGAACGGCAGGCCGGTTGGCGGGGTGGACATGAAGAGCCTGGAGGAGAATGACTGGGCCATCGACACCAGCGTCAAGGTCGGCCTCGAGTTCGGTCACCCCAACCCGGGGCAGCGCCGTCTGCGTCTCTTGGCCCAGTGGTATAAGGGGTTTGATCCGTACGGCCAGTTTTACAACAATGATATTGAATACTATGGCCTGGGGCTGTCTCTGGGATTCTGACGGAGTGTGTCGAGGAGAGTTCCATTTGCTATAAGGATGATTCAACTTTCCGAGTTGTGGTAACATGTTGAAATTAAATTGATATCCTCATGGTCCCGGCAGCTTGTTTCCAGAGAATTCAGAAGCCGGAAATCAGGAGCCAGAATAAAACGTAATAAAATCAACCATTCTGAATTCTGTCTCCTGTCTCCTGAATTCTCATGACGAGATCAGAGCAGCAACTATGTCACAAAAATATCGTTATTTCGACAAAATAGATCAGGTCAGAAAGTTGAGAGGATGATATTGCCGGACCAGCGCCTGCAACGGTCTTCCCTTTCCCTCAATATGTTGAGGGTTCACCGCATATTGAGGTCGGGCAGGTCCGGTCAGACGCTCCTTCTGTATATTTTCCCTGGCCGGCATGTCTTTTGCCAATGATATTTGATGATGAATTCGTATTTATGCACCTGGCGGGTAAAAAGTCTGTTTTCAACACGGAGCACACGGAAATCACAAAGAAAAATTTTTTAATTACAATTAGTTATCTCTGTAAGCTCTGTGGTTGATTTTCAGTTTTTACGAGTCCTTCATTTGCTAAGAGATCAACAAAACAGGAGGTTTATCATGAGCGAATATAAACGTATTCTGGTCGTGGTCAGAATAATCCAGTCATGCAGAAAAGCCATTCAATACGGGGTATCTCTTGCCCGGAAATACAGAGCCCAACTGTATGTGATTCATTCCGTACATAATCCCATCGGGCTCAAGGGCTGGGGCCTGGGCACCAGAGACCTTGCCTTGGAATATGAAAAGAGTCTGGTGGATTCCAGGCAGAAGTTGTTGGCCCTTATCGAGGATGAGAAAACACAAGGCATGCCCATAAAGGAACTGATCCGGGAAGGCGATCCCACTGAAGAGATCCTGAAAGCCATTGAGGAAGAAAAAATCAATCTGCTGGTCATGCTTGCCCACGAAGAGGGTCATGTGGAACACTTGCTCTTCGGCCGCAGCAACGATGAGCTGGTCAGAAAAATGCCCTGTTCGATCATGCTGGTGAAAAAGGAGCCCGAGGCCATTGCCGAAGACAAGGAGGATGAGTAGCAGTAATTTGAGAGGAACCGCCATGAATATCCTGCTTGTTTATCCCGAATATCCGGACACATTCTGGAGTTTTAAGCATTCCCTCAAGTTTATTGCCAAAAAAGCCGCTTTCCCGCCCCTTGGCCTGTTGACCGTGGCCGCCATGCTGCCTGATGTCTGGCAAAAGAAACTGGTGGACCTTAATGTCGAGCCGTTAACGGATGAGCAGCTGGCCTGGGCGGATCTGGTCTTTCTCAGCGCCATGATCGTCCAGAAAGAGAGCGCCCGGCAGATCATCGCGCGGTGCAAGGCCCAGGGGAAAAAAATTGTTGCCGGAGGACCGGTGTTCACCACCCAGCATGAACAATTTGTTGATGTTGATCATTTTGTCTTAAACGAGGCGGAAATAACCCTGCCCCTCTTTCTCCATGATCTGGCCGTGGGTCATGCAAAGCCTGTGTATTGCTCCAAAGAGAGACCTGATATCAGCAAAACTCCGGTTCCTCTCTGGTCGCTCATTGACCTCGGAAATTACGCAACCATGTCAATCCAGTATTCCCGGGGATGCCCGTTCAACTGCGAATTCTGCGATATCATCATCATGAATGGCAGGGTTCCCCGCCTAAAATCGCCGGCACAGATGCAAGTCGAATTCCAGGCCCTGTTTGATGCGGGTTGGCGGAAATCAGTCTTCATCGTTGATGACAATTTTATCGGCAATACCCTCCAGGTGAAGCAAACACTGCCTGTTCTGATCAGATGGCAGCAGGAGCATCAATTTCCCTTCACCCTGTTGACCGAGGCAAGCGTCAACCTGGCTCAGGATGAGGAACTGATGCAACTGATGAGCGCCGCCAATTTCTTCAAAGTCTTCGTCGGCCTTGAAACGCCGAACCAGGCCAGCCTGGTGGAATGCGGTAAAAAACAGAATACGGCAGGCAGCCTGGCCGAGGTGGTGGAAACGATTCACCGGCACGGCATGCAGGTCATGGGCGGATTCATCGTTGGTTTTGATCATGACCCCGAGAACATCTTTGACATGCAGGTGCGCTTTATCCAACAGATCGGCGTGGTCACGGCCATGGTGGGCATCTTGACCGCCCTGCCGCAGACCCGTCTCTGGCACCGCCTGAAAGCCGAAGGAAGGCTGCTCAGCGATGCCACCGGTGAAAATACCGATGGCCGCCTGAACTTTAAGCCGAAAATGGAAAAAAAGAAACTCATTGAAGGGTATCAAAAGCTCCTCACCACTCTGTATTCCCCAAAACAGTACTACCAGAGGATAAACACCTTTCTCAACAACTACACGCCCACCGCCAGAACCAGGGTAAACAGGGAAGATCTTCTCGCCTTCCTGCGAGCTGCCTGGCGACTCGGCATCGTATCGAAAGCCCGGTTCCGCTATTGGAAATTAATTGTGAAAACATTTTTCGTGAATCGCAGAGCCCTGCCCATTGCCGTGGAACTGGCCATCCATGGTTTTCATTATGAAAAGATTCTGAAGCGGGTCTGCCGGCCGTAAAACATTGCAACGTTTGAGGGGGTGCAGCTTGCATTCTGCGGACAGTCCGCCATCCATGCCGGCAGTGCAAAACATCAATCTTGTCAACTAAGGAGGCAATATGAAAAGAATATCAATTTTAATGCTTATCGCACTGGCATTGCTGACGTCCTGTATGGTGGTGCCGGCAGGACGCGGCCACCGTTCCGAAGGGGTAATGATCGCGCCCATTCTTCCGCAGGTGGTGGTGCTGGAGGCAGAACCGTACTATTATTACAGTGACTATCACTATCATTACACAAGCGACCGGTGGTACTACTCAAGGTCAAGGAATGGGCCATGGGCTGAATTGCCTAGAGACCGCTACCCCAAGGAGGTCAGATTCAAAGGAAAAGGCGGGAAGCACAACAGGGGCCGGTACGATGATCAGCGGGATAGAGACCGGGACTACGATGACCGACGCTACTAACTCAACTTTCTGAGTTGCGATAACATGTTGAAATAAAATAAATATTTTCATGTTACCCGAAGCTTGTTTCAGAGAATTCAAGAAGCCAGGAGTCAGAAGCCGGAATAAAACGGAATAAAATCAACCATTCTGAGTTCTGGCTTCTGACTCCTGAATCCCAATGACGGGGTCAGAGCGGCAACCATGTCACAAAAACACCGTTAATTTCGCAAAATAGACCAAGTCAGAAAGTTGAACTAATGATATTGACCTAGCGGGCAGTGACAACCACTGATGATTCTCTTCAAAAAAACATCAGTGGTGTCTGCGTGATTATTGTCTCAACTTTCGGAGTTGACGTAACTCAATGATTTTACGTAGATGCAGCAAATGATCGTTGCGCTGATTTAATGATATCAACAGCAGCCCCCATTACTGCATCAAGCATTGCACTTATTACAGC
>Ga0172380_10003599_pt1 | contig 21063 bp, 13 predicted proteins | sample Leawe162metaG_FD_119747 | JGI IMG/M metagenome (GOLD analysis project Ga0172380, IMG submission 119747) | Leachate microbial communities from a municipal landfill in Southern Ontario, Canada - Leachate well 162 metaG | ecosystem: Engineered > Solid waste > Landfill > Unclassified | place... | reverse complement strand
TATCCAGCGCCGCCACCTCTTTTTTACCCCCGTTCATTTTCATGAGAACGGGTGTTCACGTTCCATGAGAACAGGTGTTCATTTTGGATGAGAATGAGTGTTCACGTTCCATGAGAATCCGCAACCAATGAGCCTCCATATGGTCCAGTTGGCGGAGAAATTCCTGTGACGCAAACATTCTCCGGCAATATGGATTTAGGGACATTATGTGCATCATCTCAGGCGGCAGCAATTACAGCAGCGGCTGGTTTGGTAACATTAACGATATTGGCGCCTGAAATTGGCATTCCGGCTACAGCAGTTGTTATATTCTTTATTATAACACCAGATGCTTCTGAATCTGGATGTTGTCCAAGCGCCTAATTAATGGTTGTAAGATGATAGAGTTAATTAAAGAAATATTGACTAAATTTATTGCTTATATTTTGTCTCTTTATTTACATGAGACATATAATAAAATAGGGATATTTAAAGTAATATTTCTCTGTAATTCATTAGGGGAAAAACAGCGCGAAAAACAAGAAAAGGCCTTTTGCGACGCAATTATGGTATTAAGTCATTACAATCAAGATACGTTAATAACAGTAAATAAAAATATAAAAACTATTATCATAACAGATGTTGTAAAAAGAAATGTATCTGTGGGAAAAATAGTAATTCTAAAATACCAAGATAAATATTTAAATAATTATATCTTTCTTGCATCAGTTCTTGTTCAGCTTTCAGTTTTTCGAGAAAACAATAATTCAAGTAATAAGCAATCATGTATAGAAAGAAGTCTAATTGCTCAGAAAAAATTTCTTCATAATGTTCCTGGTGGCAAGGATATTTATGAATGGTTCATTAAAGGATGATTTTGCATCTCCTTCATTGGTCTAGTGCAGATCTGGCAGATCTATAAGGGTCCAGGACATTCGGTGATGGAAAATAAGGCAAAAACAGAGGCCGGAAAAGAGGGAAGCCGGAAAGAAAAGCCAGGGATCAAGGAAGAATCGAAATAAAAATCGACAAATGGGAATAAAAAAACGGATGGCAGACAGACCCCGCCCGTGAAAATGGGAAACAATAAACGACGATGCAGTTCAGGCCGCTCTTTTCAGAGTAACAATCGGAAGGTGCGGCCTGTGGTGCAAATAGGAGACGCGCAGTTTCAGGTTGTGATCGCGATTGGCTCCAAGGTCTTCAGTCAATATGATTACGTCAATGATGCAGGGGGCCGCCGGACATCAGTCAAGCATTCATATACCGTGATGACCCACAAGATTGCGGGCGAGCTGCTCCGAGCGATATTTCGATTGAAACTTCACCGGCGGGCGCTGATTTCCAGGCAAACGGGCAGCTCAACCGCGTTGAGTTTATTCGGCGGTTGAGTTTCGGCCTTGTAGCGCCGCAGGTCTTTCCGGGCCGGATCGTAAAGGCCGAGCAGGATTTTATATTTCCCGGGCTTTGCGCCGGCGGGCACAACCGGCCGGCGGGTCTCGATGAAATATTCGGGGTAGGGCTGGTAATCCGCGCCTGCAAATGATTCCAGCAGGTGGTCGTCCTGGAGCAGGTTTTCCCCGTTTATAAAATGGACAAAGACGCAGGGCTTTTCCTCGAGGCCGGTTTCAGGATGTTGCCAGTAATATTGAATGGTAAATGCCTCCCCGGCTGATACGGCGTTGGTTGAGAGGGTTATCCCCGCCAGCTCAAGGCCATTGCTGAATTTTATCCCGGCCTTGACATGCGGATGCAGGCGATCATATTCATGTTGCCAATATTTATTCGCCTTCGCCAGAATACCCCGTGGCTCTTGACCTTCGTAGCCCCTTGGGCGAAGTAGGTTGCCACGGGAATGAATGGCGGAGCGAACCTCGCCGTAGCTCATTAGAGCGAAGGCGGGTTGACCCAAGCTTCGGCGAAATTCCGCTTGACTTGCGCCACAGATGCCCCGCGGCTTGCCGCGGGGAGCTTTATTCCGGTTGAAATCCATTGCCTGAATATTCTCCCCTTCCGCCGCCAGGCGCGCCAGCCGTTCCAGTACCGGTGTGTAAAGCGGCCAGGATTCATTGGCCTTCAGAAGCAGGCCCGCGGAGCCGGATTTGTCGCCTTTTGCGGCCAAAATATCCGCGCGGTCAACCAGTTCCGCTGCCCAGCGCTTGTTGTTTTTCGCCAGGCAGGCAAAGCCGGCCCATTCCAGTTCTGGGTTCCGGCCGTATTCCTCCTTCCACGTCCCGGGTATGAAATCAAAGAGAACCCAGGGGCCCAGGTCGGTCCGGCGCATGTTGACCAGTCTGCCGGCCAGCGCCTGTTCGCAGAGTCCGGCGTCTTCCCGGCGCGTGAGCAGGGCGGTGCGCGGGGTGAACCACACTCCGCCTTCCGCAAGGATTGATTCCTTGCGGAAAATATCCGGGTTAAGCGCGGTTTGAATGGCGCCGCCGGTTTCCCGGTAGAGGGCGTTGGCCGGCCAGCGGTCGCAGTAAACCCGGTTCAAATTACGCTTGTGCATGATTTCCAAAAGCGGCGCAAGGGAAGCCGCTTCGCCTGCCGGCGCCGGGGCCGGGCTGAAAAGCTGCATTTCCGCGAGGCCGCACCCGCCCTGCAGGCGGTGGATTCTGAGCCGGCGCAGCTTTCCGGGCGGGACGCGGCATTCCAGGCGGTAGCCGTTTTGCCCGAAAGCCCAGTAGGGCCGCGGCCCGGACCAGATGTAGCCGGAAGCCAGCACCTCGCCCGTAAGGTTTTTCCATGCGCCGCCTTCGGGCTCGGCGGCAATTTGCCATGAATCCGGGTACCCGGCAAACAGCATCCGGATCAGGCGCACGACCTGTGGCGCCTTAAATTCTATTTCCAGCCATTCGTCGTCGCCGCGGGCGGCGGAGCTGTTCCAGGCGGTATCGAGGTTGCCGTCGGTCGCTGCGGCGAGGATTTCATTCCCGGACGAGTCGCGGATGGAGGCAATGGCCGCCGGGTCGATCCCGGCCAGGCCTTCTTCCGGCGGATGGAAATCCCAGCAGACCGTGATCGCGCCGGCGGAGCCAATCCGGGCGCGGCCGCCGTAATGGGCGGCGAAACTGGCAATGATGCCGAGGTTATCAAAGACGGCTATTTTGCGCGCCAACTCGGCGCGCCGGGTGTATGGCTGATAGCGCTCCTCCGGCAGGTTGCAGAAGCAGACTGCCTCGCGCAGGGCAAAATTCCATGAGTGGTAGGCGTAGGGCGCGTAGCAGGCCTCGATGCCGCGCTCCTGCAGGAGCGCGCCGCATTCTTCTATCCGGCCCTGACAAGCCGCCTCGCATTCGCCCCGCGTCCTGAGCCAGGAAAGATTCGCGGCCTGAAAAACCATGATTGCAACCGGAAGCAAAATGCCTATGTGATAATATTTTCTACCGGCCGTTTCCGCCGCAATGACTCCGCCGATGAGGGCGATGGCCGGCGCCAGCGGGAGCAGGTAGCGGGCCGTGTTCATGCGCGCGAAGTGCGAGGTGCTGAAGAGCATGGCCGACACCGCGATGAACACCAGCGCCGTTGTTGCATAAACCCATTGGCCGCTTTCGCAGCGCTCCCTGAAGGCCCGGCGAAGATGGAGGATGAAAACGACAAACGCGATGGCGTAGAACAACGCGCCGGCCGCGCGCCAGGCAAAATGGCCGCGGTCCAGGTCGAGCAAAGTCGCCAGGCGTTTGAATACAAATATATTGAGGCCTTCCAGGAAGGGCGTCTGGCCGAAAGACCCGGCAAAGGCGAATGAGCCCCAGTTGTTCATGTAATTCCAGGCCCAGAAGGGCAGGCTGCCGAGCAGGAACCCGAAGGCCGCGGCGAGCGAGCCGGCTGAAAGTAATCTTGCGCGCATCAGGGCCGCGGCCATCAGGGTCGCCGTGACAAGGGCGGCGGCGACAAGCTGGTTCGTCCACCAGCCCAGGCCGGCCAGGAGGCCGAGGATGGACCAGCCGCACAGGTGCAGAAGGTTGCCGCGCTTCGAACACTCCGGGCCGTCACGGCCAGGCGCTTCGCTGCCGCCGCCGGTAATCAGCCTCGATGCCAGCCATAGCACCAGCGTTGAAAGCAGGATGGTGGCCGTGTATCCCCCGCGGGGCGAGACCTGGTAGTGCAGGAATTCGGGCGTGCCGATTGCGTACAATGCCATGGCCGCCAGCCCGGCCCGGGGCGAATGGGCGTCCCGCGCCCAGGCGAAAACCGCCAGCATGCCCAGCCAGCCGAGCAGGGCTGTGCCGAGCGATACCATAAAACCGCTTGTGCCGAACAGGAAGCAGAAGAGGGCGCCGGCCATCGCTTCGAGGCTGCCCATGTAAGCCTGGCCGTAATAGAACACCGGAAAATCCGCGCCTTCGGTCATGTGCTTGGCCATCAGCGCCACTATGCCCGAATCGGGGTCGAGATTATGCCGCAGCTGCCAGGCGCCGTAGAGGCGGACCGCGGCGCCGATGAGAAGCAGGCCGGCGAATATGACTGCGGCAGGGATATAAATGCCGGAAGGGCCGCTTTTCATAAGCCTTCCGGGCCCGAATGAAAAGCAGGCCGGGCGGTTTTCACGGTGCGGCTCTTCATTGCGCTCTGCCGGAGATGGATTCATGTTTGACGATTGGCGATAATCACCTGTCTCGGACGCGTCATGGCTCCTCCGCGGCGGCCCGGGACCGGTTCGTGAAATTACGCGCCGCATCCTCAACCGTTCGGGCGGGAAAGGCCCAGGAAGTAATCCGCGCTTTTTGCCGCCGCGCCGGCTTTTTCGAGAACAACCGCCCGTGCGCGCGCGCCCATAGCCTCGGCCTTAGCTTTGTCCGCCAGGAGGCGTGAGATTTCCCTTTCCAGTTCTCCCCGTTTTTTGACCTGGATGATCGCCCCGGCGGCCAGGAAATCCGCCATCACCGCCTGGAAATTTTCCATGTGGGGTCCAACCACGATCGGCTTGGCCTGCACCGCCGCTTCGATCGGGTTTTGCCCGCCCCTTGAAGCCAGGCTCTTGCCGATGAAAACGGCGTCGGCCAGGGCATAAAAGTTTTTCAGCTCTCCCGTGGTGTCCACCAGCAGGATGTTTGCCTTACCGGGCAGGGGGGTGCCTTCGCCGCGGCATTTGCTCCAGAGGTTGAACGCGAGCCCGCTCCGGCGGATTTCCTCCATGACCTCCTTGCGGCGTTCGGCGTGGCGGGGTACAAGCGCCAGCCGCAGTTCCGGCATCCCGGCCGAAAGGCGCTTGAAAACATCCAGCAGGGCGGCCTCTTCACCCGGCCAGGTGGAGCCGCCGACGATCACCCGGTTGGGCGGACCGAACCCGAGTTCGGCGAGCCGTCCGGAGAATTGGCCGTCGGGCCGGCAGGAACCGCCGGCAATGTCATACTTGGCCGATCCGGTGGCCTTGACTTTGGACGGATCTGCTCCGAGTGCGATCAGCCTTTGGGCGTCCTGCTCGCTCTGGGCGCAGAGGAGGTCGAAGAATCCGAGCACCCGGCGTACGAGCGGGCGCACTTTTGAATAGCGGCGGAACGAGCGGTCGGAAACGCGTCCGTTCAGGAGCATGATCTTCCCGCCGCGCGCCGCCATCTGCCGCGTCAGGTTGGGCCAAAACTCGCTTTCAACCAGCACCAGCCCGGCGGGATTGATCTGCCGCAAAACCCGCCGCACGATGAATGGGAAGTCCACCGGGAAATAGAGCAGGACGTCGTCGGTATGCATCGTTTTCAGTGCCAGGGCATGCGCGGTTGAGGTGGTAGTGGTGAGGACGAAGGCCGTTCCGGGCGCCCGGGCGCGCAATTCGGCCATGAAGCGGAACGCGACCTGGATTTCGCCCACGCTCACCGCGTGGACCATGATGCGCCCGGGTCTGGCGGCGAGTTTCCGGGCGATATCTTCCATGTAAACTCCGAAACGCTGCAAGAAGCAGGAGAGGTAACCTCCGCGCCTCCACATCCGGAGAAGGAAGCGCGGCAGGATGAGGAAGTAGCCGATCGCGAACAGGATGTTATAGGCAAGCCAGATAATTCTTTCCATCAGTTCTCCAGCATTTCAATTCGAGGTGAAAAAAGTCAGGATAATCAATTTGCGCAATGAATTACAGCATTTTTCCGGGTGACTCCGCCAATTTTCATTGCGTGGGGATGATGCCCACGGCCCGGAACCGGCTGGGGGTCATCCGCAAGACGCGCTTGAAGGCGCGCGTGAAGTGCGCCGGCACGTTGTATCCGGCGGCGGCGGCGATTTCCTTCTGGTTCAGGCGCGTTTCTTTCAGGAGCCGGCAGGCCTCAAGCATTTTCTGCCGCAGGAGATACTGCCGCAGGGTTTGCGAGGTCTGCTCCTTGAACACACGGCTCAAATGTTCCCGCGACACATTCAGTTCGCCGGCCAGAAGTTTTACGTTGCAGGAGCCGCAGCGGCTCTTGCGAATCAACTTTTGCGTCTCCCGGGCAAGGGTGAACCCGGCGTCGGCCTGGTCAACGCTGACTTTGCTGCGCGAGAGCGCCGCAAAGAGATTGGCCACGATCAGGGCGCCGTCCGCGGAAGTGATTCTCGGTTCCTGCCGGTCATGCCGCTGCCATTCCATGATTTCGGGTATGAAGCCCAAATCCTGCGGCAGCCGGTAAACCGGGCCGAAGCGGTCCACGAATTCCCTCGTTATGGCCGTGGCGGAAGGCCCTATGAAACTGAGATAGAAAAATTCCCAGGGCGTGCGGCCGTCCGGCGGGTAGTAATATGAGGTGGCCGGGTTGTTGATCTCGCAGAGGAAACCGTGCCCGGACGGCAGGCGGTACTCCTTCCTGCCGGACCGGAACCTGCCTTCGCCGGACAGGGTGTATTTGAAGACGCATTGCTTTTCCGATGAGCGGAAACGCCCTGCATAATGGTAGCTTGGAGAGGTCTGGCGCTCGGAAATGATTACCTGCAAGCGCGGGAATGAAGCCATCGCCTGGACCGTCTGGAAGCGGACGGCCCATAGAATGGGTGATGGATGCGCTGTTGAGAAAGGCCCCGGGGGATAACAACATTCCGCGCATTCGTTGCTGCCGGGTGGCTGCCAGTGGATTAATTTATTTGTCACAATATGGTAATTAATATCAATAATTGGCCATTGATTTCAATTAAATAAAGAATAATTTTATTTTCTGATGTTTATCAGGTATTGTAGAAAATGGTAATAATAGAAGAAAGGAAATTCAGTCATGCCTAAAATAACGTTCATGGGCGCCGGCAGCACCATTTTTGCAAAAAATGTCCTGGGCGACTGCCTCTGCACCGAGTCGCTGCGCGACGGGGAAATCGCCCTCTATGACATCGATCCGCAGCGCCTGCGCGATTCCAGGATGATGCTGGAAAACCTGAACGCCAACATCAATTCCGGCCGCGCGCGCATCACCGCCCACTGCGGAATCCCGCAGCGCAAGGCGGCTTTGCGCGGGGCCGACTACGTGGTCAACGCCATCCAGGTCGGCGGCTACAAGCCCTCCACGGTCATTGATTTCGAGGTCCCGAAAAAATACGGCCTGCGCCAGACCATCGCCGACACCCTCGGCATCGGAGGCATTTTCCGCGCCCTGCGCACCATACCGGTGCTGCTCGATTTCGCCCGGGACATGGAGCAGGTCTGCCCCGGGGCGCATTTCCTGAATTTCTCCAACCCGGCCGCGATGCTTTCGGGCGCCATGTTCCGCGCCGGGGTGAAAGGGGTTGGCCTGTGCCATTCCGTCCAGGTCTGCGCGGAGGCCTTGCTCGGCAAGGTGGGGCTTCTGCCGGAAAAAATAAAGAAGCTCCAGTGGAAAATCGCCGGCATCAACCACCAGGGCTGGCTGCTTGAAATAACCGATGGCGGGCGCGATCTTTACCCGGAAATCAAGAAGCGCGCCGCCTCCTCCATGGCGCGCATCATGAAAAACGGCGGGGCGCGCAAATACCGGGCGGTCTTGCGCGAAGTCTGCGAGGAAGCCAAAAAGCGCGGGGAAGACATCCGCGAAAAGCAGTTTTGCGTGGATTACAACATCACGCACGACATGATCCGCACCGCCATCATGCTCCGCTTCGGCTATCACCTCACGGAATCCAGCGAGCACAGCGCCGAGTACATGCCTTACTGGATCAAGAAGGCCTACCCCGAGCTCATTGACCGCTACAACATCCCGCTGGACGAATACCCGCGCCGCTGCGAGAACCAGATCAGGGGCTGGCAGCGCCTGCGCGGCGAGCTGGTCCGGAACAATCGCCTTCCGCACCAGCGCTCGCACGAATACGGCTCCGTGATCATGGACGCCATGGAAACCGACCGGCCCGCCCGCATCGGCGGGAACGTGATGAACACGGGGCTCATCCCGAACCTGCCCGCGAACTCCTGCGTGGAGGTGGCATGCCTGGTTGACCGCAACGGCATCCAGGGCTGCCACGCCGGCAACCTGCCCGAGCAGTGCGCGGCCTTGAACCGCACCTGCATCAATGTCCAGCTCCTGACCCTGGAGGCGGCGTTCACTCTCAAGAAGGATTGCATTTACCAGGCCGCCATGCTGGACCCGCACACGGCCTCCGAGCTGAGCATGGACGACATCGTCGCCCTCTGCGACGACCTCATCAGGGCTCACGGAAAATACCTGCCGAAATACAGGTGATCTTTGGTAACTCTCGAGTTATGAAGGCATAGGGTCATTCCGGGCTTGATTCAGCCTCCCGCCGTCGCGAAGCCCGCTATGGCGGGCGTAGGACGGCGTGGTAACGCCTCAGTCTTGCCGGTATTTGGGTAATGTCCGCGTAGTGATGGTGCCGGAAATGCGCGTCGCATTTCGTTCGAAAAATTTCCGGCTATTCCAGCCCATCTGTTCCGTTGCCGTGCTCGCGCATACGCGAGTATAGCGCTTCGCGCGGCGCCGGCACATCTGAGCCGGACTGGCCTGATTTTTTCGAATCCCGCTCCGCGGGCAGCGAAATGCGCCACGCGGATCATCTCGCGCCACGCAATCCCCCTGGCGCGATACTCCCCCTGTCAGATTGCGGCGCCTCTTCAGGAGTTTTGATTTTATACTGAGTCTTGATTGAGCACGGCCTCATAACGGTCAACCTTGGGGTTAGCCGCGATTTTATCGAGTGCGGATTTGAAAAATTGTTCAATATTGCCGGAACGTTTTTTTAAGCGTAAGGCTGAAGAATATTGACAGCTCCGCGCCTATGCCTTAGCGTTTTTGGCGTGAATTCGTTCGTGCGGGGCCGCGCCCCGCCCGTATTCCAAAGGGGAGGGTTCCATGGAACTGGCAGGCAAGGAAAACCTGGCCGACACTCTTCTGCGCTGGGATGCTTTCTGGGCCGGCGAGATCATCAACCGGCCGCTCGTTATCATAACCGGGCAGAAGAAGGATGGTGTTCCCGCGCCGAACTACCGCGATAAGTATACCGACCTTGAGCGCGCGGCTGCCAAGGCCGTTGCCGCGGTCGAGAACACTTGCTATTGGGGCGAGGCCATGCCGTTCGTTTCCCCCAATCTCGGGCCCGACCAGTACGGGGCCTGGTTCGGGACGGAGCTTCACTTTTCACCCGAAAATGACCGCACCAACTGGATTGAGCCCTTCGTCAAGGACTGGCAGGCGGTCATGCCGCTGCGGATCAGGAAGGACGGCGTCATGTGGCGGAAAAATATCGCCGCGATCCAGGCTTTTACAAAGGCCGGGCAGGGCAAATTCCTGGCCGGAATGCTGGATTTGCATTCCAACTTCGATGCGCTCTCGGCTATCCGCGGGCCCGCAAACCTTTCCGTGGATTTTTACGACAATCCCGAACTCCTGAAGACCGTGGGGCGGCAGATGGGCGACACCTACCGGGAGGCTTTCCTGGAGCTTGAAGCCGCCGGCGACTATCGCGAACGCGGCTACATCGGCTGGATTGATGCGTATTCCAAAACGCGCTTTGCGGTCACCGAGTGCGATTTTGCCTGCATGCTTTCAAAGGAAATGTTCGCCGAGTATGTGATCCCTGAGCTCAGGAAGGAATGGTCGTTTCTGGACCATACCATCTACCATTTCGACGGCGTCAATGCGCTCCACCACATGCCGGCCATCCTGGCCGAACCGGATGTGGACGCGATCCAGTGGGTGCCCGGCGCAGGACAGAAAGAACATCATCTCTGGGACGACCTGTTCCTGGAAATCCAGAAAGCGGGCAAGGGGCTTGACATCTATGCCCCGCCCGAGCACGTGCGGCGGCTCTCCAGAATCCTCAGGCCGGAAAAAGTTATTTACCACACCTCGTGCAAGACAAAAGCCGAGGCCGACGAATTGCTTTCATGGCTTGAGCGCCATACCTGAAGATATCTGCCGGCGGATTGCGGCGCTCACTCGCCGGCCGGGGCGCGCCGTTCACGCGGCAAGTCGCAAATCAGCGGCAATTTAATTCCAGACGCCTGAAGCCGCCCGAGGCAAGGCTGATTTTGTCAATTCCGTTTGCCGAAATCCCATTCCTGGCGGCATTCCAGGAAGCGGAAGGCATTGTGCCGATCAATTGTTCGCGCTGCTCTGCCGTTAAGCCGTTTATTTTCAGGTCGTTTTGGCAGTCGTTTTCGACTGCAAAAGTCGCGGCCTGCGTGCAGTCGGCTGGCAGGCGCACAAAGTTTTCAATTATAAAATTATTGATTTTCAAGCCAATATCACAGAGCGGCAACCTTTCGATCGTGTCCGGAAATGTGTTCTGGGCGGGCATTTTGCGTATGGCAACGTTTTTGACGGTCACATTGGATATGTTTCCCTTGCCCCGGGGAAAGCGCCACCGGTTCAGGTTTAACAGGTTGACCCGCACGCCGCCATGCAGGTTTGCGGCCCTGATATTCCTGATCGGGTTGTCCTGGCTCAGCATCCGGATGAAGGTGTAGGCGCTGTCGGCGTAAAGGTCATCAATGACGATATCCTCGATCGGGCCGCAGCGCATTCCCCGGTTGAAGTGGCGGGTGACGTCGTCATCGGCGTTGAGGGCCACCAGGTCGTCGTTCGGCGTGAAGGGCGAGATGGCGTGAATCTTCCTTATCAACCCGCGCCGGCAGCCGCCGCCGATATGCACTCCATCCTGGTTGATGCGCGGGTAAAGGTTGAGCAGCCTGATGTTTTCCACTTTGAAATCTTCCGAATCGCCCAGGCGGATGAAGAACGAATCCGGGTTGCAGACGGTCATGTTTTTCAGGGTCAATTTGCGGGTGTTGATGAAACTGACCGCCACGCCGGAAAAGGCGCCGGGCGCATGTTCTTCCCCGCGCGGATTGGCGCGGCAATTCGCGTCCCAGGCCCCGCCCTCAATCGTAATTCCCGAGTTGCCTTTCCGGGCATCGGCATTGCAGACAATCCAGTTTTCAAGTTTTTTGCCGGCGCCGTCGGCCAGCCGGATTACCGCGTTTGGTCCGGCGGTGATCCTTGTGTTTGAAAAAACCCGGAGCGCTTCCGTGACAAGATAGATTCCGTCGGGGATGATAACGGTCTTATTGCCCCCGTCCAGGGCCTTCTGCAGGGCGCGGGTGTCATCGGTGCAGCCGTCCCCGGCGGCGGAATCGCGGGCGTTAATGAGCGAGGTCTTTGATTTCATTGACGGGGTTGAATGTGCTGTAATTAATATGAATTTTCAACCACAATATTGTTTTCAATCCATAACACGCGCGATATAATTATCGCGAATTTTTATCAAAAGCATAATGGCGCTCAACAATATGAATTATCGCAAACATCTTTTTTTGTTCAAATATGCCTCCCGGCTGTTATTATCCGGCCTTGGGCTGGCTTTCTGCCTGGTTCCGCTGCCCGGCCTGAGCGCCGGCCGGGAAGAAAGCGACCTGTTCATGGCAGCCTGCTCGAACCTGGCCGCTAAAGCGGAACAGTCGGGCTCGATCGCCGTCGCGGGGAAGGATAACTGGTTTTTCCTTGCCTCCGAGCTGCGGCACCTGGGCGCGGGCTGTTTCTGGGGCGAGGCGGCCGCCGGCGCAAGCCGTGCCGCGAGCCCCGCCGCCGCCGATCCCCTGCCGGCCATTCTCGATTTCAACGACCAGCTCAAAAAGGCCGGCGTGAAATTGATCGTCGTGCCCGTCCCGCCCAAGGCGGCCGTTTATCCGGAGATGCTGCCCGGTTTGACCAACCTGTCCGCCGCCGCGCGACCTGACAAAACCCTGAGAGAATTTTATGCGCTCCTGCGCGCGCAAGGCGTGAAAGTCCTTGACTTGGCGGAATACTTTGCCGGGAACAAGGGCGATCCGCATGGCCCGCTTTTCTGCCGCACCGATTCGCACTGGTCCGGCGCCGGCTGCGCATTGGCCGCCGGCAGGATAGCGCAGGAAATAAAGGCGCTGGCCGGCGAAAGTCCCGGCGGTAAAATAGCCTGCACGGGCAGCTGGCAGGAAATAGAAATCCGGGGCGACTTGCTTCCTGCCGGTTCCGGCGCAGATATGCCGCGCGAAAAAATAAAGGTCAGGGTTGTCGCCCGCCCGCTTTCGGCCGGGCCGGCCGCGGCCGGCCGCGTCATTCTCCTCGGCGACAGCCACAACCTTGTATTCCATGCCGGCGACGACATGCATTACGCCGGCGCCGGCCTGCCGGATCAGCTGGCGCTGGAGCTGGGCGAGGAGGTTGAGCTGGTGGCCGTGCGCGGCTCCGGCGCCACCCCGGCGCGGGTCAACCTCATGCGGCGCGCGAAGGCAGGCAAAGATTACTGGAAGGGAAAGAAGTGCGTCATCTGGTGCTTCGCGGCGCGCGAATTCACCGAAAGCGACGGCTGGCGCAAGGTGCCGGTTGTGTCGAAGGAAACAGATTAGACCGAAAGCACGCTCCTTAACATGGGAAAATGAGTAGTTTTTATTTGAGCGCTCCAATTGTCATTCCCGTGAAAACGGGAATCCAGAAATATTTTTATTGGTTTGTTTGAATTCTGGATTCCCACTTTCGTGGGAATGACAGTCATACCTGAGGCAGTCGGCCGACATGTTCAAGAGTGCTGGAGGAGAAACATCCAACGCTCAACTTTGAACGTTCAACATCTTGTTGATTCCCTCGCGCGGGGCGGCTATTATGGCCGCATGACCAAAGGCCGGATTTGCCTTTATTCTTTCCTTGTGACGCTCATCGTCTGGGGCTGGTTTTCGTGGCCGCTGCCGCGCTATTTTTTCTCGGGCATTCCCGCCGCCGCGCACCTTGAGCCGGCCGAGGTCCAGCCGCTTATTCCCGGCGACCACCTCCAGTTCATGTATTACTGCTGGCTGGCGGGCGATATGCTCGCTGGCAAAACTCCGCTCTTCTGCAACCTATACGAATTCAATACGGACGGGGAAAGAAGCGGCTACCGGCCGGATGCATATTATTTTCCCTTCTCGCTTGTCTACGCCTTCAGCTCTTTCGCCTTCGGGCGGGCCTTCGGCTGGAACCTGACCGGATTCATTTCGCTCTGGCTCACCCTTTTCCTGACCTGGCTCCTTGTCCGCCGCTACACCGGCGGCGGCGAGTCTGAATCCGGCTTTGAGCTGGCCGCCGGATGCGCCGCGCTGGTGGCGATTATGCTGCCTTTCCGCTGGATAAACCTATGCGGGGGCAGCCCGGCCGGGTTCGCCATGCTCTGGGTGCCGGCAATTTTGCTCGGGGTTGATGCGGCCGTGCGCGATGCCCGGCCCGCCGGGGGCATTTTGGCGGGCGTGGCGCTGCTCTTTGCCTCCTGGACAGACAACCACGTTTTCTTTTTCGGGGCCCTGGCCGCGCCCGGCTGGGGCGCGGTAGCCTGCGTGGCGGGCTTGAACGGCGGCAGGAAATGGCGCGAGGACTGGCAGGCGATTTTCGCCGCGCTCCTGCCAATCCCCATTTTTGCCGCGGCGGCGCTGGCCTTCCCGGCCTTCATGCAGATGATGGCCGGATCAGGCGCCGGCCAGCACCTTGCATCCTCGGTCGGGGCGCGCTGGCTGCGCGAGGTCGCGCTGTTTTCTCCGGCGGCGGAAGGCTTCCTGGGCTGGTTCACAGCCGGCGCTTCAGCCCATATTTATGTCGGCGTGTCCATGGCCGCGTTCGTTGCCGCCGGCCTGCTGGCCCTGGCATTCCAATGCATCCGCCGCCCGGGCGTTCATTGGCGCCGGCTGGCGGTGCTGGTCCTGCTCCTGGCGGGCATGGGCGTGATCATGGCCCTGGCGCTGGGCACGAACGGGCCGCACCATGCCCTTTTCCTGCGGGCCTGCCGGAAACTTATTCCGCCCTACGCCATGATTCGCCAGCCGGCCAAAATATTCTGCCTCATGCCGGCCATCCTGGCCGTGGCCTCCGGGATAAGCCTGGCCGCCGTTTTTGCCCGGTTCAAAACCCGGCCGGCCATGGTCCTGGCCGCCCTTGTGTTTTGCGCGGCGGTCGGTGCGGAGTATTCACTGAGGGTCAACCCGACCGTGTCGCTCCTGGATTCTGAGCAGGGCGCCTACGCGGCCGTGGCGGAAGAGGCGGCGGCGGAGGGCAGGGCGCCCCATGCGCTGGTCGTGCCGCTCTGGCCGGGCGACTCCCACTATTCATCGGTTTACCAGCATTACGCCTCGCTTTACCGGGTGCGCATGGTCAACGGCTACAATCCGTTCGTCTCGGATACATACAAGAAAAATGTTTTCTTTCCTTACGAAAGCGTCAACCAGGGCTGGCTGACCGATAAACAAATTGATTCACTCCTGGAAATGAAGGTAGAATACCTTATCCTGCACGAGGACCTGTTCCCGGAAAAGGTCAGCCCCTTCCCGGTGGGCTTTGCCCTGAAGCAGTTTCTGGACCATAAGCGCCTGCGGCTTCTGAAGCACGACGGCCGCGTATGGGCGTTCAAAATGCTGCCAGAGCCTAAAAATGAAGATAAATTTCAATTATCAAACACCAAATCACAAATAAGTACCAATTACCCAATCGCCGCGAACGAGAAAGGCAAACCAGGATATAAAGAAACAGGAGCAGATACCTGGAAAACATTCGGCTGCGCCCGGCGCTGGCAGGCCGAAGGCCTGGCGCGCGGGAAAGCAAAATCTGTCCGCAGCCTGCCGCCGTATTACGATGCCCGCGCCCTGCTGGACGAACCCGGGGCGGCCGTTATCCTGCCGTCCCTGCGCGTCGCACCGGCCCCGGGCCTGAGGTTCATGGCGCGCGTGAAGGGGGAGGGGGCGGTCGTGGCCGAGCTTTCCGCCAATGAAAAAATTATCAGCCGCGACCTGGTTGATGTCAGTTCTGAAGACTGGGAGTGGGCCGATATTCCGGCCGATAAATTCAGTGAATATGCCCCGCTCGGCCTCAGGCTTGAGCTCGAAAGCGGCTTGGTTGAATGCGACCAGATAATATTATCGGCCAATGAATGGATCCCGCCCGCGCCCGGCCGGACGCTCGACCTGCCCGCGCCGGCCATGTTCCACGCCGGTTACACGAGCCTTCCGGACAATACCGTGGTTCTGGAGAAAGAGCGCGAGGCGAAGGCGCTTGTTTTCTACGGCCCGAAGCTCCCGCTCGAAAAGGGCCGCTACCGGGTTGAGCTCCTGTTCAGCTCAGGCTCGCCCAGGGGAACCATGCTCGGGCAATTCAACATCAAGCGCCACGACCGGGAAGAAGTCCTGAACTGGGTGCCGGTGATGTCCGGTGCGCGCTCGCTGGAGGAATTCACCCAGCTGCAGAATGTTCCCATGCACCTTGAATTCCGCTTCCTCGGCAACATCGACATCAGGATCGGCGGAATCAGGTTTACGCGAATTAAATAAAATACTTACTGTTTTAACTTTATGCCATTAGAAATCTGAAAAAATCTTTGAAAGATATATAGCAGATTGAGTTTCAGCCATGATGACATTGCGGCAAATTAAATCAGGAGTGATGAAATCCATTCCCTTGCCGATTACATGGTATCTCACGGATATCGGCGAAGCCAAGGGGAAGCAACAGCTTTTCACCCGGCAATCGCCTCAAAGGCTGAAGGTTCTGAGGGAACACGCCATGGCCGAAAGCGCAATTTCGTCTAACCGCATAGAGGGTGTTGAGATAGACCAGAAAAGGGTTGGCACGATCATCTTTGGCCATCCGGCTTTGCGCGATCGCAATGAACAGGAAGTCAGCGGTTATCGCGACGCTTTGAACCTGATTCACACGAAAAATGCCGATCTGCCTGTTTCGGAAAAAACAATTCTTAATCTCCACAAGCAAAGCCGGGGAAAAATATGGGATGCCGGCAAGTATAAGGACAAACCGGTTGACATCATCGAGAAGTATCCTGATGGACGCCAGCGAATAAGATTCAGGAGCGTATCTCCTGATAAGACTCCTGAGTATACACGGGAGATGCTTCGGCTCTGGGATGATGTTTATCGCGATCATGATATTTCTTCGCTGATCACGCTGGCCGCCTTTAACCTCGATTTTCTCTGTATTCATCCTTTCCGCGATGGGAACGGCCGCGTTTCCCGGCTCCTGCTTCTTTTGACCTGTTATCATGTCGGTCTTGAAGCGGGCAGATACATAAGCCTAGAGCGCCTGATAGAGGAAAACAAAGAGCGCTATTACGAGACTCTTGAACAAAGTTCACAAGGCTGGCATGAAGGCAGGCACGATCCCTGGCCTTACATTGGATATCTGCTCTTCATCATAAAAAAGGCTTATGACGAATTTGAAAGTCGCGTCGGTAACATTGCCGCTTCCAAAGGTGAAAAGGCCGAGTTGGTATTTGCGGCAATCCGAAAACAAACTTACGAGTTTCGCCTGATAGATATTGAAAGGGTGTGTCCCGGGGTTGGTCGCGATTGGATCCAATCGCTTCTGACGGAAATGAAACAAAAAAAAGAGGTTATCTGCACGGGTAAAGGTCCCGCCGCCAGATGGAAGCTTTTGACAAAAGAGGGTAGTACCCTCAAGTAAGGGTATTAATAAGGGTATTATTATTGCAAGTTGCGGCAGATCAGCGTCTTGGAAAAGAATTAGTCAATAACATTTAATTAGGTAATAAATTGAGTAATAACTCACCCGGCTGGAATAAAATATGAATTTATCCACCCTGGTAGCTTCGGCGAGCGGGCGCAGGAATCAATGGTGTTGAAACCGTTTCAAATAAATATCCCAGATGGAAATCAAGCGGCAGACGACAGGCGGCGAACTTCATTTGATCTTGAACGGCCGGATAGATGCAACCTGGGCGGGAACGCTCGACCGGGAGCTGGGCGACGCCATCGGGGGCGGCGCGCACCATATCCGCCTTGACCTGCGCGAGGTCAGGTTTATCAGTTCGGCCGGCATCAGGGTGCTCATCAAGAACCTGAAGCTGCTTTCCTCGCTTCACGGGTCGCTCGCCATAGACGCAGCTTCTGAAAGCGTCCGCTCCGTGCTGGACCTGACTGGGCTCACCCGCGCGCTCGCCCAGTCCGGACCATCCCGCGAGGCGCCGCGCTCTTCCGGCGCGGAAGTGATCGCGCACGACGCGATGCTTATCGAGCTTTACCGTCTGCCCGCTCCGCCTCCGGTTGAGCTTGTGCTGCAAGGGCATCCGGGCCTGCCGGGGGAAGGTTCGGGTTCGGGCGGCGCCTTCAAAATCGCGCTGGAGCCGGGCGCCCTTGCGGTCGGCGCAGGGGCTTTTGGAGAAGGCGCCGAGGCCGGCGGCCTGCGCTACGGCGAGTGCCTGGCCGTCTGCGGCGCCGCGGCCTGCCTGCCGGCGGAAAAAGCCGCCGCCCCGGATTTCCTGGTCGCGACGCCGAAGTTCGTGCCCGCGGTCAATTTCCTTTATGCCATGAGTTGGACGGCCGGCTTTTCCGGTCTGCTGCGGTTTGAAAGCCGTCTGCCGGGCGGCGGGATGGGGCTTTCCGAGCTGCTGGACATAGCCATCCGGGTTGCCGGCCGCGGCCTTATCTCCGCGGTTATCCTGGCCGAAACAACCGGCCTGGTCGGCATCGCCCTCCGGCGCCAGCCTGCCGCCGGGGCGGGAAACATTTATGATTACCCGGAGATAAAAAAATGGTTTTCGTTCACGCCGGAGCCGGTTTTTGTCCGCGCCCTTGCGCTCGGCGCCGGCATCGCGGCCTCCGCGCCCGAACCGGCGCTGAAGCCCTGGCTCCGGCCTGCCGGCAGGGACGGGCGGATTCAGGCCCATTTCCACTCAGCCGTGTTCGACCGGCGACCGCTGAAAAAGGGCATGCTGGAGCTCGGGGCGGCAGCGCAAGATATTTTCGGGAACGAAACCCTGCGTGGGGTGATGCACCTGGCCAATGACTCCCGCGAGATCTCCGGCGCCGGCGAAAGCCGCTTCGCGCGCGGCGCGGTTTGGTTCGGACCGGTTGAAAAAGTTACCGATGCTTAATGAGAATCTGCGATAAAAAGCGAGAAAACAGAAAACAAGAGAGGAATTACCACGGAGATCACGGAAACACGGAGCCTTACTATCTCAATCCATCTCCACACAGAGTGTTGTTCGCATTTTGCGCAGGGCGTTACGCCCTGCGCAAAATGCGCGCAACGATTGATTGTGAGAAAACATGTGAGAGAAAGTTCCGTCTCCGTGTCTCCAGCGAAGCGGGTGGTGAATCGCTTGGGTTGTGTGCGCAAGCACGCATTTAATACAAATAATTCTGGTGCATGAGTCATGAACTTATTGCTCGGATCGCTTACCATAGGCTTTTTTCTTTCGCTCCTGGCGCTGGGGGTATACCTCTCGTTCCGCGTTTACCATTTTGCCGACATCACCGCCGACGGCTCCTTCCCGCTGGGCGCGGCCGTGGCGGGCGTCATGATCGCCGCCGGGATTCATCCGGGCTTGGCCACCCTGGCCGGCTTCGGCGCCGGGCTCGCGGCCGGGTTTGTGACCGGGACCATCCACACGCGCTTCAGGGTTCATCCTTTACTTTCGGGCATCCTGGTCATGACCGCGCTTTATTCGATCAACCTCCACATCATGGGCAGGAGTAACGTGCCCATCATGGGCAGCTTCACCCTGGTCAATTCCGCCGAGCAGGCGCTTGCCCGCGCCTCGGGGCGGCAGGAGTATTTTTTCATGGGATGGGAAATCGGCATGCGCGACCTGGCCGCTCTGGGCCTGGCGCTGGCCCTGGTGGCCGCCTGCGCCGCCTGCCTTTACCTTTTCCTGCGCACCTCCCTCGGCACGGCCATGCGCGCCACGGGCAACAACGCCGCCATGGTCAGGGCGCTAGGCATCAACAGCAGCGCGATGATCACGCTCGGCCTGACGGTTTCCAACGGGCTGATTGCTCTCTCCGGGGCGCTCATGGCCCAGTACCAGGGCTTTGCCGATGTCCAGATGGGCATCGGCATGATCGTCTGGGGCCTGGCGAGCGTTATCATCGGAGAAGCGCTCGTCGGCAGCAACAGGCTCGGGCTGGCGCTCGCGGGGGCGATCATGGGTTCAATCCTCTTCCGCCTGCTGGTGGCCATCGCCCTGCGCTGGGGCCTGCACCCGAACAACCTGAAGCTGATAACGGCCGTGTTTGTGTTCGCGGCGCTGGTCCTGCCGCTCGCGGCGGCCAAGCTCCGGAAGGAATGCGCCGCGCGACGCGCGCCGGGGGCGGGGGCGGCGGGCTGAAAGCGACGGAAAAAATGCGGAAGCGAAAACATGTTTGAACTGAAATCGGTTACGAAAATATTCAACGCCGGGACGCAAGAGGAATTCCGCGCCCTGAACGGCGTTTCGCTTTCCATCGCCGAGGGCTCCTTCACGGTGATCCTGGGCGGGAACGGCTCGGGCAAGTCGACGCTCCTCAACCTTGTCGCCGGCGCATTCTTCCCGGATTCCGGCCGGGTTATCATGGACGGAAATGACATCACCCGCTGGCCGGAACACCGGCGCGCCGCGCATATCGGCCGCGTCTTCCAGAACCCGTTCACCGGCACCGCCCCGGACATGACCGTGTCCGAAAATTTCGCGCTGGCCGCGCGCCGCGGCCGGAAGCTCGGCTTCGGCCTGGCGCTCTCGCGCGCCCTGAGGGAGCAGATACGCTCCCGGGTGTCTGAGCTCGGGCTGGGGCTCGAAGACCGGCTCGAGGCGCAGGTCGGCACGCTTTCCGGCGGCCAGCGCCAGGCGCTCACGCTCCTCATGGCGACCTGGCAGAAACCCCGGCTCCTGTTGCTGGACGAGCACACCGCCGCCCTGGACCCGAAGTCCTCGGACCGGCTCATCCTGATGACGCGCCGCATCATCGAGCGCGAGCAGCTCACGGTGCTCATGGTGACCCACTCGATGCAGCAGGCCATCCGCCTGGGCGACCGGCTCATCATGCTGCACCGGGGCGAAATCGCAAGCGATTTCCAGGGGGCCGACAAGCGGCGCCTGCAGGCCGACGAGCTTTTGGGCATGTTTGACGAATTGCGCAGGGGCGACCAGCTCGACGCCTCGGCGGCGGAAATGATCAGGGAACTGTACGTTTAAATGCAATCCATGTTGTATGCGTTGAAAAGGCTTTTCCTGGGGCTCTTCCTGATTGCCGCGGCGGCGGCGGTCCTGCTCATTTCCGACCGCGCGCGCCGCCCGGGCCGGGAGGAAGGGGCGGCGCCGCGCGTGGCCGTATTCCAGTTTTCAACCCGCGACGTGCTCAACGACAGCGTCGCGGGGTGCCTGGCCGCCTTCAAGGAGCACGGCTTCCTGCCCGGCAAAAACATCATCATTGAGCGCTTCAGCGCCGAAAACGATTTGCCCACGGCCAACGCTATTGCCCGCTCCATTGTTGACGGCGGGTACCGGATGGCGGTGACCTTCAGCACGCCGGCCCTTCAGTGCATGGCCAACGCCAACAGGGAGGGCAAGGTCATCCACGTTTTCGGCACCGTCACCGATCCCTTCCTGTCCGGGGTGGGACTGGACCGCGCCCGCCCGGAAGCGCGCCCGAAGCATCTGGCCGGCATCGGCACTTTCCAGCCGGTGCGGGAGCTGTGGCGCATTGCCAAAAGGGCCAACCCCCGCCTGCAAACCGTCGGCGAGGTCTGGTGCCAGGGCGAAACCTGCTCTGAGGCCTGCACGATCCTCGGCCGTGCCAGCGCCGTGGAGCTTGGCATGAAGCTCATCGAGGCGCCCATATCCTCCATCGCCGAGCTGCCGGAGGCCCTGCAGTCAATCCTGGCGCGCAGGGTGCAGGCGGTCTGGGTGGGCGGGGACAACATCGTC
>Ga0172380_10003598_pt1 | contig 21064 bp, 22 predicted proteins | sample Leawe162metaG_FD_119747 | JGI IMG/M metagenome (GOLD analysis project Ga0172380, IMG submission 119747) | Leachate microbial communities from a municipal landfill in Southern Ontario, Canada - Leachate well 162 metaG | ecosystem: Engineered > Solid waste > Landfill > Unclassified | place... | reverse complement strand
CATTTCGTGGGTCCAGGGATGCAGGTCGCCTCGGACGAGGAAGTAGTAGCCGAATCCGATCAGGAAGAACGCCCCGGCGACCAGCGGGTACTTGTGTTCCCAGAAGTGGCTGAAAAACAGCGGCGCCAGCGCGATGCAGCCGAGGAACAGCGCGAAGGGCAATACCCAGTAAATCGGCACATCGGCTTTGTGTTCGCCCCCGCCCTCGGAAGCATGCTCAGCGGGGGTGGCCGAGGCCGGAGCACTTAAGTGCTCCGCCCCCCCGGCGGGCGCATCGGTCGTTTGTCCGTGAACCGTCGTGGCCGGCGACATCACCATCAGCGTCATCATTGCCGCAAGGACGATGGCTCGAATCGACCGAAAGGGGGAAAGCGGGTGCGTCATGGATATTCACCAAGGGTTGAGTGGATGCGCGACCACCCGACCGCCGAGGCCGGGCTTTGCTACTACATCGGTCAAACAGGCCCCTCGGCTTGCGTTTGAACCCCGGCGGGGGCAATTAATTGCCCCCGCCCCCCGGAAGTTAAAGTCACGCCCCCGGAAGAATCCCCATCACCTGCCGGGCGGTGTCGCGCACCAGCGGATGTTCATTTTCATCACCGGCGATCCGCTTGATGCACCGCCGCAATGCCGGGTCGTCTCGCTTTTTCAGATGATTGCCCGCCACGATCAGCGCGTTGCGTTTGAACTGATGCAGCTTCACCCGCTTCATCGCCGAGCGGGTGAAAGCGGCGCGCCGGTCGGATTCGGCCCAGTGGAGGATGGAGAGTAGGGACGAAGGGACAAAGGGACGAAGGGACGAAGGGAAAGAGGCGGAGCCGCTCCCCACTTCGTCCCTTCGTCCCTCCGTCCCTTCGTCCCTTTCTGCCTCTTTCCCTTCGTCCCTACTCCTCACAAACGGACACACCTCCTGGCAAATGTCGCAACCGAAAACCCAGTCACCCATCGCTTCGTGAAACTGCTTGTCGATCAGCGAGCGATGCTCGATGGTCAGGTAACTGATGCAGCGCGTCGCATCGACGGAATAAGGCGTGATCGCATCGGTCGGACACGCATCAACGCAGCGCGTGCAGCGGCCGCAGTGATCGGTCTCGGGTTCATCGGGGGCGATGTGCAACGTCGTCACGATTTCGCCGAGCAGCAAATGTGAACCCTTCCGGGGATTAAGCAAGAGCGTGTTTTTGCCGACCCAGCCGAGACCGGCCCGCATGGCGTGCTCGCGTTCGAGGATCGGCGCGGTGTCAACAGTGGCGCGAAACATTTCACTCGGATGCGCCGCGTGCATCGCGTCGGCCAGTCGGTGCAACCGTTTTTTGATCGTGACATGGTAATCGGGGACCGTGGCGTAACGCGCAATGCGGAAGTGGGAAGTCGGAAGTCGGAAGCCAGAAGTTTGCTCTTCACTTCCGCCTTCCGCCTTCCGACTTCCCACTTTCATCTCAATCGCATCCGCCACGACAATGATGCTTCGTGCCCCCGGCAGGAACTTCCGGGGGTCCATGCGTTCTTCGACGTGATCCGCCAGCCACGCCATTTCGCCGTGTTTGCCGTCAGCGATCCACCCCCGGAATTCGTCAACGTGATCCGACACCCGCGCATCGCAGATGCCGCATAGGGCGAAGCCGAGGTCGGCGGCGAGTCGCTTGATGTTCACTGGTTCAACCATGAAGAAATTATCGCGGAGTGCGCTGAGGCACGGAGATACGGAGGAAGCCCAAAAGGAATTTCAAACCTTCACACCTCTTCTCCGCGTCTCCGCGTCTCCGCGTCTCCGTGTTCTCCGCGAAAAAAAATCAGGGTCGATATTCGCACGCCGTGGTGCAGGTTTCGTGGATGACCACGGTGTCCAGCAGCGGCAATGCGGGTTTCAGCCGGTCGTAAATCCACGCAGCCAGCAGTTCGGCGGTCGGGTTTTCCAGGCCCGCGATGTCGTTGAGGCAGTAGTGGTCGAGTTGCTTTTCGACCGGGGCGATCGCGGCTTTGATGTCGCCGTAGTCGATGAGTACGCCGGTCTGCGGATCGACTTCGCCGGCGACGATCACATCGACATGGAACGAGTGCCCGTGCAGGCGGCGGCACTTGTGGCCCTCCGGAAACTTCGGCAGCCAGTGGGCGGCTTCGAAGGAAAAGGATTTGGTGAGTCGAACGTGCATGGATGTTCAGTGTTCAATGTGCGATGTTCAATCTGTCATCTTACATCGCACATCGTACATTGAACATCGCACATTCCCTCACACGCCGCGCATCTGCGGATGCCAGATGAGTTTGTGCAATTGGGTTTGCAAACGCACGGGCAAACCGTCGGCGAGAATCCACTCGGCCGGGTCACGCAAAGATAAACCGGCAGCCCCCGGCAGTTCCTTACCGGCGGGGATTTCATGCACCGCGCTGAACAACACCGCATTCACCCGATTCGCCAGGTCGTATTTGGCGATCACATCTTTGGCCCATTCATAATCAGCCCGACCGGTGAGTACGAACTTCACTTCGTCGCGGCGGGTCAGATGTTCGACATTCGACCACAGATTGCGGGCCACCTCGCCGCTGCCGGGGGTTTTGAAATCCATGATGCGGATCACTCGTTCATCACATGCGGCGATGTCGCACGCGCCGCTGGTTTCGATCAACACGGTGAACCCGGCATCGGCGAGCATGGCCATGAGCGGATGCACGTTGGGCTGGAGCAGCGGTTCGCCGCCGGTGATTTCGATGAGACGTTGAGTTTGCGGTTTGCGGTTTGCGGTTTGCGGTTGTTCAACCCGTGCGAGAATCTCATCGAGCGACAGGCGTTTGCCTTCGTGGAAGGCGTATTCGGTGTCGCAGTAGGCGCAGCGCAGGTGGCAGCCGGTGAGACGGATGAAGGTGCAGGGCAGCCCGGCCCAGGTGCTTTCGCCCTGAATCGAGTGGAAGATTTCGTTGATGAGCAGTGTCGGGTGTTGCATAAAGACGATTCAAAATGAACCGCGGACGCAGAGACGCAGAGAAAAACATGATTTGTAATTTTCTTCTCTGCGTCTCTGCGCCTCTGCTGTTAACAATTCGATTTTTCAAGCACGGGATCGGTCATGCCCAGTTGGGCGAATGCTTGCTGGCGCAGTTGGCAGGAATCGCAATGACCGCAAGGCCGGCCATCGTGTGAGGGATCGTAGCACGAATGCGTGAGGGAGTAATCGACGCCCAGGTCGAGGCCGCGCCGGATGATCTGCACTTTGGTCAGATGAATGAGCGGGGCATGGATGGTGATGGGCGAACCTTCGACGCCGGCTTTGGTGGCCAGGCGCGCGGTGCGCTGGAAGGCGTCGATGAATTCGGGGCGGCAGTCGGGATAGCCGGAGTAGTCGATGGCGTTGACGCCGATGAAGATGTCGGCGGCGCCGAGCACCTCGGCCATCGCCAGAGCGTAACTGAGAAAGATGGTGTTGCGGGCGGGGACGTAGGTGATGGGGATGGGGGAAGATAGGGATTGAGGGATTGAGGGAATAAGGGAATGAGGGGCGGAGGCAGAGCCGATGCTTGCATCTTCCCTTATTCCCTCATTCCCTAACTCCCTCAATCCCTCATTCCCTACATCCCTATCTTTAGGCACGGGAATGTCATCGGTCAGCGCGGAGTGCCCGAAGCATCGCAGGTCGATGGTGACATAGCGATGCGAAGCGACGCCCAGCGACGCGGCGATGTCGCGGGCGGCGGCCAGTTCGATGCGGTGACGCTGGCCATAGTCGAACGACAGCGCGTGAACGGCGAACCCTTCATGGCGCGCGATGGCCAGAACTGTGGCGGAGTCGAGTCCGCCGGAAAGGAGGACGACGGCGGGTTTTTGTGGTGGTGGCTTATTCACGAGTATATTGTAGGAAGTTCGCTTTGAATGACGAATGTCCAATGACGAATGACGAAGGAATGACGAATGACGAATGATGTGGAATTGTCGATTTCCGATTTCCGATTTCCGATTGGCGGAGCCGGCCTGCGGTATTTGACATGGGGGTTTGTACTCCTGCTGGTGCCGATGTTCGCCTCGGCTCAAATCCGCGATCCGCAATCGGCAATCGCCGATTCCCCCGAACCCAGAATCCCGAATCCCGAATCCCGAATGTCCGTCGGTCAAGCGATCATTCTCGGCTTGGTCGAGGGCGTCACGGAATATCTGCCGGTGAGTTCGACGGGGCATTTGATCGTCGTACAGCGCATGATGGGTATCGGCAATGGTGGTGATGAATCGGCCAAACAAGCGGCGGATGCCTATGCGATTTGCATTCAGGGCGGCGCGATTCTCGCGGTGTTGCTCTTGTATGCCAGGCGGGCGAAGCAGATGGGGAGGGGCGTGATAGGGCGCGATCCCAATGGTCGGCGGTTGCTGATCAACATCATCGCCGGTTTTGTTCCCGCAGCGGTGATCGGTTTGGCCACTCACAAATACATCGAGAAATACCTGATGGGCGGGCAGTGGGATTTGTGGCCAACCGTAGCGGCGTGGTTCGTCGGCGGGGCGGCGATACTCGCGGTCGCCTGGTGGCGCAAGGCGCATCGAGAAGGCCCCGCATATGGCAAATCGCTGGAGCAATTGGCGTGGAAAGCCGCTTTGCTCATCGGCTTCTTGCAATGTATCGCCATGTGGCCCGGCGTCAGTCGCTCACTTGTCACGATTGTCGCAGGAGTGTTAGTCGGATTGTCGCTTCCCGCCGCGGTGGAATTCAGTTTCTTGCTAGGCGTGGTCACACTGGGTGCGGCCACTTTGTACGACGGCATGAAGCACGGTGAATTGATGTTGCATACTTACGGGCCGGTCAGTCTGATCGTTGGTTTTGTCGTCGCTGCGATCTCGGCCGCGCTGGCCGTTAAGTGGATGGTCGCCTACCTGAACAAGCACGGACTACAACTGTTCGGCTACTACCGCATCGCCGCCGCGGTGATCGTCGCGGCACTGCTGTGGTGGAAAGTGATTTGAGAAGAAAGTCGGAAGGCGGAAGGCGGAAGGCGGAAGGCGGAAGGCGGAAGGCGGAAGAATTTAATACGCGGGTCTTCACTTCCCACTTCCCACTTCCACCTTCCCACTTTCCTCCTCCCCCCGTCATTTCACGACGTTTTTCGTCGGTTTGCGATACTGGCTCAGGTCCAGTCCCCGGAAGTAGGCGATCGTCTTTTCCAGGCCTTTTTCCAGCGGGATTTTCGGTTCCCAGTTCAGATGCTTGCGGGCGAGGGTGATGTCGGGTTTGCGTTGGGTGGGGTCGTCCTGCAACGCGGGGCGATAGATGATGCTGCTCTTGCTGCCGATCATGGCGATGACCATTTCGGCCAGTTGTCGGATGGTGAACTCGCCGGGGTTGCCGAGGTTGACCGGGCCGGTGAAGTCGTTGTCGTGGTTCATCATGGCTTCAAAGCCGTCGAGCAGATCATCGACGAAGCAGAAGCTGCGTGTCTGCGAGCCGTCGCCGTAGATGGTGATGTCTTCGTCGGCCAGCGCCTGGAGGATGAAGTTGCTGACGACGCGGCCGTCGTAGGGATGCATCTTCGGGCCGTAGGTGTTGAAGATGCGGACAACGCGAATGTCAACTTTGTGCTGGCGGTAATAATCGAAGAAGAGGGTCTCGGCGCAGCGTTTGCCTTCGTCGTAGCAGGCGCGTGGGCCGATGGGGTTGACGTTGCCGCGGTAGCTTTCGGTTTGCGGATGTTCGGTCGGGTCGCCATAGACTTCGCTGGTCGAGGCCTGGAAGATGCGTGCGCCGACGCGCTTGGCCAGGCCGAGCATGTTGATCGCGCCGGCGACCGAGACCTTCGTGGTCTGAATCGGGTCGTGCTGGTAATGCACCGGCGACGCGGGACACGCCAGGTTGTAAATCTGATCGACTTCCAGATAGATCGGCCAGGTGATGTCGTGACGGATCAACTCGAAGTTGGGCCGGCCCAGCAGCGGGTGGATGTTCTGCTTCTGGCTGGTGAAGAAGTTATCGACGCAGATCACATCGTGCCCCTGGCGCACCAGGCGTTCGCACAGTTGCGAGCCGAGGAACCCGGCTCCGCCGGTGACCAGAATGCGTTTCAGTTGCGTGGACATCGGTTCGCGTCTCCATGAGAGGGTGATTTCGTGGCGGGCCATGATACCAACATCTGCGAACCGCGGAATGAAGCCGGATTCGGAACCAAGCGGGATCGGGGTGCCGCACACTTATGTCATGTGTGCGTCTTGCCGCAGCGCGGACAGAAATGCCCCGGACGTGGATAGTGCCACGGATGAATCCATGCTCCGCAAAACGGACATCTGCAAGTTAGAGCGCCAAAGAGACATACCCATGTCAGGCGAGCCGGATGATGCGAACGTGATGCCATCGGTAAACTCTCGGTAATGCTGTTGACAATCATAGCCCAAAACCTTTTACACCGCATCGCGCGTCAGCGACTGCCCGCCCGCCCCACATGATGCCACCCACATGCTCAACCGGCTCTTGTCCGGTTCATGTAGATCGCCCGCAACTCACGCGTTCGCGTCATGAGCGAGAGCGGACGAACCAACGTAGTCGTGCTGGTGCATGCGGGCAAATGCCCCCGGTCCCCCAAAAATTATGGCTTGCGGTGCGCGAGGTGCGGCGAGGGATTTCCCCTTCCCACCCGTTTTCTCGCCGGGTATGATGGCCTCATCCTGTCACGGGGCCACCGGGTTATGCGAGATTCACACGACACGCAAACATCTTTTTCCAAACGGACCGCATCGCCGAATCCATCGGCTCGGACGGGAATGATACACCCACACCTTTTGCCTCTCCAAGGAGTTGAAATGCGCACGCTTATCGCACTCACGTTCCTGCTCGTTTTTGTCGCCCCGGCAAGCGCCGAGTTTCAATCACAGGAAGAAGTATCCAAATGGATGGCCTTTTACTACCAACATCCCGAACCAGCCAAGGTTCCCGAAGCGATTGAATTCCTCAGTCATGCGGGTATTCTCGATAAAGACGGAGCGAATCCGCCGACCTTCGGATTTCTGGCCGGCGTTTTTCGGGAAAATCCGAAATTGATTTCGGGCTGGGTCGAACGATTGGGAAAAATGAAGGAGTCACATCTCAGCGTGGTCGTTCTGGGTCTTTGGTATGCGAATCTTCCCGAGTCGCAGAAGTTGGCTTGCGAACTGGTTGACAAACATCCGCAGCTTAATGATCGGCACGGTTGGGTTCACAAGGCAACACCCATGCCAGTCGAGAAGATTCCGCTGGAACGGGGGCCCTGGGTTCTTGATGTCCTGTGGGGGAACTTCATGGCGACCGGTCAAAAGACGCCCGTTGTCAGGATCATGGCGGCCTTGCCGTGGATGGATATCAATGGCGACACCAAGCGCCTGCTTGTCGGCGGAGCCGCGCGATGGTCCCTGTTGTCGAATGCGGCGCAGCACCCGCGGGTGCTTGCATTCTGCGAAGCGGAGGCAGCAACGCAACCCGAGGAAATTGCCGCAAAACTTCGCGAGATCATCGCCGATGTCAAAAAGCGATTGGAAAACGAACAATTCCCCCATGCAAAATGAAAAGGCGGATGCCATTGCGAATCACACCGCCGGGCGTTGAATGACACCTTCCGTATTTGTCGTCGCTACAATGGCGGACTATGAATCCATCCGATACATCCGATTCGTCGCTTCCGGTTCGCGCTTCCGATCTGCTGGCCGCCGGGCTTGGCACGGCGACGGCCATGTGGATCGCGGGATACATTTTGCATATGCCGCTGGTTCAGCCGTTCGTGCCGGGCTGGGCGGTGTTCGCGGTGCTGGTGATGGTGATGTTTCTCGGCGGATATGTGTTCGGGCGCGACAGCTTGAAAGGGTGGCGCATCGCGTGGGGGGTACCGATCATCACGGCCCTGGTGAACATGCTCATTTTTTCGTCGGTGCTCAAGGGCGAAAACCGAAACGCGCTGATGGTGGGGCTGCCGGGATTTTTCGGCGCGACGCTCGTCGTCATGCTCATCGGCTTCGCGGCGGGCAAGGCGCGGCGCCCCCGGACGCAAAACCCCCGGACGCAAGACACCCGGAAGCAAGACACCCGGAATCCGGAAACGTCGCGGGCGCATTGGCGATTGCGTCTGGCGATGGTGCCGGTGCTGGCGACGGCGCTGGTGGTCAGCGCCGGCGGGCTGGTCACGGGCTTCGACGCGGGATTCAGCGTCAAAGACTGGCCCACCACGCAGGGAACCAACATGTTCCTGTTCCCCATTTCCAAAATGACCGGCGGCATCTACTACGAACATGCCCATCGACTGGCCGGAACATTGGTGGGCTTCACCGCGATGGTGCTGATGGTCTGGACGTGGATCGCGGATCGGCGATGGTCGGTGCGGCTGTTCACGACACTGGCGTTGCTGATGGTGGTCGCGCAGGGGGTGGCCGGGGGATTGTGGGTCGAAAGCGCTTCGCTGGCCTACGTGCTGTTTCACGGATCGTTCGGCCAGATCATTCTCGCCACGTTCGCGGTGATCGCCGCGACTCATGCGCCGAGTTGGCGGAAAGAGGAATTACCGCTGGTCACGCCGTCGGCCTCGACGGATCACTGGCTGACGATGCTGTTGCTGGGGGCGTTCATCGCGCAGACGTTGCTGGGGGTGTATGTCCGCAAGAGTCCGGCCGGTCCGCTGATGATGCACATCACCTTCGCCGCGGTGGTGGTCGCGCTGGTCGTGGCCGTGACGTTGCGGGGGTTGATGCTGTATCGCAAACGGCTGCCTCCGATCAAACGCGTGTGCAATGGACTGCTGCACGGCACGACGTTTCAGGTGTTGCTGGGATTCGCGGCGTTGGGCGTCCGCCAGCACAATCAGGGCGTGCAACTGGTCCCCGGCGACCCGGCCACCACCAGCCCGCTGGACGCGACCATCACGACACTGCACCAATCCGTCGGCGCATTCCTGCTGGCGTTCGCGGCCCTGGCCGTGGCCTGGAACCGGCGGCTGATTCGGAAGAGGGATTAGGGGCTGAATCAGTTTCGAGTTGCGAGTTCCGGGAAACGCCCTCTCGAAACCAGAAACCCGAAACTCGAAACTGCCCCCAGTCCCAAGCCCCTCATCCCTCATCCCTCATCCCCGGCCCCACACCCTGGCCCCTCATCCCTGGTCCCTCTTTCTCTCTTCTCCTACAATACCGAACCCTCAATCCCTCAACAGCCCCGCATTCGGATCGCACCATGAAATACCGCACCCTCCCCGGCACCGACTTGTCCATCAGCGAAATCGGTTTCGGCGTCTGGACCGTCTCCACCGACTGGTGGGGCGTCACCGATCCCGCACTCCGTCACAAACTCCTCCGCAGCGCCTGGACCGACCACGGCATCAACTTCATCAACACCGCCGATACCTACGGTGACGGCTACGGCGAAACCATCGTCAAAGATGTCCTCGCCGACCAGCGCGATCACCTGATCCTCGCCACCAAGTTCGGCTACGACCTGACCGACAACGACGGCGCACGCGGACGCCCCGGCCACCGCGAACGCAAACACAACTTCACCCCCGACGCCATCCGCCGATCCTGCGACGCATCCCTCCAACGACTCGGCACCGATCACATCGACCTCTACGAAGCCCACAACTGCCGCATCGACACCATCCAAAACGATGATGTCATCGCACTGCTCCACCAACTGCGGGACGAAGGCAAAATCCGATACTTCGGCACCGCGCTCGGCCCTCGCCTCGACCCCGACCGACAAATCGACGAAGGCGTCGCCACCTTCCAACGCGGCTGGCATTCCTGCCAGATCATCTACAACCTGCTCGAACAGATGCTCGCCACGCGCGTCTTCGACGCCTGCAAGGAAGCCGGAGGGGGCATCCTTGTCCGCGTCCCCCACTCCTCCGGCCTGCTCGAAGGCAACCTCACCCTCGACACCGTCTTCGAGGAATACGACCACCGCAACTTCCGATCACGTCAATGGCTCATCGACGGTCTCAAGAAGGTGGAACAACTTGATTTCTTAACTTCCGGGGGACGCAGAACCCTCGCGCAAGCCGGCTTGAAATTCGTGTTGAACCAGCCGTTCGTCACCAGCGCTTTGCCGAACATTTATGATGAAAAACAGCTCGCCGAGTTCGCCGCGACTTGCGACGCCCCCGACCTGACCGCCGACGAACTGGCACACATCGCCGAGTTGTACGAAAATAACTTCGGCCTGCAACCCGTTTAGCGGGTGGCGCGCAGTGCCCCTCTTCCTCTTGGTGAATATAAAATGCCCGACACTGCCCCCATCCCGACCGGCATCAACGACCCGATCAACAACCGCATTCTCGCCGTGAGCGAAGACTCAATCGAAGGGTTTCACCGCGAACCGTTCGCCGCGATCGCCAGAGCGTCCGGCGTTGATCTGCCCACGGTCCTTCAACGCATCCGCGCGATGGTCGAATCCGGTACGATCCGCCGCGTGCGACAAACGCTGCTGGCGACCAACCTCGCGCCGGGGGCGCTGGTCGCCTGGCAGGTGCCGGCCGACAAACTCGACAGCGCCTTCGACCGGATGTGCCAAAACGACCCGTTCACCGGACACGTCGTCATTCGCTCGACCGACCCCGGCGCGGCCGGCGCAAGCTATCGCCTTTGGACCACCGTGAAAGTGCCGCAGGGTTATTCACTGCAAAAGCACTGCGAAGCGTTGCGGCTGATGCTCGGCGCGGATCGCTTCGTCCCCATGCCCGCCCGCAAGGTGTTCAAACTGGGCGTCGGTCACATTCGCCGCAAGGGACTTCAACCCGGCGACCGCACCGATGAACCGGGCAACGCGTACGACGTGGAAGTCGTCACGCTCGGCGACAAGGAATGGGAAGTGCTGGTCGCGCTCAAACGCGAACTGACGCCGGATGAAATCATCGCCGATCCGTGGGCCGGTCGCGCCGCCGAGATCGGCTTGTCGCGCGATGCGTTCTGCGATGTCGCCACTGGTTTGATGAAGAAAAAAGTGATCGGGCGATTTTCGACGTTTTTGGAACATGTGAAAAAGTTGGCCGATGGTTCCGTGGTCAGCCGGTACAACGCCCTGTTCCACTGGGCCGTGCCGGAGGGACATGAACTGGCCGCCGGTTGCGAAGTGGGCCGGCACATCTGCATGACCCATGCCTACTGGCGTCCGACGGGTGATGAGTTCCGCCGGGTGAACATCATGGGCGTGGCGCACGGCGGGGACCGCGAAACCGTGCTGGCGCACAAGGCGGCGATCGACGCCCACCTGGCCGAAGCCGGTATCCCCGTGCCCTACACCAACGTCTTCTGGGGCGGTCGCAGCGAGATCAAACCCTCGGAAATCTCGCCCATTGCTTACAAGCAATGGTGCGAAGACCACAACATCAACCCCACCCATCAACGAGCGTAATCCCCCGGAAGTAATAAGCCCATGCCCACCGAATTCACCAACGTCACCGCCGTCGCCAAGGCCAACGTCTATTTCGACGGCAAGGTCGTCAGTCACACACTGAAGTTCGCCGACGGCTCGAAGAAAACGCTCGGCCTGATCCACCCCGGCTCCTTCCACTTCAACACCGCCGGTCCAATTGGAAGTTATTGACGATATGACCGCGAACATATTGTCGCGCAAATCAGAAGCGGATCGCTGGGATATGGCCTGCGAGTTGATGCGATTTATGCGACAGATGATGGCCGACGGGGTCGGGGATGTCCATCCCGACTGGTCGCCCGAGCAAATTGACCGCGAATACATCGAACGCTGGGTACGCGAATTCAACGTGATGGACGTCTGGCAACTGGCGACGGATCGGGCCAAATCAGGTTGATTCCTCACTCCGCGCTCTGCCAAACCTTCCTTCCCACAAAAAATGGCCCCAACCGCTCGATGTGCAGACTCGTCTGCTGCGTCCTGCGCATCGTCTCCACCAACTTGCTCAGCGGCGCCAATTCCTTTCCCACCACTCCCACGACGAAATCATTGTCGTGCGCGTCCAGACCGTGACACGCCAGCCGAATGTCGTGCGCCAGATCGTTCCCGCCGTATTGCATTCCAATCTTGCCGTGTTCCATCAGCACCTCGCGCTGTTCCTCCGGCAGCAATCGCGCGAAACTCCCCTTCCGCCGCAGCGGATACCACACCGCCCAGTTCCATTCCTCATGGCGCAGCGTGTTGATCGGTCGCTGAATCAGCGTCTCCTCCACGTTCGGCTCGTACCCCAGCGTGTACGTCCGACCGATCATCGTGAAATCCCCCCGCCGCTCCAGTCGCACGAACGGCTCGCCGTTGTATAACCGCCGAACTTCCCCCACCAAGTCCTCCGGGTCCTGCGTGTATGTCACGATGCCCACGCCCATCGGGTCATTCACATCCTCATACATCACGCCCCGCACGCCCGTCATCTCCATCGCCTCCACCACCGCCGCCGAGTCGCTGCATCCGGTGAACACCTGCAATTGCATGAACAGCCGCCGGTTCGACGACTGCCCGTTCACGCCGCGCTCCGACAAATCCAGCGGTTCGATATTTGGTCTTTTCACATCACTCATATCTTTCCCTCTCGCATGAAGTTTAGCGGGCGGCACGAAGTGCCCCTTCCATCTTACTTCCGGGGTTATTTCCGGGGGCGATCATCACCTGTTCATAAAACATTTCATACCGCGGCACGATCAAATCCTTGCAGAAGTTCCGCCGGCTCCGTACCTTCCCCTCCATCGAATATCCATTCCACTTCGCACTGTCACTCAATATCTCCACCCCCGCCTTCGCCATCGTTTCCACATCCCCCACCCGGCACAACCGACCCGTCACACCGTCCTCCACCACCTCCGTCAATCCTCCCGCCTTCGACGCCACCACCGGCGTGCCGCACGCCATCGCCTCCAACGCGCTCAACCCGAAACTCTCATAATCGCTCAACAGCAAAAACAAGTGCGCCTCACGGTACATCTGCTCAATGTCCACCTGCGCCCCGACGAAACGCACCGCCCCGCAAATACCCAGTTCCCCCGCCAATTCCTCCGCCCCACCGCGTTCCGGCCCATCCCCCGCCATCACCAATTCCGCCCCATGCAGTTGCTCCCGAATCTTCTGGAAAACACGCACAATATCGAATACCCGCTTCACAGGCCGAAAGTTGCTCGCGTGCAAAATGCGAAACTTACCATCCCCCGGCCAACCCACGCGCCCCCGGCTCGTGAACCGGTCGCAGTCCACAAAATTCGGTATGACTTCCGGGGGCGTCGGCAGATCGAACGCCGCCATCGTCTTGTCACGCAGCCATCCGCTCACCGCCGTCAGTCCGTCGCAACGCATCATCGCATACCGGCAAACCCGGTAGAAATCCCTGTGCGATCCCGTCAGCGTGATGTCCGTTCCATGCACCGTCGTGACAACCTTCACCTTCCGTTCACACACGCACAACATGTCCCTGGCCAGCATCGCGCTGATCGCATGGGGCACCGCGTAATGCGCGTGAATGATGTCCAGGTCATGCTCCACCGCCACTTCCGCCAGCTTGTTCGCCAGACACAAATCATGCGGCGGATACCGAAACAACGGGTAATCACTCACATTCACCCGATGAAATTGGACGTTCGGCACATCATGCAAACGGAACGGGCGCTCATATGCGACGACATGCACCTCATGCCCGCGCTGCGCCAGCGCCATCGCCAGCTCCGTCGCCACCACCCCGCTGCCGCCCTGTGTCGGATGACATGTGATCGCGATTTTCATTTGCCGCCCTTTCCCGCGAATGAGTTCTTGTTGGCGAATATCTTGTTGAACGGCTCATACAACGCCACCGGGTCATCCACCGGCACGGCCCGCCTGGACAAAAACGGCTCGCCGAAATCCCTGTAAATCATCGACCCGTAATAGCGCGCCCGCCCTTCCAGCCGCTTCAAAAACGTCGGCGAAGCGATCAGCGTCTCCAGCCCATCGACCGTCTTGTCGTGCAATTGCGACTTATAACACAATATCGACGCCACCTTCTTGTCGTAGTGTTCGGTCACATCCACAATGAAACTCGGCTCCACCGTGAAGTGCGCCATGAAAAACAGATATTCGTTCGGTCGGAACGGCTCGCCCTTGGCCGGGTAATTGGCGAAACCCGACGGATACATCGTGTCTTTCACGATGTTCCCCGTCGCCGAGTGATCCGGGTGCAGGTCGTCCCAGTAATGGGTTAAAACAAGTTTCGGGCGAAGGTCACGAATCGCTTCAATCACCCGTACTCTCGCCAACTCCGTATTTTCCAGTCGTCCGTCCGGCAGATTCAGATTGATCCGCGTTGTCACGCCCAGCACCTTCGCCGCCGACTCCGCCTCTTCCGCCCTGATCTCCGGCGAGCCGCGCGTGCCCATCTCCCCCCGCGTCATGTCGATGATCGCCACCGACCGCCCCCGCGCGATCATCTTCGCCACCGTCCCTCCGCAAATCATCTCCACATCATCCGGGTGCGCCCCTATCGCCACGACATCCACGCTCATAACCATATCTCCATAATAGTTCTTACCAAGCCAAGGCGGAGCGAAGCGCCGCCTTGGGTTCCGTCTCGCCCCTTATTCCGGGAGCAGGTCCATCATCGTATGCACGATCCGCGTCACGTCGAGCGAAAGTTCCGCTTCTTTTATCCACTTCCATCCATACCGCGCCACGAAATCCCAGACATTATTCACCCGCTCCTGCGGGCCATCGGGGGTGATCGCATGAACGATCTGCATCAACGCCCCGCGGTCCATCCCCCGTTCCGCCATTTGGTCGCGCCCCGCCCCGACCAAAACCTTGTCGATCTGATACCGCAACGACCGCTTCGCCTTCTCCACCCGCCGCCGCGTTTGCGCTCCGCCCTTCACTTGCTCCAACGCTGCCAGCAACCGATCACGCTCTTCTTGTAATCTCCCATCCACCATCTCAATCCCCCGCGCATCGTAACTTTCAGCTTGCCTCAACGCCTTGAAAATCTCCGCTCCCCGCAATCCGAATCGTTCCGCCAGTTTCCGCGTCGTCCTTTCCACCAGCGTCACGCTCGACCGCGGCCACAACTTCGACCGCTCCACTTCCATCGCCTCGTACACCCCGTCGATCTGCCACAAATACAGCATCTCCGCCGGCCCGCCGATCGTACACACCGTCGGCAACAACGCATCCTGCAACACCGGTCGAATCCCCGCGCCGGCCGAAAACCATGTATCCGACAACTTCCGGGGGCTCAATGCCTCCACATCAACCGATATCCGCCTCCCCTCCGCCAACTCAAACATCCCCACCTTCTCCAACTGCGGCTTGAACCCTTCCTTCACCAATCGCTCACTTCCCCGCGCAAATCCCGCTTCAATCGCATCCCATCGTTCCACCGCCCGACGCAACACCGGCTCGCCCGCTTCTCGCAACACCATCGGATCGACCAACACCACGCGCCCCGCGCCCAACACCTTCACCAACAACGATGCGAACAATGATCCGTAATCCGTCCAGTCCGCCGACGCGATCGCGTCCGCCACTTCGCCGCTGAAATCGCCCCGCAAATGTTCCCGTAAAAACGTCAGCATCCGTTCTCGCTGCCCCGTCAGCGACACCCACCCCACCGGCGGTCGCCCCCGACCCCCGCCCCCGGGGCCGGGGGCGGGGCCGCTCATCTTCGTTTCCGCGTGATCGGCGATGAACCACTTGTCGCCGATGCGAACACGATTGACCTCCAGTAAATCGTGATCCTCCGTGGCGATCCAAAACGCGGGTATCACCGCCGCCCCCCACCGCTTCGACAGTTCTTCCGCCAGCCGAATCACGCTCATCGCCTTCCAAATCGTATAAAGTGGCCCGGTCAGCAACCCCGGCTGCTGCCCCGTTATCACCATCGGCGAGCCGCCGGAAAGGGCTTGCTTCAATGCCTTATCCAGTTCATTGCCGACACGTTCGTTGTACGCGATCAGCGCCTCCGCCACCCCCGGAACCATGCCCGGCGCGATGCGCGCCGCGGGTTTTCCGCCCCGCACGTCGAACAACGGGTATTCCGCCGGCGCATGCCCGCCCGCCAATCGCAGCAACAATTCATTGCGCACCGGCGAATCGGCGTAGTCCACCTGCGTCGCTTTCAAACAATCATCGCTCATGCCCGCACCCCCACCATCAGCACACGTGGCGAATTATCCCGCAACGCCGCCCCGTCGAATGAACCCATTCTGCGCGCCACACGCAATCCCGCGCGTGCGAACCACTCCGCCAGTTCATCCGGCGAAAACAGCCGCACACGCTCGGTGATCCGTTCTTCGTCGCCATTGTCTCGCCGAATCGTCATTTGTTTGCACACGTAGTCGCCCTCGATGGTTCGCCGGCTTTCGACGGTCAGTTCGCCGACCCGTTTCACATCCATCGGCACGAGTTCCGCTTTCAACTTCCGGGGGTTGATGTGTTCCATCACCAGCGTACCGCCCGGCCGGAGCACACCGGCCATCGAGCGCAGCGCGGCGAGGTTTTTCGCATTGTCCGCGAAGTAGCCGAAGCTGTTGAACAGGTTGACGGCAATGTCGAAAACGGGGGCGAACGGTATCGCCCGCACATCGCCACACACCACGCAACCGCGTAATTGCCGCCGGTCGGCTGCTTCGCGGAGCAGCGTCCTGCTCAAATCCATGCCGACTGCGTGGAATCCCGCGTCGCGCAGCGCCCGCAGGTGGCGCCCCGCTCCGCAGGCGATGTCGATCACACGCCCGCCCGGTCGTGGGTTCAGTGTATGAATCAACGCCGTGATTTCGCGTTTGGCCGATTCATCGTCGCGGTGCTGATAGATCAGCGGATAGATCGCATCGAACGCCAGGCGGAACCAATCCGGTGGTGCATCGGCGGCGGGCTGTGCGGGGCGGTGCATGTTCATATCGTAGCAAGTCGGTCAAATCGGACGACACGGGGGCGACACGCGGCGGCCCGCAGGGATATGATATGCACCCATGTTGACGCAAATGATTGATAATTTGTCGGACCTGATGACACGCGGCGGCATGGTCATGTGGCCGCTGCTGGGTCTTTCCATCATCGGCATGACGCTGATCCTCGAACGTGCCTGGTTCTGGATGACGACCAACTTCCCCAGCCGCACCGCGAAGTTCGCGCGCGTCGCCCGGCATCTGCGTGAAGGCGATCACGGGGCGGCCCGCGTGCTGATCGAAGACGATCACAGCGTCTATGGCAACCTGGTGCGGCAGATGCTGGATGAGAACGCCAGCGAGGCGGTGATTACGGAGGCGGTCGATAATCAGCGGCCTCGGATGGACAGGTTCATGCCGACGCTGGGCACGATCATCACCGCGGCACCGATGCTGGGCATTCTGGGCACGGTGACGGGGATCATCTCGGCGTTCAAAGTGTTGAGCGATTCAATGGTGACCGACCCGTCGAAGATCGGCGCGGGGATCGCCGAGGCGCTGCTGACGACCGTGGCGGGACTGGTGATCGCGCTGGTGGTGCTGTTTCCGTACAACGCGTATCGGGCGCAGACGGATCGCACGCTGAGCCGAATGGAATCACTGATCGCCGCGGCGAGAAGGGAGAAGAAAGGGACGGAGGGACAGAGGGACGAAATGGGGAACGCCGTTCGCTGAAGCGCATAGTTGGCTTATGCCTTGTCTTGGTAAACAACACAGCCATTTGCCCGAGCCCAGTCTTCCGAGAAGCCCACATGCGAGATGGCGTTCCTGCTGCGATCCAGTTGTCGTTCGGTTTCCGCGACAACAGTCGTCGGCGCTATCTCGTAGATAACCTTGCATTGGGTCTGGTTGGCCTCGTAGAAGACGGCGAAGAATACTTTTGCATTGCGCGTGATGCGCTCCAGCGATTCAGCCCTCTTCTCGGCTGGCTCCTTGAACATTCTGTCCAGTTGCCCCGATCCTCCCTCTTTGCACGACAAGTATTCGTACTTTTCGTTCGGGTTGCCCGACGCATGGGCATCGGCGTCCCGCTTCGAGTGGATAAGTTCATGGCCGAGAATGTCGGCGATGATCATCTCTTTGACAAGACCGGGCTGAAGAAGGTTGCTGATGCCAATCGAATGTGCAAGTTCGGCGGCCTTCAGGACGAGTTCTATAATCTTGCTGTATATTTCACGTGCCATAGCAAAATAGACTCTCTTCTGTTTTTCTTTCAATCTCGTCGAGGCGGCTGTTTGCCGCTGAGACAAACTGCTCATCTTTTTCGATGCCGATAAAATGCCGGTTGAGACGTTTGCAGACTACAGGACATGTCCCAACTCCGGCAAACGGATCAAGAACAAGATCACCTTCGGACGAACTCGCCTTGATCAACCTTTCAAGCAGAACCTCTGGCTTCTGTATCGTGTTCAAGGCATCCCGGCTGACAAGTTCCTTGGATTTGTAGGTCAACTGTTTGATGTCACCCCATACGTCACCGGGATTTTTCCCCTCACTGTTGAACTTCGTCTTGCCGTATTTGCCGTTGGTTACTGACGGGACGCGTTCGCAGCGGAGGCGATGCTCCAATTCGACGAGTTGTGCCACTCGGATAGCATCGAGGTTGTAGGTTTTGGGTCTATTCCCCTTTATGAAATAGCAGATGACATCGTAGTTGTTGGTGTAGTTCAACCTACCTTGGGCCAGGCGGCTGGGCTGGTACCATACGATTTTGGAGCGGAGGTTGAGGAATGGGCGATAGTCAATGAAATCAACGCAATCGGGTTTACCAAACAGGTAGAGGGCGCCACCACTCTTGAGTTTCGCCGCGAACAAGCTGATAAGTTTGAGATTGAATTCCTGAACGTTGCTGAGCCGGTCCCACTGGTTTGTCGTGACGCCGTAGGGACCGTCGCAAACCACGAGGTCTATGCTGTCGTCATCAATTTCCGGGAGAAGATCAAAAGCATCGGCGTGATATATCTTGTCTTGTTCCATCGTGTCGTCCCTTCAGGCCAACAAGTGACTTTATTGAAGTATACTCAAAACATTACTCCGGTGAGTCGTGCGCGATGTATGCGTGGATGGCTTGAAGGTGGTCTTGCGCTGTGTCTGTCCAGTGAACGGTCATTCCGGCAGACCATATTTCGTGCGGACTTCCTGTACGTTGTTCGTACGCCCGGCCTGGCTGTCCGCCAGCCCTTGGTCGATGGCCTGACGCACATAGATTTGGTGCATGAGGTCATCCCAAGTCGCGTTATTTGGAAGGCGTTCGACCAGTTTGTGGGCCTCTTCCTTCTGAATGACAGTGGGCATGGCCGGGTCTCCTTCATTCAGGATGCATTTCAGGCGATAGTTCAGATGCGTGTCCGGGTCAATTTTACCGAACACGGCCTTGTCCAGGAAGATTTCGCGGATGTCGCGTAATGAGTAGCCGGAGTCGTTGAGGAGTTTGATGACGGCGATGCGCTGGACGGCGTGGGAGTCGAAGAGGCGTTGATGGCCCGCGGACATTTGCGTGGGTGAGACGACGCCGACCATGAGGTAGCATTGGAGTCGGGCGGGGGTGACGCCGGCGGCTTGGGCGGCGTCGGCGAGGCGGAGCATGTCGGGGGCTTGCGACATGATGAGAGTGTAATGGAAAAACCCACGGATGGGAGTCCGTGGGTTTGAGGGGGTTTTGAAATTGCTAAGCCGCCAAGCGGCCCGCGGAATTGCCGGGGGCGGGGACGCCCCGGCTCGCTATTTGCCGGTGAAGAATTGTTTGATGGCGTGGACGGTGGTTTGGCGACCGACGCGGGCGATGGATTCGGTGAGGGGGATTTCCTTGGGGCAGATTTTGACGCAGTTTTGCGCGTTGCCGCAGTCGTTGACGCCGCCGGCGTCGGCCATGATGTCCAGACGATCTTTGGCCAGCACCTTACCGGTGTTGTGGAGATTGAAGTAGGCGACCTGGCTGATGACGGCAGCGCCGGCGAAGTGGTTGTCGGCGGTGTATTGCGGACAAACTTCGAGACAGCAGCCGCAGCTCATGCATCTGGACAAGTTGTATCGCAGGTCGGCGACTTCGGGGGACTCTTTGGGGCCTGGGCCGAGGGAGTAGGTTCCGTCGATGGGAACCCAGCCCTTGATTTCCTTGAGGTTGTTGAACAGTCGGGAGCGATCGACGAACAGATCGCGGACGACGGGGAACTTGCTCATGGGTTCGAGGGTGATGGTGTCGCCCTGTTTGAGCAGGTTTTCGACGATGGTGGAGCAGGACTGCCCGACGCGGCCGTTCATGACCATCGTGCAGGCCCCGCAGACTTCTTCGAGGCAGTTGCAGTCCCACACGACGGGCGTGGTTTTTTTGCCTTCGATGGTGACGGGATTGGCGGCGATGGCCTGGAGCGCGCTGATGACGTTCATCTGCGGGCGGAAGGCGACCTCGAAGGTTTCCCAATAACTGGGTTTTCCGGGGGCGTCCTGGCGTTTGACCTTGACGTGGAAAGTTTTGGTTGGCGTGTTGGGTGCGATCATATTGAATGTCCGTTCTCGAAAGACACCGGGGGCCGGGGGCGATGAATCGCCCCCGCCGAAAAATCTTAGCCGTCCACCTTGCCGTAGTTTCGGGCGCGGGCGGGGATCATGGCCATGTCGATCGGTTCGTAGCTGAGCAGGGGTTTGTCGTTTTTCGCATCGTATTTGACGATGGTGGTTTTGTGCCAGTTTTTGTCATCGCGTTCGGGGAAATCGGGGCGGTAGTGGCAGCCGCGTGATTCGGTGCGGACGATCGCGGCTTCGACGATGGCGTCGGCGTATTTAATCATGTCGCCCAGCGCGCGGGTGAAGGCGAGGTTCTGGTTGGTCCATATGCCTGTGTCGGAAAGCGAGACGTTGGCGTAACGCTGCTTCCATGTTTTCAGGCGTTCTCGCAGCTTGGTCATGCCCTGCTGATCGCGGACGACGGTGCAGAAGTCGGTCATCCACTCGCCCATTTCCTGATGAATCTTGTAGGGATTTTCCGTGCCCGCGGAGGAGGTGAGTTTTTTGACCTTTTCGGTTTCCTGACGGACGAACGGTTCGTAGAGGGAATCGGGCAGATCGCCGGCGGCGGTCTTCAGGTCGTTGGCGTAATTGACGACGCCGGGTCCGTTGAAGATGCCGTCGAAGATGCAGTTGAGCAGTGCGTTGGCGCCGAGGCGTGTGGCGCCGTGGTATTGGTAATTGACTTCGCCGAAGGCGTAGAGACCGGGGATG
>Ga0172380_10003597_pt1 | contig 21068 bp, 27 predicted proteins | sample Leawe162metaG_FD_119747 | JGI IMG/M metagenome (GOLD analysis project Ga0172380, IMG submission 119747) | Leachate microbial communities from a municipal landfill in Southern Ontario, Canada - Leachate well 162 metaG | ecosystem: Engineered > Solid waste > Landfill > Unclassified | place... | reverse complement strand
GTAGCGGCCAGCACCTCTGCGGCGTACGCGTTCGACGTTTCCGGCGAGCCGGTGAGGTAGGCCATGCCGCCGTTCGGCAGGCCGTAGGAGTCGCGGCGGTGAAGGTGCCCGATGTACGCATCGGTGAAGCCGCCCCACTCGGGATGGGTCTGCCAGGCGGTCAGCTTCGACGTGATCCGCTGAGCTGAGAACGAACGGTTGAACTCGTTACCGTGCAGCAGTAGCCCTTCGTAGTTGCCGATGGCGAACTTGACCATGAACGCCTCGGTGGATTCCTGCCAGGTGAGCCGATCCCCGTAGGCGCCGATGAGCTTGTCGTGCGCCACCTTGTACGACACCCGGTCAAGGTTGTCCTCTTGCGGCAGCTCACCGAACCGGCCGATGCGACCGTGGTTGCCGTACTCCTCCACGACATGCACCGTCGGGAAGTGGGCGAGCAACGCTACGACGATTCGTTCGATCGCCGCCGAGCAGCCGAACACCTGCTCGAACAGTCCTTGGTTGATCTCCCATGCCTGGCCGGGGAAGATCGTCATGCCTTCGATCATGTCGCCGCCGAGTAGCAGTGTGCAGTGGTCGACAGGATGGCCGTGACGTTCCGACAGGGTGAGCGTCTTGGCGACCATCAGGTCGAGGCGTTGATCGAGGATGTCGGCGTCGAAGTCCTTCGTCCTCTTGCCGCGCTGCCAATCAGTGGTGTGCAACAGGGCCGCATGGTTGGACGTGCCACGTCGTGGCTTACGCACAACCGGCGCCTTCAGCTTGGGCAACGCCAACGCGGCGTCGTGTGCTGCCCGGTAGACAGCTTCGGCCATGTCGGCTTGCACCAGTTCACGTGCCGCGAGCTTGCGTTGCGCACGGATCAACGCCTTCTTCAACTCTTCGACGTGTTCCGCCTCGTGAAACTCGGTGAGGTCAGTCACGGGCACGCCAGTTCCGCACGGCACCATCAGAGATGGTGTGCCCCCGACGTTTCAGCCAGGCGTTGATTGCCTTCGAGGAGATGGAGTGGTCGGCGATGGCGGCTTCGAGCTTGCCGTAGTCCTCAGCGCTGAGCTTGTCGCGCAGGATGTCCGCCTTGGACCTGGTCCCGATCCTGGGTTGGAGTTCTTGAAACTCGCTCAGGTCGGGTTGGGCATTTCGGGCCATCGGTCCTCCATGTCGCTTCAAACACTCACGGTGTAGTTTGCCACGCGTCAACACTGATTGACGACGAGCAACTGTCAAGAAACGACGAAAGCCCCCCGATCCGTAGACCGGGGGGCTCCATGCCGGATTCAGTTGATGGCGGGAATCACGTAGCTCGCACCGACCACTTACCGGCGAACGTTTCTGACCCGACACTGACGACTTTCGCCCACAACACGTAGCTCGAGCCTGCCGTAAGCGGAATCGTTGCGCTAGCACCCAACGTCGGCGTCCGGGCGTAGACGGGGAGCTGTGCTGAGGTCCACGTCCCTGACCAACTGCCCGCCGTGTAGCTCGATGGCGCTGTGCTCGAGTCGGCCGACACACCGAACGACACGGTTGCGCCAGTCGGGTCAGCATCGGACAAGAGTGGGACGACCGGCGAGCACACTTCCCCGCCAGTCACATCGATGGTGATTTGCCCGTTCATGTCGGCTCCTTCGTGATCTTGCCGAACTCGTACGACTTGCGGGCACGACCGAACCGGTACTGCACGGTGCCGATGACGACGGACACAAGCGTGATCGCCCCGGCAATACCGGTGAGAGTGATAGTCCCGGTAGCCGCTCCGATCGATACGGCCCCCGACCCTGAGATGGCGCCAGAGACACCCGTCAGGGCGATGGTGCCGGTGGCTGCACCTATCGAGAGTGAACCCGCCGAACTGATAGCACCAGCCACGCCAGACAGTGTGATCGTGCCTGTGGCAGCGCCGATAGCGACACTGCCCGCCGCCGAAATGGCACCTGGGATGCCGGTCAGCGTGATGGTGCCGGTTGCGGCGCCGATGTTCTGGGTGGACACGCCTGGGTCGTAGGCGAGTAACGCAACCCTGCCCGCGGTCAGCATCAGGTCACCTCACCAGACAAGGAACTGGAACGGGTCGACATTCAGATCGGCTGCTTCCGACGTGGACAGCGCCCGATTCCAGATCATCACGGCGGTGATATGCCCCGTCAGTGACACTACGGCATCGGCGCGACGACCGATACGGATCGGTTGCCCCGACGATGTAGTGCAGTTCCCTGTGCCCGTGCCCGCGCCAGTAACCGCATACTGGTTGCCGTTGACATACACCGTAGGGGTTGTCCGCACCCCACCGTCAGTCGACGTGATGAGAACGTTTGACTCAACATTCACGGGTAGACAACCCACCGTCGTATCCCAGTTATAGTTGCCCGTCACCGACGTTGGGCTCGCTGAAGCACGCGACAACGTGACCTTCTGTGGTGACGCAGAGTTGTCGGTCAACATCGAGAACGGGGCGTTACCGACACCAGCGCCAGCATGCTTGTGTAGGAATGAGTTGTACTGGCTCGCTGCTGTCGTCTTGCCCTGCCACATCAGTGAGATGGGGCCAGTGAACAACGAGTCGGGCGGCGATGGGAAGTTGATGAAGTCAGCGTTCGCTGATGTCAACTTGAGTGTCTGCCCCATCACCGATGACGAGGTCACAGGGGAACCATTCAATGTTCCTGCATACCTGGCGACAAGATCGTTGTAACCCATCGCTGGGATGACATAGAAAACGAGTCCCTGTGACAACGGATGCGACCAGTCGATACGCGCATGGGGTGGCGGCGCGAACCGCGGTCTGCGGCCGATCGTTGCGACACCCATATCAGGCCGTCGTCAAACTGCGCGCCCGCCAGTTGACTGAGTTACCCGATGCCGCAAGGGCCTGCCCTGTGTTGTTACTGAACAGGAACTTCTGAGTCGACAACGGGGCCAACTCAAACCCGCGGCGAACCTTGCGCTGCGCCGTCGTTGCGGCTGACAGGGGGAACACGAATGCCGACTCATCGTTGGTGTCCCCGTCCGTATAGTTCGTCCCGTCAAGCGCTGGGACAAAGAACAGTGAACAGGTGGCACCAGCGGCACGAGCGGAACCCTGCGTAGCCAGTACGATCTCGAAGTCAATCCAAATCGCAAGATCGGACGAGTTATCGATTGCAGCACCCAACAGGGTGGCTCCGTTGGCGAGACTGTTCAGCCCAGTCGACAGATACGTCTGAATCGTCTGGTTGTATGCCTTCAGGTTGGTCGTAGCCATCAGCGCACCAGAGCATTGAACGCTGCGGTTACCTGCACCCTGATCTGAGCGTCAGTGCCAGTGTCCACAACGGGAGTGGCAGGCGCCGTGACTGCACCCCCGAACCCAGCAGCAACGAGACGGGCGAACGTCGCCCCCTGCGACGAGTCACGGCACACCTGCGCTGCAAGTTCACGCTTGGCGGCATACGACGCCGAACCCTCATCGGCGGGAACGATCACCGACTGGGCGACATCACACGCACACGCATACACGCGAGCGATCCACGCTGCGTCCGTCGAAACGGTGACTTGATCTTTGTAGTTGAGAGCCATAGTTACTCCTACGCGTAGCGGATGACTTGGGCGGCGAGGTTGACGTCGCTGCCGTTCGTGGTGAGCGGCAGACCGGAGGCGTCATCGACGATCATCACGGGGATGTTCGCCGCGTCGTTCGATCCGGTATGCACATACACCAAGAACTGGGTGATGTTGCCCCCGTTGATCGCCGTCCACGACGTGGTCGCCGTGGTGGCGGTTGCACGGTCGTTGCCGTTGTCGACGGCTGCGGTCACGACGACGGTCTTACGGTCGGTGGACGATGCGCCTGGCGTGTAGTTCGTCCCGGAGAACTCAGCGCCGGTAGCGAGGATCTCGGCGACGTCATCGTGATCGGCGTTGATCGTGCATGCCGTCTCGATCAACAGGACCTTCACAGTCGCAGCGGCGAGGTCATCAGGGGAGTACTTCTTCTTGGCGATGTTGAAGCAAGTGGTGGCCAACGCTCAACCCTCCTTCGGTGCCGGCAACAGTGACGCCGTACCAGTCGTGCCGAACGGTGCCGAGATGATCGACGTGAGGATCGACACGAACGCGCCGCCCGCTGCGAACCCGACACCACGCTGCAAGTTGAACGCGAACAGATCCACTGGCCCGCTATCGGAAGCGCCGATCCCGATCAGCACGCCTTGAGCGGCGGTTTTGATCGCTCGTTCGGCGGCGTCACGCCAGAACGCGACTGTGAAGATGGATGACATCAGGTCTCCTTCGATGGGTGGAACTTGTCGATGTGCAAAGCGACCGCGGCATCGATCGAGTCGATGTGGGTCTTCTTCACAACGTCGCTCTTCGTCAACTGCTCGACCGCGTCAGTCAGCTTGTCGGTGGTCGCTTCGACCCGGCCGATCGCATCCTTGATCGATGAACCGTTATTCGTTTCGAGCTGATAGCGGATCGGTTGAAGCTTGTCCTCGAGGCGTTCATCGACGACCTCACGCAACCAGCCAGACAACGGGTCCTTGACGTTCTGACGCCATAACCACTTCGCCGGCTTCAGCCGAGACAGCACGCCCAGTGCGGTGCAGAACGCCGCCAACGCCACCACCGACGTTGCAACACCCTGCCAAGTCACAGCCAGCACGACCTCAGCGGGGACTCACCGGCAAGAAGCCGGCCATGTCCGCCCACAGTCCAACACTCACCTTGATCGCAGCGTCGTCGTACTGGCCGTTGACGACAGGGTTCGTGACCTTGCCAAGCGCGACGAGTTCCCGTGCGACATCAGGCGACGACACTTTGAACGTCTTTGGCCCAACCGCCAACAGGTCATAGAAACCTTCGGGGACATAGAACGTGAACATGTCGACATCCTCCTGGGATGGTTCGGGTGGTTTCGGTGGGAGCACTGGCGGCTCGGTGAGGATCGCAGCGTCGAACGTCATCGACAGATGCACATGGTCGCGATGGGCTGACGGTCCGCCGCGGTACGGACGCCAACCTTGGCCGACCACCCAACGCGCCGGGCCGTTGATCCCAGCCGACGCAGGCGGGTAGCCGGTGACGATCTCCTGCACCTCGAACGCTTTACCCCACGGGCCGAAACACCACTCGATCACCTTGGCGTGAACCGCAGGGTCGGTTGACATCACGTCCGCCGCCGTTGACTCCGCATGGTGTGAGAGGCCGTGACCGTTCGGACAGGTGCGGGCGCCGGGCTTGGCGAGCAGGCCGCACTGCTGAACACAGCGGGGGTTGAAGCTGCCAATCTGGCAGCCGGTCAGCGCTTTGAGCGCCTTGACCAGATGCACCGTCCCCGGCAATGGTCCTTTGCCGGCGAACGTGACTGGCGTGTATTCGTAGGTCACGATGTTGCCGCCTCTGCGAAGAACTGGCCTTCGATGTAATCGCCGGTAGCGAACGTGAACGGCGACGTCTGCGAGAAGTTCGTCCCCGTCCCACCGATCGCCCCGGCCGAGAACATGTACATGTCCGCAGTCCCATCACCAACAGACCGCAACGTGAACGGCCAATAGGTCCCTGGCGCTGTCACGTCGTAACAGAACCCATGCCCGACGGTGCGTTGGCGTGTGCCCCGCAACGACGCCGGCCCGGTGATCTTGTAGGTACCTGTCCCCGGGTTGTTGATCGTGATCTCGAACGAACCCCAGACATCGGTGCCCATCCGCCGCCACTCACCTGTCGGCGACGTCAACGTCGGGTTCGAGCCGCTGCCCTTCATCGACGGCGTCCACGACGTGCGGGCATCAGAGACGAGGGTCGTTGGGAGGTCGCCGTAGGGGGACGAGGTGCCCGTAGGGGTCGACCCCATTAGTGGCCGTTCCTGCGAACCGACAACGAACGTCGTGTCGCCCGACTCCCACTCCACCCAATCAGACAGACGAGTCAACGTCTGCGCCGCGTCCGGTGACACGAAGTAGACGCCACAGCCTCGCATGATCGGCCAACTGATCCCCATGATCCGCAGACGCTTAGGGAACATCACCTCACCGCGGTACACGACCTGATTGGCGACATCGAGGATGTTGCGATCGGGGGCGTAGACATAGATCCAATCCCCGCACCGCACCGCGGTCGTCGTCACGCCCGATGGGCCGCCCGTGAACCCGACAACCCCCGACGATTCGACACGCAGCTGGTAGCCCTCGTGAAGCTTGTTGAACAACGCCAACTGCTGTGTTGCCACCGCCGCCGCGTCGGCTGCTGTTGTCCCCGACGAATCCACGACACGGGTCATCACCACAGTCGCCGCGCCACCGGGCGCGTAGTACGGGACCGACCCGGCCGTAGCCGTCGACACCGTCGCCCCACCGTCGCCGCGGGCGATCACATTCACCGACGTCGTGTAATCCTCACCGTCAGATGACCAGGCAGCGTCGACCGTCTTGAGGCCGATGATCCCAAGCTCACGATTCCCGTCACGGGCCACCACAATCGACGCCGGCGTAGCGCCGTACAACGAATCGACCGCGCCACTGTCGATGGCGAGGTTGCCTGACGAGTCGACCGACAAACGGAACTCGCCGCCACAACCAGCGACCGCCATGTCCATCGCTGCCCGATAGGTGATCTGTGATGGGACAGGACCGGACCATGTGGCCGTTGTGCCGTACGTGGTCCCTGCGACGATCCCGTTCCCGGGCGTGTACTGCCCCACCCAATACGGCAACTGTTGAGCGGTGACGCTCGATGCCGTCGACTTGACCGGACCTTTGCCGTCCTCGTCGCCGAGCAACACGAGCGCCGACGCTCCAGCGAACTCGAGCACACCCGGCCGGGTGCGGAGCACTCCGACGTATGACGAGATCTTGCGCAGCTCGGCTGCCGACGTGATCCCCTCAACATCGCCAGGGGTGATGATCAACTGGCCGAACATCCCCGTCGACAAGTCGAGCAGATCGAGCACCCATTGCGGAGTGTCGGCCCGAAGTTTGAGCGACCACGAACCCGCGGCCATCACCCGCTCAGAGACGCCCATCAGGTCGCACCCGTGTAGGTGATCGTCTCGTCAACGGCGCCGAAGAACTGGAGACAGATGTCGTCGGTCGTTTCGGGGGACACAGCCGACGAACCATCGATCGCCAAGCCGACACCGAAATCGTTGATGCCGGTGAACCCCGCGCTGCCTGAGGTGAGCACCTTCGTGCCCGACGGTGCAGCGATCACGAACCGATCACCGCCGGCGTCGTTACTCGTGGCGCGCACACCACCAGTGATCGACGTGGCCGCCTCAGCGCCAGTCATCGAGATACCCCAGCTGGCGCCGTAGCCGACACCGGACGTGCCGTGAATCTCCACCACCCGCTGAGCGCGACGCAACGACACCGTGGCCGACACCGCCAGATAGACGCCAGAGTTGTAGTTGACCCGCCCGATCAGCTTCACCGTGCAACGATCAACCCCGTTGCGAAGCACTTGGATGCCGGTCCACGTATCAACAGCCACATAGGCAGCGATGGAGTTGATCGTCTTGAGTTGGTAGCTCTTGCCCGTCGTCCACGCCGAGCCGTCCCACGCCTCAACCGTCAGCACCGAACCCGACGCGCACGACACACGGATCAGACCGTTCGACATCTGCCACGCCTGCGGCAGATTCTCGATGTCCTTGCCGACAACAACTCGTTTCGTGCCTGACCCGACTTCGATCTTCGGGGCGTGCGTGTACCACGTCGATGGGGTGTGGTTGATCACCGCCTGTGCCGGGAGAACCCCACTGAAGTCGGCGACCAAAATGTTCGACGGTGTCGCAACACGGGTCAATCCAAATCCGGTGAGCCCGACGTCAAGCGACTGCGCAGCACCGGCAGCGGTCCCACCACCAACGATTGCCTGATCGGTTGTCGTGATCCCATGCGAGTTCGTGCGGGTAGCCCCGACAAGGTTGACCATCGCCTGACCGACAGCGTTCGTCCCTCCAGCGCGCTCGAGGTCGACCGCGTAGGGGAACCGGAAGTTGTTGTAGTCATTGCCGGCGACATCGAGATCGACGGCCACGTTCAACACCCGGTAGAAACCATCGATGGTTGAGTCGAGCGTCGACGTGACTGGCACGACGGGTTCATCCGGGTTGTCAACGTGCCCGACCAGTTGCTGTCGCAGCGCCTTGGCGTTCGCCAGTGACGACGTCTTGAAAAACCCCGTCAGGCGCAGGCGGTCCCCACTGGTGTTGACCGTTGCCGGATCACCAAGGGCCACATCGGTTCCTGCACGCCCAATCGTCAAGGTCACCAGATCTCCCTAACGGTCGTGCGGATGTTCTTGATGATCGTCGGGGCCATCTGCTTGGCCAGGTCCTCCTGCGACAGATAGACCTTCACCTCAACATTGGGGGCCTGTTCGCGTTGGAACTTCGGCCCCATCGTGTCGATACCGGGGATCACGGTCTGGACGTTGTTCAACTTGCCGAGCAACGCGTCAACCTCTTGTGCGGCGTCGATGATCCCCTTACGGACAGGGGATCCGGGGGCAAGCAACAGCGACTGCTCACGCAACGCTGCGGCCTGTGCCTCAAGACCACTGGCGAGCGCCTTGGCGGAATCGACGGGCTTGCCGGCAACGATGTCCGCCAGTTCTGAATCCTTCTTGCCCTTCTCGAACGCCGCCGTTCCTGCGTCCTTCATCGCCTGCTCTTGACGACGCAACGCATCTTCGAGCGCCTTCTGCTTACCGGCCGAATCAACAGCGGCGCCGCCACCTGATGACTGCTTGCGTGACAGTTCTTCCTGAGCGTCCCCGGCCTGGCGCTGTGAATCCTCGAGCGCCAGTTGGGCGTCGGCCAGGTTCTCGGTGGCTGCCTTCACCTCGTCGGAATCGGCGGCGTAGCCGCGACGGGCAGCGGTCGCTTCCTCGGTCGTGTCGACGACAGCCTGCTGTGATTCCTTCAAACGCTTCTGAGCCCTAGCCAAATCGATCTCAGCGCGGGCTTGGTCGCGTGTCGCTTTCGCCGCGCCCTCTGGAGTGTCCGCGGTGGTGACCGCTTCGCTGGCGGCGGCTAGACGATCCTGGGCGTCGGCGAGGTCGAGTGTGGCGTCCTTCTCGTTGAGGATCGCCTCTTCCTTTTTCGACAACGCCCCTTGCACTGCGTCGGAGTACAGGCGGGAACCAGTCAAGGTCCGGTCGTACTCTTCCTGTGCTTGCGTCAAATCCGCCGTGGCGTCCTCAACGCTCCGCAACGCCGACTCGAGAGCCAACTGCTTGTCACGTTGTTGCCGGGCGCTATCGGCCGCCGAGAGGCCAGCGCCGCCCGCTGAACGGGTCGTGCCGGCCAGATCTGCCTGAGCCCTGGCAACGTCGGCGGTCGCATCCCCAACCGACACCAGCGCGTCGTCGTAGCTCGCCGAGATTGAGTTGGCCTGCATCGCCGCTTCAGTGATGCTGACCAACGACTTGCGCACCTCATACGCCGCGCCGGCCGTCGCCTTGAACGAGGCGATGTTCTCCTTGAGTTGTTGAACGAGTGTCTTGTCGAGCAGGACCACCGACGTGATGCCGGTCCCGGTTTCGCCGAGCGCCTTGTCAAACTCCCTGGTGGCCGTGATCGCTGTGGTGATGATCGGGTTGGCGTCAATCAAAACGCCTTTGAGTGTCAGCCCGCTACTGGCGGCATCGTCGCTCGCTTCCGCCTGCCCGGACAGGGCGCGGGCAAACTCACCGGTAAGCCCAACGGTCTTCGACATCTGGGACGTCAACGTCTCCACAACTGGGATCAACGCCGCGCCAATCGACGCCTGCGTATCCCTGAGCTGTGCCGACAAGATCCGCTGCGAGTTCGCCAACCCATCAGACGTCCGGGCGAAGTCGCCTTGCGCATCCGACGTCTGCTTCATGATCAACGCGTGAGCGGCCAACACCCGCTGTTGCGGGGTGAGCGCCTGCGTCGTCGTCTTGATGAGCCCCTGCGACAACGCCTCCTGCTTCAACGCAGCGTCATTGAGCAGAACACCGTAAGCACGGATCGGTTCCGACTCACCACGCAACGCAGCAGAGATCGCCGTAATGGCGTCCTCTGGTGACGTGTTGTTGAACGATGCCAAATCGGCAGCCAACGTCGTCAACTCGGTCGAGAAGCCTGTCAACGACTGCCCGGTCAACCCGGCAGCCTTGCCGAAGATGGCGAAGTTCGACGCCGCCGACAGGGCAGCATCCTCGGCGATGCCAAGGTTCTCGGCCGAGGATGAGGCAAACACGCCGATTTCCTTGGCCGACTCGCCGAACACAACCTTGACTTTGTTACGGACCTCTTCGAGATCCGACGCAGCGTCAACCGATGCCTTGGCGAACGTCGCCACGGCGGCAGCGCCACCAGCGAGGCCGACACTACCCAGCAGGTCGCTGCCGGAAAGCTTGTCAAGCTTCCCGCCGAACTTGCCGAGATCGTTGTCCGCTTTCGACAACGCCTTCGACAGTTTGGACGCATCACCGACGATCTCAACCTTGACCTGGTTAGCCATCGGTTGCCACCGCCTCAAGAGTGATCGTCACGTCATCCATACGGTCAACGACTCGCGCCGCCTCACGCAACGACAACGCCGGAGCGTCAGGGTCCTGTAACGCCGAAAGCCACAACAGCACCGCGGCGGTATCGGGTCCCGTCTCACGGACGGACTCCATCACCGTGTCGAGCGTCCAACCACACACAGCCCGAAGCTGAATGAGATCGAACGCCTTGGGCGGCAACGACACCTGATGTTCGACGTCGTCAACGACGACAACGGCTCGCAGTGTCAAGACAGTCCCGCCGATCGTTTGACCTGTTCGATTGCTTTGGACAGTTCCTTTTGGAACCGACCAATGTTCTTGGCAATCGCCGGATAGATGAAGCGGCCCTTACTTGGCCCTTGGCCGCTGCCCTTCCAAGGGCCAACGGACCGCGGCTGCCCTCTCACGGGGGTGCGTGAACCGAAGTCCAACCACCCATAGAACGGGACCTGCTTCTTGCCGCCGACGATGAACGCACTGTTTGTCGCGACGCGTCCATAGTGCTTGCCGCCGAGCGTCACGCGGATCGACTTGGACGTTCGCCCCGTCTGTTGCGGGACACGGTCACGCGCATCCTTGGCGATGAACTCAGCCGCCCTTTTAGTGGCGACTCCGAGTTCCTTCTGGAGCTTCGGGTCAATCTTGCGAAGATCTCTCCGAAGCTCCTTCAGGCCCACCACCTTGACCGATGTCCCCTTCTGGAGAGAAAAGGCCATCGGGCTACGTCAGCCCTGCTTGGCGAACGCCGTCGCAGCAGCCCACGAACCAGAGATCGCGACCGGGCCATCGACGGAACCATCGATGTCGAGATCGAAAATCGCCGTTCCAAACCAGTACTGCGACGTGGTAGTCGTGTCCGGGTACAGGTAGAACTTCCGAGCGACACCATCAGTGGCAGCGGTGTAGAGCTGCGCTGTGGCGTTGTCGTAGAAGCCGGCGATGGTGCCCTGAGCGTCAGGGAGCCCAGCGACATAGACCTTGGTCGTGTCGCCGAACGATGTCACCTCAGCCTTGTCGACACTGAACGACAGCGTCCACTGATTGAGGTAAGCAATCGGCTCGGCGGTACCCGCCGAGGTGATGCCTGCATAGATGCGACCATTGCGGCCGTGGATTCTTGCCATTGGGTTACTCCTCCGGGGGAAGGTGGGGGATCAGAACGGGTTGGACTTGCCAACCCCATCGATGAGAGACAACAGGCGTCCCATCACCAAATCGTTGCGACGGTCAGCGACGGCAGCTCGAGCTGCTGCGATCGCTTCACTTCGGGCGTCGTCGTTGTCGACCCACCAGCGCAGAAGCTTCGAGAACTCCTCGGGTGTTTCAAACGTCGGCAGCATCGGGAACAGGTCGTCGCCCTCTTGGCGCGGCTCCCGTAGGAAGAACGTCCCGGTTGCCGCCAACTCAACCTCACGAGGACCGATCGCTAACCCGTCCGCCGTGCCGTGTGTGCTGGTTTCCTTGCGGTACCAGTTCATCGACACCTTCGACCGGCGATAGATGTCGGCCGTCTCGGCGTTGTCGAGGCAATGCCCCTTGGGTGTCACGAGATACTTCTCGAGGTGATGACCGTCGGGTAGCTGTTTCCAGTTCCCGCCGAGCTTCACGTTCAGGTCGCCGAAGTCGCAGTCCTCGAAGAACTCGATACGTGACGGAAACGCTGTTCCCACCCAACCGAAATCGATATCCCGTTCGACCGTCGACTCAGCATGAACTGACTGATCCCACATGTGTGGCAGGTACCACGTGCGTGGGTTCACCTGTCGGTAGGTGGACATCGTCGCCGGGTCATTGATGATCACCGTGTCGACGTACCGGGCCATGCGTTGATGCCGGTCATCCTCGTAAGGCGCCTCTGTGCAATACAGCACGACGTGATGAGGGCGGCGGGCGAGAACCGCCATTGTCTCGGGAGCGATGAACGCACCCGTGACAAGGATGATCACGTCAGGCCAATACTCGTAAGCCGCGACCTCGATGCCCTTGGATGCCATGCGAACGCCGCCGGCCTCATCGAAGCATTTGATGAACTCACCCTGCTTGGGGATGTGAACCTGTGTGTAGAAGTCAAGGCGGTCGTTCAGGTTGACTGTCGCCACCTCAACGCCGTTGGCCTTCAATCCCTTGATGATGTTCGTGTAGACATCGGCAACGCTGAACTCTGGGCCGGGATGCACAACCAGTGCTTTCACTGGAACACCTGCACCGTCAGCACTGCGGTCAACACGGGCACCGTCGCCGGCCCCGATGGAAGCGACCCCTCATCGAGTTCGACGTTCGTGACCGTGTAGACGTTCGTTGCCTCGATCGCGTCGATGATCGATTCAGGAGAGCCGATCGTCACCAACTCGGTGATGACCGTTTCGTTGCCGGGGTTCTGCGTCAGATAGATCGTCACTGGGAACGACAAGGTGGTCACCCCGCCGAACACGTCTCGAGGGTTGAAACCCTCCGGCCAGCCGACCACGACACTGTCAGCCAGTGGGGACACCGACCGTGACGTGTAGACCCGGCCGCTGAACATCGACATCCCAAACCTGGCGGCGATCGCATCGCGATGCTGGGGGATCGTCGACATCAGGCAATCCCGACGTTCTGATAGTTGACGTACGGCTGGAGCAACGCCTCGACGTCACGGTTCCCTGCGACCCGCACAGCGCCAAGGTCACCGAAACCGACGACACCAAGCGGCGCGCCTTTCAAAGCGAACATGCGTGACGCCATCAACAACGCTGCGTGCTTCACCGCGGCAGGGACCGCGGGCCAACCCCACTTAGCGGTCACCGACACCTTCGGGGCGCCGTAGGGGTCAACGACCCACGCCTGCGTGCCGAGTGGCAGGATCGCTGTGTATGCCCACGACTCGCCCGACGGGTTCACCCCATTGAACGGGGTCAAGCGATAGTCGGTGTTCAACGTCCAGGTGGACCCATCGACAGTGACGATCAGCCCGGTCGTCGACGAGATGTCATCGACAGGCAGGATGCCACCCCAGTTACATGCCGCATAGAGACGGGCCGTAGCGGCCGTGTCGGCGTCGAACTTGCGGCGGCAGTAGTTGTTGACCGCACCACAGGCTGCGGCCGCAGCGGACTCGTAAGCGAGCGGATCGGCCGACATCGATGGGTCGGAGATGAACTCACGCAACTCAAGCTCGGTGAAGTAGTTAGCCATCAGGTCACTTCCTCGCCCAGCAGCGGATGTCTTCGCCCAGTTCGTCTACGACCCATTTGGTGAACCCGGCATCGATCAGCCAGCCGGTCAACAGTTCCCTGTCGACGTTGCGGTAGAACTCATCGCCAACCGGACCGCCACCGGCACCATGCGGTGCTCTTGCCATCCCGGCCATCGTTGCCACGAAGTAGCCGCCCGGCTTCAGATGTCGGTGAGCGTTCGCAACGATTCCCGCAGCAACGTCGGTGTGCTCGAACACCTCGAGCGACAAGACGACGTCGAACAACTGTCCGACGTCCACCGTGGAAGCGTCGGCGACAATGTCGACCCCGTCACCCCACACGATGTCCACAGCAACCCAACGAGACGATGCGATCAGATGACGCACCCCGCCGTTGATGTTCCGGCCACCGAAGTCGAGAACATCGCCACGCAACCCCAGCCCACCGACACAGTCGGCCACATAGTCATGCGCCTCAGGATGCATCGGTCGCGTCCTCGAGCCGGCCGAGCCCATCCAAGCCGATCGTGTTCATCTCATCCATCGACAAGCCTTGGGCCTTCGAGGATTGCATCCCGATGTGATGCACGTAGGAACGCGACACGAAATGCGTGTAACCCCGCTTCACCAGTTCGGCGCAATGCCAGTTGTCCGAGTACCACTCGAAATCTGGTGGGGTGAACCCGGCCAGATGTTCAGCAGCGATCCACGCAACAAACGGGGCGATCCACTGAACACCGAACACCGTGTTCTCGGTATCCCACTGCAAGCCAAGGTTGTTCGACCCGTTCGGATACCGGATGTTCTGAGCGCCGGCAGCGAAGTTGGATCGGCAACCAACCATGCCCACCTTGATGTCGGGCTGGTCTTTCAACCGGGCCACATCAGCAGCGAGCAGTTCGAACGTCGTTGGCGTTGCCACGCAGTCATCGGAGAACAGGACGAACTCGTCACCGCCGAAACGGTCAGCCAGCCACCACGTCGCCTGCGCCGACGAACGGCACTCTGACGGACGTTCGATGACGGTCACACCGTCGATCAACTCGGGCGCATGAGGCCCAGCCCAACCAACAACGATCCCTTGATCGGGGGCGTAATGGCGGATCGACCGGACAGCCAGATCGAGGTCACGCCAATCCCCATCGGCCCGATACGTCGGGATGAGCACCGTCATGTGAGCATCGCGATCTTGATGCCACCCGACTCGACAACCGGAGCAGGTGCCGCTGGCTCAGGTTTCGGGCGGCCCATGTCGTACATCAACTCGCCGGCCACGAACGTCTTGACATGCCCCGTCTTGATCGACGTGTCGACATGTACCGGGTATCCAAACGAACCGGCTTTGAAATAGAAGAACGAATCTTCGGAGATCACTTTGTTCGGCGTGTACTGGGTGCGGAACCAGGGCAGCGGATGCCCGTCGTCTTTCCATCTCGGGTCTTCGAGCACCGACCGGTTGATCAACACACAGTGACACCCGGTCGAATGGACACGCATCAACGTGTCTTTCGGATAGTCCCAATCGATCACAGTGCCGTTGCCGTTCGGCTCCATGTAGTAGATCGTCGGGAACAGCTCGATCGGCGCCTCGAGCGTCGGGGCGTACATCTCGCGCCCGTTCTCGTCTTGCATGATTCGCACACCGAACGCCAGAGCACCGACGATCGGCCGGTCCTTGTGATGCGCGGAGGCGATCAGACGGTCGAGCACGTCCGGCCCGAACGATGCGTCGGTGTCGAACATCCACAGCCAATCCGGCTTCGCCGCATGGTCAAGGAAGTCTTGGACGATCCGGTTCCTGGCATCGGGGATATGCACCCCGGATGCTTCGTGCGGTAGTTCACCGATGATCCGCCGTGACGTCACCGAATCACGGGCGATCACATGACGATACGAATGCGCCCACTGCGGTGTCTGTGTGTTCTGCCCGTAGCAGAACCCGGCAATGACCCGCCCTCTCATCGCTGCACGTTCCGGTGCTCACCGGGGCGGGCAGTGGCCTCCTCGGTGCCATCTCGGAAGTTGGCCCGCACTGGTTCGAACATCTCTGGTTTAGAACGAACGTGAATGTTCGTGTCATCGAGGATGTCCGACGTCGAAAGCACGACATCGAAACCAGCGGCGGTCGAAACGAACGCGGCAACAGGGTGGACAAGCATGGTGGAACCTTTCGTGGGAGTAGTTCGGGAGTGGCGGGAGTTGCCCCTCTGCCCCCACTCCCGAAGGAGCAGAGGGGCGACTTGCGTTACAGCTGCAAGATGCGGAACGCGTTCACATCAACAGCGTTGGCACCCGTCCGCCAATGCGACATCCAGCCACGCTGCGCCGTCGGGCGACCCGAGGAGGTATCGAAGAGGTTGGGGATGAACTCGGTGGAGAAGCCGATCCGGTCGATGATGTAGTACCGGCTGAAATCTCCGTAGAGCAGAACGCTCTGACCGGTGGTCAGCGACGAGGCCATCGAACCGGCACGCCGGATCGGGGCGCCGAGCAGGGATGCGGGCTTCCCGAGAGCCATGTCGGTCCACACCGAGTTCGCACTGTTCTGAGCCATCGCCAACTGGCGCAACTTGTTAGCCACAGCGATGTGTGACGCCCAGTTGAGGTTCGCCGAACCAGCGAAACGCTCAGGGAGGGCATTGGCCAGAGCAAATGCGTCAACAAGTCCGAGTTGACCCGACGTGGTCGAGTAAACTCGGCTAGCTGCCGTGGTCGAAATGGCGTAGCTGATGCCGGTCGGCTGGGATGAACCGGTGCCGGACGCATGGGCGGTGGCCTCCAAGTTGTCCTTAGCGTCGAGGAACAGGGCGAGGACATCACCGGCAAGGTCGGCGATGTCTTCGAACGCCTGGTAGCTCACAGCGGCAAACGCCTCAGCCATATACACCGGGATGTTCGGCTGCGACAGGGTCGGGGTGTTGTCCGGTGCGGCCGACGCTTCCGTGGTCCACGCTGCGGTGACCTGAGCGGCGGTGACGCCGTACCAGCCGCCGAAGGCGGGGCCGATCGTCTTGACCGTCGAGATCTGGCGGAACGGGTTCGTGGAACCAGCACCAGTGATCACCTGGGTCGGGTCGATGAACACGGGGACGAAGTAGCCACCGGAGTTCCCGGTGCCGCTGGTCATGCCGCGCTCTTCTGGGGACTTCTGATCGAAGCCCATCGAGAGAGCTGCACGCTCAGCCTCGGTGACGGCCATCGAGTTACCGGTCATGTACTTCGACCAGCCACGGAAGTAGTCGTCGGAACCGGTGACGAGAGCCATCCGGGCGACAGCGCCGCCGATGCGCTCGCTGTTCTCGATGAGGTCAATCACGTTCGAGCGGTGATCATCCTTGATGAAACGACGGTTCTTCTCGATCATCGTGACCGCAGCGGACCGAGCATCAGTGTCGGTGAGGCGGGCAGCCTCAGTCGGGGTCGGGGTGCTGAGCATCCCGCCGACAGGGGCACGCTTCGCGTTCGACTGGCGGGCAGAGATGCCTTCCAGCTCAGCGGCGCGAGCCTCAGCGGCGGCGATCTCGCCGTCGACAGCGGCAATCGCCGCAGTCACCTCGGCGAAACGGACCTCTTCGGCCTCGTTCAGAGCGGAACGCTCTTCGCCGGCAGCGGCATCGGTGATGGATTCAAGCTCGGCGATGTGTTCGCTTCGCTTGTCGGACAGTTCGTTGAGCCGCTTGTGCAGCACGTCGAGATACTTCATGGGGTACTCCTGAGCTTGAGAAGGGTGGTTTGAGCGGCTGCCAGTGAGCGGCCATTGGCTTGCTTGTCCCTCGAGTGCTCAGGTAGCGGCTCGGCGGGTGGTTGTGCAGGAGTGGACGTACCGGCTCCAGCGGGCTTGGCGGATCGCTTCTCTTTCAAGCGGTCCAGATAGTGATCGGTGAGTGAACGCATCCCCGCCGACGTCATCGCCGTAGCGGTCGGATATGCGGGGAATGGGACAGGCCCGAACTCGAACAATCGGAACTCCGTGATGGTCCGTTCCGGCAACCCTTTCGGGTTGTAGGTCGACGGTTTCGGTTCCATGTCCCACGCGTCCTTAACGACACGCATACGGAACGACGCCCCGAGCAGTGACCCGCGGGACTCGCCCGACATCAGCCGACCCTGCAACATCGGAAGAACCCGATCACGGTTGTAATCGGTGTCGAGAAGCGGAACTTCGTAGTAGACGCCGACCTCGTCTTCGCGGAGAACGTCGATCGGGCCGAGCAGTGAACTACACACCCATTCGTCGTGGCCGTGGTCGTACTGAACCTTGACCTGGTCGACGTTCTCCTGGATCGTCTTCTTCGCTGCACCGGGAGCGATGCGCTCCAAGAACTCGCCCTCATACCATGACGAGATTTCGGTCCATTCGTTGAACACGCAGAAATGGCCGACCAGGGTCGTGTCCTGCACGTCGACCTGACCCGAGCCGCCCATGTCGCCGTCAGCGCCCTCGCGAAGTTCGACACCGCCAATAAGACCGCGATACAGGTTCTCTGTCTGGGGTTTGAACAGTTCAGGCACCTGCACCTCCAAAGGGCAGCGACGGCTGCACCGCTACAGCAGGCAAACCAGGCTGGTCGAACTCGGGATCGGCAAACGGGGCCTCATCCTCGATACGGCGGATCTCATTGACCGTCGCCAAACGGTTACGCAACCGGATCTCATGAACCTCGTTGCGGGTCTTGGCGTCCATCCGCAACAGGGCGTCAGTGTTGAACTTCACGACCTGTGGCTGGGCGATCAACTCCGACCAGGCATCCTCGAGATCAATCACCCACGCTTCAACTGAGTTCTTCAAGAACGACAGGTCATCCTGCGTGATGTTCGAATAGGTCACGGCCTGCCCCGAGATAGCGCCATACGCCATCGACGGCGGGACACCCCACCACCGGCACGCCTGAATCACCTCAAACTGCAACAGTTCGATAAACTGCGAATCATCCGGGTTGATCTGCAACTTCTCGTAACGGATACCGGAACCGAACACTGCCGGTTCACGAGTCCCGCGAGTCGCCTCGACAAACGACCGTTTGATATCAGCAGCCTGCGAGGCGTCGATTACTTGGTCGACGTACAACGCCGCTGACGGATGCCCGCCATCACCGAAGAACTGTGCGCCGAACCGCTCAGCGGCAATACCCGTACCGATCGACGTGCGGGCCATCTCAATCGGAGACATCGCCACACGAGAACCCGGCATCAAGAACTGTGACGCAGGCACATGCCAGAAATCACCGAGCGGCCACAACACCTGCTCAGCCCCATTAACGAACGGAACCTCTTCACCGCCCCGAACCTGCCACGTCACCGAATCGGGATGAATCGTTTCGATCTGCGTCGGTCGCATCAACGGATCAGTTGCAACGACCTTCCCGTAGATGTTCCCCGAACACAACGCAGAGCGGACGTTCTGAGCAACCCATCCCCGGCGAGACACCCGAGAGGATGGCCGCTTCACGATTGGCGGCTGCGCCGACACAACCTCACGGGCGCCGTCGCGGTACCGGATCACATCGACCGGGAGCTTCGACACCGTCGACACCAGCACCCGCTGACATGCCCACACCGCGGCGTTACGCAACGCCGCCTGCGTCGACACCTCAACACCAGCAGCCGAATACGGCGGTGACATGCCAGGCGTCATCGGATAGCCAGGCCACGTGATGCCCCGCTCGACCTCAACTGTTGCGTCGGGCTCTGGCCGACGGCGTTTAAATAACCCCATCAGCACCACCCAACGAAATAACTAATAAGCGAACACGGGCTTAAGAACGACAGGTTCAACATGTGTCCCGAACCAATGAGCCAACGAAACGGCAATCAGTGGAGACACTTCAATAGCGTCAGACCGTCGATCCCAACGCCACGCATCGCCCAATGGCTTCTTTTCCACGCCAGCGACGGCGTCAGACAGGTCCGGGTGTGACCTGACGCGCAGCGAGCCGTCGAGCACGGCATCAAGAAACAAACCGCAGGACTGGACGAACTCCGATGACGACAACGCCTTCACCCGAAGGCCGCGGCCCTCGAGATCCCCGGCGAACGCAAACGCCTGAGATCTGCCATCCACGGCGACATCAGTTGACGACCACTTAGCGGCCAGTTCAACGACACGCTCAACAACCCAACCGACACCAGCCCTCGAGTCGACCAACTCGCAGACGCCGTTCCGGTCAGCGGTGGCGATAGATGCCCACGTGCGCTCCGGGTTCACTTCGATGGTGAACACCAGGTCGCCACTGGGCTGCACGTTCGGTTGCGACACCCGAGCCCAGGCATCAGCCGGGATCGCACGATCTTCGAACGACACCCACTGATTCAAGAATGACCGGCGGAACTCACCGTCGGCCATCGTCAACCGGGCATGGCGGATAGCCGCCTCATCGACCGTGTAGCCGAGCGCCGGCATACACGAATACCACGTCGCCGGATCATCAGGGTCAGCCAACGGGTCAGCTGCCCACTCGAAATAGGCGATCGACTCCCGCAACCCAGAATCAACAGCCTTACGGCCGGCGTCGATCTTTCGTTTCAGGAAAGCAGACGCCTCAGTACCAGCCGTGGACAACCCGAGAATCTGAGCATCACGCCTGGTCTGCATGGCAGGGATGACGGCCTGCTCGCGACGGTCATCCACGTCGGCGAACGCCTCGTCGATCACCGCCAGGTCAAGGGTCTTACCGTGACCGGCAGCTTCAGAGTCGCGCAGGATGTCGATCCGCGACCCCGACTTGAAAGCGATCGCCTCACCACCGGCGCCGCGGAACACTCGACGGACCAACGGCGCAGCCCTCGAGCCCATGATCAACGGGCCTTGCTCCAAGATCAACTTCTTGGCCGCTTCCTGACCGTTCTGTGCGCTGTACAGGATGCGCTGGTAGGTCGGCCACGAGTTCGCCCGGTCAACCTCCCAGGCCAACACCAACGTTGTCTTCCCGTTCTGACGGGGAACGGTGACCCACACCTCCCGGTAGGCGGGCGTCCCGTCGGGAAGGAGTTCCCCGCCGACATCGGCGACCTGCCGCTGCCAGGGCATCAACGGCTGCCCGAGCAGTTCGGCGACCTTGGCGATGCGTGGGCCGAACGACTTACGACCGGGAGTTGTCGGCGTCGCGTAACGCGGCGTACAGGCCGGATAGCGCATCATCAACCTCGGCCCCGGCTAGTCGGATCTCCTGCTCGGCGGCCCGGTACTGGCGCCACAGCGAAGCGTCATGGGGTACTGCATCTACGGCGGCTGCCAGGGAGAGAAACGCCTGCACTCGCGCTTCGTCGATCACCTCGAGCCGCCCCATGTCATGCATGGATTCGACGACTTTTGCCGCCGCTTTCCCATTCAGACCCCGCATATTATGCACCCCTATGCAAACGGCCCCTGATCGGGGTTTAGTGCTAAATGAAAAATCAG
>Ga0172380_10003596_pt1 | contig 21069 bp, 43 predicted proteins | sample Leawe162metaG_FD_119747 | JGI IMG/M metagenome (GOLD analysis project Ga0172380, IMG submission 119747) | Leachate microbial communities from a municipal landfill in Southern Ontario, Canada - Leachate well 162 metaG | ecosystem: Engineered > Solid waste > Landfill > Unclassified | place... | reverse complement strand
GATTTTGGTTTTGGTTCTTTGCAATCAAAGCAGATTTTTGGAGACTCAATGATTTTCATATTTTTTATTTTAAAGTAACGATCCTACTGTGTGGACGATTTTACAAACCTTTATTTTTTCTTCTTTTGATTTTTCAGGGTAGTTGGTGGCAGCGAATTGCCATAGTTGTTTCTTTTCTTCATCTGGTAAATCTTCCAACTTCCTATCAAGTTTACTATATTCAACAAGCATGATATGGGATGGTACGGTGCAGTTTATTATTGACTTCAAACCTTCCTCTTGCCTATTGTAAACTTCAAGCAATAAAACCCCTACTAGTTCTTTGTACTCTTTCATCCACGCATGCTATTTTATTATTTTATGTAACGCTTTTTGATATGCCGAACTAGCCTCTATTTCAGTATCGAACGTTCCCAAATATTTTGTTTTATGGTTAATAGTTATAGACGATAGGTACTTATTTCTTTTTTTTAAATAGTGTACCCCTCTTGCCTCTTTCTTTCCGTTTTTTCTAGTCCAGTTTTGGGATAGTAAATTACCTTGTCTGCTGCACCATTTTAAATTTCTAACGAAATTATCTGTTTTTACTCCGTTTATGTGGTCGACTTCATTAAACCCATTTTCATTTTTAATGAAGTTTCTTGCAACTAGGCTATGAACTGTATATTGCTTTATTAAGCCATTACTTAGGTTTACATGCAGATAGCCCCTATTCCCAATAGACGGCTTTAAAATCCTACCATTTTTATTCTTTACTTTGCCGTCCCTGCATTTAATCGTATTTGTAAGTGACATTACCCTGCCATTATTACTTACTTTATAAAGTCCTTCATACCCTTTTACATTCACCCAAATTTCATTTATACCAACCATAAATAATGATTTTAAAGACTACCCCCTCATGTCATTTCCTGATACATCCACAACATTAAAAATATCCTTCATCCGGCTACGTACACGGAAACCATACTTTTCTTCAATCTCTGCAAAACTGTTGTTGGTTGAAATCATAAGATTTCCAAATGACTTATGCCGCAGGTAGTATGTTTCGATGAATGTTTTGAAGAAAGATATTTTTGTTCCGAAATGATTAACGATGGGTTCTTCTGTGCCAACATCGTCCAAATAAATGATTTTATTATCCCCCAACTTTACTTCGTATTCACCATCGGCTTTAATATCTCCGGTTATTTCAAGCATACTCAAAATCAAAACAGGGTTTAATTCATTTTTACGAAGGCACTGCACAAGATGGGTTTTACCAAGTCCAGATATTCCACGAATCAACAATCCCTTTAGTCCTGAATATCCCAATTCAGTTTCAAACCTTTCATCACGGCTAATGAAATAGCAAAGTGTTTTTATCAAATGCTTGTTATCATCGTTCAGGATAAGTTGTTTACCAAACTCATTTTGGCTAGTCCACTGCATCAACCTGTAAACGTTCTTAGCCGAATACAGCCGATTTAATTCTGCTTGCTTGTCAACCTCTGCTTTGCGGTCAATCTCCCGTTGTTGCTGCTGCCAAATGCCGTACTGCTTGTTTGAGTTTGCTCTTTTCAAAATCAAGTTCCGGTCAATCCTTTCATCCCAATTAATTTCATTCATTTTGTCAAGGATTTTAGCATCCGGCATCCCAAGTCCTTTCATTTTCCAAGTGGCATGTCGTTTGAGGGCAAGCAATTCATTTTCGATTGCAACCAATTCTTCAGCTTCGGTTAAAATATATTCCTCTGGCTCTAACTCAAAGTTTGTCCTGAATAATTGTTCGTCCGGGAGAGTGTTTTTTGGTAGTTCCATCGTTATTCATTTTTTGTATAATACGTTGATACTCTTTGTTAAAATCGGATATTGAACGGGTAGAAAGCCATGAATCCGAAGATGAAAAACGTACAATGCCTTTCCAGATTTCAACCGTTTCGTCCAACTTGCCGTTTGTGACTGCCTCCTTCAGCCAACCATTTGATTTTGCTATCTTTAGAGCAATCTGAACACAAGCTGGATAATCCGAATCTCGGTCTTCAGGGTACTTTGGGTAAACGGATTTGAAAGCCTGAACCATCTGCGGAGCCAAAAGTTCAGACGGCGGGTCTTGTTCTTTTTCCTTATCCATTTCCATTTCTTTTTCTTTAACCATTTCCTTAGCCCCTTGAAGGGGGCTTGAAGGGGGTTTTAGAGTTTTTACAATTTTAAGGTCTTTGTCAATTAAATTTAATTTTTTTAACGTCAAAATTGTGGAATTATGGGCTTTGTTTTTTTCAGAAAGATGCCCATATTGAAATTCTATAAACGAAGGAATGAACCATTTTTTGCCACCGGGGAGAACAACTATCCGTTCTTCTTCTTCATCGTTGAAAAATTCCAAAGCCACTTTTTCTGAAATCACCATGTCCTTCCCGATATAGGTTTGGGCAATATCAATATCAACTATCCAGATGCCGGAATGATCGCAGTCGTGGTATAGAAAATCCCAAAATAACTTGTACGCCCCCGGCAACCCCCGCATGAAAGATTTTTTATACTTGTTGGTGTCGGTAAATCTCTTAGCCATTACTCGGTTGATATTGGGTTAAGGAATTGGATGATAGCGTCGGTGCAACCGTGTAGAAATTCCTCTGCATAGTCATTGAGTAGGCACTCCATCTTTTCACAGAAAATCTTAGGGGCTGAAACGAAATATTGTTTTCGGTAGAGGTCGGAAATTAATTCACCAAGCTGACACTCGGTTGGTTTGTCCAAGTTTAATCCATTGGTAGTTAGGAATTGGCGAAGCGTCATGGTTGTAAAAAACGACAAAAGCTATCAAGGGAGAGATAGGATTTATGACTTCCTTGAGGGTGTAAACCCTCCGCCCCTGATAGCTTTGTAAAATAAGTTAGAATAGATTTTCATAAAATATCTCTGCTGCTAAGTTGTGTAAAAAAAACCACACTGCCAAATTTAATGCCATAGAATTTATACTACATAATCACCAAAGGAGCAACTACATAGAAACCCCTAATCATCATGTTTCACTATGAAACAGTTTCGTGTGGAACAAATTACCGATTCCACATTTCAAATAACAATCCCATTTTAGCAATGATAACCAGTCTCTTAATCATGTAGTATGTTTTCATAGAATACCTTCCTGTGCAACTAACCAAAACCTTTAAAAGATAATCATGTTTGTCTCTTGTAATGGCTATATAGCCAGATCGCGTTTTCATTTTTCATGTTTTTAAAGGTTTTCGATAAATAAATTTTTAAGTCGAATTAAACAAGTCCATAAGTTATTGTTTTTTAAAATTATCAATCATCTGGTGTTCTTTACATTGGGGCTTTTATAGTTTCTCTATTTCTGCTTTCACGGCCTGCCAGTAATCGTAAATATCTTTTTCGCCACTTTTCCAGAAATGTTTCTGACTTCCAATTATAGACAAGATTGCATCTATAATTTCATCTACCGCAATAAGGGCGCATTGTTCTGCTATCCACAACGGAATATTGTAGCCTTCCTTTTGCCGCATTTTCATAACCAGTTGAACCGCTTTTAATTCAGGTGTCATAACTATTTCATTTCTTCAATATCAAATCCAAATTTGTTTAGGAAGTAGGTGTGCTTGTCGGCTAATCCTGTTAATTTTCCCCATGAATCTTTAAACATAACATCCATACCTCTTTTTTCTGCATCATCCCACACCTCCAATGCTTGCTGTATGGTTAGAGTGGGTTGGGATTCATCGAGCCAGAATATTTTATCTAATTCATCATGCCCTTCCCTCCACGCGCTTAACTGATTTATACCAAGCCCTTCGTTATGATATAAAACAATGTGACGGTGAGGCTGATAAGGCCACTGTTCAATTCTCAATATTCCCTTATCCACCCTACAACCTTTTAAAAATACATACTCGTGGTCATCCGTTTGTAATCTTTCACTCGCCTTCACCCATACTCCTGCTGTCTCTGTATTCATGTGATTTTGGGTTATATTTTTATATAGTTAAGATCATCACCAACGTAGTAGTTGTAAATATCATGACAAATTTCTCTTAGCGAATCTGTTGCGAAAACCTTACCGGAAATAAACGCCACGCCATTATCTAAAATCACAGTGCACCATGATGTCCAGCCGTGAATAATCTCCATACTATCTACAACTTTCAGTGAACGAATTAAATCTTTAAGCTGATCCTCGTTGGTAGCTTCTTTTGCTTTTCTAATAAATCCACGCCAAAAATCACATTGCTTTTTTCGCTTCCTTCGTGTCATACCATTTTATTTTTTATTGATTAAAAGTGTTGTTGATGGATTTATAGAGTGGGATTAATTGATTTTTATTTTCAAGATAAATTCATGCTCCCACCATAGCCAGCCTATTCCCAATGTCCAATATGATACCCAGTTTGAATTGAATAATATTTTGGCATCTTTTGTCAATGGGTTTGTTGTCTTGCATACATAAAAGACTGGCAGTAGGTAGCGTTTATTCTTTTGTCCTTTTATAATCATTGGTCAGGAGTTTGAGATTTATATTGATTGATGCCCTGAAGCACACTACTTCGAGTCATTCCGGCATACCATTGGATGAAGTTTATCCATTCTTCATCACTCCACCCATCCCCTGACTGTTGGGCGGCAGCGTAGCCGGATTTGAAGGCTTCGCACAGATCATCCCAGTGAAAAACGTCGTCCCAATCTGGCTTTTGGATTGGGTGGACGCTATCTGCATATTTCGCCGCTAGTTCCTCTACTTTCTTTTCATTCATGGCTTATGGGTGTTTAAATGGTTAATCAGATATTTCTTGGCAGTCCGTGATGTCAAATTGTTTGCATGTTTTACCATCGGATATAACAAGGGTTAGTTCTGTGGAGTAGTAACCATTGTTTGAGCCGTATCCGGGTATTTTGACTGAATGGCCTTTCAGTGGTATTAACTCAATACCATAGCCATCAATCTTTTTAAAGAAAGAGTCACCAGATAAATCAAATTCTAACCCGGAAAAATCATCAATACCCGAATGCTCAAAATCCAACCAATGATTTTCGCAGCAATCAGATTCGTGGTCAGAGTACAACTTACTTCCATTGTCGAACTCTAATCCTTCTTGGGAAACTTTTACAACTTTTAAATTTTTCATAACAAATGCTTTATTTATTTACTGGTTAGGGGGTGAGTAGTTTTTCTTGCTTGCCATCCTTTTAGAAATCCCATCCATAGTAATTGTTCCCTATCATTCAATCCTGCGTCCAAATATGCTTTCTTAATTTCAGCATATTCCTTTTCATCCTCCTTTGCCTTTACTTCGTTTTCTCTCTCCAATTCGTCCATATTTTGAGTAACCATATCAGCAATTTCTTGTGGAGTTTCAGCTAATACTTTTTTATAGTTGTTTGCCTTTACTGGTATGACAACTCTTGGTAATGATTTTATCCCGGTGTAATCTCCGTTGGGATAATATTCTTTAACCCATTCATCAGCGTCATCAAATGTGAAATCAATACCTTCTGTTTTCATATCTCCATCTTTCCAGGGGTTTACTCCTTGTATTGGGTAGCGGGGAAGGGAGGCAAGGTGTTCATTAAAATGTTGCAATCTGTCAGCATAGTATTCGTCTATATCCGACCGTACAGGCTTTTCCATCGTAACCGGGCCTAAAATTTCATTCTTATCTACTAGGTATTGTTTCATGGTGTGGGGGTTTGAGGTTTGAAGTGTTTAGAAATATCCCAATGCTTTGAGGTCAATACAAATTCAGCATCTACACCAATGTCTGCGCCGATATAATTATTCGGGTTATCTCCAACAAATACGCAGTACCCGTTTAACCACCCTAGTCTATTACTTTCGGATATGTCAAATCTGGTGATAACCCAAATCGACTTGTCACGTAAATCAAATGCGTAAAATAGTATCTCCTGCACGGTTAATTTGTCTGGGTTCATTATCGTTAAATTTCAGTTACTGTTAATTCTGTTTTCTTACCCAAGTGCTTTATCTTATACCTATGTCGCTTCAATAAAGAGGACGCATGACTATCACAAAGCCTCCTAACCTTTTTCACTTTAGCGTTTAAATGTGGCGCAAAGGTTTCTATTGTTATTTCCTTTGTTGCCTCACATAAGCATTTGAACTTATTTCCCCAATGGTCATTTATTTTAGCACCGCACTTTAATTTGTCTGTGTTCATGGTGTTATCGCTTTTGAATTTTCAACGTGATTCTTTTGTCGGGGATTTTGTATTTGTCTTGCAGTCTTATTGTTTGCTCTGTAACTGCGAACTCTTGCAGGTTACCAACTTTCACAAGTTTCCAAAAGAATAAAAATCGCCTTTTGTAGATATAGGGAACCCATTTGCCAAAATCAACAATGACCATTTTATAAAACCCTTTTCTTTCCATACATTACTATTTTGTTTTTTGTTTCAGGTTCATGGTGTTGAGGGGTTAAGGGTTATTGTTGATAAACCAAGTTCATCGTATAATGTCCAATCCAAACTTTCAAGAAGGTTGACATCACACGTCCATCTGATGTAATTTTGTGCCTGATGAACATATTGTACCCATTCCGGGAACTTAAACTTGTCAACCTTTAAAACTCTTTTCCATTCGTCAGTTAACGGGATGCCGTAAGAATCAAATTCAATTCCATCGGGTATAGGATTTCCTTGTTGATTCCACGCCTTATGATGGATAAACCACGAATTATTATCTCTTGGCGTCATACCCATTATCATTTCAACCTTACCGAAGCACTCTACAAAATTCCCCAAACAAACATCCATTGGCTTCAACGCTATCTTTTCCATACATTACTATTTTGTTTTTTGTTTCAGGTAGTTTTCGTAGTCAGCGGGGGTGGCGGGGAGGTAGTTGACGTACGATTTTGTTTTCTTCTGTTCGTTTATAAATCCACAGCCGTGTGTTGCTAGTACAAAATGTTTAAACACCTTCATAACTTTTTTACTTTGGTGGTTCATTATTACATATTCCGGCATTTCAGATACTTCCCTTTCTTCCCACCACTGCAATTCCCTGAAATTAGATGGGAACTTTCTGAAGTATTCAGCAGTGTGAATTTCCGTTGATATACTACCGATTTCACGAACATTACCCGGATAATCGGCAATGATTTTAAATCGCGGCTTCAAAAGTTGTTCAATCTGTACTGTCATAACATTTATTTTTTTTCTCAAACAATTATCCTTTGGGGTTGTTTTCGGTCAATGGCGAGGTTAGAACGGCAGTTCATCTTCGTTATCGTTATTCAAGTCGCTGTCATCAAAAACCTCGTCAAAATCATCGCTATCATCATTGTAATATTCTGGCTCACTTTCCCCTTGTAGTTCCCAAAATTCATCAGTGGCGGTTTTCGTTGTCGGGTTTTCTACTGCAAGCTGCACCAGTCTATGATCTACTAAATTGTTTTCAGCATCGTAGAAAGCGAAGTGCAGGAAGTTTTTCTCAAAGCAAATAGTTTCCTTTGGCGCTGAATAGGCCCCGTAAATATGGATACCATCATACGGGTTGTTGTGTATGTACGGCTTATCAAAAGTTACTTCGTGGTATGCTTCAACTTCGTGGCCGCAAATGGGACAATTTTTCATATAATAATTTTTGTTTTATCCTTTGGGGTTGTTTCGGTCAATGGCGCATTATTGCAATACCTTCTACACGTTTATCTTTCATGCTGTTTGCCATTTCAATTATTTGGCGGCAAAATGATTGCAGATTTTCGTACATGGCAGATACGGCCTTATCATCATCTTTGGCGTGGCACATTTCAATCCACCTTTCTTCCAATGATCGAACTATGTCGGGATAATTAAGATTTAAATGGTGTAACTCATGCAACTTTTTATACCAATACTCCACGCTTCCACTTATCCGCTTTATCTTCATTTCAAGCGGGAAACACGATTCTGTAAGATCATGGCCACTACGAGAAATAATGCCAGTTGAAACTTCTGTAACTCTACCATCGCTTATTCTCTTTACTTGGCACAATTCAAAATTCGAAAAGCACCAATCACCAACTTTCAGTTCCTTTTTCATATATTTTTTTGTTTTATCTTTTGGGGTCAGGGGTTAGCGATTTCAAGTAGTACATCAGCATGGCAGGGTTTATCAAGTGGGCAGAAACAAGCAAGGTTTTTACCCCTTAGTTTTTCAAGTTGCTGGTGCATCGAACCAAGCCATTCTGGTTCTATATATTCTCCTGCCACGTAAAACCCAGTATCGTCAGCAGTTAAATAATTTGACAGTTCATGCTCGTATAACTCGACGGCAATCTTATTTGTAATTAAAGTATCATCATTATAACCTACCCTCTGCATAAAACTATTTACATATGGTTGACGGGAATAAAACCTTTCTGGCCCCTGCCACCTATCATCAAATAAGTCAACTCCCGGTAGATGATTTTCGTTTTTAACGTTATCGCATTGCCCGATTGTTTTTCCCACCAAGTATCTATTCCCCCACCTTGTCGGCCTGCCAACATAAACCGTATTCTCCGGCATCTTCCATCCTTTACTTCTTTTCCGTTGTATTCGAATCGGGTTCATATCTTATATTTTTAAATCATTTTATTTTAGTTCATCCCAAACGTAGAGAGGGGCTATCGAACATCTGCTGTCATATCAAGTTTGGTGTAGTCGTAAAGGCCAAGCCTCTCGCTTATGCGCATCATTTGGTTAGGCTTCCCTCTTTTTTCAAGAAATATTAAAGCACCAGCACAGTGAACGCTTTTATCAGTAGCAACATATCCATCATCTTCATTAAGTTCGGCTGATTTGTGACAAGGGAATTGGCCACTTGCAAATTCGTGCAATCTGTTTAGTGTAAACCCATGTTTCATTGAGTTTAAAAACGGACATTCCTTGCATGGTTTAGTTTGGGTGTATCTCATAATCCGATTTCAATTTCTTTTAGTAGTAATGGGTGGATATTTTTATGTTCATCTGGATGGATGGATGGGTACACCTTTTTTGCTTTTTCAACAATCATTGTCCATTCGGCTGAATCATGTAGTAGTTCCATTGTAATTGTTCCGTTGTGAATGTTTTGGTGGCATGAGTTATTCCAGAAACAAAGTTCTAAAGAATTATCGGGATGCGTTGCTACCGATGGGAACATTGCTGGCCTTTTCTCAAACAAGTGGTGAATTGACCTACGGTAAGTTTCGTCATTATCCTTTTCCGTTTTTCCCCCGCACAGACAACATACCCCCTTCATCTCTTTCCGCCTATCTTCAAACCAAATGTCCAAAGCATTATCCCCCCCCGCCTCACGCTGCTCTTTCTCTTTTGCTTTTCTCTTTTCTGACTTCTTTGGGATTTGGTAGTTCTTTTTTGGGGGCAACGGGCGGTCATTCGCAATATGTGCGGCTCTTAATTTTTGATATTCGCTTAATCCCATTGGTTGATTTCATTTATGAATTGCGAATATAAGGGAATACTTTCTACACTTCCAAATTAATCCAATAAAAAATAAAATAAAAAATCTTTTGGAAGATAATATACGAAGTTGTATTATTGCATCCGTGAAAGAAGATAAAGTATTATCAGGCAGCGTTAAGGTAGACCCTGAAGTGTATAAAAAGGTTTCAGACTACTGCAAAGAACACGGCATTAAGGTTACATTCTTTGCCACCCAAGCAATTTCGGAAAAACTTGAACGTGTGGAAAATGTTCCACGAGGAACTAAAAAAGATTGAAAATGCAAGGCGAGTATCGGGTATATTATCTATCAAGCGGGTTTGACATATTTTACGTTGGGTATACCAAGCAGTCGCTTGGTGAGAGGTTAAGGGGTCATAAGTCGGCAACAAAGAACGGCAAATGCTCTAACGGCATTAAGAATAAAAAAATAAGAAAATATTGGGGCAGCTTAGAAATACACGAAGTTGAAAGATTGAATGGGACAAGAGATGAAGCGCTTGATTTGGAGCGAAAGTGGGTCAACAAATTAAAAAAAGCTGGTAATATAATTTGCAATGCATCGGTGGTTCCAATCTGCGAAAGAGTGATTGATGAAACTGGGTATAAAAACATACGAATTTCAGACGCAGCATTTGAAAAGATAAAATCATTTGTTGATAGGAAAGGATTAAAGCTAGGTAGGTTTGTCGAAGATGCAGCCATTGAAAAACTTCAAAAAGATAAAAAATAATAACCCCCAATGTCAGACAAAAAATCAAACTACGTTAAAGCAGTAGAGGCTTTTAAAAAGCTAAACCTTGAAGATGCAAAGCAAGCCTACGAGGACATAAAAGAGATACTAAGGGTTGACCTAGAAAATGAAAAAGCTAACCTCTCACAAAAAAGATCCGACGTTGAAGATTTACTTGAATCACTGAAGTGAACATAATATATGAAAATACAAAATCCTACCCCACTTGAAAATATTAGTAATTGGCGAATTGTGCCGTGATATTCACGTATATGGTTCTGCGCAGAGGCTATGTCCGGAGGCTCCTGTTCCCGTTTTTAATCCGATACATAAAACAGAGAACGATGGCATGGCCGGGAATGTAGCAGCCAATTTACGTTCATTAGGGGCGGAAGTAACACTAATCAGTAATGACGAGATCATTGAAAAAATCAGGTATGTGGATGCCAAATCTAACCACATGATTATGCGGGAAGATCGGGGGGATAAAGTCCCAAACTCGTTTAACATTGATAAAATAAACTTCCGCCTTTTCCAAGCAGTGATTGTTAGTGATTATTGCAAAGGGTTTTTATCCCTCACCGACATTTACCAAATATCAAAATGCCATAAGCTAACATTTCTTGATACTAAAAAATCACTTACTAAATCATACATGGGCGGCTACTCATTCATAAAAATAAATGAAACAGAATGGCAAAGATCAATGGAAGATGGCAACACATTAAACGATTGGAATGAAAACTTAATTGTTACTTTGGGTGAACGTGGAGCAATGTACCGGGGAATAAATTTCCATCCAGAAAATACCGTTTCTGTTCACGACGTATCGGGCGCTGGGGATACTTTTCTGGCATCACTAGTTTATAAATACGTTGAAACAAAAGATATTTCCGATTCAATAAAATTTGCTAACAAGTGTGCAGCTACCGTTGTCGCACGTAAAGGTGTATCAGTTATATGAAAATCGTAGTAGTTGTGGGTTCGTATGACGTCCTCCATTTTGGCCATTTCAAATTATTAGAACACGCAAGCAAACTAGGTGATTACGTAGTAGCGTTGATTGACGAAGATGAACGTGTACGAGAAAGAAAAGGTGCAGACAGACCACACCACAACGTAGAGCAACGAATGTTTAATTTAGATGCCACAAGATATGTAGATGAAGTTTTGACATTTGGGAGCGACGACGAACTAACAAATAAAATAAAAGAACTTTCACCGGAATACATGGTGCTAGGCAGCGATTGGGACGGTAAAAAAATAATAGGATATGAGCATGTTAAGGAAGTTGTTTTCTTTGGCAGAATACCATTGTTTTCATCAACAAATATTTTGAATAAATGATTTATGTAAGCGATAGAAAGGGGCGTACCGATGGCCCGGCATTTCAAATGTTACAGCAAGTGCAATCTCCATTGCCAATAGTATTAATGGCAAAGACGGCTGGTTACAGATTTAACGAAGAACTAAGAAACATAAAAGAGCCGTACATACTTTGTGAATTTTCTGAAATGGGATGGGATTGGAAGATGGAAGAAACTCATATTTGGGGAAAGAACACAGACAAGTTTCCGCAATTCGATAGTGAGCATTATAAAATGTTTGACGAATGGGTTGCCGAAAATCCACCAGCACTAACATTCACCAGAGAGTTAATGCAAAAGGACGTTACCGATACACACAAGCCTATTGACTATCCATGTTGGTTTAATGTCAATGATCCTGTATCTGAAAAGGAATTTAATAATCGTCCGTTATCATCATTTTATTTTTGGGGAAGAAGCCATGAAGCACGAGTAAAACTACATGGCAGAATGTGGACTGAAGGGACTGAAAAGGGATTTTCCATTTGCGACAACCTTGCATTTTTTGATAAATTCATGCTGAATGAAGATGGAAGAAAAATAGTCAGCGTTCACCTACCACATTATTACAGGGTGGATATAAAAGAATTGCTGGCAATAAATAATCTTTCAAAAACGTGTATTGCATTGCCTGGGGCGGGGATAAAAACCTTTCGCCACGTTGAAGCAAGTTATAATTCCGTAATGATAAAATGGGCTGACGGACTCGCATGGAGTTATCCGTGGCAGCCGGGTAAAAATTGTATAACTACACCAGAAGGTGATGAAATTGAATGGCTGATATGGAGTTTAGATACTCTTAATTTATACACTATCTATAAAGCAGGAGTAGCAAACTGCAAGAACTACCAGATAGATTTATACATAAAAAATTATATCGAACCAATTATAAAATCAGTAGCGTAAAATGCGAGTTGTAATACTCATACAAAGTACAATAGATTGGATGGATATAGCCGATATTTCATTCGACAATGCAAGAGAGTATTGCGATAGAAACGGGTATGGGCTAGTTCCTGAAATACTTGATAGCCCTTATAACGGGTTTGAAAAACTAAGGTCAGCATTGCAAATATTCGATGCCGGTGCTGATGTAGTATGGGTAATGGATGCCGATACATTAATTACAAACCACACTATAAAACTTGAACGATATTTAAGCAATGGGTACTCATTCTATATAACCAAAGATTACAACGGTGTTAATGCCGGTAGTTTCGTAATAAAAAAATCAAAGTGGTCAATATCATTTATTGAATGGCTTTTAATGTGTGAGGGGAAAGAGAAAATGTACTGTGAGCAGGATGCCATTAACCGATACATGACACTTTTCCCACGTGAAACAAAAAACCACATTTGCATATTACCACATCCTTCAATCAATAGCTATTTATACGAAAACTATCCAGAACTACCAATGCAATCACATGAGAATGGGCAATGGGAAATCGGTGATTTCGTACTTCACTTGCCGGGGATTGGTTTATCAAAAAGATTAGAAATACTTAAAAATACGAAAGTAATAAAATGAAAGAAAAAAAATCTCATATAGGATCAGAATGCAACATGTGGGAGATTTTAAATAAGTGTGGGTCAAGAGTTTATAATGCAAAAAATAAACAAAAAATTGTCCCGTTTGTACTGGCGAAATGCAGATGTGGCACAATCAGGGAGGTTAATTATAACAATATAATTAGCGGGGTTAGTAAAAGCTGCGGATGCGTTTCTAAGGCTAAGACTACTGCGAGGTCTACGAAACATGGGTATGCCACTCGTAAAAATTGGACGAAAGAACATAGAATATGGTGCGGTTTATTTAGACGGTGTTACGACAAAAAAGATTTGGCTTATAACAGGTACGGCGGCGTTGGAATTATTGTTTGTGAACGATGGCATGATTTTAAAAACTTTATCGAAGATATGGGGAGAATACCTGCTGATAAGTCATCAATTGACCGATACCCTAATAAAAAAGGTAATTACGAGCCGGGTAATTGCAGGTGGGCGGACAACTTTGAGCAGTCAAGAAATAGGAGTAATAATGTAAACGTAACTATTAGTGGCGTCACAATGACTGCTAGGGAAGCTGAAAGATTGCTGGGACTTCCGAAAGATAGAATACAATCAAGGATAAAGGCTGGATATACCGTAGACGAAGCTATCAATCTACCACCGTATGCTAAAAATAAAAAAGAATATATAAAATGTCGTATAAAGTAGTCACTATAACGAATAAGAGGCCCGATGCGTGGTATTACCTTTTTGACGAATTTTTTATTTCATTAGGTAAGGAAGAACCGTTAGTGCTGAAACCAACTATATGGAACGGTCTTTCGACGAAGCCAAAAGTTTTGTATCAAGCCATCATTCAAAAAATGGTTGATACCAAGTACATCATATTTGCCGATTGTTGGGACGTTGTTTTCGCTGCTGAACCAAAAGAAATAATGGAACGCTATTTATCATTCAATTCTCCGATTGTAATTAGCTGTGAAAAGAATTGTTTCCCTGCTGACCTAAAAGATGATTTTGATAAACTAAATCCACGAACACCATACAAGTATTTGAACAGTGGTTTTATCGTTGGGGAAACAGAAGCAATACTTACTTGTTTGGAAGCAATGGATTTGCCCAACTTGCCCGACGACCATTACGACCCACTAAAGCAATGTGCAGTCCACCCGAATGACCAATTCGAATGGATGAAAATATTTGTCAAACAACCCGTCCACATCAAACTTGACTACTACCAATTACTTTCACAAACGCTCCACGGGGAAGATATAAATAACTTCGATTTTTCACAGTCAAGGATAAGAAATAAAACAACCAATACTTGTCCATGTGCGTTCCATTTCAACGGGGCAAGCAAAGATAACATGGCATTGAGAGAACCAATACTTAAACATTTAAAACTTACATAATGGAGCAAGAGACGCATCATTGGCCGTATATTCACAAAACAGACGGGTGGGGATCGGTTCAAATTTCACCGGATGGTGGACGGTTGCTTGTAAAAGAAGTAAAAACAGATGGGCGTGGTGGTACTGAAACAAGGTTTTTTCTCATTGACGTAGATACTTGTATTAAGTCGCAGGTTGTAAAAGTCAAAGCCGATACAATTTAAAATATATCCAATGAGTGAAATAAAATACGGGTTAATATCTCCGGTTGATGCCAATACAATAGAAAAGGTATTTGATAGGATATTTGATACTTTCCCAGATGAAACAATAATGTATTGTGAAGTTGGGCTGTACCACGGAGCGACAACCAGAGGGGCGAAGGAATATTTTAAATCAAAGAACAAGCCATACCATCTAATCGGCATCGACAATTTCAAAGACAAAGAGGAACTTGTATTTTACCCCGAAGATGCCAACTTAATACAAGGTAGTTCCATTGAAGTGTATAACAATTTGCCAGATGAAAGCCAACATTACATAATGATTGACGGCAACCACTCGCTACCTTACGTCATTGCAGATTATTATTGCTACATAAAAAAAGTAAAGGTAGGCGGATTTATATGCTTCCATGATGCAGCACCACACGCCCAAGACGTAAGCTATCAAAGAATGGGAAGAACAGACGATAAGGATATGTATATTTCAGTATTAAGAGCATTGGAGAAAATTGGTTTGATTGGCGATAACCATATCCGTGAATTTCATGGTGTTGAATTAGCATACCACGAATGGGCAACACCAGATATTGACGAAGGTGGTGGCGTAATTGCTTTCAGAAGAATAAGATAAAAAAATAATATCCAATAAATGAAAGTCTCAATCGTAATTAATTGCGATACCCGTCCCGAAAACTCAACAGCCGAACACATGTTCAATGGCTGTGCTAACGAAGATTTTTTAACAGACGGTCTTTTTAATAAGATAAAATTCTTTTCAGGTTTTGAAACCGAAGTCATACTATATGTTGACCAGCATTTACCATTATCAGAAAAGACGCTCACCTACGTTCAATCACTCACTGATGTATTGGTAATAAGAAAGCACACCAATGAGCCATCCTTCAACGATTGGAATTACATACGGGCTTTGCAAATGGCAAGCGGGAATATAGTTTGCCATTTTGACCAAGACAGCGCAGCATTCGCAAGTAGCACAGAAGCCGTTCAGGAATTAATAAACCTACTTGATACTTATTCTTACATCAGTTACCCTTCACATTGGACACCAAACGCAGTACATGACCCATCATTTAATTATCGTTGGGTAAGCACAAGGTTCTTTATGTGCAAACGTGAAACACTCAATTTCCATGAAACAATCAAGTGCCTAACCAATTACGAGTATTTTTGTGAAACGTATAGGCCATCAAGAGCCTGTCCGTGGACGGAGCATTTTTTAGGATTAATAGCAAACAGCAATGTTTATTATCCACCTATTGAGTTAGACAAGTTGGCAATATTCTCATGGGGTAGTTATCAAAAATACACACTCATGCGATTGAATGAATTACCATACGACGACGTAATTAAATTTATAAACGAGCATCCAATTCAATATCCAAACGACATTTTTATATGAATACAGACAACATGGTTGAAATGTTACCACCAATGTTCTTGAATATTTTCAAAGAAACACACGGGGCTTTTTCGGTTGCCGAAGCTATTGCGCTTTACAATATCTGTAAACTAGTTCCGAAAGGTGATTATTGCGAAGCGGGTTCTCATAAATGCAAATCGACAATAGTATCAATGCTTGCTTTCGACAATGGGTGTGATTTTTATTTATTAGAACCGGAATTTGAGAACACTGGTTTTTTAGTAGACGCTCAACGAGCGGTTATACTATTGAAACAAGCCTACGGTAACACTAATAAGTGTCATTTTCTTGCGGAATATTCAACAGAGTTTTTCAAGAAAGACAAGCAATTCGCATACATTATGATTGATAGTGGCGACCACGGACAGGAATTAGTGCAAGCGGAAAAAATATTGATTGAAGATAAAATAATCCCCGGCGGTATATTGGCGTTTCACGACCTAAATAATCAGTTCACTGCGGTTAGGAGATGCTACGATGAATTGATTGCAACAGGTAAGTATGAGCCAATTCCTATTGACTGGCCAACAATTCTAAAGCACGTATCAGAACATAGTTTGGAAGAAGGAAACAATAGCTGGCATCAATATCCTGAACTTGGACACGCACCAAATTTCATTGGTGCATTAAGAAGAAAATAATGGAAACAGGAAAAGATAAATATGACTATGTAATAAAGATGGATCAAGATGTACTTGATCGTACCAAAGATTTCCGTGAGGGTCTTGAGGAAGAGCGCATCAAGGAAAATATGAGAAGAGATATAGAGTGGTTGGACAAAAATAAGCATCTTCTGTATGACAAAAACTACTTTAAAACTCGTGTTCTAATATCAGTAGGCGGCTGGAAGTATTTCTTTACATTATGGAAAATTATTGCGTATTTAATATTGGCCGGGTTATCTGTTGGTTGGGCATTATTATGAAAAATAAAAACATTTATTATGAAAATGAAATATTATGGATTCGTTAAGACTTATTTGGTCTGCACACAAACAGTTGGTGGTAATACAGAGGATGTGAGATTGCCACTTAGGTTTAATCCATAGAGTCTGGGGTAACATTCGAAGAATAAATCAATGAAAGTAGAACTACAAATAAACCATTACGACATTAGAATAATGATTGAAGGATTGCCCCATGTTTATATTTTAAGAAAGGAATTTGTAGGCTACACAACATGGAATGATGACGATGCGATGTACGTAATTGAGTACGTTACAAAGTACAATAAAATAAGAACGGAATACGACACAAAAGAAAAATGGGTTGCAGTACTAACCGAACTAAACAATAAACTATGAGACAAAAAGTAGCAAAGTCATTACGTAAGCTGGCACGAAAAATATGTTCCGACATGAAAGTGCCACATGAAACAACCAAACAGTACAAGAAACTTAAAAAAGGTTACAAAGCAGCAAAAGGCCATATATGAAAAAAAAATCCAACCCTATTGAAGTTCCAGATCGCTTTAAACGTGAACTAGCTTCAGCCGACATGACGCCAATAAGAGGTAGCGCACACTTCAAGCACTCCGTAAATATTGGTGATTTATATGCAGCAATGGGGGCAATGAAAGAGTTCTACGATAGCACAGGAAGAAAGGTGATACTCTTTCAATCAACAAATACAAAAGCGGCATATTATCCCGGTGCATCACACCCGACTGTAAATTCTGTGGGTGAAAATGTCTGCATGAATGAACCGATGTTTGAAATGGTTAAGCCACTTGTGGAATCACAAGAGTACATTGATTCAATGCACCCATATAACGGGCAACAGATACACGTTGACCTTGATGTTATCCGTGGTAAAACAAAAGTAAACCTTCCACATGGCGCAATACAAGGGTGGATTTCACTTGCCATACCTGACCTTGCATTTGATATGACTAAGCCGTGGATTACGCTTGATAAAAAGACTTGCCCACCACACATACGAAAGCAAGCGAAAGGGAAAATCATTTTAAACTTTACAGAACGTTACCGAAATACATTCATTGATTATTTCTTTTTGAAAAAGTTTATGCCGGAATTGGCATTCATTGGTACTGAAAAAGAGTATTGGCTTTTTTGCAATCAATGGCAACTGTCAATACCAAGAATTGAAGTGGCTAATTTTCTGGAATTAGGCCATGTGTTACAAGAGTCAAGGTTTCTGTTATCGAATCAGTCGCAAGGCTGGAATTTGGCGGAGGCAATGAAGACACCACGGATATTAGAGATATGTGAGTTTGCGCAAAACTGTATTCACATGGTAGGTAAGCATAGTTACGGTTTTTTGCATCAGGGCGGCGTTGAGTACTACGTAAGAAAAATGTATAACATAACATAAAAAAAGCCCCAAACGGGGCTTTAGTTCTTTGATTGTAACTATTACTTAGCTGATTTGTGAACCTGTCGCTAATGTGGTTACTGATTGGTTGGAAGCGAACTTATCACCTTCAACATTCAATCCGGTTGGCTGAACTTCGATAACTGAATAAATGTAGTTAGACGAGTTGCCGACACGCTGGCCGGGAGAAACCGGGTGAAAAATAGTTCCGCTTGTAGGGAAGCTCATTGTTTGGGGGCTGTCCCAAACTGTAAGTCTGGTGAAAGCGTCGCCTGAATTAGTCCCGATGTACGGGGCTTGTCCAAAAACCTGTCCATACACGTTTACGGACACTCTTGCAGAGATTGTTGCCATAGGGTTTGAAATTTAATTTTGTTTGATTGCTTGATTGTTTGTGGTGTAAAAATATAAAAAAATTAAAAGATTTGTGGAAATATTTTAATTTTGGTAAAATCCGTACTCTATGTTAATCAAAGTAAACCCCGGTGGCGGTGGTGAAAAAAAGCCAAAAGTAAAAGTAAAAAAGGCATCTCCAAGTGCTGATGAACTTGCAGCCGCCACTGAACTTGCCCAAGATTTAGTCGCACGACACGGCGGCTTTAATTCAGAAAATATTCATACGGGCGGGAAAATTCCTAAATTTTATGACAATGCAGGACGGGAAGTAACGGGCGCACCGCCACCCGAAGTTGGTACGCTGCCAACAAAAGTTCCAAAGTATGTCAAGTCTCTTGAATGGGACGATCAAAAAAATCTTCCTTACTACGTAGATGAAAAAACAGGGTATATGCAATATGTGCCAAAAGATTTATTCTACTCACCAAGATTTAATCCCAACCGAGGACAAACAAATATAACACTACTTGCTAAAAAATAATTCATGGCTGTAAAGCATTTTTTAATCAACCCATACAAAGGGGAAACGGATAGCGAAACGATCACTGCCATCCACGAAGAAAAGAGCAGCATCTTACTCGGTAGCGATATTCAATCAAACAAGTCAGCCAAAGAAAAGATAAGCCAAGATGATGACCTTGTTCATGTTCATGGTAGGGTGGTGGTGAAAGCGGACATGGGTTATAAAAATTCATACACCTTCCAAAACGGTCAAACAATAAGACTTGAAAGAGACTACAACAACTTCAACAGAAGGGAAACCCAACCCGTCAATGTCATTGTTATATCAGGGGAAGGAATACCAAAGAACGCTGAAGTATTGGTTGACCATAATTCACTGCATGAAACCAACCGGATCAACAGTTATAAAAATATCTTAGAACACGAAGAAAGCGACAAGGTGAGGTACTACTCTATTCCAGTAGAAAAATGTTTTGCATGGCGTGTTGGTAGCAATGAGTGGAATCCGTTTGCGCCATTTGAATTTGCATTACGTGTTTTCAAACCATACGACGGTTTAATCGCTGGCATAGAACCTGAACTTTTAAAAGATACACTTTACGTAACAACAGGTGAATTGAAAGGCAACATTGTAAAGACACTCGTTGCATCCGATTACCAAGTAGTGTTTCAGGGTGAAGATGGAAGGGAAAAGTATTTAATACGGTTCAGGCCATACGGCGATGAAGTGCAAAAAAGAGAGCCAGAAGCGATTGCCATACTTGATGAATTAAATGCAAAGTATAAAAAATCACAACTAATGGTAGGCTATTCACCAACGGACGCAAAAAGTAAAAACGAAAGTGATACGAACAACTGAATATGAAAAATTCAATTTCGGTCAACTACACTACATAGCTGAACACTTCACCGTCCAATTTATTATAATTGTATTTTATGGTGAATACTACGAAGGGAAAGTATATACCGTCAACTTAAACTAATTTATGGCTGAAACTATTGAAGAACTCAAAACGAGACTATCGCTGTACGAGCAAAATGGGGCGGCAAAGTTGTATTATAGCTTGAATAGGAAGATGAATGAAATGGCCGATCTGCTTAATAAAACAAATCTAGGTAAGATTAATCTTGATGATAAGGAAAGCAAAGAGTTTGACAGGCTTTTTAAATTACTTGAAAAAAGTAAAGTTATAGGCGAGGCAGTGCAAACAGTAAAAGGGTTTGCCGGTATTACCGGAAACGAAAAAGAAGATGTAGACCGTAGGCCATTTAACGACAGGCTTGCAGAAGATAGAAGTTAATGGGTGAGCTAATTGAAATATATGGTTCGAAGATACGGTTGCCAGATGAGCCTACCGATAAGAAGGAAATCCTTTATTATGACAACCCATTAAAAAAGCAGAAATGGATAAAAGAAGAATTGCCTGAATATTTTGAAACGGTAGAGATTGATAAAAATGGAGACCTAAGTTTAACGCCAGAACAAGAGGCGTATGCTAATGAAGAAGTCCGAAGATGTAAGCGTGGCGTATGGGCAATGATTGGTGGTAAACTTCGTTATCTCACCGGGCGGTATTATTTTTTCCTTCGTTACTATATTTTGGAAGATGGTAACGCACCAGACTTCCGTGAGGCGGATAGGTTATACTATCTGTTTTTTAATTTCTGGTTTCTCATTGAGTGGTGTTTAGGTATTATCAGAACAAAAAAACGTCGTCAGGGTGCATCTTCACAGTCATGCTCAAATATTCTTTACGAAGCCATCTTTTATAAAAACTCAAACTGTGG
>Ga0172380_10003595_pt1 | contig 21075 bp, 22 predicted proteins | sample Leawe162metaG_FD_119747 | JGI IMG/M metagenome (GOLD analysis project Ga0172380, IMG submission 119747) | Leachate microbial communities from a municipal landfill in Southern Ontario, Canada - Leachate well 162 metaG | ecosystem: Engineered > Solid waste > Landfill > Unclassified | place... | reverse complement strand
GTAATTCTTCAATATCGAAGCTCGCCGTTCGGCTATTACAATCCTTACTACTCAAATGGCTTCTTTTCCGGCTCAAGAGATTATTTCTTCGGAGGAGATGAATTCGGGAAAGAGTAGTTCATTTTTATTAAATTTGGCTTTGAAAGTACAAGAAATTTTATTTACGGGAAAAATTGGAAAAGTATAATCCGGCAAAGCCAAAACAAAAACCGGCAAACCTAAAATCACCTACAGTAAACATTCTGATAAATGTTTCGATCTTCTTACTCACCGCCGTGATTATTTTCATGGTTTATTCTCTATATATCAAATTGTCCTATAAGTCCGATCAAGAACCAATTTCTCCGGACGCAAAAGGCGCAGAAGATATTATTCAAGTTGATGTAAGAAATGGCTGTGGTGTTAGCGGTGTTGCCGACAGATATACCGACTATTTGAGAAGCAAAGGCTTTGATGTTGCGGATATTGGGAATTATATTTCTACAGATGTTGATGAAACTCTGATTATTGATCGGATCGGAAATATGGCGAACGCCTACAAAGTTGCCAAATCTCTCGGCATTCGTAACGAAAATGTCATTCAGCAATTGAACAAAGATTATTTCATCGATGTTACTGTTGTAATAGGAAAAGATTATTTTTCATTAACACCATTTAAGTGAGGAAACATTGGACGGACTAAAATTCGCTAAAGAAATAGCTGAATTAACAAAAGGTAAAAAAGGCTACAACATAAAAATTCTTGATCTGAGAAAAGTCTCAGCTATAGCAGATTACTTTGTTATCTGCTCTGCAGATTCCGACAGACAAGTGAAAGCTATTGCGGATGATGTTGATGAAAAGCTTCTGGATCGTGGAATTAAATGTTATCATCGCGAAGGCTTCGAAACTCTTAATTGGGTTTTGATGGACTACTTTGATGTGGTTCTTCATGTTTTCAAAGTTGAGGCGAGAACCTATTACAACTTAGAAAAACTTTGGGGCGATGCTCCGGTAATTTCAATTCCAGATGAACAATAATTTCCTTAACGGAGAAAAGATTGAAGAATTATCTAATAGATTTATTTAACAAGACTGCCGAAAAGTTACCTTACCTTAACGAAATTGAATACATTTTTAGCATACCAAATCAAAAGAGTCATGGCGATTATGCAATTAATGCGGCAATGATTCTTTCGAAAAAACTGAAGCGCAATCCTCGTGATGTAGCAAATGAAATAATTGCAAACCTTGAAATCGATCAAAGTATTATTGAGAAAATTGAAATAGCCGGACCCGGCTTTATTAATTTCTATTTTTCGCCATCATATGTTCCTTCAATTATAAAAGAAGTTTTATCTAAACAAGAAAACTTCGGGCGCTCTCAAAAATATGCCGGTAAAAAAGCTATGGTCGAATTTATTTCGGCTAATCCGACCGGTCCGTTAACTGTTGGACATGGAAGAAATGCCGTAATTGGCGATACTGTTGCAAACTTACTTGAGTGGATTGGATTTGAAGTTGATCGCGAATACTATTTTAACAATGCCGGCAGACAGATGCGTGTGCTTGGCGATTCAGTCCGACTTAGATATTTGGAGTTGTTAGGTAATACAATTGAATTCCCTGAAGATTACTATCAAGGCGAATACATAAAAGAAATTGCAGCAAAACTAATTGCCGAGAAAGGTGAAAAGCTGCTGAACGAAGATGCCGAAGGAATTTTTAAGCAGACTGCTGAAAAGGAAATTTTTGCAGACATCATTAAGACGATGAACGCAATAGGCATTAAGATGAAAAATTTCTACAATGAACATACATTGTATGAGGATGGAAGAATTACTCAGCTGCTTGAAGAGTTTAAGAAGAGAAATCTTTCTTACGAAAAGGAAGATGCTATTTGGCTAAAACTTACTGAGCTTGGAAATGAGCAAGATAAAGTAATTGTTAAATCGACCGGTGAGCCGACTTACAGATTGCCAGATATTGCTTATCACATTACAAAATTTGAGCGCGGTTATGATTTGATGATTGACTTATTTGGATCAGATCACAACGCTACATATCCGGATGTACTTGCCGGATTGCGGGCTCTAGGATATGATGCAGAAAAAATTAAAGTTCTGATTCACCAGTTTGTTACAATCATGCAAAAGGGTGAAGTAGTAAAAATGTCAACACGCAAAGCTAATTACATTACCTTGGATGAGTTAGTTGATGAAGTTGGGGCAGATGTAGTACGGTATTTTTTCAACATGAGAAGTATTACTAGCCATCTTAACTTTGATCTTGAACTCGCTAAAAAGCAATCGGATGAAAATCCGGTTTTTTATCTGCAGTATGCGCACGCAAGAATTGCTTCAATTCTGCGAATGGTAAAAGAACAAGGATTAAATTCTTCACTTGAACATTTAGAGCTACTGAACCAGCCATCAGAGCAAGATTTGCTCAAAAAGCTTTTTGAATTTCCGAATGAAGTATTACTAAGCGCAGAGAATTATGAAGTTCATCGCGTTGCAATTTACCTTGAAGAATTAGCAGCACAATTCCATAGATTTTATACTGAATGCAGAATTATCGGAAGTGAAAAGAATCTAGCTGAAGCAAGAATTGCTTTGTGCCTTGCAACTCAAACTACCTTGCGAAACGGGCTTTCCATTCTTGGAGTTACTGCCCCCGATAAAATGTAGTTAGTCGGCAATGGCAACTGAGAAAGCATAGACTTTTGCAGCTCCGGCCTCTAACAACACTTTACCGCATTCTGCAGTTGTGGCTCCAGTTGTTATAACATCATCAACTAGTATAATATTTTTGCCTTCAACAATTTTTCTCTTTTTGCAAACAAAAGCTTGAAGAACATTTTCTTTTCTTTCTTCAAGCGTCATTGTTGTTTGTGAGAGTGTAAATCTTGTTCGATTTAATATATCAGCTTTAACCGGAACATTAATTGTCTTACTCAATCCTTTGCAAATAAAATCAGATTGATTATAACCTCGCTCAGCTTTCTTTAACGGATGAAGAGGAACGGGAACAACGAAGTCCGCATTCCAAGATTGTAATATTGAATAAACTTGCTTCGAAGCTAATTCGCCTAAAGTTTTGCCTGCCAAAAATTTGCCGTTATACTTTAATGAATGAAGGATCGACTGCAATTCTTTATCTTTTTCAAATACAAAGGCAGATTGGAATCCGCTGATAATATTATCGTTTTGGAATTTACGTTCGTATTCTCTTTCGATACGTTCCGGAGTGGCTATTTGGATATTGCTTAGGCACTCAACACAGATGCAAGTTTGAGTTACCGAAAGCTTGTTTTTACAAGCAGCACAAAAATTCGGAAAGAAAAAATCCAGTAATGAAAAAGAGGTTGTGCGTACAAAATTATTTAATCCCGTTCCTCGCAAAATGTGCCCCACATTTTCTATCGCTGATTTCAATGTGATTGTAAAACCAGCTTTTTACATTGTAGAGTTCTTCAAGAGTAAGTATCGGTTTTTTATCTATGTAAGATTGGAGAACACTTTCCACCTTTCTATAAAATCGATCATGTTCCAACTTGTGGGAGTAGTATCCATCAAATTTAGTTTGCTTCATTAATCCTTCTTCATAATCAAAATGTTTGCGGAGATGTACAACGAGGATTTTTAGCTGGGCTTGAACTGTTCGAGCTTTTTTCAGTATGAATGCAGTATAAATCTTGTTGATAATGTGAGTCATCTGCTCGTGCTGTTCATCCATCAAGCAAATTTTTATTTTTTCTTCTTTGGTGAAAGTTACAAAGTCCATTTATGTCTATCTTATGTTAGATCATTCCAAAACGTTTTCTCAAAAACCATTCAGTGGCAAACAATAAAACTATCAAACCAAGTATCCAAGAGTAGTTCCAAAGCTCAAGTTCGTTTTTAATCAAAGTTCCACTACTTTTTTTCTTAGAAGCATCAATAAGTTTCTGAGCCAGATTGTCATAGTTTTCAATACCAAAATACTCACCATTGCTCGAATTAGCCAGAAGTTTTAAGTAATCGACTCTCATTTTTGTGTCTAGCAATTCTATAGAAGAAGAGTTTACAGAAAAACGTGTAGTTGATTTTAGTACTGAACCTCCATTCAGTTGGGTTGAAGCTGTGCAAATAAAATCACCATTTCCTTCCGGAATAAAATTGCCGGTGTAAATGCCATTACCTTGTGGAGTCAAGATCAATTCATTCTTTTGATCAGCATGAGAAATTTCAAGTTTTACTTGTGCCGTATCAACTGGGTTGAAAGAGTTATCATACAACTCAGCCATAATTTCAACTTGTTCGTTCGCCGAGTATGTCTTTTTATTCAAACTAAGATTGAACTGTTTCTTGTTTCCCGAGAGGCTTAACCATTTCACAATTTCATTCACAAAATTTTTGAAGAAGTCCGGATTTCGCTCGGATGCTTGAAGGGACCATCGCCAATAGTTGTTTGCGTTGATTGCGAAAGACCTTTGATTTCCAATAGAGCGTAATACAATTAGCGGTGAGTTGAGAGTAGCTTCGCGAACTTTCGATTTGACAATTACTTTGCTTTCCGGCTTTGGAATAACTTCGGAAGCTGATTGAAAAACCGGAGGTAAATTATTCCAAACAGTAACTGCATTACCGAGTTGAGAAAAATTAGAAGCGAATTCATTCTTTTGAATTTCCGCCAGCACTTGAAAAGCTTCCGGTGAAATATTTCTAGTGAAAAATGGCAGATATGCCTCCAATGCTTTTAATTTGCCAAAGTCAGTGGAAGATGAAAGTGAAATGAAGAAAGGTGTTCCTTTCTCAATTTTACTTGCAACTTGAGAGATTAATTGCTGCGAAGTATTGGAAGAGGGGAAATCGATCAAGAATAGAACTGAAGAACTGTCCAGCGCATTCACTTTTTTTGCGTCCCAAATTTTATCTCGGGAGACTTGAATAAACTTATTAACCTTAATATTCTTATCACTTTCCAGCGCGGAAGCGATTGCAGAAACATCCGGCGAAGGAGAACCGGCAACCAAACCGATCTTTAATTTCGTATCAAGGACAGTAATGAAAAAGGTTTTTTGATTGTTCAGCGGCGTGAATTCGCCGGTTAAAGGACTAGCAGAAATTTTCAACTTTTTTTCGCCGCCGGTTTTCGGTGTATAAAGAAAATCCGAAATATTGATTCCGGAATTGCTCAGCAAAATTTCTTTCGATTCGAGTAATAAATCTTCTTCATAGAAAGAAAGTATTACTCTGTTTCCATCGAAACCATTTTGCCTTATAGTTGCTTGAATTTTGGTCTGCGTTTCGGCGTAGATGTATTGATTGTGAGAAACGTTAAACAATTCCACGTCTTTCTTTGTAGAGGAATCTCCAACACCTACAGTAAAAATCGGAATTTGCATTTTCTCAAGTTGATAAGATGGGTCGGCACCTTCTGTAATTATGCCATCACTAACTAAAACCGCAGAGGAGGCATCGGATTGATGTTTGTTTAGTAGACTAAGCAGTGAAGAATAATTTGTTGTGTGTACATCAAAATTTAATGTTGGCTGGTCAAAGGAAAGTGAATCAATTTTATTCCCGAACGAAAACAACTTTACATTGATGGATTCTTCCAAATTCAAATCTCTAATCATTTTAAGGATTGATTGGCTTCTCTTTAAACTATCTTTTGAGGAGATTGATTTCGAATTATCAACTAAAAGTAATGTGCTGTTCTCGTTGTTTGTTTTTTTCGTCAGCGACAGCATCGGTTCGAAAATCAAAAACAACACTAGAGCAAATATTAAAGAGCGGATGATAGTTAATAGAATTTTGGAAGAATTCGAAATCTTTGGCAGTGTGTATCTGTAAACAAAAACTGAAAACGCAATCAGAATTGCGGCAAGAATTATGTACAACCAAACACTGCCGGAAAAAGCAATTCTGATATTTTCAAATCCGAACATTTATTCTATCAACTCTTCTTGAAATTGTTTTCCAAATCCCAAGTCTTCATTGTTTCAAATGTCTTGTAGTCTGTTAAATCGAAATGGATCGGAGTTACTGAAACATAATCGTTCTTAAGCGCGTAATGATCTGCTTCAATTGTATTGTCAGTTTCAATCAGACTGCCGGTTAACCAAAAATATTTATTTCCATATGGATCATCTCTTTCTTGGTAAACATCATCCCACTTAGTTTTACCTTGCTGTGTAACCAAAATTCCCTTCAATCGCTCTTCTGGAAGGTCTGGAACGTTGAGATTTAAAAGTGTTCCGTTAGGAATACCATTCTTAACGACCATTTGTGCCAGCTCTCCGGCAAAACGTGCGGCAAATTCAAAATGCTTTGCGTTATGACTTGTTACGGAAACTGCAATCGCCGGTATATCCATAATAGCTGCCTCGCGAGCAGCTGAAACCGTACCGGAATAAATAATATTTATAGCAGCATTCGAGCCAAGGTTTATACCGGAAACAACAATATCGGGCGTTTGCTGAAGAATATTTCTCACTCCCATTTTAATACAATCAGCCGGAGTACCGTCAACAGCATAACCGAAAAATTCTCCATTCTTGTAATATTCCGAAACGCGCAACGGATATTTCATGGTGATTGCATGACCAACTGCGCTTTGTTCTGTCAAAGGTGCAACAACCGTTACTTCGCCAATTTTTTTAAGAGCTTCTACTAAAGCTGCAATTCCGGGAGAGGAAATTCCGTCATCATTCGAGACAAGTATTTTCAATTTTATTCCGTTGGATAGTAAATAATTTTGTGCAAATATAGTCATTTGCCCCGAAGCATTGAATATTCTTTCTCACCGGAAAGTGAGAATTATTAACCCAAAAAGAATTATTTTTTGCCAACAAAAATCACGAAGAAATGAACCGAATTATAACCTTGTTTTTGCTTTTCATTGCTATTGAAATTACAGCACAAACGACCGAGCCAACTGAAATTTATGTTATTGATTCATATGTAACGCCGGAAAAACCTCACAGATTGATAATTTCATTCTCTACCAGCGAGGATTGTACTTCCGTGTTGAGGATAAAGTCTAATAAAGATTACAATGTCTCGGATTCGCTCACAGAGAATCATCTTATAGAAATTGATCTGACTGATCTATTCGATCTCTCATCTATCAAGTACAGAATCGCTGTAAAGAATGAACGCAGCCAAGAAACACTTAGTGAAGAATACGAAGTTGCTCTTCCTAGCGAGACATTACTAGCCACTAAAAGCTCAAACTGGTATCAGATGTGTATTGGAGGATTAGTCTTTGCAATTCCATCAGTAGAGTATTTGGTAATGGATGGAACAGACTATTGGGGGTTGAGTAAAGAAATTCCGCTTTTTAGTTTTTACTCTAACGGATATAATTATCCTTTTGGTTATATCGACCTTGAATACTCGCATTATCTAAAAGCACCTCGCAAAAACTTTATGCGAGTCGGTTACAAGCATGTTTTTCAATCTCAAGAAATAAAATATATATCACCGGGGCTTTCAATTTTTGGCGACTTTAGAGGCTACAATGGTTTAAGTGCTGAGGTGTCTCTTGGTCTTTTCCAAATACAAAATATTTTTACAGTATACACACGTTATCGCTATAATTTCCAAATTAAAAGCGGCGGAAAAGACTTTTATGAATTTTCGCTTGGGCTTTATTCGAATTTCTTCTCTCTTAATTTCTAATCGGTTTTGATGAACAAGAAAACTGAATATATAGACCTAGGCGAAAGAGGGAGATTAAATCCCAACAATAAATTGAATGAACTTACCGGAAAAGAATGGCTAAAATTTACCAAGAGCTGGTTTATACATCATCCATCTAAGAGGAAAGATAAGGAAGTGCTTCATCCGGCAAAGTTTCCGGAAACATTAGTAGAAGAGTTTATTTCGTTTTTCACTAAGAAGAATGGGTGGATTCTCGATCCGTTTTGCGGAACCGGGAGTGTTTTAGTAGCGGCTTCAACTTTGAAAAGAAAAGCTGTCGGTGTTGAAATAAATAAAAAGTACTTTGGACTTACAAAAAAAAGAATTGCAAAACTCGGTAATCCTAAAGACATAATACCTCTGTCTGGTAATTCAACTGAATTAAAGAATTGTCTTGTTTCCTGGGAACTTTCCAAGCTAAAGTTTGATTACACTATAACATCCCCGCCATACTGGAATCAGCTTGTTCGGAACAATATTCGCCAAAGCGATAGGAAACAAAACGGGTTCGATACACGTTATAGTACAAGAAATAATTTTGATCTTGGTAATATTGAAGATTATGAAGAATTTTTAGAGCAGCAAGCTCTCGTTTTTGATCAAGTTTTTGATCTAACAAAAAGGAATGGATACTTAACAATAATTACTAATAATGTTTACACCGGCGGCAAACTCTTTCCTTTAGCTTTTGATACTGCAACTTCTTTAACAAGAAGAGGTGCAAAAAGCTGGACTCTGAAGGATGAAAAAATTTGGCTTCAGAATGATAAGAAACTTGTTGCTCTGGGAGTTAATAATGCCTGGGTGGGCAACCGACATCATCAATACTGTTTAATTTTTAGAAAAGAATTATGAGCGAAATACTTTCTGTAAGTGAAATAACCGGACTAGTTAAACAAACGTTGGAAAACGAATTTGACGAAGTGAGCGTGATTGGGGAGATATCCAATTTCAAAGCTCATGTTTCCGGACATTGGTATTTTACTTTGAAAGATTCCAATGCTCAGATTAATTGTACAATGTGGCGCGGGTTAAACAGCTATGTTTTTTTTACTCCTCAAGATGGAATGAAAATAATCACTAATGGCAAAATTAGTGTTTATCCGCCAAGAGGAAGTTACCAGTTAGATGTAAAATCAATGAAGCCCGCCGGAGTTGGAGAACTTCAAGCTGCATTTGAAAAGCTGAAACAAAAACTTTTTGAAGAAGGATTATTCGACGAAGAATTCAAAAAGCCGATTCCGAGATATCCACAGAAAATAGGTGTTGTTACTGCAATAGATGGTGCGGCTTTCCAAGATATTAAAAGTATAGCTGCGCGCAGATACCCGTTGGCTGAACTAGTTATTGCTTCTTGCCGTGTTCAAGGGGAAGGTGCTGCAGAGGACATCGTTAAAAGCATTAAGCTTCTTAATCAGCATAAAGATATAGAGGTGATGATAGTAGGGCGTGGCGGCGGCTCTCTGGAAGATTTATGGGCATTCAACGAAGAGATTGTAGCCAGAGCTATATTCGATTCCAAGATTCCGGTTATAAGCGCTGTCGGTCACGAAGTGGATTTTACGATTGCTGACTTTGTTGCAGATTTAAGAGCAGCAACACCTTCTGCAGCAATCGAACTTGCCACACCAAACCAAGATGATCTCTTTGGTTATATAAGTGAATTTTCCTATTATAATTCGCAGAAAATGATTGAGATTCTTAGAAGTTACCGAGATGAAATCACATCACATATCACTTCTTACGGTTTCAGAATGCCACAAGATTTTATCAGAAATAAAACTCAGTTGCTCGACAGCATTCTCTATAAATTTTCTAATTTGGCTGATAATAAAATTGGCAACTCAAGATCGCGCGTGGATTTGCTGGAAAGCAAGATAAAAGCGATGAGCGTGGATAGTGTTCTTAAACGTGGATTTTCATATATCAAACAGAATGAAAGAGTAATTGCTCGGAAGAAAAATTTAACTGAAAGCGATTCTTTTACAATAAAATTTTTTGATGGAGAAGTTAAAATAGATGGGAAAGAAAAAGGAAAATAATTTTGAAAGCTCCTTGTCACGTCTCGAAGAAATTTCGGGGCAGTTGGAAAGCGGCGAAGTTGGACTTGAAGAATCAATTCGTCTTTACGAAGAGGGAATTGAGCTGGCTAAAATCTGTTATTCAACTTTGAAGAATGCAGAATTAAAAGTTACCGAACTAAAAAAACAGCTTGAAGAAAATATAAAGCAATAAACGAGGAAGTGTTAATGGTTGATGAATCCAAATATGAAATTCTCTTCAAGGTAAATTCACCTAAAGATATTCGTACGCTTACAATGCCGGAGCTTAAAACTCTCTGCGTGGAAGTGCGCCAATATATGGTAGATGTTATTTCAGAAGTAGGCGGGCATTTTGGCGGCGGACTTGGAACAGTTGAACTTACTGTTGCATTACATAAAGTTTTCGATACACCAAACGATCTAATTGTGTGGGATACTGGTCATCAAGCATATCCGCATAAAATCTTAACCGGAAGAAGAGATAAGCTGAACACGATTAGACAGCTAAACGGTTTAAGCGGATTTCTTAAAAGAACTGAAAGTGAATACGATGCCTTTGGTGCCGGTCACGCAACAACTTCCATCTCAGCTGCATTGGGAATGGCTGAAGGAAGCAAACAGTTAGATACCAATAAGAAAGTAATTGCAGTAATAGGCGATGGTGCTATGACGGGCGGAATGGCTTACGAAGCGATGAATAATGCCGGAGTTAAAAGCAGCAATTTGATAGTTGTGTTAAACGATAATCAAATGTCAATTGCTCCAAACGTGTGGCAGATACACAATTATTTTAATGAAATGATTGCGCATCCTGAGTACAATAAATTCAAGGGTGCAGTTTGGGATTTAACCGGCAAGCTCGATTTGTTCGGAGATAGAATTCGCAAAGTTGCTGCACGGCTGGAGCGTGGAATCAAATCTGTAATAACACCGGGAATTCTTTTTGAAGCACTCGGTTTCCGCTACTTCGGACCGATTAACGCTCATAATCTTTCTCAAGTTGTAAAAATATTTGAGCACATAAAGAGTTTAAATGGACCAATATTGGTTCATGTATTAAGTGAAAAGGGCAAAGGCTATACACCTGCCGAAGAACATGTTCAGCGTTATCATGCTGCAACACCTTTTGATAAAGTTACGGGCAAGGCAGTAAAGAAATCATCTTCAGTTCCGGCATACACAACCATCTTTGGCAAAGCGCTGGTTGAAATTGCTAAAGAAAATGAGAAAGTTGTTGGTATTACAGCTGCTATGCCCGATGGAACCGGAATGGATTTTCTTCAAAAGGAAATTCCAGAGAGATATTATGATTGCGGAATTGCAGAAGAACATGCTGTTACATTTGCTGCGGGTCTTGCAACTCAAGGAATTATTCCAGTTGTTGCAATCTACTCAACTTTTTTGCAGCGCGGGTTCGATCAAATTATTCATGATGTAGCTCTTCAAAAACTGCATGTTGTGTTCGTATTAGACCGCGCCGGTTTGGTTGGTGCGGATGGACCAACTCATCATGGTTCATTTGATCTAAGCTATTTAAGAATGATACCGGGCATGGTTATTATGTCTCCAAAAGATGAAGCGGAATTGCGAGACATGCTTTACACTGCGGTTAATTATGGAAAAGGCCCGATTGCAATTCGTTATCCGCGCGGATCTGCATTAGGCGTCGAAGTAAAAGATGGATTTACCAAACTTGAAATTGGGAAAGCGGAAACAATTCAGACCGGCACAGACGTTGCATTTTTAGCAGTTGGAAATATGGTGATTTATGCTAAGAAAGCAGCAGAAAAATTAGCGGAAGAGGGAATCAGCTCTGAAATTATAAATGTAAGATTTGTAAAACCTTTGGATGAAGTAATCCTTGATTCTATTGCCGGAAGATTTTCTAAGATTGTTACTCTGGAAGAAAGCACAATTTTAGGCGGTTTTGGTTCGGCGGTGTTGGAATATTTTTCTGAAAAGAATTATAAGAATGATATTTTACGCATAGCACTTCCGGATAATTTTGTAGATCATGGAACTCAAGAAGAACTTCACAAAATTCTTGGAATTGATCCGGAAGGAATTTACGCAAAAGTTAAAAATCTAATTAATCCAAAATAAATTACTGCTCGTATATGGAAAAAACTAAAATTGCGGTTATAGGCTTAGGCGGAATTGCGCAGCTTGCGCATCTTCCAATATTAACAAAACTTCCGAACGTTCAGCTTGTTGCAGTATCAGATACAAATAAAACAAGGTTAAAAGCCATTGGTGAAAAGTATACCATTAAGAATTTGTATCAAGATTATAATGAGATGCTTGCTAAAGAGGAAATTGAGGGAGTTGTAATTGCAACCCCAACCGATACTCATGCGGAAATTGCTGTTAATTGTTTGAAGGCTAAAAAAGATGTTCTTATAGAAAAACCTATTGCAAGAAATCTTGAGGAAGCAAAAGAAATACAAGCGGCCGCAAAGAAATACAAGAAACAAGTGATGGTTGGTATGAAACTTCGCTACCGTCCGGATTCAATGCTGACACGCAGTTTGGTTAACAGCGGTGAACTTGGCGATATTTTTTATATCCGTTGTGGTTGGCTTCGCAAGCAGAGCAGCGAACAGAAATGGTTTCTAAATAAAAGCCAATCGGGTGGCGGTGTTCTAATAGATCTTGGAATTCTTATTCTCGATCTTGCTTTATGGATAATGAACGATCACAAACTTAAAAGTGTATCGGTAGAAACATTTTCTCATACTACAAAAGATGTGGAAGATACCGCTGTTGGATTGGTTCGTTTCAGCGATGAAAGAGTAATCTCGTTTGAAGTAAGCTGGGGCTTGCATGCTGAGTGGGACAAATTTCATCTTGCGGCTTTTGGTACAAAAGGAACAGCTCACTTAAATCCGCTTAAAGCATATAAACGTTTGGAATCCGGGCATATTGATTATACTCTTCCAACAAGCGCAACCGCATCTAACTTATATAAGAAAGCTTTTGAAAATGAACTGAAACACTTTATTGCCGCAGTAAGAGATAACTCTCCTATGGTTTCATCCGGAGAAGACGCACTTATGCTAATGCGATTATTAGAGGCTATTTATAAATCGGCCGAACTAAAAAAAGAAGTGATGTTATAATGAAAACTAAAATTCTCCTTGTTGATGATGAGAAAGATATTGTCGAGTTTCTTCAATACAATCTTACCAGCGAAGGATTTAAGGTAATTACTGCATATAACGGACAAGAAGCACTAGATAAGCTTTCGCAGAAACCGGATCTGATAATTCTTGATGTAATGATGCCAAAGATGGATGGCTACGAAGCTTGCTCGCGAATCAGAGCAATTGATGAATTCAAAAACACTCCGGTTATTTTTCTTACCGCAAAATCTTCGGAACTAGATGAAGTACATGGGCTTAATATTGGCGCTGACGATTTTATACAAAAACCAATCTCTCCTAAAAAATTGGTTGCCAGAGTAAAATCTAATCTCCGCAAAACCGAATCGGTTAATGCCGATAACACTGAAGCTAAAGAAATTGAAATTGGTCCTCTGGTTATAAACCGCGCTAAATATGAAATTACTATTAAGGGAAAGCTGGTGTTTTTCCCTAAGAAAGAATTTGAAATTCTTTACTATCTTGCTTCCAATCCGGGAAAGGTTTTTGATAGAGAAAAAATACTTAGCGATGTATGGGGAGGTGAAGTGTTTGTTGTAGCGCGTACTATTGATGTGCACGTTAGAAAAATCCGTGAAAAACTAGATAAGTATGCCGACATGATTGAAACAATTAAAGGCGTTGGCTACCGTTTCAAGAACTTGGATTGATTTGAAAAAGGTGCTTTCAATACGGAATATCTCAACTCTTATTTGGTCACTTTCATTTCTATTGTTACTTCTACTTCTAATTATATTCTCACCTACTAAGCTGGAATTAGTTGTTCTGATTTTTTTTCTTCTGCTTTTTAATCTCGCAATTATTTTGATGCTTCGTCTTGAAAGGCGCAGAGAACTAAGCGAAATTAAAAAGGTGATTGAAAAAATTAGAAGGAATGAATTTGGTTCATCTGATGAAATCTCGCTAAGTAAAAATTTAAGTGATCTTGAAGATGAAATTAAAGCGATGTTCAGCAGAACGCAAAATGATATTCAGAATCTTAAAAAATTAGAACAGATTCGCACTGAGTTCTTAGGAAATGTTTCTCATGAATTACGCACTCCAATATTTTCCATTCAAGGTTATATAGAAACTCTGCTGGACGGCGCACTGGAAGACGCAAGCGTGAACAGAACCTTTCTTCAGAAAGCGAATAACCATACTATCAACCTTAATAATCTTCTTAACGACTTGATAGACATTTCTATGATAGAGTCGGGACAGATGAAGATGAGTTTTCGGTATTTCAACATACACGAGTTTCTTAAAATGCTTGAGACAGAATTTCAACCGGAAGCGGAAAAGAAGAATTTAGTTCTCAGTCTTCATTCACCAAATCCTAAATTAGATTTGTATGGAGATAAGCAGCGCCTTAAACAAGCGCTTTCCAATCTCATTACAAACGCAATTAAATACACAGAATTAGGCTCAATAGAGATTGGGGTGGTGGAAGAGGGGCAAAGAGCTAAAGTTTATGTTAAAGATACCGGACTAGGAATACCGGAAGTGGATTTATCCAGAATATTTGAAAGATTTTACCGAATAGACCGGGATCGCTCTAGGGAAATGGGTGGAACCGGGCTTGGTTTAGCCATAGTAAAACATATAATTGATGCCCACGAATCCAAAATTGAGGTGGTTAGCAAGACCGGATTGGGGAGCGAATTCTCTTTTCTGCTAAAAAAATGAAAAATTGCTGAATTTTGTTGTTTTTAAAACTATCCTTTTTGTTGACTACATAGGCTCATTTCTATATATTTACGCCTCAAAATTTGATACATCGGAGGAATGATGTTTGCTGTTGTTGATATAGCAGGACAACAATTTAAGGTAACCGAGAATACTAAGTATTATGTACCTCATCTTAAAGCTGAGCCGAATTCTGAAATAGTGTTTGATAATGTACTTCTCTATGGCGATGAAAAAGCTACAAAAGTTGGTGCTCCTACTGTTGCTGGTGTGAAAGTTCACGCAAAAGTTCTCGAACATACAAAAGACGATAAAGTTATTGTCTTCAAAAAGAAAATCCGTATCTCCTACAGGAGATTAAGAGGGCATAGACAACAATTAACAAGAATTGAAGTTACTAAGATTGCTTAGTAGCCGGAGGTAATTTTAATGGCACATAAAAAAGGTCAAGGTTCATCCCGTAACGGTCGCGATAGTAATCCGCAGTTCTTAGGCGTTAAAGCTTTTGGCGGAGAAAAAGTTTCGGCAGGCTCTATCCTAGTTAGACAGAAAGGAACAAATTTTCATCCGGGTAAAAATGTAAAGTTAGCCGGCGATCATTCCCTCTTCTGCACAATTGACGGATACGTAAAGTTTGAAAAAGGCAAAAACGACCGCCAGTTTATTAGTGTTTTGGAAACACGCGCTTAAACCACAATAAGCAAAGTTGAAAATGGGAACCCCGGCAATTTTTTTGTCGGGGTTTTTTATTTTTAAAATCTCACCCAATTGCACTCCTTAAAAACTTTATAACAGTTTCGGCAAAACTTAGTTTTACTTATATCATTTAATGCGTCTTCTAAGCAGAAATGATATACCGAGCAGTTTAAAAGGCTCCCGTTGTGCTGGAAATTATATACAGAGGGGAAGAAAGTCAATTGCGAGATCATGATTAAGATTATGAGCAAGATCAAGGTCAAGATTAAGAGTGAAGCATAGGAACATTTTGATGAGAGGTAGTAATATGGTGTGATGTGCAAAAATTTGTACACAATTAATTATTGGTAGTTATACCATTACATATTTGCGACCCATTTATTACATTGTGGATAAATTTGTCGGGGTTTTATTTAAACATGAAACTAAATCATGCGTTGTTACTGCTTCTTTTTAATACAACTACTTTGCTAGCCCAAGATTATATAGTCAATCGAGATTCTCTTCAATTTGGAATTGGAGCAATAATCCATCCAGAAAATTTAATTGACAGCGTGACAATTACTAATATCGGGACAAAGACTTTATTAATTGATACAGTTTACTCCCAAATGCATTACGGTTATCGCTTGCTAGTAAAAGGCAAAGTTATATCACTTCCTTTTTTTATTTATGATCCAAGAGATTTAATAAATGTTACAATTAACCCTAAAGATTCAGTGAAGTTCATTTTCTCCAAACCCGATTTATGTCCGGTTTGTAGTGGTTCATCATTAAAGCCATTTAGGGACACAATTTTTGTTCATAGTAACTCTATCACTAAACCAAAATTAAAATTGTTTTCTAACGGATATGGAACAACGTCGGTAGAAGTAACGAATACTTTGGTTGATAATTATTCACTTAATCAAAATTATCCCAATCCATTTAATCCCGAAACGACAATAGAATACACAATTCCGGTAGAGACGAGGCATGCCTCGTCTTTACAACACGTTACCCTAAAAGTTTACGATGTACTAGGAAGAGAAATTGCAACGCTTGTTGATGAATACAAAGAAGCGGGGAATTATAAAGCAATATTTAATGTAGAGACACGCCTTGGCTTGTCTCTACAGAGCGGTGTTTATTTTTATCGTTTGCAAAGCGGCAGTTACATCGCGGCAAAGAAATTAATTTTGATGAAATAAAACATGGGAGCTCTATGAAAAAAGTAATTATTCTTTTTACACTACTAACAAGTAGCGCTTTGCTAGCACAAATCACTTTTACATCAGGCAATTTGCTAAGATATAATTTCACTAAGCCGCAAATTGATTTGGCTGATACAATTTGGCATTGGACAAATATTACTACAGGCAATAGTGGTTTAAGCCAAACCGGAGTTGAATATTTTGAAGAAGGACAGACAAAATATTTGATTACTTTTTATTTTGAATCAACACCGTGGATTGAGAGGCGCATGAATTACTTGCATAACCTTTCTGCAAAATACAACAGAGAAATTATTAGCATGCTGAATTGGATGGATCCGTTGATCCCGTATTTGTACGAAAAACCAATCATCGAAAAGATAAATAACGGAGCTTGGGTTTTCTTCGGTTGGCAAAGAAATGCTTTTTTTGTTAGAAACGATTCTATTTACGAAGGAAACGTAAATAACAATTACAAATTCGTTCATAAAGCTGGTAAACTTAATAACAATTGTTTTTTAGTTGTTGAAAACCTAACAAGCAGAAAGTATGAATTTTATAACGCTGATCTATCAAATTCGCCTCGAATTATTCTCAATAACAAAATTGAAACTGCAAACTTCTCTCCCCCAATTAAGTTTCATTATTTAAGAGATTCGCTATTCTTATTTAAAACTGATGGCTCAAATGTGCTTTATCTAACAGCCCTTTCGAATAACAAGATTAATTTCACAAAAAGATTAAAACCCGATACAGCCACAACAACTTATCCCGATTTCAGTATCTATTTCTTCAATGAGAACCATATATTCTATATAAACAAATCTGTACTCTACCAAGAAACTGTTGATCTTGAACATAAGGAAACCAAAAATAAGATTACCTTATTAAATCTGGCAAACGCCAAATATGTAATTGATCAAGAGAATAATTATATAACATATATTAAGAGTGATTCTTTATATGTTTATTCAATTAACAAGCAGAAACATGATCTCTCAGTTCCTTATACTTTGAGTAGCAATTACTCTCTTGCATTTGTAAGCGCTCCTTACCTTTATTTTAGAAACAGACAAATAACAACCAGTGTTGGAAAGCAAAACATAATCCCAGATAAATTTTCACTCTCTCAAAACTACCCCAATCCATTTAATCCCGAAACGACAATAGAATACACAATTCCGGTAGAGACGAGGCATGCCTCGTCTTTACAACACGTAACTCTCAAAGTTTATGATGTACTGGGTCGTGAAATTGCAACGCTTGTTGATGAATACAAGCAAGCAGGGAATTATAAAGCAATATTTAACGTAGAGACACGCCATGGCGTGTCTCTACAGAGCGGTGTTTATTTTTACCGGTTAATAGCTGGCTATCCTTCGGCTAGCTCTGGACAAGGTTTTGTGCAGACAAAGAAACTTATTATTCTAAAATAACGGGACAACATGAAAACATTCCAATTCTTGGCTATAGTAACACTAACAATATTACCAACACTTTCTTGCAGTGAAGGAGTAACAGACAGCAGAGAAAGAATTATCCGCGCACCGCAAGATATGATTTGGACGGCGGACACATTAAAGGGATTTGATCAGTATGCACAACTGCTGCCAAGAAATCTTTTAGTCTTTTCTGCTAATGATGCATGGCTAACTTGCTGGAGCGATATAGCGAGGGGATTGATTTGGCATTTTGACGGAAAGATTTGGAATGAGAGCAACATAGCTAAAGACGTTGGTGGAATGCGAATACAAGATGTTAACGGTTACAGCAGCAGTGACCTTTGGGCTTGTGGATATACTGGTGACGAAATCTTTATAGCACACTATGATGGAAGTAGATGGACAAAGTATAACACAAATGGTATAAAAGGTGAATTGATTAAAATGTGTAAAGATGCTGATGGCAATCTGTGGGCTGGTGGGAGAAACGGATTAATTATGAAATATGATAAAACAAAATGGATAGCTGATAGAATTGACCTTAAAAAAGAAAAGGATATAAATTATTTTATTAAATCCATTGAGGCGACTAACAACCAAATTCATTTTATTATTTCCTCGATAGACCTAGTTACACTAGATGAAACCTATTACTATGGTCGACGGGAAGCGGAGGCTTGGAAGCTAATGGATTCTGTTTTAATGAGACCAAACTCAAGAATGAAATGGGGGAATTTTAAGCTTTTTTATGAAAGGGAATTGTATTCTGTGGGTTTGCAAGGTGCGTGGAAGTATAGTAATGGTAGCTGGGAAAAAATAGCCGAGCATGATGGAGAATTTTATGAAATCACTGGAACTAGTAATGATTATTTAGTAGTTGCAAGTGCTTACAGAACACTCAAATACTTTAATGGAATTAATTGGCTTGATGTAAGTAACTTATTCGTAAAGGCAAATTCCAGTTTTACATTTAGGGCAGCATGGACAAATGGATACGAGACGTTTATAATTGGAGAAGGTGCATTTGGTAATACAGAAAAATTAGTGGTCTGGCGGGGGAAGTAATAATCAGCCAATTAAATAAATGCTGTCACGGTTAGCCGTGACAGCATAGCAAGATTATAAAACGTAAGTGCCCACCGAACCGGCTTGCAAAAGTGATGAATAAGTTGTTGATCCAATTTTAATTTTAAATGTCTGCAATGAAGAGGAATCGTTAAGAACTAAAAGAACAATTCTTCCTTCCGGAGTTTTGAAAGCAACATTAGGTAAAGCAGAAAGCAGCGTGGAGCCAATTCTAACGGAGCCGGGACGCACAAACTTTGAAGCGTGCGCAATAATATAATAGGCCGGATTGCGTGTAATTGTGTTACCGCTAAGTGTAACTGCACCTAAACACTGTGTGCAGCCGCCGGTTGTATGCGGTCCCAAGTTTGGATCGGAAGCCAAATTCCATTCAATAATATTTTTGCACCAGTTAAGTGTACCGCCTATAAACAAAGTTCTAATATGCCATGCAAGATCGCCGGCAAAATTACCGGGCGCGCCAATCCACTGCTCGGTAAAGTATAATGCTTTATCCGGGTGAGCGGCGTGAACTTTTGAAAGATCGGTAATTGCGCCTCCGTACAAATGAAACGCTGAGCCGTCAACATATTTTCTTGCTTCGGGATCGTTAAGAACTGCAATAGGGTAATCGGTTCTATCTGCGTTGTGATCATAAATAATAATCTTTGTATCAATTCCGTTTGATGCGAATGCCGGTCCCAAATTTTTCTTGATAAAAGTTGTTTGCTCTGCGGCAGACATTAACATACTTGGATTGTTGCCTCCGTAAAGAGGTTCATTCTGAATTGTAATAGCGTCAATTCTAATTCCTTCGGCTTTCATCTGCTGGATATATTTTACAAAGTATTTTGCGTAAGCAGAGTAGTATTGTGTTTTAAGGTTTCCGCCGATTGATGAATTATTTGTTTTCATCCAAGTTGGGGCGGACCAAGGAGAGCCCATAATTTTAATGTTAGGATTAATTGCTAAGATTTCTTTCAAGACCGGAATCAAATCTTTCCTTTCCGGCTCAATGCTAAAATTTGTCATTGAAGTATCTGTCTGCCCGGCGGCTAAATCATTATAAGAAAAAACACGGTCGCTAAGATCGGAAGCGCCTATGCTGATTCTTAAATAGCTCATCCCTATGTTAGTGCCGTCGGTAGCAAACAATTCTTTTAGCAATGCGGCTCTATTGCCGGCGCTCATTTTATTAAGCAATATGGCGCTGCCTCCGGTTAGCGCGCAGCCAAAGCCATCTATCGATTGATATTTATCGGCATCGTTTATTTCAATTGTCTGTGTTGCGGCATCTGTGGTAACATTCTGAGGGAAGGTCTGCTTCTTAAACATTGCGGATTTATCTGCGTTAGAAAGCCAAAACTCCGGTGACGTAGAAGTAGTTTCTTGCTTGCTTTCCGGTTCGGTTGAACATGAAAAACTGGATAGCAAAACCATCATTAGTATAGAAATAAGTTTTATTGACTTAATCATTTCAATTCCTTTGAGGATAAGTAAAAATAATGTGAGCAAAAATATATAGTGAGCAGTTAGCAACCAATTTTTCAGTAAGCTGAAAAGAAATAGAAGGCAGATTCCCGCCAAAAGCGCGGGACAAAGAACGCGGATGAAACGGATTAACGCAGATTATTTTAAGAAATAGTAACCTATGAAATATTATGACTAAGTCATGGTGAGCGCTCGACCGAGCTCACGCCGAGGGCTTGTCGAACCATGACATTCCAAGCTAAATTATCACACTTCGACAAGCTCAGTGTGACACCAAATTAATTATTGGGAGGTCTCAAATAGTTAGTGCCACAAAATAAAAAACCCCGCTGGAGGCGGGGCTTAGGGAAAAATTTTAAGATGTATAAAGATGATTCCACTGTCTTTCTGATCCCGCAGTTGGCGGGGGAAGAATCTCTTTGATTAAAAACAGAGATATTTCGCCCCGATAAATCGGGACTCAATATGACAATTTAGAAGCCAAGTCTTGTCATTGCTTCAACTAGTTCTTTAACAGAAGCCACAGATTTATCAAGAGCTGTTTGTTCTTCAGCATCAAGAGAAAACTCTACAACTTTTTCAACGCCGTTTGCACCGAGAACAGTTGGAACGCCAACGTAATATCCGTCAACTCCAAATTCACCTTG
>Ga0172380_10003594_pt1 | contig 21080 bp, 14 predicted proteins | sample Leawe162metaG_FD_119747 | JGI IMG/M metagenome (GOLD analysis project Ga0172380, IMG submission 119747) | Leachate microbial communities from a municipal landfill in Southern Ontario, Canada - Leachate well 162 metaG | ecosystem: Engineered > Solid waste > Landfill > Unclassified | place... | reverse complement strand
TGTGAGATGTTCGCCGAGCAGGATTGATGCCCAGATAATGGCGAAAAGTGGTTGAAGGTAGAGGGTTGTTGAGGTTGCGAGCGGTGATGAAGTTTTGAGTGCGTATTGCAAAAGGAGGTAGTAGATACCAGTTCCGATGGTTCCAACATAGAGGATTCCCATGATGCCAGAGAAGGTAATGGTGTGCCACCATGCTGGACCGGTTATGAGATCAATTGGCAGCAGACAGAGCTGAATGATGAGCGATGTCACCATGAAGTATATGTTCAGTTCGAGAGGCGAGTGATCTTTTTGATACTTTCTAATGAGAATTGAGTAGAGAGCGAATGAGCTCACTGCGCCAAGAATAATAAGGTTTCCAAACATGTTACTTTCTATTTTTATGCCTTTGCTGAGTATCGGTTCTAGGGCTATGAGAAGCGCTCCGCACAGGCCGATTGTTACGCCAATAATCTTTCTTTTTGTGATGGTTTCTTGTCCGAGAATATACCCAAAAATAATCGTAACGAGCGGGAGTGCTGTGTAAAGCATCTGACCCATCATTGCAGTTGTATGCTTCACTCCGATGAAAAATAAAAATGGATTTGCGGCTGCTAGAAGCGAAATAAGGATAATTGGTTTGTAATCCTTTTTGTTGATTTTTACTTTGAGGATTGGGAAAAATGGTAACAATGTGAGGGTTGCCAAAAGAAATCGGAAGAAGGTAAATGTTATCGGTGGAATTTCTACTGCCGCAATTTTTGAAAGTGTCGATGTTCCACCGCCAGTAATGGCCGCAAAAAGTATAAAGAGAAATGGAGCGATTTTTTTCATTACGGCTAGTATAGCGCTTTGTAGATTTTCAGGAAAATTTTAGAGATTTGTTAAGTTTTGTTTAGAGTTTGGTAATGTTAGATCTGTAGCATTTGATATGCCAGGAGTGTTGGTAAGTGGGCATGCCGGGCGGATCCTCGGACTTACCATTCCAAGGATATGGGTTCAACTCCCATCATGTCCACCATTCTTGGTACAAAAAGAGCCACTTCAATTACGAGGTAGCTCTTTTCTGTGTCGGGATTCCCGGACTTACCATTCGCTGGGATTATATCATAATTAATAAACCGCCTCAAGATAACGTTTTTTCTACGCAACCACCGCCTCAACATCTTTCAGGCTGATGCGAGATTTGTGGAAGAACCAGGCAACGGTTCCGGCTGTGATGACCGGGGAAACCCACTGTGGAATATGTATGCCAAAAGCGTCTACAATCATAATAATTCCAAGAAAGAATATCGAGTACATGGCGCCGTTTTTGAGGTATTTATATTTCTTGATGCGGTCTATGTTGCTTACGGTGAGCTTGCGGAGGACGAGTGCACCAAGGCCGTTTCCAATGAGGATAAGCGGAACTGAAAAGGTGAATGCGAATGCTCCTACAACTCCATCAATAGAGAATGTCGCGTCGAGAACCTCGAGATAGGCAATCTTGCTGAGATCTGACATGCCGTTATTGCCGAGAAGTTTCTTTTCTTGGTCTTCTGCAAATTGTCTGAATCCGTGAATAATGAAAAACATGGTTGATCCAATGACGGCAGAGAAGCCGAGCATTGGACTGATTTTGATAGCTTTCCAAACAATGAATGTTAACAGTATGGATACGACAGCGAAGAACCAAGCCCCGTGTTTTTGGAAGAATGCTTCACCCCTGAGTCCGAAGTTTTTTGGTTCGAGAAAGAGCCAGTTGAAAAAGAGAAAGACGAGAAAAACTCCACCAGCGATGAGAAGCATTGGCGATGAGGCTTCGATAGCTTGTGCGATTGCTGGATCGTTCGACCATGCTGCGGAAATGACTCCCATAGCGCTGATTCCAGGGTTGGCTACCCAAACGATAACGAGTGGCAAGAGGCCACGTACGATGAATACTGCAAAAATAAATCCCCAGAGAAGAAACCATTTTTGTGCCTTTTTCCCCATTCCAGAAAGTACTTCTGCGTTGATAATGGCATTATCGATACTGGTGATGACCTCAAAGATTAGGAGGCCGAATATAGTGAGAAGAATAGCGCTGATGGTCATATGTGGTCGTGTAATGCAAATTATTTACTTCATTGTATCGGCATTATACTGGTTTTAATACACCGCTTCAAGGTAGCACTTTTCGCAGTAAACCTGTTCGGGTCTATCTGGTGAGTACGTTGTTTTGATGGGCATTGAGCACTTGGTACATGTGCGATCATGAAGCATCCGCGGATTTCTTGAGTGCATGCGGGCATAGTGTCGACACTTGAAACATTGCGTTGGGATTGGAAGTTTTTGTGTTCGGTAAAATTCTAATTCTTGTGGAATGATTTTGAAGTTCGACATACATGAGGTACATGCGAGTATTTCTTGCGTGATTGAGTCGGGGACCTGGGAACCCAAATCTGGAATCACCATTGTTTGCGCGACTTTTTTCTTATCGTCATCCCGCCACTTGAGGTCACGTGCAAGCGCTTCATCTCGTGTCAGTGGCGCGTAATCCATCGCCATCGACTCATTATAGGCAAAAGGGGAGAGTGACTCAGGGAAGTGTTCACCCCACTCGCCATCTTCTTTCATTTTTTCTATAATTCTTGGTACGAGTACTTCATATTCCTCTTTCGTGTATTGCTTGTTCAAGATGCAGTACTGATTTCTTCGCATACCAATACATCCGAATACATTATTGCTATAGTGGCACTGATTCGAGTAATAAATGTCATTGTTTTGATCCAGCACATTGATTCCGCAAATGATATGGTTCACGTTATATCCACTATTTGAGCTTTCATAACAGAGCTCGGCGCCATCACCAATTTCGTCGCAGTCTTGGCAGTCTTTGATCTGTGATCCGAATGTTTGGTACAAATATTTACCGTCGTACACCTCATTACAGTCGAAAGATTCAAGAGTGTTTTTGCAGTTGTAGATATAGTCGCCGGATGCATTTTCATTCTGAAAGCCGTGCATGTACTTCTTTGCTGATGCTTGTTTTATCTCTTCAAATGCACGTTTGTACTGCTCCGCCTTATCATGTGATTCGAGTTCTGCCATGAGTGATTCGTACTCTTCTTTTGTTCCTTGTCGGTTAAAGATGAAGTATCCTTTACGTTGTTGATTGGTGCACATGAAACAGTTTTTGCATGACTCGCAGTTATCGAGAAAGGCGCTGTCAGTACATTGCGAGGAGTTACTAATATATTTACAGTTGTAACATCCTTTGCAATCCACCGCTTCGTAACAAAGTTCGCATGCGCGAGTTCGATAGTTATCAACACAGTTGATAGTGTGATTTGTGCTATATGAATAATATGTATCTCGGCAGTAGTCAGCGTCGAACATGAGGTAGCAGTTCTTGTTTTTTCCTGCGTAATTCGTGTAATCACAGTTCTCATCGTAGTGAATTCCTGTGAATAAATTTGGTCGCGGAACCTTGAACATGAGTTCTTGAAACTGCTCGAAAAATGTCTTATTGAAGTCATATTCTTGACCATATTCACGTGCATCCCACTGATCTCCCCACCAGTATTCTTGGTTATAAACTTTGAAAGGAGATGATGGGTGGTAGTTTGAAAGAATATCTTTCCCCGTAAGGTCGTCTTTGCGCTTATAAAGATTGATCTCATTAATGTGTGACTGTCGTCGGATTTGGCGGCAGTTAGGGCAGAGAGCAGGGGGATTGAGGAGATACTTCATTCCATTGAATACTGGTGAAACCTTGTCGATAAACGAAAGATCATCGTCTGTAATACTGAACGTACTGCTACATCTTTGGCATTGCTTATTCATATTTGGTGAGTTGTTATTTAAGATGCAAGTGTACGACATTCTCTCTAATTAGTCAATATACCCTGAATGAATATCCTTCATATCTTGTTTTTGCCTTGTATTTGAGCTATAATATGATTGTCAGAATAAGTTGACACTATAACTATTTTTCATGAGTACTTCGGGAGATCCACTTTCGCTTCTCAAACAACTTGGACTCAATAAACAGGAATCAGAAGTATTTCTCCTCTTGCTCGAGCTTGGTGCATCGCCGGTGAGTACGATTGCTCTTCGTGGTCGAATGAAGCGAACGAATCTCTATAATATTCTCGCGAAATTGGCTCAGGGTGGCTTGGTGACAGAGTTTCTTAAAGGTCGTGTTCGATATTTCCAGACGACAGAACCACAAAGACTTCTTTATTTACAGGAGCAGCAAAAGAAAAAACTTGAGCAGAATATTTCCAGTCTTCGGGATATGCTTCCTATTTTTGAGTCGATGAAAAACCCTTCACTGAGCAAACCGCGAGTGAAGTTTTATCAGGGCAAGGAGGGGATCGAGACGCTTCTCAATGAGATTCTCGCGAAGGAGTCGTTTGATGCGTACTTCAATCCGGATGTTGCATATGACATTTTTCCTTATTCTGTTCAACAGTTTTTGACCGAAGGCGATAAGAAAAAACTTCACATTCGTGAGCTTATTGTTTCTGGTAAAACTTCAAAAATGTATGCGAGTCATATCAAAAATCCGAACCATACGTGGAAGATTCTTCCTAAGGAGTTCCAGTTTGAGACGGATAACTTTATTTTCGGGAATAGCGTTGTTTATATTTCATACAAGGAAGAACAGATCGGCGTGATGATTGAGAGCGCTGATATTGCCCGTACACAACGTGTAGCGTTTGATCTGATGTGGAAGGCGGTGAAGTAGTTTTTACTTCTCTGTCCGCAATGTGACCCCGTAAAGGAGATTTATTCCCGTTGCGATCATCTCTTTCCCCTGGGTATCTCCGACGTGATCTGCGATTATGTCGGCTGTTGTGAGTATGTTGAGTGCTGCATCCATATCTCCCTGTGCGGCTTTTTTCTGCGCCTTTCCTATGAGTTCGATAATTCTTGCGTGTGCGACTTCTCGACCCCTTTCTATTGTTTCCAAAATTTCCACTCTTTGCGGCGTGTCAGTTTGAATGGCTACTATTCCATCTGGAGTTCGTGTTCCTTGATTGTTCGAATGATCAGCCATTATTCCATTCATACGTCCTTTTGTTGTAGACAGGGAGTTATTCTATTCCTCTTTTTGCTCAGTTTAAAGCGAAAATAGCGGCGTTCAGGATTGTTGCAAATGATACCCAGAGTAAGTAGGGGGTGAAGAGGTAGGTTGAGACCTTGTCAATTCTCCAGTAAGTAACCATGAGCCAGACGATAGAGATCCAGATAATGATGATGTTGATGAGTGCGAGTAATACGTCGTGGTAGCCAAAAAAGGCGATCGACCAGGTCATATTGAAAAAAAGATGTACGAAGAAAAGTCTTGTTGCGAATTTGGTTGATCGGGCCTTTTTGATTTTTTTAGCTTTTTCGCCCTTTGACCAGATGCGCCATGCGGCGATACCCATGAGAGTGTAAAGCGTGACCCAAACAGGTCCAAAAAGCCAGTTTGGAGGCTGAAACGATGGCTGATTGAGGGTTACGTACCAATTTGGAATGGCATCGACGGTAAAGATCGTGCCGATAGCACCTGCGGCTTGGCAGATTGCGATGAAGCCGAGTACTTGAAGAATTCTAGTGAGTTTCATGAGAGTGGGGGTTGTTTATGGCTTTATTCTAACACTTCTTTTTGCTCATTCTGCCTTGCGAGCTTTGGTGTAGCCATGGATTCCGTTTGACAATTGTTTTCTATCTCATCTATAGTTGGCCTAGTTTTAGGTCAACTATTTTATATGCAGCGCCGATTTCTCTTTACCGCCCGTCTTCTCCTTCGTCTCTCGCTAAACCTTAGCTAGGGGGGATTTTGTGTGATAAAGAATAATGTACGCCCCCCACTCTCCCAGCTCGGGCGTATTTTTGAGACTGCTCTTATATTTTTATGGCACCACATTTAGACACTTCGAATTTTTCTGATTTTATGCAACAGGGCCCGAATGCCAATAAATTTTTTGGCCTTCTGACGCGTATTTATAGTAAAATTACTGTCTTTAAAGAGGGGGAGCATGAAGATCATGGTCAGGCTGAGGTGGTTCGCCTCATAGCCGATCGCGTTAATCAGATGCAAAAGCCTGAAGATCGAGAGGCATTTTTTCAGAGAGCTCATGATGTATTCACTGCTTTTTTTGGTATTGAATACCTGTCGCCTGATGAGATCATGCCTCAAATTATTGCTCTCGTTCGAAAGGTGCATGGGGATGTGGCCCAGCATGTTGATTTTGAAAATACATCTTCATTGCGCTCTTTGCAGGATCGCGTTGGGAATGCCCAGAACCTCATTGTGCATCAGGCGAGAAGTAGATCATTTAATGTTGGTTCCTTTTTGGATACATTATTTGATGGACAACAATCAATATCTCGCGAGCGACTTCAAGAGCATGTTGCTCTTTGCTCAGATCTTCCAGTTCGTGCGCGCGAGGCATTGGAAAAATTTGCATCTGTTTTTCGAGGTCCGAATATTGTCCGTCAAAATCTGAAAGGAACGCTTAACGCTACTCTGAGTAAAGAAGTTTTAACTCCCGAGGAAGATGTTGTTATTCAAAAACTTTCTTCTCTGAATGCTTTTTTGGAATCGTTAAAGGCTCCACCAGATGTTGTTGATTTTTTTGCGCATCTTTATTTGCGCGGTTCGATGTCATTTGAGGATGCTAAAAATTTACTTGACCATCAGCCATCAACATTGCCGGCAGAAATTCTTTATTCCGCATTTAATGGTAAAGTTCTTTTAGATGATCCTTTTGTGCAATTGCGATCACGTGAGGCTTTGGCACAGGCTCTTATTAACTCTATGTATGCCGGTGATTTTATTCAGATCGTAACACTCCTTACTGATGTTGCCTCTAAACATACCCCTATAGATCATCTGTGCTTACGTACTGGTATTGGTGGTACTCCAGATCCTATGCCTGTTCGTCTTGCAAGTTATGTGTTGTGCTCTTTAAGCATTGCTCGACGTTTTCAGGAACGCTTTGGTGCTTCTCCTAAAATAGAATTTTTTACCGGCCAGGAAGGTGCTATAGCTTGTAATAGCGTTGATCCAGATGTTGTTCGTGCTAATACCGCAGATGCTTTCACTTTTGTTGATGCCTTTTCAAAGCAGTTTTTCCCTGATGTTTCCCATGCTTTTTCGTTGGTAGAGGATCATCCTTGGGAGTCCAATCCTCGTATTGTGGTAATGATTGATTATTTGGAACAGATTTTGCGTAATGCGGTTTCCCAAGATCCTGTTTTATCGACGATGGTTGGTCAGCTGGAAAGTCGAGCTCGTAATCATGATGGTCGTGATGGTAATAGCGCTTTGCGTTATGCAGCTTTTCATGTTCTTTGCTTCCGAGATATTCCGACCCTTAATCGCTATATTGAAGGTCCGAATTTTGAACGACCTATGCATGTTATTTCTGTTGGCGGTGCTGCGGAGCGAGAGTTTGATTATATTCGAGCACTTTTGGCTGAGAAGTTTAGCGTACAAGATTTTAATCAATTTGTTGCATCTCGTGACCAAGATGAATTTGCTATTACTACAGAAGATCCACCTCTTCATACTCGCGCAAGTATTATTACTGGAACTGGTATTTTGCCGCCTTATTACTCTGCTGATCCAGAGGGTGATGTCCGTATCAATCAACTCACATTACCTGATAATGACTCAAGAATTTTTGTAAGCGATCGTGTTCATCATGCACTATCTATGAGTCGTCCCGGTCAGGATAGTAGTGCTATTGGTCGTGCTCGGTCTGTGGTCCGTGGTATGATCTTGGTAGCCTCTGCTGCTCCTCCAGAAAAACTTTATCCTTTCGTAACTCAGTATAATGGTCGTGCTGATGCACCATCTCGTGATATTCCCCCAGTTTCTCACTCAACTCCTCAAAATAATTTATGAAGCCATTGCGACGTAATGACTATATTGGTCGCTCACAAAATCTTGATCTTTACGGAGTGACTATCGTGAAGAGTAAGCGTCATACATTTATCGACACAGAAGGTCATGAATATATTGATTTTTTGTCTGCAGCATCATCACTTCCGCTTGGTTATCAGCGTAAGGATTTTGTAAAAGCATGGTCGGATCAGTGTGCTCAGGTTCCGCATACTTGCACGGTATATACCTTTGTTCCTGTGGTTCATGAGTTTGCTAAACGTCTTGCGAAAACAAGTAAAATTCCTGGAGCAAAAGTTATTTTTGGTGCATTTGGTTCGGATTCAGTTGATGCGGCCTTGAAATGTGCTCAAGCATTTACTAAGAAAAAACGTTTTATTGGCTTCAAAAAAGCCTATCATGGTGGCACCTTTTTGTCCTTTGATGCCAATGGCCTTGATGGACTGAAGGATAATCTCCATCTCCCGAAGTTTTTTACACATATTGATTACCCGTCTCATGATCGCTATGAGCAAACATTGCGCGAGCTTGAGGATATTTTGAAACAAGGCGATGTGGCTGGACTTTTGATGGAAACAATTCTTGGTGATGGTGGTGTTATTCTGCCTCATTCTTTGTTTTACAAAAAAGCTAAAGAGCTCCTTCATCGTTATGGTGCACTTTTGATTCTTGATGAAATTCAAACAGGCATTGGTCGTACGGGAACATTTTGGGGATATGAGCAGTTTGGTATTATTCCGGATTTATTTATTTCTGCGAAGGCTCTTGGTGCTGGTTATGTAAGCTTGAGTGCTTGTATTGGTCGTCCGGAGATTATAGATGCATTATATAACTGTCAGCATGCCTTTACGTTATCCGCTCATCCTGCAGCGTGTGCGGTTGGGTTACGACTTTTGGATGCCATTAAAGAAGAGAAAGTTCTTGCAAACGTAAAAAAAATTCATCGCATTCTTGTGAAGATGTTCCAAGATGGCTTGAAAGACAGTGAGTTTTTTGATGAGGTTCGTGGTGAGGGATTGATGCTTGGACTTGTCTTGAAGGGTGAACAGTCCATGGGTCCTCATATTGGCAAGCTGTGCCTTAAGAATGGCGTCTATATTGGATATTATGGATATAAAAATAATGTACTTCGCATTCATCCTCACTTGAATATTGATGAACGTACAGCTCGTCGTGGTGCTCAGAAAGTGATTGATGCTATATTGGAGTTTGAGCGTCACAAGGATGTTTACTTGAAGGCGAATGAGCAGTTTTTATCTTTTTTTTCTGTGTAATCTTTTTTGCTTTTTATGAACTCTCCTTCTGATTCTTTGGATTCTTCTCCCGCAGAACGATTTTCTCAATTTGTGCAGGATTGTAATGCGGCTGGTCATCCTGTTCAGCTGGTTTCTGCGCCTGCTTGTCAATCGCTTGATGCCCTGGCGGTTGCTCTTCATTGTGCCGTTGCTGATCTCTATAAAACTGTGTGTCTGAATTATAAAGAAAATGATGGGAAACGAGTGCTTGTCTCTGTGGTGGTTCCTGCAGTCGCGCGCGTTGACCTTCAAAAGATTTCTGATGTTCTCGGTATTCCTGTTAATAAAATTAAATCAGCCCAACCTGATTTTATTGCTCAAGAAACAGGATTTGTTCCTGGTGGGATTCCGCCTTTTGGCTATACCGGGAGGCGTCTTGTGGATGAGAGTATTTTTACTCGTCAGGTTGTATGTGCCGGTGGTGGTAATAATACTCATGAATATTCGCGCTTTTCTCCTACCTTTTTAAGACATGTCCACCCCGATATTGTTGTTGATTCTTTTCACTAATTAATAGACAAGACGGCATAAATGTTAAGTAATACCATATTTTTTATTCTTGCAATAGGCTGGAGTGCCGTATAGAATCGTCTTAGATTTCTTCTCTTTTTATCCATGGTGGATTCCCAACAACACCTCGGGACACAGTCGTTTACAGACGATGGTCGTGCTCGAGCTCTTGATGATTATCGACTTGCGGTTCGTGCGAGACGCACGGATGATGCCGAAAAGGGATTTCAATCAGATAAGCGTGCGCTTTTTTGCATTCTTGCTGGTGGACAGGAGCTGCCTCAGATAGCTGCTGCTAAAGAGTTGCAGCCAGGGGATTGGGCGCGTGGATATTATCGTGCTGGTGCGGAGGCTCTTGCTCTCGGCACCATGTCTGTTCGTCAAATGATTGCTCAGGTGATCGGTGATACGATTGGTACACGTGAGCCTTCTTCAGGTGGCCGTATGATGGGTAGACACTTTGGTACTCGATTGCTTGATGGAAATGGTGAGCTTATTGATCTTATGCAACAGGTAAATCGCGCCAGCGATGTTTCTTCTACTGGCTCACAAATGCCCGTTGCTGCCGGACTTGCTCGTGCAAGTCAGGTATTTCGTGATGTTCCGGAATTGCAAGATCCTCGTTTTTCCCATTTAAGTCATGGTGGACGTGAGGTTGCGCATGTAAGCATTGGGGATGCAAGCATGGCTGAGGGTCATGCATATGAATCAATAGCTCAGGCGGTTGTTCAGCAGATGCCACTTGTGATTAGCGTTATGGATAACCAATTTGGCATTTCTGTTCCTGGAATGAGACAGATACCCCATGGCTCTGTATCTGACGCTCTTCGCGGATTTGCTCCAAAAGATCCCGCATCTCCAGGATTACGTATCATTGGACCTGTTGAAGGATGGAATTATCCTCAGGTTCGTGAGGCGTATGCATCTGCTTTTGATTGGGTGCGAAATGGAAGAGGTCCGGCGCTTGTGCATTCTCTTGTGACTCAGCCATATGGCCATTCAAGTAGCGGAGATCATACTCGTTATAAAACATCAGAGAGACTTCAATATGAAGTCAATAATGATTGCATAGTTCATATGCGTTCTTGGTTAATCAAAAATAATATGGCTACAGCTGAACAGCTGGATGCGCTTGAGGAAGAAGAGCGAGTGTACGTTTCCTCTGAGGCGAAAGCGGCTTGGGCAGAATATTTGAGTGGCATTCTTGACGAAGGAAAGGTCGTCATGTCTCTTTATGAGAATTTCCTTCGTGATGTTCCTGATTGTGAATCAACTTCTGGATCTCTTGCCGCAGGCATTTCTGAAAAAATAAAAAGTCCACAAAATCCTTATCTTTCTCATGGAGAATTAATTGATTTTGTGCGTGGATTGATGCGATTCGCTCGTCGTTCCCGTACGGATAACCTTCCTGCAGCTAGAGCGATTTTTGAGTATCATGCAGCCAAGGTGGGACAGATTACAGAGTCGTATTCTTCCCATGTTTATGCGGAAGGGAATAAAAGTCCTCTCAACGTTTCTCATGTTCCGCCAACATATGGAGATGCTCCAGAATCTGCTTTGGGCTCACACATAATTGCCGCAGGTCTTGCTCAATTCATGAAGGAAGATCCTCGAATTGTTATGTTTGGTGAGGATACTGGAAAACTTGGCGGCGTGAGTGCTTGCACCCTTGGTTTACAAATTGGACATGCTGATCAGCGCATAACTCCTGTTATTAAGAATCGTCTTCCTCCAGAAGGTTTTGGCGAGTCACGCATTTGGGATCACGCTATCGCTGAAACAACAATTGTTGGTACGGCAGTGGGTATGGCTATTCGCGGTCTTCGCCCCATTGCTGAACTCCAATATCATGATTATGTAGTTTGGGGGTTGCAGCAGATGGTTGATGAACTTTCTTCTTTGCGCCACCGGACTGACAATGGTCAAGAGGCTCCGGTTTTACTTCGAACACATGGGCATCAGTTTATGGGCATGTGGCATTCGGGTTCTCCAATGGGTATGGTTTTGTCGAGCTGTCCGGGTCTTCGTGTTTTAGTTCCTCGAGATGGTCTTCAGGCTATTGGTATGTATCGTGCTGTTTTGCAGGGTCGCGATCCGGCTTTTTCAGTAGAACCGTTAATGATGCTTGGTCAGAAGGAAGCTGTTCCTAATAATTTTGATGATGTTTGTATTCCTCTTGGGCACAGTGAAGTTCTTCGGGAAGGAGATCATGCTACAATTATCACGTATGGATATAGTTGTCAGATTGCCTTAAAGGCTGCTGAGCTTTTGGCTGAAGATGGTGTTCGTGTTGAAGTTGTTGATTTGCAAACTTTGAGCCCTTTGGATGAAAATGGCGTGGCTCTTGCCTCGATCAAAAAGACTGGAAAAGTTTTATTTCTCGATGAAGATGTTCCTAATGGTGCCATGGCGATGGTTCAAAAAGCACTCATGAGTGATCGTGGCGGTATTATGTTTATTGATGATATGGACGTCATGACGGCCCCTGAACATAAGCCGGCCTATGGCAAGGATGGTAAATATTTTGGAAAGCCTCAACCGAGCGATGTATCTAATGCTGTTTTGAAGCTTGTTGACGGCTTGGATAACGGCAATAGGCATATTTTTTAATCATTCTTCTTTTATTTGACTTTACCTTTGATTCTAGACCATACTTCACCCTTCTTTACCTTTTAATTCCCCCCTTTATGGCTTCAGTTCATGCTCCTGGAGAACAAGTAGCGCTACGACAGGTTGATCCTACTGTTGCGGATCATGCGAATCGTATCGTTCCAGAATTGGAAGCGTTGAGAGGAGTGCATCTTAATACGCAGGATCGTATTCGGGCAGTTTGGGAGCGCGTTGCTGCTGATGATAAAATTAATAAGGAGTTTGCAGGTGCTGCAATTCGAGCTGCTACGATGCGAGGAAGAGTGGCAAATCGTGTTATGGAACTTCTCGGTGATCGTCCGGATTTTATACAAATGATGTCTATTGGAGACGTAGATCTTCCATCTTTTGTTAAACCAACTATTGACGATATTTATAGACGTGCACACCAGCAGCATGTAGCAAATCTCGAAGAGCATGGGACGTGTTATGACCTGGCTTCAAAGGGTCTTGAAAAAGCTCGACGAGCCATGGTGGAATACTTTGATCCTCACTATGGTTTTTCTAATGTTCCAGGTATGATTGAAGCGCTGACGAAGAATGCATGCATTACCAATGGAGGTATGCGTGCTCTTGATGATATCGTTACCGGTATGATTAAGCGCGCACAGGATAGGCGATCTCCTCAGAGTGATATTGTGGCTGGTGCGACTCCTCGTGCTCCTGATCGTCGTCGTCCTACTCAGGCAAGGCCTCCTGATTCTGCTCCAAGTTATGATCGACGCACCAGACCTCGTTTTATCTATCCAGATAATAGTTTTGGAACATGGGGTCAGATTCTTAACCTACGAAGTAGTAATGGGCAGGTTGCTGATCTTGAACGACTTCCGACCTCTCAAGATAATAGATTACATCTTGGTCCTAAGGATGTTGCTGATTTTTATACTAGAAATAATCCAGAAACCGGTCCTAAGCAGGATACTTGGTACATTACCCCTGTTGGTAATCCATCAGGTACCAAGATGACTCCTAGTCAACTTTTTGCGACTTGTAATGCCATTATTGACCGTAATCCACAGGCTATTATTATTCTTGATTCCGTTTATGTCCGAACACTTCCGCCCGAGAAGGCACGTGAACTTTTTGCTGGAGTTATCAATATGCCTGCCATTATGGATCGTGTGATTATCGTTGAAAGTTTTTCTAAGACGCATGGTCTTTGTGGTGAACGAATTGGTACATATATGTCTACCAATCCTGAATTATTTGATGCCGTTCAAAATGTAAATATGACACTCTCTGCGGGAAATGGACACTTCCGAAGTGCTATTGTTCAGGCTCTTTGCGACACATCTGCCGATCAAGAAACGGCCGTTCGTTCGTTGCATGAATTTTGGGCACAGGAGCGTCGAGGATTGCGTCAGTATTTACTTGGAAATGATTCATTTGCTCATATTTTCGATCCGGATCAGTCACATATCGTGAATGATGATTTGGAAAATCCGCTGGGCCTCTATCTTTTTGTAAAATTATTACCTGGAATTAGTTCGAGCGATGTTTTGTATACTACTGGTTGCCTTGGTGTTGAAACTAATATGACGTCAGGTACATATATGCGATTCTCTGTTGGTAAGTCTACGGAGCCAGCCTTTGCAAAATATATTCAATCACAAGGTGGTTCTGATCATGACGCTTCTCATCGTGATCCTTCTTTCCCTTCAGTGCAATTTGCCGGCACTCATTCTTGATTTCTCTAATCTTTAATCCATAGTACTATGGTTCGATTATCGCCTGGCAATCCGTCTGATGGTTCGCCTGATGCCTCATCTTCGCAGCCAGTATATGCTCCCCAGAATCATCCTTATGATTTTCGTAATCGAGATGAGCATTGGGCTAAGAAGTGGGTTGATGATAAGCTTTTTGCTGCGAATGAAGGTGGTGATCGAGCGGAAAATGAGTATGTTCTTGATATGTTTCCGTACCCTTCTGGTAGTGGTCTTCATGTGGGCCACATGGCTGGATATCTTGGTACTGATGCATATTCACGTATGCGACGTATGCAAGGAAAGAATGTTCTTCATCCGATGGGATGGGATGCCTTTGGTTTACCGGCGGAGCAGCATGCAATTAAAACTGGTGAGCATCCAAGTAATGCTGTTGCACAAGCTTCAGCGAGTTTCCGTGCCGTTATGCAGCGCATTGGATTGTCTTATGATTGGGATCGAGAACTTGCCACTACCGATCCAGGTTATTACAAATGGACTCAGTGGATTTTTACCAAGTTGTACGAGAAAGGCTTGGCCTACATGGAAGATTCAGTAGTTAACTGGTGTCCCGAGCTTGGTACTGTGCTGTCGAATGAAGAAGTTATTGATGGTAAATCTGAACGAGGTAATTTTCCTGTTGAACGAAAACCTTTAAAACAGTGGGTTTTGAAAATTACTGATTATGCTGATCGTTTGCTCGAGGATTTAAATCTCGTTGATTGGCCAGATGGCGTGAAGGAGATGCAGCGTAATTGGATTGGTCGAAGTGAGGGGCTGCAAATGGGCTTTCCGATCGATGGAGTAAAAGGCGAGGATGGTTCGGATGCCAAGATTGATGTTTACACTACACGTCCGGAAACGCTTGCTGGTGTTACATATGTCGTGTTGGCTCCTGAGCATCCACTTGTTCAGAAAATTACGACGGCCGAGCAACGCGAGGCCGTTCAGGCTTATGCTGCTCAGGCGCGTAATAAGCAAGATATGGACCGACAGCGAGAGGATCAGCAAAAAACAGGTGTTTTTACTGGTGCATATGTTAAAAATCCTCTTACCAATGAGAATGTTCAGGTTTGGATTGGGGACTACGTTCTAGGTCATTATGGTACAGGTGCCGTTATGGGTGTTCCAAGTGCTGATCAGCGAGATAAAGATTTTGCTGCTGTTTATGGTCTTTCTGTCGTAGATATTTTTCCAAATGGTGTTGATGAAGATCCTGATGCCGGTGTTCTACAGAACTCAGATTTTCTTAATGGTTTGAATGCCAAAGAGGCTCGTGCTCGTATTATGGATTTTGCTGAAGAGCAGGGCTTTGGTGAACGAAAAGTGAACTATAAGTTACGTGATTGGGTGTTTAGTCGTCAGCGTTATTGGGGTGAGCCATTCCCAATTATTCATAGACCCGATGGCTCTATTGCACTTGTTGATGAGAGTGAGCTTCCGCTTTTGCTTCCTGATATGAAGGATTTTAATCCGATTAAGGGCTCTGATCCAAAACCGGTTTTAAGTAAGGCGGAAAATTGGGTAAATCTTCCCGATGGCGGACGTCGTGAAACTAATACAATGCCGAACTGGGCCGGTAGCTGTTGGTACTATCTTCGATTTATTGATCCGAAAAATGATCAAGCTCTTGCTGATCCAGAAAAATTACAACAATGGCTTCCTGTTGATCTCTATGTTGGGGGCACAGAACATGCTGTATTGCATTTATTGTATGCTCGTTTTTGGCATAAGGTTTTGTATGATGCTGGGGCTGTTCCAACGAAAGAGCCTTTTCAGCGACTTCGAAATCAGGGAATGATTCTTGGGGAAGATGGACAAAAAATGTCCAAATCAATTGGCAATGTTGTTCCAGTTGATACCGTTATTGATGAACACGGTGTCGACGTTCTTCGTGCTGCTGAGATGTTCCTTGGTCCGTTTGAAAAAACAAAGCCATGGAGCACTAAAGGTATGCAAGGTGTAAAAGGTTGGCTTGATCGCACTTGGACGGTGTTTAATCATGTGAGTGACACTGCTGAGGTTGATCCCGCTATTCAAGGTGAAGTGCAGCTTATTATTCGCGGCGTAACTCAAGATATCGAGCAGTTTAAATTTAATACCGCTATCTCAAAATTGATGATTCTGACGAATATGCTTATGAAATTACCGAGCATTCCTCGTCAGTTGGCGGAGATTCTTTGTCAGCTTATGGCACCAATTGCTCCAATGATGGCTGAAGAGACATGGAGTACCATTCTGCAAAATGGCTATAGTGTTCATCGTAGCGAGTGGCCACAGTATGATGAAACTATGGCGGCACTTAAGGTCGTTACCATGGCAGTTCAGGTTAATGGAAAGCTTCGCGGTACCCTTGACCTCGATCCTCAGACTGCCCGAGATCAAGAAGTTGTTTCTCTTCAGGCACAGGGTCTTGAGTCTGTTAGACGAGCAATTGGCGATGCAGGCATTGAGAAAACGATATTTGTTCCGTCGAAGGTTGTTAATTTTGTTACATCGAAAACGTAGCGGTTTTTTTGTTCGCTTGATGTGTCACATTATTTTTGGCGGAGAGGGAGGGATTCGAACCCTCGAGGATCTTGCGACCCTGGTACTTTTCGAGAGTACTCGTTTCAACCACTCACGCACCTCTCCGTGCCTTGGTCTCTTTGCGACCGGAAGTATGCCACGAGAGTGATTGTGGGTGAAGGGGAATCTTTGAAGCTGCTTCTCTCAAAAGGACGTCCTGCCATCCAGATTTGCTTTTTTAGCTTTTGTCTGTATAATCTCCGAGCTTATATAGGGCTTAGTTAAGCCTCGCAACCCCAAACTACTATGGAGAAGATCTTGAATATTGCTATTATTGCGCACGTTGACCATGGAAAAACGACGCTTACCGACCACCTTTTGAAGCAGGGAGGTGCTTTCCGTGAGAACGAAGAGACGGTTGATTGTGTTATGGATAGTAACCCTTTGGAACGAGAACGAGGTATTACTATCTCTGCAAAGAACTGCTCAATTCATTACAACGGCGTCAAAATCAATATCGTGGATACTCCGGGCCACGCTGACTTCGGTTCTGAAGTTGAGCGTGTTTTGAAGACGGTAGACTGCGTTCTTCTCCTCGTTGATGCGAAGGAAGGACCAATGCCACAGACAAAGTTCGTTTTGAAAAAGTCTCTTGCACTTGGCCTCAAGCCAATTGTTGTTATCAACAAAATCGATCGTGCCGATCAGCGAGCACACAAAGTTATCGACATGGTCTTTGATCTTTTCGTCGCTCTTGGCGCCAATGACCAGCAGCTCGACTTCCCAATTGTTTATACGATTGGACGACAGGGTCTCGCAAAACTTTCTCTCGAAGATACGACAAGCACTGACCTTACACCGCTTTTTGAGACGATCATGAAGCATGTTCCTATTTATCCAGCGAACGGAGATAAGGTTCTTCAGATGCAGGTTTCTAACCTTGCGTATGACGATTATGTTGGACGAATTGCTATCGGTCGTGTGTTCAGCGGAACACTTGAAAAGAACAAGCCAGTCGTTGTTTCTCGACGTGATGGATCTATTACAACTGCAAAGCTTACAAAACTTCTCGTCTATCAGGGTGTTTCACAGGTAGAAGTTGAGCGTGTTGAGTGCGGTGATCTTTGTGCGGTTGCTGGTATTTCTGATATCACGATTGGTGAGACAATTACTGATGCTGCAAATCCAACCCCAATGCCACTCATCGAAATTGATGAGCCAACACTTGAGATGAACTTCTTGGTTAACAACTCTCCATTTGCTGGTAAAGAAGGAAAGTTTGTTACGACACGACATATCCGAGAACGATTGGATCGAGAACTTCAGACGAATGTTGGTTTGAAGGTTACGGCTCTTGAAGGAACGGATGGATTTACGGTTGCTGGACGTGGTGAACTTCACCTTTCTGTGTTGCTCGAAAATATGCGACGTGAAGGTTTCGAAGTTCAAGTTTCACGACCAGAGGTTATTATGAAGATGATCAGTGGCCAGAAGTATGAGCCTATTGAATATGTCATGATCGATGTTCCAGATGGTTATGCTGGTATCGTTATTGAGCGCTTGGGTAAGCGAAAAGGAGAGATGGTCAACATGCAATCAGAGAATGCTCACACTCGTCTCGAGTATTACGTTCCAACACGAGGCCTTCTTGGTTTCCGATCAGACTTCATTATGGATACACGAGGCGAAGGTATTATGGATCACAGTTATTATGAATATCAGCCGTATAAGGGTGACATTCAGCACCGACAGAATGGTGTTATGATTTCTGGAGATACTGGAAAGACGGTTGCCTATGCTCTTTGGAATTTGCAGGAGCGTGGAAAGATGTTCTTGGCCGCTGGTGTTGATATCTATGAAGGTATGATTATCGGTGAACATGCTCGTGATAACGATCTTACGGTTAATCCATGTAAGGAAAAGAAGCTTACAAACATGCGTGCATCTGGTACGGATGAGGCGGTTAAGCTCGTTCCACCACAGAGCATGAACTTGGAGCAGGCTCTCGAATATATTGAAAATGATGAGCTCGTTGAGATCACTCCAAAGTCGATTCGTCTTCGAAAGAAGGGTCTTACGGAAGGAGATCGAAAGCGAAGTACTAGAAGCTAATCGGATTTTAAGCTTATTTGAAGCTGCAATAATGATAAACAGGGGAGCTGGCTTGTTCTAAGCTGGTTCCCCTTTGTCGTATATTGATAAAATGGCTATTTTCTGCTATAATAATGATACATAAATAAAAATAAAACATATGAAAACGTTTCTTCGTGCATTTCATTCATCTCTTGCCCTTTCTCTCGTAGAGAAGAAGTTTGTTTTTCAACATGGTGGCCCTGAGGCTCCTCAGCCAGCTCCTGAAAGTATTCCTGCTCCAAAGGAAGCTAAAGATAAGCCTGTAGACGGGAAGGAGAAGCGCGCTGAAGCGTTGAAAAATGCTGCTAAGTGTCGTCTCGACGTTAAGTCAGGAGTTGAAAGAGAGAAGCAGTATAAGCCTCTTAAGCGCTATGAAGGTCATAAGCTTGGAAAGGCTGATCCAGAAGCTCGGAAGGATCTCCCAAAAGTTGGTTTTATCTTTGAAGGTCGTACGATTGGTGGTGTCAGCGCTGCTCCATATGATGCTGCAAAGGAGCGTACCGCTGATGAGTGGAAAGAGTGGTCTGAATTAGCCAAGGAGTTTGATGCGCTGAATACCAAATGTCTCATTGTTAGCAATTTTGCTTCTATGAAGAATGGTGATGCCATTAATGTTATGGATGCTCTTCAGCGATTGAGCGTTGGTGCTACGAAGGCCGGGGAGTTCGATCCTGCTGCGTTCAAGGAGAGTCTTGATAGAACGTTTGGTGCAGGCACGATTTATGGTGCGCACGGAGTTTTCAATCTTCTTCTCGCTTTCAAGCGAGCAAAGGAGATGGTTCCAGATGATGCTGATCCTACAAGGATTCTTTACGACTTACGGGTTGCTTCTGGCAATGCTCCAAAGAGTCGTTTTTCTGAGCTAGATCAGAAAAAAACTCCAAAAAATCCAGAGGTTATTCCTCTTCAAACAAAGCTTCCGGAAGAACCGAAGGAATCTCTTGAAGATGTAGAAGCTTCCGCAGAAAGAGTTGTTGAAACTGCAGCTGCAGGATACAGAGAAAAATATGGATTGCCTATTGTTGTCGTTAAAGGAAAAGACCAGTTTGGTAATCCGGTATTTACGATGTCCATCGATACTGGTGACGGAAGTAAACGATCTGTACATCTTCGCGTTGTTCGAGATGCAGGTGGTATTCGGTATTCTTTGATGGATCGTCCGACTCGAAATTCACCTATGTTTCCTACTCTTAAGGATGGCGAACAGGCATTCCGTGCTGCTGCTGAAAAGATTCTTGATGGATATAAAAAATCTCATGAGTCAGGTCGCGAAAAGGTTAGTGAAAATATTAGTGCTCAGCTCGATGCATTCTTTGGGCCAGAGCAGTATCTTCATGCTGTTAATGCGAGCGTTGACTCCCATAAAATAACGAACACGCAGCGTATTGGTGGTGAGAATGGAGTTGATTTTTCGGATGCGCAATATGCTTTTTACAAAAAAGGCGGAGAGGTAATTTATGCATATTCTCATCCTGCGGAAAAATACGTAGATCTTTATGTTACTTCTACGGAAAGTAGTGATCCAAAATCTCGACTTATTAAATTGAACCTTGGCTCCGTGTCGTTTGGTGACCTTGGATCACAGGTCGATAAAGATGCTTTTGCTGTGAAGCTCTTGAAATATACTGATGCTCGGCCTCTTCGACCAAGCACTAAATCTGAGTAATTTTTAAAGTGGCGGAGGGGGGGAGATTCGAACTCCCGATACCTTGCGGTATACAACATTTCCAATGTTGCGCACTAGGCCTCTATGCGACCCCTCCTTGTTTGGTGCTCGCTAGTTTTACCAGTTTTTCTTTGTAAATTCAACAGGTGCTTCCTGACTTCTTTGTGGTAGAATGCGCTTTGTATGGAGATTATATACCTCATTATCGGCTTAGTTGTAGCTACGACCATTCACGAGTTCAGTCATGCATATTTGGCTGATAGGTTAGGGGATCCGACCCCTCGAATTCAGGGGCGATTGACGTTGAATCCCTTGGCTCACCTCGATGTGGTTGGAACGTTGATGCTTATATTTTTTCGATTTGGATGGGGAAAGCCGGTTCAGGTAAATCCTCAGTATTTCAAGGTTCCTTTGCGCGATGCGGCAGTTGTTTCTTTGGCTGGGCCCTTGTCGAACTTTTTGATGGCATTTGCGATAGCGCTTTTTTTGCGAGAAACGTATGTGTTTTTGCCAAGTTGGTCATCGGCATTATTTGAGACGATTCTCGATATTAATCTTGTACTCGGAATTTTTAATTTGTTACCTGTGCCTCCATTTGATGGATCGAAGGTGATTGGACTCTTTGTTCCGACGCGATGGGAGAGGGTATATCAGCGATATTTAGATAAGGGACTTTTTTATGTGATTCTTTTTGTACTGTTTGATTATTTGGTTTTATCATCGATTCTTGGGACGTCATTGATTCAATTAACGGTGTTTCGAATTTTTATTGT
>Ga0172380_10003593_pt1 | contig 21081 bp, 11 predicted proteins | sample Leawe162metaG_FD_119747 | JGI IMG/M metagenome (GOLD analysis project Ga0172380, IMG submission 119747) | Leachate microbial communities from a municipal landfill in Southern Ontario, Canada - Leachate well 162 metaG | ecosystem: Engineered > Solid waste > Landfill > Unclassified | place... | reverse complement strand
TGGAAAACGCAGAGACCGATCCAGCCAAATGCCAGTTGGGCAGGTGGCTCGTTTCCGAAGATGCCAAAAGTGTCTATGCCAATGCCGACGACACGTTCAAAAAGACCCTGGACAGCCTCCCCGAGACCCACAACGCCATGCATCAGTCAGCCAGCCGCATCAAGGAGGCCCTGGCCGCCGGCAACAAGGAGGAAGCGATCAGAATCTTCCAGCAGGACACCAAGCCCATGCTGCAGGGCACCCTGGACAAGTTGAAGATAATGAGCAGAGAGGCCGAGCACGAACTGGAGGGCATGGAGGTGGCAAAGGAAATCTATGCCAATCGCACCATGCCCGCCCTCAGAGAGGTGCGCGCCATTCTTGGTGAAATCCGTAACCAAATCAAAACCCACATCATGACCGAGGACGTCATGCTCAACGCGGCAAAAGCAACCAGGGGCATGGTGTCCGTCCTGGCGGGGGTCACCCTTGTGCTCGGTATGCTCATTGCCCTGTTTACGGCCAGGGGACTGATCAGCCTGCTAAGGGACATGGTCAAACGGCTCACCCAGAATTCCATGGAGGTTCATGCCGCCTCGAACCAGATTGCCGAGGCAAGCCATAGCCTGGCGGAAGGCGCCTCGGAGCAGGCGGCCACCCTGGAAGAAACCTCCTCTTCCCTGGAGGAGATGTCATCGCTTATCCGGCAGAGTGCCGATAACACCAAGCAGGCGGATAACCTGATGCGGGAGACGAAATCGGCTATCAGCGACGCCGACCAGTCCATGCAGAAGCTGACCCTATCCATGGGGGAAATCTCCGCTGCCAGTGCTGAAACCCAGAAAATCGTTAAAACCATTGACGAGATCGCCTTCCAGACCAATCTGCTGGCCCTGAATGCCGCGGTGGAGGCAGCCCGCGCCGGGGAGGCCGGGGCAGGCTTTGCGGTAGTGGCGGGCGAGGTCAGGAATCTGGCCATGCGGGCGGCGGAGTCCGCCAAAAACACCTCAAGCCTTATTGATTCCACCGTCAGCAAGGTGCGCACCGGCGAGAATCTTCTGCAGGAAACCAGCACGGCATTCACCCATGCGGCACAGTCCACCGATAAGGTGAGCGGCCTGATCACCGAGATAGCCACCGCCTCAAGCGAACAGTCCGAGGGTATTGAGCAGATCAATAAAGCGGTCAACGAGATCGACAAGGTAACCCAGGCCAATGCAGGGGCCTCGGAGGAGGCGGCTTCCGCGGCCGAGCAGCTGTCAGCCCAGGCCGCTGCCATGAACGATGTTGTCACAGATATGCAACGCATGGTGGAGGGCGGCAAAGCTACCGCAATCACGGCGCAACAGTTGCCGCTGCGAACCCCGCCCCCGGCCGGCGCCGGCAAAAAGACAGCAGCGCCGAAACAGATTAAACATCTCCAGGGAGGCACGGCCCGGAAAAAGTTGCAAACAACGGCCAAATCGCCATCCCCGCAGGAAATCATCCCGCTTGACGATGATGATTTCCAGGATTTCTAACGGAAAACAAGGGAGTGAGGAGGTTAAGGGCAAGGAACTTTAGGGGGAAAGCGAGCATCCCCCCACCTGCGGTGCCGGCATCCGAGGTCCGGCATTATTTCCCTTCATGGGTCAGTCTTTGCGGTTCTGCCCCAGGGGGCCTTTTGCTGCCGGCCGCCCGGCTGAAGGGCGGGCTGGCCTCCCCCCTCTCCACCGCCGTTCTGCCGACCAATTCGGCCAGATCGCTGACAATCTCATTCAACTGTTCCGCCTGACTGCTCATTTCTTCCGCAGCGGAGGCAGACTCCTCGGCAGTGGCCGCATTCTGCTGCACCACCTTATCCATTTCGTTCACGGCCTGGTTCACCTGGCCGATGCCCTTGGCCTGTTCATTGGAGGCAACGGCAATCTCACCCACCAGGCTGCTCACCTTGCCGGTGCTCCCGGCAACCTCGGCAAAAGCCTTATTGCTCCTCTCAAGATGCCTTGCCCCTGCCATGGTTTTTTTCACCGTGCCCTCAATCAGACTCGCCGTGTTTTTTGCAGCTTCCGCCGCCCGCATGGCCAAATTCCGCACCTCATCGGCCACCACGGCAAAGCCTGCCCCGGCCTCCCCGGCGCGGGCCGCCTCCACCGCGGCATTCAAGGCCAGCAGATTGGTCTGGAAGGCGATCTCATCAATGGTCTTGATGATCTTGGAGGTCTCTTCACTTGCCTCGGAAATCTCGCGCATGGAAACAGTCAAGGCGGCCATGGAATCATTGGCCAGCTCAACCGCCTTATTGGCCTCTTTCATGAAATTGTCGGCCATGCCGGCATTTTCCGCATTCTGTCTGGTCATGGAGGATATCTCTTCCAGGGATGCCGAGGTTTCCTCAATACTCGCCGCCTGCTCCGACGCGCCCTCGGCCAATGACTGGCTGGCGGCCGAAACCTGGCCGGCCGCGTTGTTTATCTGACCGGCACTGGAGGAAAGATTATCAATGGCGGCCTTGATGGGCCGGGTAATACTCCTGGCAATAAGCCACAGCAGACAGAGACCGGCAAAGGCGCACGCGAGGCTGATGGCCACCAGCCACATCATTTTCCGGTAGGCCCGGTGCAGCTGGGCATCCGCCTGGGCCGCGATCTTTGCCTCGGGGATGCGGATGCTCACGCTCCAGGGGGTGGCCGTCCGCCCTATCTGCAAGGGAACATAGACCACCAGCATCTGCTTATCCAGGCCGACCTTTTTTTCTCCTTTGCCAATATCTGCCAGTATCTTCTCGAAATCAGCATCGATATCCTTCATGGGTTTGCCGGCCAGTTCCGGTTTACCCGTCATGGCCGCCAGGGTGCCGTTGTTGCTGATCAACCTGATTTCCGCGGCCCCGTCATAGAGATCCTTGACATTATCGGCCAGACCCTGCAGAAAAGACAACTGCAGGTCCACCCCGGCAATCCCGTAAAACGTCTCCCCCACCAGGACCGGCGCCACCAGGGAGGTGATCAGGGTGGGCTTGCCCTGCACCGGATAAATATAAGGATCAAGAATACATTCTTTCTTGGTCTTTCTGGGCAGCAGATAGTAATCACCTATGCCCTCCTTTTCATAATCCAGCAACGGTTCCATGGCTACCTTGCCGTTTGCATCCCGGTTCCAGTAAGGTACAAAGCGCCCTGTTGCATCATGACCGGGGCTGTTGCGGAAATCTTCGTCCCGGCCATCAAAGGCGTTCGGTTCCCAGCCGGTATAGGTTCCGACAAACTGCGGATTTCTGTCCAGAAGAATTCTCAGTATGCTGTTGACCTCATCCCGTCCCAGTTTTACCAGGTATCCGTCGTCTTTTATCCCGGATAATTCCTGGGCCAGAGTCCGGGCGGCGTCCAGGGCCACCTCAATTTCAGCCTTGATGTCAGCGGCGGTCTTTTCCGCCACGTTCACGGCACTGCGGCTGGCGGATTCAAAGGCCATTCCCCGGTTAAGCGTTGCCTCGTTTTTCATGCTCACGGCGGAAAAAGCGATAATAACCGCGGAGGTCAACAGCAGACAGATGCCCGCCCAGACAACGATCCTGATTTGAATATTCTTGAGTCTCATCACAGCTATCCTCCTGTTGCTTCAACTTTTTTACCGCGCCTTAAGATTTTTCGCCAAACACCTGCAATACTAAGGATAAAACATTATACAGGGCCGGCGAGAGCCCTCGGCATCCATACATCGAGAAGCGAGCGAGTGGACTGCTGCCTGCTGGAAGCGCTGGGTTGTTCGGCACAGCACGAATCTTCCTCCAAACAAGACATCTTGAGCAGAACGGTAAGAACGAGGGTAAGAGGCACTTATTCCTCCCGTTTTTCCGCTTCATTCTCCAGATCAGAGCCGGGTGGGAAAAAGATACGGCAAGCGCATGCTGGATTCTATCGTGAACGTTTTGCCGAAATCAAAGCTTTTTTTTTGATCAGGCAACGGGGAAGCAGACAATATCCCGCTCTTTCAGGATATTAGGCGATGGGACATTTTATCCGGGCAGGGGATGATGATGGCAGCGCAGCGGGTCGCCGGTAATGCCTGGCACGCAATGAAAGACTTCCAGTTTCCCGGAAAGGGGAGCCCCTGAATAACGGAGCCTGATGAGGCCCGAGCCGGAGAGGGGCGGCTGCAGCGGGCAGGTCAGACGACCTGCCCGGTCAAACTGCGGCAGGGTTCGGCCCCTTAACCCAGGTACCCTTGCGCTTCATCCACATCAAGCTTACTGCCGATGATCAGCGGCACCCGCTGATGCAGAGAATTCGGCTCGATATCAAGGATATTGATACCGTCATCGGTGATGGCCCGGCCCCCTGCCTGTTCGATCAGCATGGCGAGGGGCGCCGCCTCATAGAGCAATCGCAGTTTGCCGTAAGGCTTGTCCGGGTTCTTGTTGTCCCGGGGATAGATGAAGATGCCGCCGGCAATGAGATTGCGATGAAAATCAGCCACCAGCGAACCGATATAGCGGCAACTGCAGGGCCTGCCCTTCTCCTTGTCTTTCTCTTTCAGCGCATCGATATAGCGCCGGATATTTTCCGGCCAGTAATTCCTGTTGCCTTCGTTGACGCTGAGATATTTACTGCGCACCGGGGTGCGGATATCAGGATGGGACAGATAAAACTCGCCCACACTGGGGTCCAGGGTAAAGCCCTGGACGCCTTCACCGGTGGTGAAAACCAGCATGGTGCTGGAGCCGTAGAGAATATATCCGGCCGCCACCTGGTCCCTGCCCTTTTGCAGCATATCCTCCCTGCTGCCCTGCCCCCACTTGGTCCTGCGGCGATGCACGGAAAATATGGTGCCGATATTGACATTGACATCAATGTTGGTGGAGCCGTCCAGGGGGTCAAAGGCCAGGGTGTATTTACCCTCGTAGCCATCTTCCACCGGGATGGCGTCATCCTCCTCCTCGGAGGTCATGACGCAGAGATAGCCGCAGCGGGCCATCCTCTTCTTGATGGTGTTATTGGCGAACTCATCAAGCTTCTGCACCTTTTCCCCCTGGATATTCGTCTTGCCCGACATGCCGAGAATATCCGCCAGGCCGGCCATGTTGACTTCCGCGGAGATGGTTTTGCCGGCCACAATCAGTTCATTCAGCAGGCCGGAGAGATCGCCGGTGGCCTCCGGGTGCAGACGCTGACTGTCAACAATATGCCTGATCACGGTCACGCCAAGGGGTTTATTCATATTTCCTCCAAATCCGTCAATGTGGTTGACTGGTAGATTGATAACATGGTTTATTTATTTGCAGCGCTGGTTTCTGCGTTGGGCTTGACGGGGGCATCATGCATCGATAACCACAATCCCGGAACGCCAGAGTCTCGACATTGATATTGATACCACGGGCCATGCAACCCTTCAACTATTTATCCACCTGACAGACAACTTCCCATGACCCTGCAATCATCCCCTGCCCCCCGGCCGGTTCTGTCGGTCAACAACTGGCGGAGCTATGTCACCCTGTTCCGCACCAATCCGCAGTTCACCAGACTGTGGCTGGCCGGGGTCATCAGCCAGTTCGGCAACTGGTTCAACTATATCGCCATCTTCGTGCTGCTGCAGCAGCTCAGCGGCTCCGGCAAGGCGATAAGCTGGTTTCTCATCGCCAAATTCATCCCCACCGCCGTGCTGGGCCCTGCCGCCGGCGTGCTGGCCGACCGTTTTTCCCGCAAGGCCATCATGATCGGCTGCGACCTGCTGCGGGTGGGGATCGTCCTCTGCTTTCTGCTGATTACCCGGCCGGAACAGGTGTGGCTGGTTTACGGCCTGGCCCTGCTGCAGGAGTCGCTGTGGACCTTTGCCGATCCGGCCCGCCGGGCCTCGGTGCCCAATCTCTGCCGGCCGGAGGAACTCAATCTGGCCAATGCCCTGAGCGGGGCAACCTGGTCGATCATGCTCGCCTTCGGCGCGGCCCTGGGCGGCTTCACCACCGCCTATTTCGGCTGGCGCACAGCCATTGTCTTTGATGCCGCCACCTTTCTCATCTCCGGGCTGATGATCAGCTGGCTGACCCTGCCTCCCCTGCCCTCCCGCCGGAAGGGCGCGCCTTCCTGGCGGGACTGGCTGGGGCTCAATGATCTGGTGGAGGGGGTGCAGTATGTGGCCCGGCACCGGCAGGTGGCGGCCCTGCTGCTGGTAAAAAGCGGCTGGGCCCTGTCCGGCGGCATCCTGGTCATGCTGACCGTGTTCGGCGAGCAGGTCTTTGCCGCAGGCCACGTCCAGGGGAGCAACAGCGGCATACTTTACAGCACCCGGGGCCTGGGGGCGGCGGTGGGGCCGCTGCTGGCCTGGCACCTGTTCGGGGAAAGCCGGCCGGCCATGTCCCGGGCCATCGGCTACAGTTTCTTTGTCGCCTCCGGCTCCTACCTGCTGTTTGCCCAGGCGCCGAGCCTGGCCTGGGCCGCCCTTTTCGTCTTCTGCGGCCACCTGGGCGGCGCAGTGCAGTGGGTTTTTTCCACCACCCTGCTGCAGCGGATGGTGGAAGACCGTTTCCGGGGCCGGGTCTTTGCCGCGGAAATGGCCCTGCTCACCCTGATACTCAGCCTTTCCACCTATTTCACCGGGGCAGCCCTGGAAAACGGCACCGACCCGCGTACCGTGGCCCTGCGCCTGGCCCTGCTGTTCCTGCTGCCGGGCCTGATCTGGACCATCTACCGGAGAACGTCCGCGGCAAGCTGCAGATAATAACGCCCTTCCTCCGGCCGGCCATGCTTGACGCAGCCGTTACCAAAAATACGGCATTTGCGGACCAGTTCCCGGCGGGCGAGGAACCGCTGTTCCTCGCTTAAATCCTGCCGGTCCAGCAGCTTGACCAGGGCCCGGATACGGAACCTGTCCATGCCGGCCCGAAACCGTACCGACACCTGGTCCGGCCGGCCGCCGGCCTTGATGGTAAGCGGCCGGTCCACCTTGAGAAAAGGCAGGGAAACGCTGGCCCGCAGCCAGAGATCATAGTCCTCGCAGCAGGGCAGCTCCTCGTCAAAATAACCGACCCTGTTAAAAAACTCCCGGCGCGCCATGACGGTGGACATACCCACCACACAGAGCCTGAGACACTCCCCGAAGATGAAGCCATGGGGCCGGAAGTGCTTCTTTTTCTGGTGCAGCAGCTCGCCCCGCCGGTACCAGATCTCATCGGTATGGGAAATGAGGTATGCAGGGTTGGCAGCCATGGCCGCCTGCTGCACCGCCAGTTTTTCCGGGGCAAAGCAGTCATCCGAGTCGAGAAAGGCGAGCAGTTCCCCAGCCGCCGCCCTGATGCCGGTGTTGCGCGCCGCAGCCGGCCCCCGGTTCTCCTGCTTAAGATAGCGGACCCGCCCGCCATAGCCGGCCACCAGACGGGCCGTATCGTCCGTTGACCCGTCATCCACCACGATCAGCTCAAAATCCGTACAGGTCTGGCCCAGCACCGAATCAATGGCTTTGGCCAGAAACTCCTGCCGGTTATAGGTGGGTATGATGATTGAAATTTGGGGGGGCAACTCTCCAGCCTTTTTCCTGATGTTTTGCAAAGGATATGGGGGTAATTGTAGTAGCTCAAAGCCGATCTGACAATTGCCAAAATGCGGTTTCACTGAATTTGGACCCTATCAGGATGCTGGCCCTTGACAAAGATATCAATAGTGATACTATTTCATTATGGGTAATCACGAAAATATAATCAGACAGATGAAGCAAAATCCCAGCGATGTTCATTTTGCAGAGTTGTGTAAAATCTGTGATTTAGATTTATATTTCGGCGAAGCCCGGCAGAAAAGCAGCACCCACAGAATTTACAAAACTCCCTGCAGGGCGATCCCAGGGTGAATATTCAAAACAATAATGGCAAAGCAAAAGCATATCAGGTCAAGCAAGTGCTGAAAGCTATCGAAAGAATGGAGGTGGATCATGGCCATGAAAAATGATCATTATACCTACCGTGTTACCTGGTCAGAAGAAGACAAGGAATATGTTGGCCTTTGCGCTGAGTTCCAAAGCCTTAGCTGGCTGGCCCAGACACCGGAAGCTGCTCTTAAGGGTATTCGAAATGTTGTCGCAGAGGCAGTTAACGACATGAAAGAAAACGGAGAACCAATACCGGAACCAATAGCAAGTAAAAACTACAGCGGGAAATTTATGGTGCGAGTCCCACCCGAGGTCCATCGAAGTTTGGCCCTGCAAGCAGCGGAATCTGGGGTGAGTATAAATCGGCTGGTAAGCACCAGGCTCAGCCGGTGGTAAGCCGTTGTAACAAATAATGTCCCCGGGCAAAATTGTCTACCGTCCTCCTCCACGGCCCTGCAGCGCCTGATAACTCCTGATTTACCGTCGCGCAAAGCCCGGCTGCGCCCGCAATAATTTTTCCATCAAACGGGTAGCGAGAATGCCGACAAGGTGGTATAAATACGGATAAGCTACAAGGCTCAGCTGCTGCATGACCCTCCATGGGGGTATTGAAATATGGCGGCAACATTTGAAGATGATTTTGAAGATGATGCGGAAGTTGTCCCAAAAGACCAGTTATTGACCAGCATTGACCAACAGGTTCCAAACCCCCTCGCCTGCTTGACTCCCCGGATTTTTTTGCCGATTCACCCAAAACTCCTGGAAAAAGCTGAAAAATTATCCGGTTAACCGGATCTACAGTTGCGACCATGGGCCCGGAACAAAAAAACGAAAAAAGACCGCTGCCAGCCTCTGGCGTCATTCGCCTGGCAGCACCCAACATGAAATGATGAACGTGACGGAGAGACATAGGCGGGGCAACCGGCTGTGTGTCAGAGTAACTATTGCAAAAGGGAAGGTATATGCAAATGCAGGAACGATTCATCAACATGAATATGAGGGCGAAACTGTTTGCCGGCTTTCTGGGCGCGGCGGGCATTGTTGGTTTTACTGGCGGGTTCGGTTATCAGCTGGCCGGGCCGGATGCGGCCGGTGGCGGGCTGCTGCTCGCCATCTCCCTGGCCGGGGTAGTGGCCACCATCGGGCTGGGCTGGCTGATCTCCGGCATCATCCGGCGTCAGCTGGAGCCGGTTCATGATGCGGTAAAACGTATCGACCAGTTGAGCCGGGGCGAGATATTCGACGAGATCAGCCAGGGCTACCACGGCGAATTTGCCGGGCTCAGGGAAAGCCTGAACCGGTGCAGGCAGAATTTCGAGGATTTCCGGGTCGACATCAGGAAAATGTGTGTCGCCTCCTACGAAGGCGAGCTCGACAGCCGGGTCAACCCTGAGGCCTACCAGGGCTTTTTCGCCAAGGCCGTGGGCGGCTTGAACAATATTTTTGAAAATCTCACCGGGCCCCTGAAATTATCCACCGGCTACCTGGCGCAGATAGGCAGGGGAGAGATCCCGGCCAGGCCCAGCGGGGAATACCGGGGTGATTTCAACCCCATCAAAAATAATCTCAACAGCTGCATAGACGGCCTCTGCGGCCTGGAGGAAGCCAACCGCGTCCTGCAGAAAATGGCGGCCAACGATCACTCCGTCAAGGTGGAAGGTCAGTACACCGGCATCTACGCCGAGATCGGCCAGGCGGTCAATCAGATCCGGGAAAGGCTGCTGCATGTGACGGACACCGCCAACAATATCGCCCGCGGCGACATGCGCGACCTGGAACAGTACCGGGCCATCGGCGACGGCAGGGGGAAACGCTCCGACAATGATCAGCTGGTCCCCTCCTTCATCAGGATGCTGGAGGCCATCAAGGCGGTGACCGACGACACCAAGATGCTGGGAAGCGCCGGGCTCAAAGGCGAACTCCATACCAGGGCGGATGCGATGCGCCATCAGGGTGAATACCGGGCGATCGTCGAGGGCGTCAACGGCACCCTGGATGCGGTTATCGGCCCGCTCAACATGGCCGCCGAGTATGTGGAAAGAATCAGCAAGGGAGACGTGCCGGCCAGGATCACGGATAAATACAATGGGGATTTCAACACCATCAAGGAAAATCTCAATGAATTGATCGGCGCGCTCAACATTATCGAATCCACGGCCAGGGAGATTGCCGGCGGCAACCTGCAGATAGACATCAAACCGCGCTCGGAGCGGGATGAATTGATGAAAAATCTTGCCGCCATGGTGGACAAACTGAACGAGGTGGTGATCGATGTCAAGAACTCGGCTGATTACGTGGCTGACGGCAGCCGGGAACTGAGCATGAACTCCGAGCAGATGTCAAACGGTACGGTCAAGCAGGCCGAGGCGGCGGAAGAGGCCTCCTCCTCCATGGAGGAGATGTCCGCCAATATCAAGCAGAACGCTGACAATGCCATGCAGACGGAAAAAATCGCGGTGAAATCATCGGAAGACGCCAAGGAAGGGGGCAAGGCCGTGGCCCAGACCGTGTCGGCGATGAAGGAGATCGCGGTAAAGATCAACATTGTCCAGGAAATCGCCCGGCAGACGAACATGCTGGCGCTGAACGCCGCCATCGAGGCAGCCCGGGCCGGCGTTCACGGCAAAGGCTTTGCCGTGGTGGCCGCCGAGGTGCGCAAGCTCGCCGAACGGACCCAGGCCGCGGCCGGCGAGATCAGCACCCTGTCCGCCAGCAGCGTGGAAATAGCCGAGAAGGCGGGAGAACTGCTGGCCAACATCCTGCCCGGCATCGAAAAGACCGCCGATCTGGTGCAGGAAATCACCGCCGCCAGCATCGAACAGGATACCGGCGCCCAGCAGATCAACCAGGCCATCCAGCAGCTCGACCTGGTCATTCAGAAAAACGCCAGCGCCGCCGAGGAAATGTCGTCCACCGCTGAAGAACTGTCGGCCCAGGCCGAACAGTTGCGGAGCACGGTGGCCTTCTTCCGCACTGAACAGCCGCAGGAGCCTACCATGTTCCGCCATCCCGAGCTGAAAAGAATCGAGGCGACAGCCGCGGGCAAGCCCCCTCAGCAAGGGGTGACCAGCCGGGCGCGGAAAAAGCCGGCAGACACGGGAAAGGGCTTGGTTTTTAATCTCGATGCTGACGCCCTGGAAAGCGAATTCGAGAAATTTTAAGAACCTTTACAGCATACTGCTGCGGATAGAGCAAGGCGGTCGGGATTCTTATCTCAACCGCCTTTTCTTATCCCACGGGCGGATCGCCGCTGCCGGCAACAATAACGACAGCAGGAGCCGGCAGTTTGCCAGAATGATCAACTATTTGAGCTGATAGCTGAACTGGAACTGGCGGGTCTTGCCGTCCGGAAGCTTGGTGCCGACCGTGAATTCATACGGACCCGCGGCATTGAGCGTAATGTCCGCGCCGAAGTGGCCTTCCATGCCCATCAGGGGGAGGGCCGCGGATTCAACCTTGTCCGGCCCCTTGATTTTCAGAGCCGCGGTTCCCGTGTTCATGGCTTTGCCGGTGGCGGCATACTGGAGCATGATCATGAAGTGGTGGGTCTGCTTCATGCCCGCCTTGGCCATGGCCTCCCGGGAATCCTTGAGGTGCGCCTCGGCCTTGACGCCATCCACCACCTTGGCGCCGAGCATGATCATCTGTCCGTGATCCATCGCCATCTCATGATCCATGGCCATCTCATGGCCCATGGGAGCCGTTCCGTGTTCATGGGTTTCGGCCCTGGCCCCCGCGGGCATGAGCGACAGGGAGAGAAGGGCAAGCAGCAGGAAATTCTTTTTCATGGGTATTCTCCTTAAGGTGTTTGATTGGCCGGCCATGGGGCCGGATCGGTTGCGGTTGGGGAACTGTTCAGGAAGCAGAAGTCAGGAGACAGGAAGACAAAGCCGGAATCTGAAAATCCCCGGATTCCCTGGGCGCTTCGTTTGCCCGCAATGATCCTGGCCTTCTGACTTCTGTCTCCTGACTCCTGTCTCCTCTCTTCATTCCTGGATGTCCGTCTCACCGGTCGGCACCGCGCTTTTTTCCAGGCCCCGGGCCTGCCACAGATAAAAAATAACGGGATAGACCAGCAGCTCCATGACCCCGGAGGTGACCACCCCGCCCACCATGGGCGCGGCGATGCGTTTCATCACATCGGCGCCAGTGCCGTGGCTCCACATGATGGGAAGCAGACCGGCGATGATGACCGAGATGGTCATGATCTTGGGCCGGATGCGCTTCACCGCGCCGTGATGAATCGCCTGCCTCAGGTCGCCCAGGGTGCGCATCCGCTCGTTTTTCCGCCAGAGCTGGTGGGCGAGGTCGAGATAAAGCAGCATGACCACCCCGGTTTCGGCGTCGAGCCCGGCCAGGGCGATCAACCCCACCCAGACCGCGATGGAGGTGTTGTAGCCGAGCAGGTACAGATACCAGAAGGCGCCGACCAGGGAAAAAGGCACGGCGAGGAAGACGATGCCGGTCTTGATCAGGCTTTTGGTGTTGACGTAGATGATGACGAAGATGATCAGGATGGTGAGCGGAATGACCAGGGTCAGCCGCTGCCGGGCTTTTTCCATGTACTCGAACTGGCCGCTCCAGATGATATTGTAGCCGGCGGGCAGCTTCACCTGCGCCTCCACCGCCCGCCGGGCATTCTTGACATAGGTGCCGAGGTCGATGCCCTTGATGTCCACATAGACCCAGGCGGTGCGGCGGGCATTCTCGGTCTTGATGCTGTCCGCATCATTTTTGATGGAAAACGTCCCCAGCTGCATGAGCGGAATATGCCGGCCGCCGGGGGCCGGCACCAGCACCCGGCCCAGGGATTCGAGATCGCTGCGGAAATCGCGGTCATAACGGACGTTGACCGAATAGCGTTCCAGCCCCTCCACCGTCTCGGTGACGCTCATGCCGCCCACAACGGTCTGGAAGATCTCCTGGATGTCGGCAACGGAAATGCCATAGCGGGCCACGGACCGCCGGTCGATATGGTAATCGAGATAAAAGCCGCCCACGGACCGCTCGGCAATGGCGGACAGGGTGCCGGGCACGGTGCGGACCACCGCCTCCACCTGCTCGCCGATGCGGCTGAGCGTCGCCAGGTCATCCCCCATGATCTTGATCCCCACCGGGGTCTTGATGCCGGTGGAGAGCATGTCGATGCGGGTCTTGATCGGCATGGTCCAGGCGTTGGTCAGCCCCGGAAACTGGATGGCGCGGTTTAATTCATCAATGAGCTGGTCCGGGCTGATCGGCCTCTCCTCGGGCCAGAGCCGGGAGAGGGGCCACCTGGCCCAGGCCGTCCACTCCGGCCAGCAGGAATAGAAACGCTTGACCGGCACGGTACGCCACTCCTCTTCGGGTTTGAGCATGATGGTGGTCTCGATCATCATCATGGGCGCCGGATCGGTGGCGGTATCGGCCCGGCCGACCTTGCCGAAGACGTGGCGCACCTCGGGGAACTGGCGGATGATCCGGTCGGTCTGCTGCAGAATCTCCTTGGCCTTGGTCACCGACAGACCCGGCAGGGTAGTGGGCATGTAGAGCAGATCGCCTTCATCCAGGGGGGGCATGAACTCCGAACCCATCTTGGACAGCGGCCAGATGATGGAGAGCAGGGCCGCCAGGGCCAGCGCCAGGGTGGCCAGCCGCCACTTCAGCACCAGGTCGACCACCGGGTGGTAGAGGCGGATGAGCAGGCGGTTGATCGGATTGGCGTGTTCCGGCCTGATTCGGCCGCGGATAAACCAGCCCATGAGAACCGGGACGATGGTGATGGAGAGCAGGGCCGCGGCGCCCATGGCATAGGTCTTGGTGAAGGCCAGCGGCTTGAACATGCGGCCCGACTGCTCCTGCAGGGTGAAGATCGGCACAAAGGAGACGGTGATGACCAAGAGCGAGTAAAAAAGGGTCGGTCCCACCTCCTTGGCCGAGTCCCGGATGATCTGCCAGTGCGGTTTTTTGCCCCGGTCGCGTTCCAGATGTTTGTGGGCGTTTTCGATCATGATGATGGCCGCATCGATCATGGCGCCGATGGCGATGGCGATGCCGCCCAGACTCATGATGTTGGCGTTGGTCCCCTGGGCGTGCATGAGGACAAAGGCCATCAGGATGGCCACCGGCAGGGTGAAGATGGCGACAAAGGCGCTGGGCAGATGGAAGAGAAAGAGCATGGTCACCAGGGCGACCACGATGCTCTCCTCCAGCAGTTTCACCTTAAGGGTGGCCACCGCCCGCTCGATCAGCCCGGAGCGGTCGTAGACGGTTTTGATCTTCACCCCCTCGGGCAGGCCGGCCTGCAGCTCTTGCAGTTTGCGCTTGACGTTGTCGATGGTGGTGAGGGCGTTCTCGCCGAAGCGCATGACAATGATGCCGCCCACCGTCTCCCCCTGGCCGTCCAGTTCGGCCACTCCGCGCCGCATCTCCGGCCCCAGGCGCACCTCGGCCAGGTCGCGCACCAGAATCGGCGTGCCGGCCGGCGTGGTCATCACCACGATGTTGCGGATATCCTCCACCGATTTGATGTAGCCGAAGCTGCGGATGACATATTCCGTTTCGGCGCTTTCAATGGCCCCGCCGCCCACGTCCAGGTTATTGCGCTGGATCGCCATCAGCAGTTCGCTGATCGGCAGGTCATAGGCGAGCAGCTTGTTGGGGTCCACCGCCACCTGATACTGCTTGACGAAACCGCCCAGGCTCGCCACCTCGGAGACCCCCTCCACGGAGGTCAGCTCGTAGCGCAGATACCAGTCCTGGATGGAGCGCAGCTCCTGGAGGTTGTGCCGGTCGCTCTCCAGGGCGTATTCAAAGACCCAGCCCACGCCGGTGGCATCGGGCCCCAGCACCGGCGTCACCCCCTTGGGCAACTGGCCACTCACGTAATTCAGGTATTCGAGGACCCGGGAGCGGGCCCAGTAGATGTCCGTGCCATCCTCGAAGATGATGTAGACAAAGGAGTAGCCGAAAAAGGAATAGCCGCGCACCACCTTGCTCCCAGGCACCGAGAGCATCTTGGTGGTCAGCGGATAGGTGACCTGGTCCTCCACCACCTGCGGCGCCTGCCCCGGATACTGGGCGAAGACGATCACCTGCACGTCGGAGAGATCTGGAATGGCGTCCAGGGGGATATTCTTCAGCGCATAGCCGCCGCTGATGACGATAAATAGCGTCACCAGCACGACCATGAACTTGTTGCGGATCGACCAGTCGATGATTTTTTCGAGCATGAAAAATACCTGTACCCAGGGACGCCCGCCGGGGGCCGGTTGGGCAGGCACCGGGCCTGCCCTTACAATCGATTACATTTCGGGCATCCCAAGGGATGCCCCTGCTGACCCGGTTTGCGCCGGGTGTTACGTTAATGCCCGTTTACTTGAACAGATCTTCCAGATTTTCCTTGCCTTCACCCGGTTTTTCCGCGGCGGGCACCGCCGGGGCCGGGCTCTCGGGCTCGGGCTGGGTCATCTTCTGGATCGCCTCGCGCAGCTTGCTCTCCGAGTCGAGCATGAACTGGGCCGAGGTAACTACCTGCTCGCCCTCCTGCAGCCCTTCCAGGATCTGCACATATCCCTGTTCATCGCTGACGCCGGTCTTCACCGTCCGTGGCGCAAACCGGCCCTCTCCGAGGGAGATAAAAACCGTCTGGCTCTTGCCCGAATTGAGCACCGCGTTGCCCGGCACGGCCAGGGCCCCGGAGACGATGGGGGCCTCGATGAGGACGTCGGCATACATATCCGGTTTGAGGAGAAGGCCGGGGTTGACCAGCTCGATGCGCGCCTTGACGGTGCGGGTATCGCCCTCGACATAGGGGTAGATGTAGGTGATTTTCCCCTGCAGGGGCTTACCCGGCTCAAAGGAGAACTCCACCATGGCCGGCAGGCCGACCTTGACCCAGGGGAGTTCGTACTCGTAAATATCGGCGTTGACCCAGACGTTGGAGATGTCGGAGATCTGCAGCAGTTCCGTGCCGGACATGACGCGCATGCCTTCCACCGCCGGTTTCTGGGTGACCACGCCATGGTAGGGGCTGTAAAGGGTCATGGTCTTGCGCACCTGGCGGCTTTTTGTCAGTTCATTGATCTGCTGATCATTGATGTCCCAATACTTGAGCCGGGTGCGGGTCGCATCCTGCAGCCGCCGGGCGCCGTTTGCGATCTCGGCATAGGGGGAGGCGGCCAGGCGGCTGCTGGTTTCCAGGGCCAGCAGATATTCCTGCTGGGCCGCCACCAGTTCGGGGCTGTAGATCTCCATCAGGGGCTGCCCTTTTTTCACCAGCTGGCCGGTTTCGTTGATGTAAAGGCGCTCGATCCAGCCCTCGATCTTACTGTTGACCGAATACTGGCGCGGTTCCTCATAGGTCACCAGGCCGACCGTGCGGATGGTGCGCCTGAGGTCCCGCCGCTCCACGGCGGCGGTGCGGATGCCCATGTTCTGGGCGGTGGCCGGATCGATGACGATCTGGCCGGGGGCCGCCTCCTCATAGACCGGCACCAGGTCCATGCCCATGGCATCCTTGCCCGGCGCATCGCGGACATAGTTGGGGTCCATGGACGAGACCCAGTATTTGACCTTGCGCTCCTGCGGGGCCGCGGGGCCGGCGCCGGGCTTTACGGGGGTGAGATCCATGCCGCAGATCGGGCACTGGCCCGGCTCGTCCCGGATAATAAAGGGATGCATGCTGCAGGTATACTGCACCTTCTCCTTCTCCGCCGGTTTGCTGACTACGGCAATATCCTTTGCCGGGCCGGCCTGGCGGCCGCCGAGAAAATAGCCCACGCCCAGGGCCGCGGCCACGGCGGCCACAATCATCAAAGCTTTCATCATGCCGGACGGTTTCATGGCAAATCCCTTGTTTCCGGTCCTGAAGGCAGCGCCGTGCCGACGACGGACTCAAGAACGGCGAGCTGCATCTGGTGGTCGGCTATTGCCTCGGTGTATTCACGTTCGAAAGTAAACAGGGCGGACCGGCTGTCGAGCACCGTCATGAAATCGGCCTTGCCCGCGCCATAGGAGGCCATGGCCGCTTCCAGGGACTGGTCGGCCTGGGGAATAATACCCTGCTGGTAAAGGGCGGCCAGCCGTTCGGTGCGTTCCAGCTGGGCCAGGGCGTCGGCGATGCCCTGGCGGATCTGGTTGACGGTCATGTCCCGTTCCGCCTGGGCCATGCGGATCTCTGCCCCGGCCTCGACCGTCATGGCCTGGCGGCGGTCATGCTGCACCGGCAGCTTGAAGGTGACGCCCGCGGCGTACATGTCGTAGCCGGGTTCATCCATGGCCGGGTCGCGCTGCATATACTCCAGGGTGAAGGTTACATCAGGGTAAAAATCCTTTTCCGCCAGTTGCCTGGCCGCCACGGCCCGCTGTTCCTCGGCGTCAATACCCTTGAGGCGCGGCCGGCTGCGGATGGCCATTTCCTCCAATGCCGCGGCATCGAGCGGCAGAACGGTCAGCTCCAGGGGGGCGGCGGGCGTGACCTTTGTCCCGGCCGGCTGGAAGCGCAGGTTGTTGAGGGCCGCCTCCAGGCTGCGGCGCTGCTGGCGCAGGGAGATGCGCATCTCCTCCATCCGGGAACGCTCCACCTGGGCCTTGAGCACGTCCTGCTGCAGGCCTTTGCCGACGCTATACAGCGTTTCGCTCAGCCGGTTCAGATCATCGAGCACGGTAATGTTTTTCTCCACGATCTCCAGGGACCGGTCGACAAACAGCAGCCGGTACCAGGTTTCCTTGACCATCCTGGTCAACTCGATTTTGCGTTCTTCCACCACCCGGCGGGCCGCCTCGGCGCCCTGTTGGGCAACCTCGCGCTGCAGTGCCCGCTTGCCGAAAAACGGCACCTCCTGGCTGACGCCGATGACCTTGGCGGTCATAACATCCCGGTTAAAGGCCAGGGGTTCGCGGATGAGCAGGTTCTGGACCCGCAGCATGATCATGGGGTCTTCCAGGGTCCCCGCCTGCCGCGCCTGCTGGACAAAGGTGTCCCAGCGGGCCTCGTCGGCCCTGAGTTCCGGATTATTGGCCAGGGCCTCGGCCACGACCTCGGCCAGCTGCTGCCGGCCGGTTTGCTCGCCTTCGGCCAGGCCAAGCACGGGGCGCAACAGCAGGAAGGCGCTCAGCAGAAAAAAAATTGTTTTCGGTTTCATAGTCATTCCGGTTGGCGGACAGGGACAGGGATGCAGCGGCGGAGAGACCGCATAATAGAAAAAAGGATCAGCAAGCGGCATGCCATTCGGTATCAGGTGGAAAAACCGGGAAATATTCCGCAACAGCCCTGAAGATGGGGCAACCGGCGTGAAAACACCCGGCAAAGCACCCAGGCCGGGGCAAACGCCCCACTGGGCCTGCCACTTTGAAGTAGTTTACGCGCTGCAACCAGGCAAAAGCAAACCTTATTTTAATGGAGACCTGCGAGATGTCCGATTTTGCCGGATTAGGATGCCGTATCAATAGACGGCTGTCTCGTCATATCGGACAAAGAGGGGAGAGAACGTGCCAGGTTCGAGAGGCCATGGCGCGGCAGGAACCTGGCACGCAATTTTTTCTGTCTATCTAAGCCATTGCAAAAAAATAACCTGGCCAGAGAAATGCGCCCCAACGGCACTCTTTTCAGTATCCCATTGAGGGGTATAAGGAGCCGTAACGAAATTGAAAAAATGGCCATGTTATTTCATAACGGCCCCTAATTATCCTGGGCGCCTTCGGCGATCCACTTGCGGATGGCCCGGTAATCCGGGTCAGTTGCTGACCAGAATGCCCCGCCGCCGTGGATGACACTGCCGTCCGCCTGTCTCCGCGTTTTTGCCAGCACCGGACTGGCATCGGGGTTATCCTCATAGCCTGCGGTCATGTCCTTTATTCCCCTTTTCGTCCAGGTGGTCCCGCCTGTGGTAACGGATGAACCGTTATAGGATACCAGATCAAGGGACTTGCTGTGATCGATCTGGGTAAGCGGCTCGCCTTCGAAGTCGGATTGGGTGACGAGCCTGGTCAAGGTCGCCCCCGGGATATGGCAGGGTACGCATTTATTCCTGAAGATGGGCAGGATGTGCTTTTTGAAACTCAGGCGGGCCGGGGGATAAGAGGCCAGGGTGTTCTTGCCCATGCCCCACAGGCCCCCGCGGCTGCCCATGGCGGCATGGTGCATGTTGCAGCTCATCCTGGAGGAAGGATCGGTAGCGCCGCCGATGGGGGCTATAGTGACCATCGGCCTGACATGGTTGCCGCTTTTCACCCAGGCCTTGTACTGCCAGGTTCGGGTATCTTCCGGGTCAGCGGTGTGGAAGCCCAGCTCATCGGTATAATACAGGGTCTCGGTCACTCCGCCATGGCTGGCAATGGCGTAAGGATTGCTGCTGACCGGGGCCTGGGTCCAGAAATTGCCCACCTCATTGCTGGTCACGCTGATCACGTGGCCTTCGCGATCCTGCACGATGATTTCGCCGCCCTGCAGGGGCTTTCTGCCCGCCCTGTCCTCGTAGACCGTGCCGGCTATGGTAAAGATCACCGGGGCCTTGCCGTCGGGACGATGACAGATGCCGCAGTCCTCACCCGCATTATGCGTCCCCTTGCCCGCGCCGTTGTCCTTGCCCGGGATGTGGCCGGTCGGGACCGGCTGCCATTTCCTGCCATCGGCGGAAAAATTCGAGGCATCATACTCAGCGGCAAGGACGCCGGCGCCAAGGCACAGAATACAAGTCGTTGCAATAAACAAGCTCTTATAAATCAAGGGAGACCTCCTTTTCATTCAATTTTGCCTAGTTGCCACGGCCACAGTGTCAATAGCCCGCCGAGGCGGTGGCGCCGCCGCTGCTGCCGCCCGGCACCGGCTCACCGGTGACCAGATCCACCATGGAGACCCATCCGGTGTCACGGTCCGTCCTCGGCGCGCCGCACAAGAGCCGCGAACTCTCCTCCACCGCCAGGGCGGTGCCGAAGCCCTGATCCCTGGTAAAGCCGGTAAAAACCGTGGCATCCGCAAGGGTCGTGGCAGCGCTGATCTCTGCGCCGCTAAAAACATAGACCTTACCGGTCAGATGATGGAGTGCATCCAGATCGGCCATGGGCGAACCCACCACCAGAGCGGCTGCCTGGCCGCTTTCCCCGCCATCCGTGGTGATCGCCGAGCCGAACCTGTCGAACAGGGCAGCCCCGTCAATACGGGCCAGCAGCCCGGCAGACGGCGCGTCAACCGACAACGTGGCAAGCCCCGGCCCGCCCTGCACGACATACAGGCTGCCGGTGTCCCGGTCGCCAGCAATGACGGCATTGGGGGCGCCGATGGCAATGTCACCGACCCCGTCGCCGCTGACATCCGCCACGGCAAGCGCCCGGCCGAATCCTTTGCTGGCGCTCTTAATAGTCACGTCAGGAGCGTCGGTCTCCGGAGCAAAATCATCTGCCCCATAGTAACAGAGCACCTTGCCGCTGGCCGACAGACACAAATCCGCAATACCATCGCCGTTTATATCCCCTGCGGCCCCGCTCCAGCCGAGACCATTGTTCTGCGGGGTCGCATGCAGAACTGCCTGGCCGGTGAAACCGGGGGCGAAAAAGACGTACACCGCCCCGCCCTGATAAACCGCGGGATCCTCGGTATGAAAAGGCGCGCCGGCGATCAGATCCTGCAGGCCGTCATTGTTTAAGTCACCCGCCGCGGCAAAGATGCCGAACTTATCCATCGGCCCCTCACCCGCAAGCTTGGCAATAATTTTTCCGCCCTCCTGCCGCCCCTGCCTGCCCTGGCCGCCTGCCCGCCTGGCCTTTTTTACCTCCCCCTGGCCATAGTTCCAGTTGCGGCCGCCCTGGTAGACGGTAACGCTGCCGCTTAAAGAGACGTCAGAACCATCCCCGTTCAGCGCGCCCACGGCAAAGTCAGCTTTGCCGTCGCCGTCAACATCGCCAAGATTGGCTAATGAAATCCCATAATTATCATCACCCGTCAGAATCATGGCAGGCGTTGCGGAAAATCCGCCGCCTGCGCTGCCCTGGTAGACCAGCACCGCGCCCTGCCGCGCCGATACCGAGGCGTAAGGCGCCCCGACCAGCTTGTCATTGATCCCGTCGCCGTCAACATCGACAAAGCCCACGGATTGGCCCTGTCTGCTCCCGGTAAAAGATACGTCTTTGAGATTCACACCCTTCACGGCATTTTTTGCGGGTTTACCTGCAAAGCTGTTTGGAGTGAGGCCAAATAGCAGCAAAAGAGCTGCGGTTGCGCAGATGACCCCGCTGAAACCCGGGCGCTTCCGTATCTTCCATCGACTGCCAATCCTGTGGGACTTCATC
>Ga0172380_10003592_pt1 | contig 21083 bp, 18 predicted proteins | sample Leawe162metaG_FD_119747 | JGI IMG/M metagenome (GOLD analysis project Ga0172380, IMG submission 119747) | Leachate microbial communities from a municipal landfill in Southern Ontario, Canada - Leachate well 162 metaG | ecosystem: Engineered > Solid waste > Landfill > Unclassified | place... | reverse complement strand
TCGATGCGTGCACCGAGCGTGCACAGAGCAGCCCGGCCATGTGGCCGGGCTGCTCTGTGGTGCGAGTGATGGAGCGGGGCGGCCAGTCGTGACCGCCCCCGTGGGATCAGTCAGCGAGGTGTTACCAGTTGAAGCGAACCCGCGTCGCCTGGTCCAGGCCCGTGTGGCTGAGGTTGCCCAGGGACATCGCCGGGCCGCTGTGCACCGTGGCGCCGCTGTCGACGCTGGTCTGCACTTGGGCGGCGTTGCCGGAGATCGCGTTGCCGCTACCCGCCGACATCGCCATGCCGCCGCGCGCGAGCGCCGGGCCGCCGACCGATGCGGCCACGCTGGTGGAGCTGTTGCCGCCACCGGTCGCGCTGCCGTCACCGCCGAAGGTCGCCGCCGACCCACCCAGAACGCCAGCGCCACCGGACGTTGCGCCGGTGTTGCCGGTGTTGCTGTCCGGGTTGCAGGTCGTCGAGTTGTCGTTGCCGCTGACGCCGCAGCCGGCGTTCGAGCCGCCGCTGTTGGCCGTCGCCTCGCCCGTGTTGGCGTTCGCGGCGCCCGTCGTCCCGCTCGCGGCCGCGCCGGTCGCGTTCGCCGTGCCGCCGGTCTGCGTGACCGCGCCGGTCGAGGCGTTCCCGCCGTTGCCGCTGATCAGTGCCGCGCTCGCGTCGGTGCTCACACCGCCGCCCCACGCGCCGGACTCCTGGCCCACGTTGGTCGGCCCGGAGTTCGTCGAAACGCTCGCGGTCGCCGCCCCGCTGGTCGCGGTGCCGGCGCCGTTGTTGTTGACCGTCCCGTTCAGCGCCGAGTTCGTCGTCGCCGTCCGGGAGAGGTTGGTGGTGAACGTGGAGTAGCTGCTGGAGATCGAGCCGTTCCCGATGTCCGCGCTGGCCGTCCCGGCAAACGCAAACATCGAGATGCTCACCGCCGCTACCGCCACGACACCGGGCAGGTGTGCCCGTCGCTGCTGCTGCATGGTGACTGCATCCTTTGTGAACTGGAAGGTGGGTGACCGACTGATCGTCCTGCTCCTCTCTCGCGCACTGACCGTATGCGAGGTCGGACGACCCACAAGGCGAGGAACTGCCCGCATTTCGCGCGTTCTTCGCGCCCCGGCATCGGCGCCTGCGCGCCGAACCTCGGCGCATACGCACGCAACGTGAGCGTGCGGCTGCGAGCCGGCCTGCGAGGCAGCGAGGACGTGCGAGGGCTGCGAGGCGATGGGGCCGGGCTACGCCTCGGCGGTTGCTGCTGCCGCTTCGCGGCGGCGCGCGGCGGGGCCGGTCTCCGGCAGCACCAGGCACCCGAGCGCGAACAGGATCGGCAGCCCGCTCAGCGCCAGCAGGCCCGCGCCGTACGACCCGGTGGCGTCCGCGACGATGCTCGCCACGACAGGCCCCGCGAGGATGCCCGCACCTGAGACCGCCTGCACCAGCGCCTGCCCGACCGCCACCTCGGCCGCCTCAATGCCCGGCAGCTCGTACGGGATCGCCATCAGCACCGGGAACGGGAACCACGCGAAGTAGCCCAGCGCGAACACCACCACCGCCTCGCCCCACAGCGGCAGCGGCGAGAGCGCCAGCAGGTACAACCCCGGCAGGATCAGGCCGCACGGCCAGATGAACACCTTGCGCCGCCCCGTGCGGTCCGACAGGAACCCCGCCGAGAGGTTGGACAGCAGCCCCGCGGCCGGCAGGATCGCCGTGATCGACCCCGCCTCCGCCAGCGAGAACCCGCGCTCGCCCACGAAGTACAGCGGCAGGAACAGGATCGCCGTCGTGTACGCCGTGCCGCCGCCGGTGATGGTGAGGCCCAGGATGTAAAACTCGCGCCGCCGCAGCGCGCGGAACCGCGCCGTCCCCGTGGGCGCCGAGAATGCGTGCCCCGGCCGCTCGCGCGCCGTCAGCCACCAGCCGATCACCGCCACGGCCAGCAGCGCCCCCGTCACCTCGAACACCGGGCGCCAGCCGCCCAGCAGCACCACCGCCGCCGGCACCACCGCCAGCGTCGCGCTCTGCGCCACCGCGCTCAGTGCGTTGCCGATGCCCCACACCCGCGCCATCTCCCGAGGCGGCACCCACTGCACGCGCAGCATCGTCGCCGGCACCTGCGAGAGCGCCAGCGCCACGGAGAACGCGACCTGCGACCCCAGCAGCAGCCAGTACCCCGGCGCCAGCCCGCCCGCCAGGATCGCCGCCGTCATCGCCGCCACCAGCACCGAGTACGTGCGCTTCGGCGCCAGCCGCACCGCCAGGAACGAGAGTGGGAACGTGAGGAACTGCCCCGCCGTGCGCGCCGCGCCCAGCCACCCCGCCTCGATCGTGCCGAAGTGGAGGTCGGCCTGCATGCCCACCAGCAGCACGCCCAGCCCGCTCACCGCCGCCAGCGTCAGCACCTGGTGCAGCCACAGCTGCGCGATCACCACCCAGCGGTAGCCGGGGTCGCGCGCGTCTGCGGGCGTCGAGGCGTGGGCGCTGGCCATCGAGGCTCCTTGCGGCGTGCGGGCGGCGTGGCCGCCCACGCTACCAGAGCGCCCGCGCACGCTGTACTGGCTGCCTACGCCTCGTTCGCCGCGCCCCCGCCGGCCCGTTCGAGGTTCAACGCCAGCAGCCGCGCCAGCATCGTGTCGTCATCCAGCGCCTCCGGCGGCTCCGGCCAGCCGTACGCCGCAAACACCGCCGCGTCCAGGTCACGATGCAGGTGCACGAGCCACGCGGGGCGCTGGTTGTAGAGGTTCGTGAGCGTGCGCTTCGCCAGCGCCTTCGCCGCATCCTCGTCCACCGCCACCAGCCGAGGCGGTAGCGAGGGCACGACGTCCGCCTCCGCCCGCACCCACTCCGGCGGGTTCAGCCAGCGGTTGCGCGCCTCGTCCAGCGCCCGCGCCGCCGCACCGATCGCATCCCGCTGCTCCCGCTGCGTCGAGGTCAGCGCCGCATCCGGCGTGTTCAGCGGCCACGGGAACGGGAATGTCTCGAAGCACCCCGACGCTGTGTACTCGGGGTCGTTCCCGATGCCGTGGCGACTGCCCGTCGCTAGGGCCCATCGTTCGTGTGTGCGGCTTTGCAGGATGCCGAGCACGTGATCGGAATCGGTTGCGATCACGACGAGTCGTGTGTCCGGCAGTGTGGGCGCAGCGAGCCACACGAACACACGGTGCTTGGATACGCGGGGCGTCACGAGGTAGCGCCGTAGGCCGGCGATAGCGCGTCGCATTCCCGGTCGGGATTCCGCGTGTCGCCACCAATACTCCTGATAGGACTTCCGGTTGCTGTCCTTCCGGATGGGCAAGACATCCCTAAGAACATGCTCAAAGGGCAGTTCATAGCTCGCAGCATCGCGCTCGGTCATGTGACTACCGAAGTCGATCACGAACTCACCGCGCGGTCTACCCGTGACGTCGGATGCATTCATGGATGGCACGATGACGTCACTATTGGGCCGCCCGCCCACGTTCGGCGTCAGGAGCATAGGAACCGCTTCTGCCCTCGTCAGGCCAAACGGGCCGACCTTGCTCGTGCCTTGGTGCGCGCGGTCGGCGTTGGTGGCAAGCCGCTTCGCATTCGTGAAGTCGGACGTGTCCCCGCTCTTCAGATCGGGATGAATCGCCGTGACAGGCACACCATCGAGCGCACGTCGTGTCTCAGTGCCGTCGTCTTGACAGATGATTGCCACTCGCACATTGGCCCCATCGACGACCCATGCTTGGTTGCTCCAAGCGCAGAAGATCGCGCCAGTCGTGTTGATCGCCTTGAGGACGGCGCGATTCCCCGCTCCGCGGATGGTCTGTGTCGCAAGTAGGCCAACCCGCCGGGTGCGCTTTTCCACCACGGAACGGCGAGCGGCCTCGTGCCAATAGCACACGAGGTCAGAGGTCCGAGCCACGCCGCCGTCCCATGCTCGCCAGAGATCGTTCAGGTATGAATCGCCTAGGGCCGCGCGCATGCGCGCGCGCCCGAGGAACGGCGGGTTCCCGACGATGAACTCCGCCTCCGGCCACGCGGCGGGCACGGGCGCGCCCTCGGCGTCGTGCGCCAGGATCGCGTCGCGCTGCTCGATGTTCCGCAGCGGCTGCAGCACCGGATCGCGCGGGAAGCCGTAGCCGTTGTCCATCATCCACTGGATGTGCCCGATCCAGATGGAGACGCTCGCCAGCTCCTTCGCGTACGGATTGATCTCGATCCCCAGCACGTTGTGCGGGTCCACGTGCGGGAACTCCCCGCTGATCCGCAGCCGCTCCGCGCCCCAGTGGATCGCCTCCTGCTCCAGGTCCTTCAGCAGCCGCAGCGTCACATACAGGAAGTTCCCGGAGCCGCACGCCGGGTCCAGCACCCGCACCGCGCGCAGCCGATCGAGGAACGCGCGCCACGCCGCCTCCGCCTCGCGCTCCCACGCCGGCAGGTTCGCGCGGCGGCGTCCCTCCAGCGTCAGCGGCGTCACCGCGCGACCCGCCAGCAGCGCCTCCACCCGCGCCTGCATCGCCTCGAGCTCGCGACGCAGCGGCGCCATCACCACCGGCTCCACCACCAGCAGGATCTTCTCGCGATCCGTGTAATGCGCCCCCAGCTGCCCGCGCTTCGCGGGATCGAGGCCGCGCTCGAACAGCGTCCCCAGGATCGCCGGCTCCACCTGCGACCAGTCCAGCCGCGAGGCGTCCCGCACCGCCTGCAGCTCCTCGCGCGTGAACGCGATCACCGGCGCCCCGTCGAACAGCCCCCCGTTGAACCACTCGATGCGCGCGTTCCCGAAGAAGCCGCCCTGCGACGACATCAGCGCGAAGAGCTCCGCCAGCCCCGCCGTGAACCGCTCCGGATCGCCCGCGCGCGACTCGACCAGCTCCGTCATCAGCCGTCGAGGCAGCAGCCCCACATCCTCCGCGAACAGGCAGAACAGCACCCGGTTCAGGAAGTGCGCCACCGCCTCCGGCTCATGCCCGCGATCCTGCAGCGACCGCGCGATCACCGCGAACTGGCTCGCCGCCGCCTTCGTAACGTCGATTGATTCCTGCTCGGGACGCAACGCGTCCGGGTTGCTCATCACCGCGCGCAGAATGCGCAGCGGATCCGCCGGACTCGTCGCCAGGTCGTCGAGGTTGAACGCGTAGGTCTTGGGCTTCGTGCCCGTGAAGTTCGTATGCACCTCGAACCGGTCGAGGTCGCACACCACCAGCAGCGGCGGATTCTCCAGGTCGTCCTTGTAGTCCAGCAGCTGGCGGTACGCCGCGTTCAGATCGCGGTGCTTCCCCTTGTACTCCCACCCGAAGCACTTGCGCTTCCACACGTCTGCCCAGCCGTCACCGCCGCTGGACTTCGTCACGCCCTTCTCGAACGCGTACGCCTCGCCGGTCGGATCCGCCTCGTGCGGCGGGGCCACCTCCAGCATTCGGCACAGGTCGAGGAAGTGCGCCTGCGCCGACGCCCGCTCGTTGGTCGTCACGCCCTTCCACGTCGCCGCAAACTCCGCCGCCGACAGCCCCACGCCGCGCGCTCCTCGCTACGCGCGCAGCCTACCGGATGCGCGCCCATCCGGCGCGCCCCTCGCACTCTGTCCGGGGCGTTGCGTCAGCCGCTCGCTACCACTGAACAAACATCGGCATGACGACATGCACGTAGCGGTCGTCGCCGACCGGGCGCAGCACGCCGGGCGCCGAGGGCGATGAGGTCTCGATCGCCACGCGGTCGGTGGTGAGGACGTTCAGCACGTCCTGCAGGTAGCGGCTGTTGAAGGCGATTTTCGCCTCCTCGCCGGTCACCATCGCGTCGATCTCGCCCTCGTTGTTGCCGACTTCCTCTGCCCGCGCGGTGACGAGCAGGCGGCCGGGCACGCCGGCGGCACCGGGCGTTGCGATCAGGCGAACGATGCCCGACCCGTCGCGCGCAAAGATCGAGGCGAGGCGAGTCTCCTGCTTGAACTCGTTCACCGACACCTCGGTGTGAGTGGCGGACGAGGCAGGGATCAGCTGCTGGTAGTTCGGGAACGTGCCTTGGATGAGGTTCGCGATCAGCGTCGCGTGCCCCAGGTCGAACAGCACCTGCGTCTGCGCCGAGTTCACCGTCATCCGGGCCGGCTGCTGCGCCTCACCGAGCAGGCGCGAGAGCTCCTGCAGCGCGCGCGCCGGCACGATCAGCTCGCGCTCCTGGCCCGCGCCGTTCAGCTCGAGGTTGAACACCGCCAGCCGGAAGCCGTCGGCTGCAGCGAGGCGGATGCCCGCCGGGCCGATCGCGAAGTGCACGCCCGTGAGCACGGGGCGCGAGTCGTCGGTCGCCGCGGCGAAGACGACGTGCTCCAGCGCCTCGCGGAGGCGATCCGGCTCGATCTCAACCGCGCCCGCGCCCTCCACCGAGGGGATGGGCGGGAACTCGTCGGCGTCCATGCCGCCGATCGAGGCGGCGTTGCGCGCGCAGGACAGGCTGACCTGCCGCGAGCGTTCCGCCAGCGTCATCTCGATCTCATCACGCGGGAGCGTGGCGACGAAGTCGGACAGCAGCCGCGAGGGCATTGTGATCTCGCCGGGCTGCGTGACGTTCGCGGGGATCGCGTACGTGATCGCGATCGTCTCCGCGTCGGTGGCCGAGAGCTTTAGGCCGTGCTCGGATGCCTCGACCAGCACGTGCTGCGTGATCGGGAGCACCGAGCGCGCGGGCACGGCGCGTGAGACGGCGCTCAACGCGCGGTGAAGCTGATCCTGCTGGCAGGTGACGCGCATCGGCTGCTCTCGCTCACGATATGCTCATGCGATTGAGCAGATCAGTTGCTCACGAGAGTATACGGATTCGCGCGATCCTCGCGCAACGCGGGCGCGAGCGGGTCTAGCTCGCCTTCGCCGCCATCAGCGCCTGCGCCGCCGCTGCGATCGTCGCGTCGATGAGCGCCTCGTCATGCGCGAGCGAGACGAACCAGCACTCGAACTGCGAGGGCGGCAGCAGGATGCCCTGCTCCAGCATCGCGCCGTGGAAGCGCGCGAACATCGCCGTGTCCGCCTCGCGCGCCTCCGCGTAGTTCGAGGGGGTCGAAGCGCGGAAGAACGGCGTCATCGCGGAGCCCGCGCGCGCCACCGCCAGCGGCACACCCGCCTCGCGCGCGACTCGCTCGAGCCCGTCCGCCAGCCGCGCGCCCAGCGTGTCCAGGCGCGTGTACACGCCCTCCTCGGCGGCCAGCGTCTCCAGCTGCGCGCGCCCGGCGGCCATCGCCAGCGGGTTCCCGGACAGCGTGCCCGCCTGGTAGACGTTGCCCGCGGGAGCCATGCGCTCCATGAGCGCCCGAGGCCCACCGTAGGCCCCTACCGGCAGCCCGCCGCCGATCACCTTGCCGAGCGCCGTGAGGTCCGGCCGGATGCCGAACAGCCCCTGCGCGCCGGCGCGGCCGAGGCGGAAGCCCGTGATCACCTCGTCGAAGACGAGCAGCGCGCCGAACTCGTCGCACAGTGCGCGCAGCCCCGCGAGGAAGCCCTCCGCGGGGCGCACGAGGCCCATGTTGCCCGCGACCGGCTCCACGATGATGCAGGCGATCTGGCCGGGGTGCGCCTCGAACGCCGCGCGCACGGCGCCGAGGTCGTTGTACGGGGTGACGAGCGTCTGCGCGGCGAACGCCGCCGGCACGCCGGGCGAGTCGGGGAGGCCGAGCGTCGCCACGCCCGAGCCCGCCGCCGCCAGCAGCCCGTCGGCGTGGCCGTGGTAGCCGCCGTCGAACTTCAGGATCAGGTCGCGCCCGGTGACGGCGCGCGCCAGGCGCAGCACGGTCATCGTCGCCTCGGTGCCGGAGTTCACGAAGCGCACCATCTCGACCGTTGGCACGGCGGCGACGACCAGCTCGGCGAGGATCGCCTCCGCCTCCGTCGGCGCGCCGAACGAGGTGCCGAGCGGCGCCGCTGCCTGCACCGCCGCGACGACCGCCGGGTGCGCGTGGCCGAGGATGAGCGGCCCGAAGGAGCCGACGTAGTCGATGTACTCGTTGCCGTCGACGTCCCAGACCTTCGCGCCGGCGCCGCGCGCCAGCACCACCGGGTCACCGCCGACGGCGCGGTAGGCGCGCACGGGGGAATCGACGCCGCCCGGCAGCACCTGCCGCGCGCGTTCCATGACCTGCCGCGAACGTTCTCGGTTCATGCCCCACCCCCGGCTGCGCTGCGCCTCGCACCCGCCGAGGCCGGGCTATTGTGCCCGTCCGCCCGCCTCGGTGCTAGGCAGGCGCCGCACGGCCCGCCGCTACGCGCCGAGCGCCTCCGCGACATCGAGGAGCGAGGTGACGTCGAGGTCGGGCGCGACGATGTCCTCCGGGTACTTCGCATCGGCGTTGCGGTGCACCCACGCCGTGCGTAGCCCCGCGTGCGTCGCGCCCAGCACGTCCGTCTGCGCCGAGTCACCCACGTACAGCACCGCCTCGGTGGCGTGCCCGAGCCGGCCGCACAGCGCCGCGAACGAGGCGCGGTGCGGCTTGTACACGCGCAACGACTCGGACGACTGGATCACGGAGAAGCGCAGCCGGTTGCAGGAGACCGCCGACTGCAGGAAGTCCTCGTCGGCGTTGGACATCAGGCCGACCAACAGGCCGCGCGCCGCCAGCCGCTCCACCGCCTCGAACGCCTCCGGGAACGCGGGCGCGGCAGCGAGCACGTCACGCAGCCGGTTCGCGCCCTGCACCGCGTCGCCCTGCACCTCGTGCTGCGCGAACGTGCGCTCGAACTGCCGCCGCCACATCTCCCATGTCGAGATCCACTCCGGCGTGGGGCCGTCGAGCATCTTGCGGCGGTCGAGCGTGCCGTCTTCGGCACGGTGGCCGGGCGCCCACAGGCTCACCGCCTGGAACGCATCCTTGCGGAAGTACGCGGCGAACGCCTCGTGGTCACACTCGATGCGCGCCTCTGCGAGGTACTCCGCAATCGTCGCCGTGAAGTCCCAGTCGAACAGCGTGTCGTATGCATCGAACGCCACCGCGCGGATGCACGCCGCATCGAACGGCTCGCGCACGATCTCGATCGCCGGCGCCTTCGATGCCGCCGAGGCGTCTGCGGTGCTGTCCTCGGCTACTGCTCCCGCAGCCACCGTGCCGCCTCCTTGGCGTGGTAGGTGATGAGGATCTCCGCGCCCGCGCGCCGGATCGCCGTCAGCGTCTCCAGCACGACCGCGCGCTCATCCAGCCAGCCCTGCGCGGCGGCAGCCTTCACCATCGCGTACTCGCCGGAGACGTTGTACGCCGCCAGCGGCAGGTCCGTCGCGTCGCGCACCATGCGCACGACATCGAGGTACGGCAGCGCGGGCTTCACCATCAGGATGTCCGCCTGCTCCTCGATGTCCGCCATCGCCTCGCGGAGCGCCTCGCGCGCGTTCGCCGGATCCATCTGGTAGCCGCGACGGTCGCCCGCGCCGCCCCGCGGCGCCGAGTCGGCGGCCTCGCGGAACGGCCCGTAGAACGCCGAGGCGTACTTCGCGCTGTACGCCATGATCGGCAGCGCCGAGAACCCCGTGTCATCGAGCGCCGCGCGAATCGCCGCGACGCGCCCGTCCATCATGTCCGACGGCGCGATGAGATCCGCACCCGCCTCGGCGAGCGAGACGGCGGTCTGCGCCAGCAGCTCCAGCGAGGAGTCGTTGTCGACCTCGCCGCTCGGCGTGAGCAGGCCGCAGTGGCCGTGGTCGGTGTACTCGCAGAGGCACACGTCGCCGACGACGAGGAGGTCCGGGTCGGCGTCCTTCAGCGCGCGCGTCGCCTGCTGCACGATGCCGTCGTGCGCGTAGCCCTCGCTGCCCACCGCGTCCTTCGCCTCCGGGATGCCGAACAGCAGCACCGCGCGGATGCCGAGGTCGCGCAGCTCGCGCGCCTCCTGCGCCAGCAGGTCGACCGTCAGCCGCGACTGCCCGGGCATCGAGGAGATCGGCTCGCGGCTGTTCGTGCCGTGCGTGACGAACAGCGGGTAGATGAACGACGCCGGGTCGAGGCGCGTCTCGCGTACCAGCCCGCGCATCGCCGCGCTCCCGCGCGTGCGCCGCGTCCGCGTGAACTGACCGAGGTCGCGCAGCGTCGTCGTCATTCGTCGGCCTCCGCCATGGGTGCAGCGAACATGAGCTTCTGAACCCGTGGACTGAAAACGGTCTTGAAGCGCCGGAGGTAGGTCACAGCCCAGTCCTTGAGGGACTCCAGCATCTCGTCGTCCGAGTCGATCCCGTGTGGTTGTTCGACGTATACACGAGCCGCGCGGCGGTTGGGCAGCGGATCCCAATGCAGTGGCTCGTCGATCTCCGCCTGAATCGAGGCAGCGTCTTGTTGGAGGGATGCGATCGCCGCCTTGTTTGCGGCCTGATCTTCGACATCGATGTACAACTCGACACGGAAGCGATTGCCGGAGACGAACGCCGCATTGATCGGGAACCCGGTTCGCCCCGAACCGAATCCCATCCAACTGTCGTAGACGCCGTTCTTGCGGCTTGTGAACCCCGGGTCAACGTCGTGCAGTCGGACGAGTAGATCCTCGAAGAACCCGAAGTACTTCAGCCGCCGCTCCGTGGGAGCGCCATTGCTGCCCGCGCTCGCGCCCGACGGGCGCCATTCCGAAGGTTGTGCAACCACACGGAAGAGAGGGGCGGCCTCTGATGTGCCGATCCGAACGAACGATGTCTCGACGGCGAAGAACTGAGCCTCCTCAGTCGTGTGCGCATTGAGCCAATCGATCGCCTTGCGGTGTTCATCGCGGAACAACGGCGCGACCCAGACGACGATCTGGGCATCAAGCCCGCCTGCGTAGGTGAGCAACTTCCCCATGTGATCGTGATCCGTGGTCGTCAACTGGTTCTCGATGATGACCGGGCGCCCTGAGCCGATTTCGGCGCCGTACAGATCGACCGAGAACGCCCCGACCGCCTGCTCACGCTTTCGAACTTCAATCTCAAGACCGAGTGCTGCATTCAGCAAGCCAATATTCGCCTCGAGCCACGGCGTGAAGCCCTGCGGCTCGGAAACGAACAGTGACTTCGGATCGATCTGCTCCAGCGTGCCGAATACAGGCATCGTCATCGCCAGCCTCCTATGCCCGCGCGTCTGTCGCCGCGTGGGCGAAGTGCTCGCGCAGCGCGCGCACCAGGCCGTGCACACTCGCCTCGTCCGCCACCACCGTCGGCGGCAGACCGGCAGCTGAGGCGGCCTCCGCCGTCTGCGGACCGATGCACGCGACGACCGCGCCACGCAGCGCGCTCAGGTCGCCGCCGAGCAGCGTCGCCAGGTTCCGCACCGTCGAGGACGACGCGAACGTCACCGCCTCGATCTGCCCCGCGCGGATCAGCGACAGCGCGCCCGAGGGCGCCTCCGCCGGCGGCGCAGCGAGGTACAGCGTCACCTCGTCGACGGTCGCGCCAGCGGCACGCAGGCCGTCCGGCAGCACCGTGCGTGCGCCCTCGGCACGCGGCAGCAGCACCGAGGTGCCATCGACGCCCGCGCCCAGCAGCGCGTCGAGCATCCCCTCGCCTGACGCGTCGTTGGCGACGAGATCCGCACGCAGCCCGCGCGCCGTCAGGGAGGCGGCAGTCGCCGCGCCGATCGCGCACAGTCGCGCACCCGCGAAGATGCGCGCATCCGCCTCGTGCTCCGCGACCAGGTCGAGCCAGACCTGCACCGCGTTCTCCGAGGTGAACACGACCCACTGGTATCCACCCGCCCGCAGCTTCGCGATCGCCGCATCAACCTCGGCGGCGTCGGCGCGGCGCTGGATCTCGAGCGCGGGCAGCAGCACCGGTCGTGCCCCCTCGGCCCGGAGCGCCTCGGCGAGCGTCGAGGACTGCGCGCGCGTGCGCGTGATCAGCACGCGCTTCCGCGCCAGCGGGCTCACCGCCACGCTCGCGATCCGCGATCGCACGCGCACCACGTCGCCGACGACGAACAGCGCGGGCGCCTCGACATTCGACTCACGGGCGACGCGCGCGATCTCGCGCAGCGGCGCCTCCACGACGCGCTGCTCCGGCCGCGTCGCCGCCTGCACGATCGCGCACGGTGTCTCCGCGTCGCGCCCGCCGGCGATCAGCTGCTCGACGATGCTGTCGAGGTTGCCGACGCCCATCAGCACGACCAGCGTGTCGACGGCCGTCGCGAGCCGATCCCAGTGCGCGCCTTCCTCGGTGCGGGTAGGGGTCTCGTGCCCCGTGACGACCGCGAACGAGGCCGCGACGCCGCGGTGCGTGATCGGGATGCCCGCCGCCGCGAGGCCGGCGATCGCCGAGGTGATGCCGCTCACGATCGTGCACGGCACGCCGGCCTCGGCGCACGCCTCGGCCTCCTCGCCGCCACGCCCGAAGACGAACGGGTCGCCGCCCTTCAGCCGCACCACGCGCTTCCCCGCGAGCGCGTGCTCCACGATCGTCGCGTTCGTCTGCGCCTGCGTGAGCGCCTGCCGCCCGACCGCCTTGCCGGCGTCGATGAGCAGCGCGTCCTTCGGGCACTCATCGAGCAGCTCCACCGGCGAGAGGCGGTCGTACAGCACGACCTCCGCCTGGCGCAGCGCATCGAGGCCCGTCTGCGTGATCAGCCCCGGATCGCCGGGCCCGCCGCCGACCAGCCACACGTGCCCCACCTGCGTCGCGCTCATGCCTGCTCCTGCGTCGAGGCGAGCATGCGCTCGCCGAGTCCTCGTCCCAGCGCCGCCGCCTGCGCGACCGGCCCACTCGCGTCCGCGAACAGTGGGGGCGCGCCCTCGACGCTCGCGATCATCGCGCGCAGCGCGATCAGCGATCCGTCGACCTGCGCGTATGCGCCCACCGGCAGCGTGCACCCCGATCCGAGCGCGCCCAGGAAGCCGCGCTCCGCCTCGACCGCCGCGCGCGTGCGCGCGTCATCGAGGTGCGCCAGCAGCGCCAGTGTCGCGGCGTCGTCCTCGCGGCACTCGACCGCGATCACGCCCTGCCCCGGCGCCGGCAGGAACTCCATCGCGTCGAAGACCTGCGTCGCCTCCGCGAACCGCCCGAGGCGCGCCAGCCCCGCAGCCGCGAGGATCGCGCCGTCGACCTCGCCGTCCGCGACCTTGCGCAGCCGTGTGTCGACGTTGCCGCGCAGCTCGACGATCTCGACGTCGGGCCGCAGCGCGCGCAGCAGCGCGCGACGCCGCTGCGAGGAGGTGCCGACGCGCGCGCCGGACGGCAGCTCCGCGAGCCGCCGCCCCTGCCCGCCGACGAACGCGTCGCGCGGGTCGGCGCGCTCCAGCATCGCGCCGAGGATGAGCCCGGGCACCGCCTCGGTCGGCACGTCCTTCAGCGAGTGCACCGCGATGTCCGCGTTGCCGAGGAGCAACGCCTCCTCGACCCCGCGCACGAAGACGCCGCGCCCACCCAGGATGCTGAGTGGCGTCGTGCGATCCGCGTCGCCCTCGGTCGTGATGCGCACGAACTCGACCTCGACCGAGGGATCGGCGGCACGCAGCAGCGCCGCGACCGATTCCGACTGCACCATCGCCAGCGCCGAGGCGCGCGTTGCCAGCCGGATTGTCGTCATGCCTCGTCCTCGTTCGCGTCGATCTCATCGCGCCGCCGGGCCCGCCGCACGCCCTCGTCGAGGCGAAACAGGCGGCGCGCGGTGTCGACGTAGTCCTCGTTGTCGCCGCGATCGCGCAGCGTCGTGATCGGGTCGTGCAGCAGCTGCTTCACGATCGCCTTCGTCAGCAGATCGAGCTGCGACTGCTGCTCCTCGGACAGGTGCAGGCGGCGCAGCGACTTCGCGACCTCGGCGGTGCGAATCTGCTCGGCGCGGTCGGTGAGTGCGGTGATCGTCGGGATCACCTGCAGCTGCTCCCACCACTGCATGAAGCGCGCGGCCTCTTCGTCGACGATCGCCTGCACGCGCTCGAGCTCGTTGGCGCGCGCCGCGCGATGCTCCGCCGCGATCGCCTGCAGGTCATCGAGGTCGTCGTAGGTCACGCCGTCGACCGCGCCCACAGCCGGATCGCAGTCGCGCGGCATGCCGATGTCGATGATCAGCAGTGCACGCCCGGCGCGGTCCGCCATCGCGTGCTCCACCGCATCGCGCGACACCAGCGGCTCCGGCGTGTCCGCCGCCGCGATCGCGATGTCCGCCTGCGCCAGCGCCCGCGCGAGGTCATCGAGCGGCAATGCGCGCCCGCCGAGCTCCGCCGCCAGCGATTCGGCGCGCGAGGCGGTGCGGTTCACGACCAGCACCTCGCGTACGCCGTGGTCGACCAGCGCGCCCGCAGCCAGGCGGCCCGCCTCGCCCGCGCCGATCACCAGCACCGTCGCGTGCTCCAGATCCGGGAACAGCACGCGCGCCTGCTGCACCGCGATCGAGGAGACCGAGACGGCGTGGTGGCCGATCTCGGTCTCTGCGCGCGCGCGCCGGCCGGTGCGGGTCGCCGTGTGGAACAGTCGAGACAGCAGCGCATCGGCCGTGCCCGCGTTCACCGCGGCGGAGAACGCCGCGCGCACCTGCCCCAGCACCTCGTACTCGCCCAGCACCATCGAGTCGACGCCGGCCGCCACCGAGTAGAGGTGGCGCACCGCCTCGGTGTCGTACAGGTCCATGCACGCGCGCTCGACCAGCTCGCGGTCGGCGCCGCACGCCTGCGCGAGGAAGTCGAGGACCTCGCGTCGCGGGTGCTTGCCGGAGAGGTACACCTCCATCCGGTTGCAGGTGTTCACCAGCGCGCCCGCCCCGAACCGCTCACCGAGCTGTGCGAGGACATCGGGGAGCGCCTCGCCGGGGATCGCTAGCTGCTCACGCGCCTCGATCGACGCCAGGTGATGGCTCGTCCCGACGAACGTCAGCACCGCCTACTCCGCTGCCGGGGTCGCGGGAGCGATCGAGGGCGCTGCGCCGTGCGGCTGCAGCGGCTGGTCGATGCCCAGGGTGTGGATGAGCCGCGCCTTCGCCTCGGCCATCTGCCCGGCGCGCAGCAGCGCGAACAGCTCGTCGTCGATCGCCTCCTGCCACGCGTCGGCCGGGATGCGGTTGGGGCACGTCGAGCACAGCAACGGCGGGGGCGGCTGCGTGCGGTCGCACGAGGCGGCGCAGGCGCGGTCACGCGCGCGCGCCTCGATCCGCACCTCGCCCAGCAGGTCGCCCAGCGCGACCACCTCCTCGCTCAGGAACTCATCGAGGTGCTCGCGCAGCCAGCGCGCCAGCGCAGGGCTCGCCCCGCCCGTCGACGCCGCAATCGCGATGCGGCCCCGCTGGACCAGCGAGGGGAGGATGAAGTCACAGTTCTTCGCGTCGTCGGCGGCGTTCACCCAGATCTTGCGCGCCCGCGCCTCGTCCGCCACAGAGGTGTTCACCGCGCCGTTGTCGGTCGCCACGAACACCACGTCGAAGCCCTCGACGTCGCCCGACTCGTAGCGGCGCTGCAGCAGCGTCACGCGCCCGTCGTCCACGAACGCCTGCACCTGCGGGATGAGGTCGGGCGCGACGACCGTGACCTGCGCCCCCGCCTCCACCAGCTTGCCGATCTTCTCCAGCGCCACATGGCCGCCGCCGACCAGCAGCACCGAGCGCCCGCGCATGTCCACGAAGATCGGGTAGTACTCCATCGGGAACCCTTCATCGCCTCGGCGCCCCGCCGAGGTGTGCTCTGTCGCTAGCGGTCGTACGCCGAGGTCACACCGAGCAGCACGCGATCCGCCAGCCCGGCGATCTCCGCGCGCGCGCGTGCCGCCTCCTCGGCGGACATGTGCGTGCGCTCGGCCAGCTGCTTCGCGGTCTCGTCCAGCGATCGACGGAAGAACGTGAACGCCTCCACGGCGCGCATCAGCGGTGTGCCGCGCTCGTGCAGGATCTGCCCGTAGCGCTGGCCGATCTCATCGACTTCCTGCTCCACCTGCGCGCGCCGGCCGCGCCGCGACAGGTAGTCGCCCACGAGCTCCACCAGGCGCCGACCGAGCGGGCGCAGCTCGTCGCGCTCCTGCTCCGCGATGCCGCTGTACCACGGCGCGGCGTTCGAGTTGCCCGCGTGCAGCTGGCGCCGGATGCGGCTCACCGCTGCCGACTCCAGCTCGTGCTCCGCGCGCTGCCCGCCGCCCTCGGTCATCGCGTACAGGTCGCCCTCGGCGAACCGCCGATGGCCTCCCGGCGTGCGGAAGCAGCGGATCTCACCGGAGTCGGCCCAGCGCCGCACCGTCGACTCGTTCACGCCCAGGATCTCGCACGCACGACCGAGGTTCACCCAGCGCGTCGCTGCCGCGCCCTGTGCTCCTCGCCCGCCCTGCGTGTTGCCCGGCCGCGTCGTCAAAATCTCACCAATCTTCCTCGGCTCCCCGAGATTTCCCCGAGTATACCGGGCGTCCACGGGCACGGCCATCAGGAATGGCCCGCCCGGCTAGCCCTCCGAGGGAAGCAGGCCGCAGTACGCCGCCAGCTCGGGCGGGGCCATGCGGCGGCAGGTGAACATCGGCGTGTCCCGCTCGGTGTACGAGGACGACACGGACTCCCGCAGGTCGCGCACCAGCGCCAGGAACTCGCCCGGCGAGTCACCCTCGAACGCCACCACGAACTCCTGGTCGTCCAGGCCGTAGGAGTACGTCGTGTTGATGCGGATGTTGTGGTACGCGTGACCGATGTCGATGTGCTCGTTCATGATCCGTTGCCGCTCGTCGTGCGGCAGCTCATACCACGGGCGCGTCTTCACCATCGGGTACACGAACAGGTACTCGGAGCCGCTGTCGTCGGAGCGCAGCCGCTCGCGGCCCGGCTCTCCGGCGCGCACCGGGTGCATCGGGTTCTCATAGATCGACCGCATCGTCATTGACAGGAACGAGTGCGTGCGCTCGATGATCGGCGAGAGCGGCGACGCCAGGAACGCCGAGGCCCAGTCCATGATCTCGTGCAGGTCGTCCGCGACCTGCCACACCATGAAGTCGGCGTCGAGGCGCGTGCCCACGGTGGTGTAGGTGCGCGTCAGCATCCGTTGCGACGACCGCTCGATGAGCTCCACCAGCGTGCGACCGGCTGCCGCGCGCTCCTCCGCCGAGGCGCCGCGGAACGCGTCGCGCACGCGGAAGAAGCTGAACTTCACGAACTGCTTGCCGTGCGTCGTCGTCGGCGCCGCGACACCCTCGGAGGGTGCGCCGTGCGGGTGCCCCGCCGAGTGGGGGTGCGACGAGGTCATGCGTCCTCCCGAGCGGCGGCCTCGCACAGCTCTTCCCAGTGGTCGTATTCCGGGATGTAGTAGGGGAGGCGAATCTTCTTGAACTCATCGCTGCTGTAGAGCACGCGATGGTCGGTGATGCCGGTCTCGTCCGCGATCGCCTGCGCGACCGCCTCAACGCCGTCCACACGAGGCGCGTGGATCATCGAGAACACGTTGTACGGCCAGTCCGGATACGTCGGCCGCTGGTAGCAGTGGGAGACGTTCCGGTAGCCCGCGACGAACTGCCCGAACTCCTCGACGCGCTCGGCGGGCACGTTCCACACCGCCATGCCGTTCGCGCGGAAGCCCGCCTCGCGGTGGTTCACGATCGCCGCGAAGCGCCGAAGCACGCCGCGCTCGATCATCGTCCGCCCCGTATCGAGCACCTCATCCACGGTCCAGCCCAGGCGCTCTGCGACCGCCGCGAACGGCGTCGCCACGTCCTCCAGGTTGGTCTGCGTCGCGCAGATGTACGCGATGTCGCGCTCGCTGATCGGCTGCCCGACCGCCTTCTTGCGCTTCTCCTCGGAGTACTCCGGCGTGCCGCGCGCGTCCGCCGGCCGCTCGCCCGCGATGTCGAGGGTGACGCCGATCTTGAACAGTCGCAGCGTCGGCATCTCGCGCATCGAGTCCGCGCCCGACAGCTCGCAGAGCCGAGCGATCACGGCGCTCAGGTCTGCGCCGGGCGGCATCGCGATCGTGTACCACATGTTGAACTCATGGTTGCGGCGATAGTTGTGCGAGACGCCGGGGTGCGCGTTCACGACCTTCGCCGCGTGCGCCAGCCGGTCGACCGCCACCTTCGTCGCCACCAGCGCCGAGGAGTAGCCGAGCGTCTTCGTGTCGTAGATGCCGCAGATCTGGCGGATCAGCCCCGCCGCGCGCGCCTGTCGCACGCGCTCGACCGCGTCATCCTCGCTGATGCCGATGCGTGCGCCCATCTCGGCGTACGGTCGCTCCACCAGCGGGAAGTTGTCCTGCATCTCGTTCAGCAGGCGCGCCGTGGTCTCGTCGATCTTCTTCGTGGTCTGCTGCTCGGTCGTCGTCATCGTGCGATCGCCTGCTCTACCTCGCGCGGGAGGCCGTAGTTCACGTCGAACAGCTCGCCGATGCGGCGCACGTCGTCGGCGTTCAGATCCGAAACGTCCGAGGCACCTGCGAACTCGACCAGCTGCTCGGCGTTGTAGATGTTCGGCATCGCCGCCGCGACCGCGTCGTCGTAGAGCACGTAGCGCAGCGCCGCCTGCGCGAGCGTCCGCCCCGTGCCCTCGGTGAGGAAGTCGAGCTGCTGGATCTTCTTCAGCCCGTTCGGCAGCCACGCGGGCGGGCGGTGGTTCCGGTGGTCGTTCTCCGCGAACGTCGTCTCGGAGTCGTAGCGCCCCTCGAGCATCCCCGAGGAGTGCGGCACGCGCACGAACAGTGAGTGGCCGGTCTCGTTCGCCGCCGCGATCAGCTCGCGGCCCGGGTCGAGCTCGAGCGCGTTGTAGATCATGTGCACCACGTCGACCGGCCGGTTGCGGAAGGCGTAGATGCCCTCGTCCTTCCAGCCGATCGCGGGGCCAAGCGCCACGCCGATCGAGCGCACCTTGCCCGCTTGCTTCACCTTGTCCAGGAACGTCCAGACGTCGTCCAGCTCCAGGTGGCTCTGGCGCACGTTGTGCATCTGCCAGACGTCCAGGTGGTCGGTGCCCATGCGCTCCAGCGCCTCGTGCAGCGCGTTCTCCAGGAACGGCACATCGAAGCGGTGCGGCGCCTCGCGGTGCCCCGCCCGGCGCTCACCCTCGTTCGCTTTCCAGTCGTAGCCGAACTTCGATGAGTAGACGAGGTCGGCGCGCTCCGCGGGCGTGAACGCCTGCTTCAGGATCGACTCGCCGCGGCCGTTGCCGTACGTGTCTGCCGTGTCGAAGAGCGTGATGCCCAGGTCGCGTGCCTGTCGCAGCAGCGACACCGCCTGCTCGTCCGTGAACTCGCCCCACCACCCGGACGACACCGTCCAGACGCCGAAGCCCACCTCTGAAACCGAGATATCCGTGCCTGCGATCGGCCGGTAACGCATGTGGAACCCTCCTACCAATATCCTGTCCGCTAAACGTCCCGACGCAAATGAGGGAGTTGAAGGCTTTCACGAGGTTTGCCGAGGTTCAGGACGCGAACTCTGACGGTCGCGCGACGAGCGTTATCGAGGCGTGTCCCGACGCCCCCACTCCTCGCCGCCGCCGCCCGCGCGGCCCCGCCGCACCACGCCTTCGCCGAAGCGATCCCGGATCGCGTCCACGACGTGGTCGAGCCGTTCCGACCGCTGCACCGGTGCGTCCTCGAACCCCAGCTGGACGACGTCCTCCACCAGGTTCGTCGCACCGAGGCCGATCAGGCGCACCGGGTGCGTGCCCTCGCTCGTGAACACCTCGTCCAGCAGCTCCTGCGCGGCGGCCAGCAGCTCGGCGGTCGCCTGCACCGGCCGCGAGGGCGTGCGCGACCGCGTCAGCGTCGTGAAGTCCGGCCAGCGCACCTTGAGCGTCACCGTGCGCGCCCGCCGACCGGCCCGACGCAGGTCGCCGCCCACCGCGTCGGCATGCCGCTGGAGCACGCGCCGCAACTCGTCGAGGTCGGTCAGGTCGCTGCCGAACGTGACCTCGCGCGACACCGAGACCGGCGCCCGAGGCAGCGCGCGCACCTCTCCGTGGTCGATGCCGCGTGCGCGCTGCCCCAGCGCCTCGCCGCCCGTCCCGAAGCGTCGTCGCAGCCACGTGGGGTCGAGGTCGGCGAGCTGCCCGATCGTGCGCACGCCCGCCACCTGCAGCGCGCTCGCCATCTTCGGCCCCAGGCCCGGCAGCTCCCGCAGCGGCAGCGGCGCGAGGAACGCGGCGTCTCCGCCGATCGGCACCTCGACCAGCCCATCTGGCTTCGCGCGGTCGCTCGTCACCTTCGCCGTGGTCTTGCTGCCCGCGATGCCGACCGAGACCGCGAGCCCGCAGCGCGCGCGCACGCGCTCGCGGATCGAGACGCCGAGGCGATGTGCCGCGTCCGCGCCCTCGCCGATGCCGGTGAGATCCAGGTACGCCTCGTCGAGCCCCGCTGACTCCACCAGCGGCGAGACATCGTGCAGGACCTCGTGGAACGCGACGGAGGCCTCGCGGTACGCGGCGAAGTGTCCCGGCACGACGATCGCCTGCGGGCAGAGCCGCAGCGCCTGCGACATCGGCTGTGCGGAGTGGCACCCGAACACGCGCGCCTCGTACGAGGCGGTGGCGACCACCGATCGCGGCCCCGTGCCGCCGACCAGCACCGGCTTCCCGATCAGTGAGGGATCGCGCAGCCGCTCGACGGCCACGAAGAACGTGTCGAGGTCACAGTGCGCGATCCGGCGCGGCAGCGACGGCTCGGCGCGACGCGGAGCGGGCATTGGAGGGCTAGGACGCGCCGTTCATGCGCGTGATGTTCGAAGGCTCGCCGGTCGTCGACGCAGGCGCGTCCGACGCACCCGAGGCGGGCGTCTCCAGCTCGCCGTTCCCGGCGGCCTCCTCGATGTCGACCTCACCCAGCGCCTCGGGCGCGTCGGTGGTGGTCGTCTCGGCCTCGGCGTCCTCCGCGGACTCCGCGGGCTCGTCCGAGGGGATCTCGACGACGCGCAGCCCCTGCACCTCGTCCTCCGTGACCGAGGCGACCGCCTCCTCGGCGGTCTGGCCGGTCAGCATCCGCCGCGCGATCGCCACGCCCGCCAGCACGATCAGCGAGGACGAGATCGCCGCGCCGCCCGCGATGAACTTGTGGCGGCGCACCAGCTCCGGGAACCGATCCAGCGCCTCGTACGCCAGCTTGATCGAGTCGCGCGCTGCGCGGTCGATCGGCTCGCCACCGCTCGGATTGCCGAATGGAGGAGGGGTCATGTCCGTATCCCTTCGCCGCGCCTGTCCGCAGGTGCGGTGCGCCGATGCTACGCCTGCAGGAGCGGGCGCAGCGTGGCCATCTCGATCGCAGCGAGCATCGCCTCGCG
>Ga0172380_10003591_pt1 | contig 21083 bp, 22 predicted proteins | sample Leawe162metaG_FD_119747 | JGI IMG/M metagenome (GOLD analysis project Ga0172380, IMG submission 119747) | Leachate microbial communities from a municipal landfill in Southern Ontario, Canada - Leachate well 162 metaG | ecosystem: Engineered > Solid waste > Landfill > Unclassified | place... | reverse complement strand
ATTATTGATTTTTCTTCGGTACTAAGTTTCATTTCTTAATTACTCGTATAATTTTTTCTTAATTAATTTTTTTGCAGATTAAAATTATTATATGAATTTATAAAATAACTTCTGAGTTCTTCAAATAATTTTGATATGTCAAATACATCAAATGTTAATTCTACAACTCTCTTTACATTTCGCTTAGCTGAAACCGGTGCAGCCTTAAATTTAACCTTCTGAAGTAATGGTATATCAAGAACGTCATCTCCAATATAGAAAATTGAATCATATTTTATTTCCGAATCCTTAATAAACTCATCGACTGATTCGACTTTATTAATCGATCTTGTAAGTATATTTAGCCCTTCAATTTTTGAAAGCACTTTAATATAATCATTTTCATCACTTGCAGTTACAATCCCTACTTTAGTGCCATAACTACCTACGGACTTAGTAAATTCTTGCAATTCATTAACTACAAGATTCAAATTGTCTTTTGTAAATTCATTTATCAGCACTCCTTCCAAATCAAATAAGAATAAATTAATTTCCTTAAAGGAGGAAATTAAATCATGCTTCATTTTTCACCATATCGTCAATTTTTTTTACTGTTATTAAAAGATCTTCAAGCTGATCTAACTTTAATTGACTTTCGGCATCGCTTAATGCTTTTTTAGGATCGGGATGCACTTCAAGAAATAAGGCATCAATCCCTACCGATGCTGCTGCTCTCGCATAAGTTTTAATAAATCTCGGCTGACCTCCTGATATTGCTCCAACACTTGGCTGTTGAACTGCATGTGTTGCATCCATCACCACAGGATAACCAAATTCCCTCATTATAACTAAAGATCTCATATCAACAACTAAATTATGATAACCGAATGTAGTCCCTCTCTCGGTAAGAATAATTTTCTCATTGCCGGTCGATAAAACTTTATCCACTGCATGTACCATATCTTCAGGTGCTAAAAATTGTCCTTTTTTAATATTAACAATTTTTCCGGTTCCCCCGGCAGCGACTAATAATTCAGTCTGACGACATAAGAATGCCGGTATTTGAAGAATATCTACATACTCGGCAGCCATCTCTGCTTCAGGTTCTGTATGTATATCTGTTACTATTGGAATGCCAAATTTTTTTTTTGCTGATGCAAGAATTTCTAATGCTTCTCTATCACCGAGTCCTGTAAATGAAGTTACACTTGTTCTGTTTGCTTTTTTATAACTTGATTTAAATATGAAAGGAATTCCAAGCCTTGTTGTAATCTCTTTTATTTTAGAAGCAGTATTAAATATCAATTCTTCACTTTCAATAACGCAGGGACCTGCAATTAATACAAAAGGATTTCCACCGCCTATTTTTATATCATTAATCTTTATCATTGAAATAAACTACTTTGGTTTAGTTTTGAATTTCGTTTTTTATTAAATCTCTTATAAGCTAATTCAGTTGCTTCTCTTCCCCGTGGAGTTCTTTGAATATATCCTTGCTGAATAAGAAATGGTTCATATACTTCTTCAATTGTACCTGCATCTTCATTTACAGAAACTGCAAGATTATTAAGCCCCACTGGACCGCCATTAAACTTTTCTATTATAGTAAGTATTATATCTTTATCCATTTCATCTAAACCATCATCATCTACTTCTAAGGCTGTTAAAGCTTTTTTTGCAGTTTCTAAATCAATTGCTGCCTTATTATCATAATCGGCAAAGTCGCGTGTCCTTTTTAATAATCTGTTAGCTATTCTTGGAGTACCCCTTGATCTTTTCGCTATCTCTTCAGCAGCATCTGAATCTATTTTTACATTTAATATCTCTGCTGTCCTAATTATTATTTTTTGAATCAAACTGCTTTCATAATAATCAAGTCGGGATTTAATTCCGAATCGGTCTCTTAATGGAGCTGTTAATAAACCTGCTCTTGTTGTAGCTCCTATTAATGTATAAGGTGGAAGTTTTATTTGTATTGAACGAGCATTCGGACCGCTATCAATCATAATATCAAGTTTAAAATCCTCCATAGCTGAATATAAATACTCTTCCACCACAGGACTAAGTCGATGTATCTCATCTATAAAAAGAACTGATTTTTCTTCGAGATTTGTAAGAAGTCCGGCAAGATCGCCCGGCTTTTCTAATACAGGTCCGGAAGTGATTTTTATCTTTACTCCTAATTCATTTGCTATAATATTAGCTAATGTAGTCTTACCTAATCCGGGAGGACCTGTTAGTAAAACATGGTCTAACCCCTCTTCTCTTTTCTTTGCCGCCCCAATAAATACTTTTAGGTTATCAACAATTTTCTTCTGACCCGAAAATTCGTCAAATGAGCTTGGTCTTATTGAAGATTCAAAACTTTTTTCTTCCTCCTTCAAGGATGGATTTACTGTTTCCGATTTTCTCATCTTCTCTTCTGTTCTATAAATACTACTTTAAATTTTTCTATTGCAACAACCATTATAATCATTAATGTAATCATAATAATTCCGGCAATTGCAGAGTGTAATGTATTAAAAGATTTAGCAAAATCACCATAAATACCTGGAATCCAAGCGCTTCCATATAAAATAATTACATGTACTGCATAGATTACTAATGTATGAGTACCTACTTGCCTAATTAAAATAGGTATGGAATTTACTTTTGATGCAATAAATGACATTGCTGAATTGAGCATTAATACCATACCTAATCTAAACGTAATTAAACTCAGGGGAGCTGTCCAATAATTAACTTTTGAATAAAAATAATATTGCATTACATCTAAAAGTTCAGAGGAAAGAATTAAAACCATACCTGCAGTTAGTAGTTTAAGAGTTATACTTTTTTCCGAGATTGTAGCTCTATTGCGGGATAGATACGTCCCTAATAATGCTCCACCTAAAACATATCCAGCCCATGGAAAAAATGGGAATAATGAATTTGTTCCACTATATAAATATGAAGCTATCGGCAATGGAAAAATATTTATCCAATCGATCTGTTCGGTAAATATTGATGCAAAGAATAACGAAAATGCTCCCAGAGTATAAAAAAAGTAATCGTTTGTTTTTAATTTTTCAGTTAAATAGGTTAACCCGATGATAAACAATAACCCAAATCCAATTAAATGAAGAGCATCAACAACAAAGAATGTGCGCCATTGATAAAACGAAACCGATGAAAAATCAAATATCTGAAATGTAGGGAAGCGAAGAAAGTATCCAAGTAATACTAAATTAAGAAATCGCTTTAGCCCTTTTTTTACTCTTGGATTCTCCCGAAATGGTTTCTTCTGATTTTTAAGAAGGTATGTAAAAACTACTCCGGAAGTAAACATAAAAATTGGAGCCGTAAACCCCCTTACCATAAACCAAATTTTAAAGAAGGGTGATTCATACGTCCTGTATGCATCAGCAAGCAAAGTATCAATAGTATGTCCTTGAACCATCATCAGAACAGCAAGCGCTCTCATTAGATCGATAAAGATTATTCTATTGCTTTTATTTTCCATTACTTCCGGTAATAATGATGGGGATAAATATTACTGTTGACGCGGATGCTCAGCAACCCATTTTTCCAAAAACTTAATTATATCCGTAGTTGGTGTTCCTGGTGTAAATAATTCTCCTACTCCCATCTCTTTTAATTTAACTAAATCTTCTTCAGGAATAATTCCACCACCAAATAATAACACGTCATCCAATTCTTTTTCTTTCATTAAGTCTATTATCTTTGGAAATATTGTCATGTGTGCACCAGAAAGAATGCTAATTCCTACTGCATGAACGTCTTCTTGTATTGCTGCTTCAATAATCATCTCAGGTGTCTGACGTAATCCCGAATAAATTATTTCCATTCCTGCATCTCTTAAAGCGGCTGCTACTACTTTTGCACCTCTATCGTGTCCGTCTAATCCAGCTTTTGCTACCAAAACTCTAATTTTACTTTCCATTATTTCACCATTTTATTTCTATTTAGTATAGAAAGATAGCAGTTAATGACAAAAAAGACAATCTTACCTGCAATAACTTCTTTATTTGTTGATTCATATTCGAGACTGCAAAATCTAACTGATAATTGCGCAAAGTTTAATTTCAGGTAACTTAATTTTATTTGTTATTTCGCTGCTTTATTTTGCAGTTTAAGAAGCTTTGCATAATATTTTCGCGCATATTCCAAATCTGCCGGAGTATCTACCGAAAAACTCTCTCTTTCAGTTACAACTATCTTTATTTTAAAACCGTTTTCTAACATTCTTAATTGTTCTAATTTTTCTATCTGTTCTAAATCTGTTGGTTTTAGTTCTGTAAATTTCAACAAGTAATCAGTTCTATAAACGTACAATCCTATATGTTTATATATTTCACCTGTATCAACTCTTTCTCTTTTGGTTTTCGCATCTCTTACATAAGGTATTGGTGAACGTGAAAAATAAAGAGCAAAATTATTGTAATCAAATACTACTTTTACTACCGATGGTGCTTGCAATTCGTCAACTGTCGTAACCCGTTTAGCCAAGGTCGAAACATTTACATTGCGATCGAATAAAAGCGGTTCTATTGCTTCATCAATCATCTCAGGTTGGATAAATGGTTCATCTCCTTGAATATTTACCACAATATCAATGTCTTTCAATTTTCGCGTAACAAAAGCAATCCTATCTGAGCCAGTTGCTATCTCTTTTGGTGTAAGATATGCCTCTGCTTTGAAGTTTTTTGCCACTTGTAAAAGCCGCTCGTCATCAACAGCAATTATAACCTTATCTAAAAGTTTAGATCTTTTTGCTCTTTCATAAGTATGCTGTATCATTGGTTTGCCGCCAATATCAGCTAGTGGTTTCCCCATTAAACGTGTGGAACCGAATCGTGCAGGTATTATTCCTATTATCATATTTCTTTATTAATTACTTTGGGAACTCTGAAATGTTCGTCTGTTCTATCTGGTGCATTTTCCAGACCTTTTTCGGTTGGTATTGATTTTATTTCTACATCGTCTCTTAGTACATTTTCATATTCAATTGGATAATATAATGGTTCAATATTATCGGTATTGAGTTCATTTAATTTCTCCACATAACCCAAAATATTATTTAGATCATCTGTGATTGATGAAAGCTCATCCTCATCAAACTTAAGCTTTGCTAATGAAGCAATATGTTCAACATCTTTTTTATTAACTGCCACTTAAAAATTTCCTGATAATTTAGCTGAGAAAAAACTGCCGCTATTAAATGTGCCGGATAGCTGTGCATAACTTCCGGTATATGGATTATCCTTTACTCTTACTGTAAGTATGTGATTGAAATTTCCTCTTTTAGGGCTTTTGTAAGTTAGGAGATAAAAACTGTTTGCATAATTTACTATCTTTTCTTGAATTTCAGATAAGCGCGCTTCAATTTCAGATGTACTGTTTACATTAAAAAAACCACCTGTACCTAATTTCATTAATATATCAGGCTCTATCTCCTTTCCCAAACCAATTGTAAAAACTATTTTATTATGGATTGCATTTAGAGCTTGATTTAATGTAGTCGATCCTTGTGTGTCCCTTCCATCTGTAAAAAGTACCATATAGCCTTGAATAGTCTCACCTACCTTAAAAACATCAGTCCATTTATTAGCACCTTCGACAACAGCCCCGTATAGGTTTGTTGTCGGAAATCCTAATTGGTATTTGCTTAGTGCATCAATTAAAACATTTTTGTCGGAGGTAAAATCTTGTAATAAAATCGGTTTCTCTGAAAAAGCATAAAGAGCCACTTCTTGGTATGGAACTAAATTTCTTATAAAATCTGCAGCTGCGAGTCGAATGGCGCTTATGCTATCGGTTAAACTTGTACTATTATCTAACATTAATACTGTTCTTATCCTGTAATAAAGATCCTCTTTTTTTACAATTTTTAGATCCGATTCTGAGGGCGAGATTGGAAGCCCATCCTCATACACCTCAAAATCAGCTTCGGTTAAGTCAGTTATCCCTTGATTATTCAAATCAACAACCTGAAACAATACATTCACATTACTTGGGGTACTAGTTTCAATGGTATTTTTAAGGAGTACATAGCCGCCGCCAATTGGAGATGGTCGCCCTAATGTAGAAAAATTCCATACCGTGCCTTCCTTTACTACTCCATCTTTTTTAGAAACGACTTTCCAATAATATTTAGTTAAGTAATCCAAACCGGTTACAACAACCGATTTATTTTCAATATCAGAAACGAGTAATTTTGAAGGAGAGCTTTTCTTATCAAAATAGACATCGAATTTATCTCCATCCGATTCCCACTTGAGAGTAACTACTAATAATTCCTCAGTCTGTCCATCCGGTGGATATGGATTGTATGGCACTAATCGATCTGAAACCTCGGGGCTTGTCGCTGAATCTTTTGTAAGATCGCATGACGTAAACAAAACCACCATCCCGATTATCAGGAAATGCAAAATTTGTTTTTTCATTTATTTAGTGTCTTATTTGTATTTTATGAAATATAAATATAATAATATAACATTAAAATGTCATTTCGTGTTTGTGAGTTATTAGAGAGGAGTAATGTTCTAAATTACTTCAAGTGATTTTTTTTCTACCCAGCCAATTTTTCCATCAGTCAACCGAACTTTATACCAATTATCAATTTTATCTTCAATCTTAAAATCAGTACCTTCATGAAGTATAAAAGCATCTGAACTTTTTTCATCAGGCGCATATTTAATAGATACCATATTTACAACTATTACTCCCCTTACATCTCTTTCATCATAGTTTAACCTTCCCACCAACACTATAATAAAAAATATCAGTAATGCAAAAAGTAGAGAACCGGAGAAAAAAGAGAGCTTCTGTGTCTCTATACTTCTTCCAGTTATGTAATTAAAAAATGCAAATAAAAAGAGAGCAACTAAAATGGATAACACTATAAGCCAGCCGGTAACATCTAAAAAATTAATTATGCTTTCCCACCATTCAAATAAAAATAGTTTCGGTACCGGATTTATTTTATCAATGGTCCTTGCTTTAACAACTAAGAGATTAAATTCAGCATCTTCTAAATTAGGATTTATTTTTAATGCCTTTTCATAGAACAAAACAGCATAACCTAATTGTCCGATTCTAAAATAACTATTACCTAAATTATAATATGTAGATGCATTCGATTTATTTAATTTTAGAATAGCTCTATATTTTTCTATCGCTCCATCGAATTGCTTTTCTTTGAATAATTTATTCCCTTCATTAAATAGGCTCACTTCGCTTTGTGCTACGATAATAGAGGAAAAAAGTAATATTACTAAAAAGAGCTTTTTCATTTTTTCAATCCCTGATTAGAATCGATCTCTAAAATAAAATCATAAGATTTTTTATAATATTCTTCTGCGGTAGTCATATCTTTACTTGCCGGAGAGTATCTTGCTGTTTCGCAATAATTAGCTATTTCTAAAAAATTCTCAATTATACTTTCCGAAAAGTTCTTTTGACGCAATTTTTCAGCCGCATATTCTAATGTAAATATCGATTTATCAATCGCCAACTTATCTTCTAAATACCCATAAATGACTTTGGATAACTCTAAGAAGAATAGATTTTCATCCTTACCCTCTAATGCCTTCTTCGCAGCTTTCAATCTCCCTTTAGCTACTTTTCCTGCTTTGTAATATTTCAACAAAGATTCATTACTGTACAATTTTTGCTGTCTCTTTGAATAAATAAGCATTCCGATAAAACCAAATACAAAAGAACCATTTACAATCCAGAACCAATTACCAATACTTTCTTTTTTATGAATCAGTTCAAATTCTTCAGGTGAATTGCTAATATATCTTATATCCTTACTTAACATTGAAACATCTTCTTTCTGATTAGGAGTAGGACTGTTAGCGTAACTTCCTATGCCTTGTTCTACATGTATGCTAATCTCGTCTGTTTGCTTTGTGCTAAATTTCCCATTAGCCGGATTAAATGAACTAAATTCAATTGATGGTATCTTAAATTCACCCGATTGGCGTGGTACTATTAAGTATTCAAAAATTTTCTTACCGTTTATATTGCCTTTACGATTTATTGTCTCTGTAATTTTAGGTTCATACTTATCAACTGTATTCGGAAGTATTAAATCAGGAAGTGTTAATAATTTAATATTGCCTATACCTTCTATTTCTATTTTTAGATTAATGCTTTCATTTGTTTTTACATTTTTTTTATCTGAATATGATTTAATTGAGAATGTTCCAACAGCACCGTTATAACTTGTCGGTTTGTTTTGAGGAAGCGGAAGAACTTCTATTTTTAATGTGTTAGATTTCGCAGTATGTTGAACGGTTTCAGTTCTGTTAAAAAATGGATCATTAAAAAAGTCATCAAATACAGAATTATTTCGTTGTTGTTTTTTTCTTGGAATCATTACAGGAACATTTAATTCAAATGGAGTAACTGATAATGTACCCGTTCTTGTAGGGAATAAAGCAACTTGCTTTAATTTCGCAGCTCTGAATCGCTCACCTTTATACATCACTATATCAAAATTAATCATATTGGAAGATTCTATCTCTTCCTGCCAAAACCCTTCATAATTCGGAAGTTTACTTATTTGTGGTGAATTTATATTTAATTTTGTATATAATTTGTAAGTAACGGTAACTTGTTCACCCTGATAAACTTTTCTTTTATCAGCTTCTGCTAAAATAAAAACACTTTTAGATAAATCTTCCGAAACAGATTTATCATCTTGCTTACCGGTTTGAGGTGAAGTACTTCCTTGTACTACTTGTACTTTAATCGGTTTAGAGGAATAGTTATTTCCATTGTAAATAATAATGGCACTACCTATTGCAAATTCTCCTATTGAAACAGGTTGTACAATATAGGAAAATGATACAGAACCATTCATCTTACCATTTACAATATTCATGCTGGTTGATTGATTCGGTCCTGATAAGATTCTAAAATTGGAAAATACAGGTGGTTTAAAATTCTTTATTCCATTAACGTCCTCGCAAGTAAATGAAAAATCAATTTGGAAATTTTCATTTAATCCAACTTTACTTCTATCTACCGAAGCATTAAATTCTTGTGCCTTCAATATCCCGAAGCAAAAGAAAAGTAAAATGAATAATATATTACCAGTCTTTTTCATTTCTAACGGGCTTACCTTTTATTTTTCTTATCTTTTTCTGAATATCATTTTCGTTATTTTTTAAAGCTTGAAGAATACGTTCAGCTTCTTCTTTAGATATCTGGTCTTTCTGTTGCTGCTGTTTTTGCTGCTGGTCTTGTTTGTCTTTATCCTTTTTGTCATCATTCTTCTTTTGATCTTGATTTTTCTGATTCTGGTCTTGGTTTTGCTTGTCGTCTTTATTCTTATCTTTGTTCTTATCCTGATTCTTATCTTGATTTTGCTGTTGTTGTAATTGATTTAATGCATAAGATAAATTGTATTTCGTTTCTATATCTTGTGGATTCTTTTTTAATGAATTTTTATATGCTTCGATGCTCTCTTTATATTTTTTTTGTTGAAGATATGTGTTTCCAAGATTATGATAAGCTTTTGCCTTTAAAACATCATCTTCAGTCATCTCTGCAGATTTCTTAAATGATTTTATTGCTTCATCCAATCTATTTTGTTTGTATAATGCATCTCCAAGATTAAAATGAGGCTGGAATGAAGAAGAATCTTTTTCAATCCCTTTCTTGAACGCTACCTCAGCATCGGAATAATTTTTACCTTTGTACTTCTCTACACCATCATTGTTCAATTCTCTTAATGACTGCCCCGAAACAATAAACGGTATAAAAAATATTATCATATATAAATAATTACGTCTCATTGCTCTCCGTTATTTTTATATAACTTCTGATATAATTTTGATTTTCTGTTAGATATAAACGCATCAATAAAAAGCAATAACAATGCAGGAAACAAGAAATAATAATATCTGTCTTCATATTCAGTAACTTTCTTAGTGCCATATTCTGATTGTTCTAAATTTGAAAGCTTATTATATATCTCATTGAGTTCATCTGAATTCTGCTGAGTCTTAAAATATTCTCCGCCTGAATCCTTGGCTATTTGCTTTAATGTATTCTCATCTAATTTAGTAAGGACTGTGTTACTCGATAAATCCTTTTTGAATCCGAGATTATTACCTCTTTCATCATAAACAGGTATTGGTACACCTGTTACTGAACCAATCCCGATAGTATATATTTTTATATTCTTGTCTTTTGCTTTTTCTATCGCCTTATCAATATCCCCTTCGTGATCTTCACCATCTGAGATTACAATTATTACTTTCTCTGTTACTTTATCTTCCTTGAATGAATCTGACGCTAAATTAATAGCTTCTGCTAATGCTGTTCCCGGTTGTGGAATAGAGCCAGTGTTTACAGTATTTAGAAATAAATTTGCCGCACCATAATCAGTTGTTAATGGAAATTGTATATATGCTCTACCTGAAAAAATAATTAATCCTATTCGATCACCTTGTAATTTTTGAATTAATTTAGAGATATCAAACTTTGCTTTTTGCAATCTATTTGGTTTTATATCTTCTGCACTCATACTTAGTGATACATCCAATGCTATATATACATCAATACCTAATTGTTTTACTTCTTCTACTCTTGTTCCTATTTGTGGATTCGCTAAGGTTAATATTATAAAAACTAAAGCAACAGAATAAATCCCGAATTTTATATGGTTTTTTAAACAGCTTCTTTCAGGTATTACATGTTTATGTAGTTGAATACCAATAAATTTTTCTAAAAAAGAATTTTCCTTCTTATAAAAATAATAGTAGATCAATACCATTATTGGAATTATATATAATAAATGAAGATATTCGGGATTAGCAAATCTGAACATATTAAGGCATTTTCCTTAAATATAATTTCGTAATAAAAAATTCTAAGAGAAGAAAAAGGAATCCTGCCCAAACCCAATTATAAAATAGTTCTGCCGCTTTCCTATATGAGGTTACTTCCACTCTCGTTTTTTCTAATCTATCGATTTCATTATAAATATTTTCTAAGCTTTTATTATTTGTTGCCCTGAAATAGCTTCCACCCGTCTGCTTAGAAATATTCTTCAATAAGTTTTCGTCAATCTCTACCGGTACCATTTGGTATCTTCTTCCGAATGGAGTATTAAATGGATAAGGAGCTTGTCCGATAGTACCTACTCCGACAGTATAAATTCTTATACCAAATTTTTGAGCAATCTGTGCAGCAGTCATCGGATCAATTTCTCCCGAGTTATTTACTCCATCTGTCAGCAATATCATTATCTTGCTTTTTGCTTTGCTCGTTTTAAGTCTGTTTACACCATTGGCAATTGCATTCCCTATTGCGGTTCCATCTTCTACCATTCCACTATAAACTTCTTTTAGAAGATTTCTTAATACACCGTAATCGATTGTTAATGGAACTTGAGTAAAACTTTCACCTGCAAAAATTACTAATCCAATTTTATCGGATGTTCTACCTTTTACAAATTTATCAATTACATTTTTCGCAGCTTCTAATCTATTTGGCTTGAAATCCTCAGCAAGCATACTACCCGAAATATCAAGGACCATTGCAATATCAATACCTTCGGTATATATATTTTCACCTGATGAAAATGATTGTGGACGAGCCATAGCTATGAGAAAAAGTGATAAAGCAATCATTCTTAATATAAACGGAAGATGTGCTAATCTTTCCTTGATACTTTCTTTTGCTTCTCCGAATAGATCGAATGAAGAATATTTTAGTTCAGTAAATAGATATCTATTCTTCTTCCAATAAAAATAACTCAGTGGAGGAATTAATACTAATAGATATAGGAATATCGGATATGCAAATGTTACATCACCCATTTAACGGAACTCCGTTTTTACTTTCCTTTATCTCTTTTGCTTTCTTTACAAAATCATAAGCTTGCGCCATCATCTCTTCATTTACTTTTGCCATTGGATTAAATTTTGCGAATTTCACCATATCGGCATTATCAAAAAATCTGTTTGCAGATTCTAAGATGTTTTTATCCTCCGTAATTACTTCACTTAAACTCATCATCAATTCACCTGATGTAATTTCCATTGCAGGAATATTAAAATCCGCCTCTATATAACGTCTGATGATTTCTGTAATTTCGGTATGATATTCTTTTATTAAACCTTGCTGCCATAATTTTTTCCCTTCCAATGATTGCAATGCTTCTAAAGCCGTAGTATATGCTGGTATAATAACTGGTTTATCTTCAGGTAGTATATTTGCTTTTTTCTTTTTGTATCTATCATATAAATAATATCCCAACAATGCCAAAATCAAAATTACTGCAACTATCAATACTATAATCCATGGACTAAGACTAATCTCTAATGGTTGTTTTACATCTTTAATCTCTTCGTCTGCATTTACTAATACTTTATTAACAATTAATTTGATTTCTCTCGTCTGTGTCAGCTTTTGATCTGCGCTTTTACCTTGAGTATAATAAATATTTATTGGGGGAATCTTTATCTCGGCAGAATCATATTTGGAAAATATGAACGTGTGTTTTTCAATTACATTATCACCATCTTCTTTTTTCTCAACAGGAAGATTTTTTATAAACTCTAATTCTTTTACCGAATCTTTTACAGCAGGAATGATTGGTTTTATACTTTTATTATATTTTAGTTCAAGATGTAGTTGAATATAATCGCCCACATAATAACGCGCAGAATCTGTATAACTTTGTACAGTTATATCCTGCGCATTAATTGTTATAAACGATATAAACAGGAACAACAATAATTTGTAAATTTTTACCATCTTTTTTCACGCATTTTAAAGAAATTAATCATTGGTTTTATATACGACTCATTATCATCTTCTTTAATATTTACTTCTATCGAATCTACACCACTTGAAATAAAAATACTTTTTCTTATTTCTAATCTCCTTTTAAGAGTTTCATTAAACCACGCTTGAACGCTTTGCGAACTAGTATCAAGATTTCTTACTTTATCACTCTCTGCATCATAAACTCTAATTAACCCACCTTTGGGTATAGACAATTCCCTTGGGTCAGTAATAGCAATTGAAATCAAATCATGCTTTTTGCTTACAGTCTTAATAATTTTTTCGTATCCTAAATCCATAAAATCGGAGACAAGGAATGCAATCGATTTCTTCTTGATAGCGTGGTTGAAAAACTCTAACGCTGACTTAATATTTGTCTGCTTCGCCTGAGGCTCAAATGTCAATACCTCTCTAATAATTCTTAAAACGTGGCTCTTCCCTTTCCTCGGTGGAACAAATTTTTCAATTTTATCAGTAAATAATATCAATCCGACTTTATCGTTATTTTGCAGAGCGGAAAAAGCAAGTACACCGCTTAATTCGGCTGCTATCTGCTGTTTAGTTTTATGAACACTGCCGAACCCCATAGAGCTGCTCATATCCACAATTAACATTACAGTTAGCTCTCTTTCCTCTTCGAATATTTTCACGAACGGATGTCCGAACCGCGCAGTAACGTTCCAGTCGATACTTCTTATATCATCTCCGGGCTGATATTCTCTTACTTCTGAAAATGCCATTCCCCTTCCTTTAAATACAGAGTGATATTCACCGGAGAAAATATCGTTTACTAATGCCTTAGTACGAATCTCAATTTGGCGTATCTGCTTTATCTGTTCATTTGAAGGCATTTTATGGCACTTCTACTTTATTTAATATCTGCTGAATAATATTATCCGAATTAATCTCTTGTGCTTCTGCTTCATAAGTTACCGCAATTCTGTGTCTCATTACATCCGCACAAATACTTCTTACATCTTCCGGAACTACATACCCGCGTCTCTTAATGAACGCCATTGATTTTGCACCATTCGCCAAATTAAGTGTTGCTCTTGGCGATGCTCCATAACTAATTAAATCGGTTAATTCGCTTAATCCATATTCTGCCGGGTTACGTGTTGCAAAAACAATATCAAGAATGTATTTCTCAACTTTTTCATCTATATAAATATCTTTTACTACTTGACGTGCACGAAGAATATCTTCTTTTGTAACTACTGCATTTATATTATCCGAAATATCACTTGTGTACATTCGCATAATTTTTAATTCTTCCTCTTTGGTTGGATATGTAATCTTAATCTTAAGCATAAAACGATCTACTTGCGCTTCAGGCAATGGATATGTCCCCTCTTGCTCAATCGGATTTTGAGTCGCTAATACTAAGAATGGTTCTTCTAATTTGAATGTTGTATCACTTATTGTTACTTGGCGTTCTTGCATTGCTTCAAGAAGTGCACTTTGAACTTTCGCAGGGGCACGGTTAATTTCATCAGCTAATATAAAATTAGAGAAGATTGGCCCTTTTTTAATCGAAAAATTTCCATCTTTCTGATTATATATCAAAGTACCTAATAAATCTGCAGGCAAAAGATCAGGGGTAAACTGTATCCTCTGAAAATTCGCTTTCATTACCGATGAGAGTGATTTGATTGCTAAGGTCTTTGCTAGTCCGGGTACACCTTCTAATAAAACGTGCCCGTTTGAAAGAAGTCCGACAACCAACTTCTCGACCATATTTTTTTGACCAACAATTGCTTTACTGATTTCATGGAATAGAACGTCTATAAACTCGCTTTCTTTTCTAATCCGTTCGTTTAGAACAGTAATATCCAAATTTTTTCCTCCTAATTTTGAGTTCGCACCTAATTTTTACAAAACGAAATTTTAAAAGTTTCTCTAAATTCTTGAAAATCTTTAAAAAATCAAAAAAAATCTATAAATCTTTTACAAAAAAGAGCGCGAACTTAAGATACGTCGTTTCATTCATCTCAGATAGAATCGGATGATCCATCGAAGCTGTGTTGAAATAAACTAATTTAATCTCTTTTCTTGCTTTTTTTGCTGCATTCTGAACTGCTTCCAAAAATTCTTTCTTCTTTAAATGGAATGAACAAGAAGAAGTTGCTAATAATCCCCCATTAGATAAAACTTCCATTCCAAGTTTATTCAATTTTTCATAACCCGCGATTGCACTAAGCAAATTCTTCTTGTTTTTAGCAAATGCAGGTGGATCAAGATTTACAATATCAAATTTTCTTCCATCTGCCTTATACTTTTCTAAATGTTCAAAGACATCACCTACAACAAATTCATTTTCTCCCGAGAATTCATTGAGTGAAATATTCTTTTTAGTGTTTTCAATTTCTGTATCTGATGAATCAATGAAATTTACTGATGCCACATTGCCTTTGATTGCATTTAATCCAAAACCACCTGAATTGCAAAAACAATCTAACATAGTTTTACCAGATACTAATTTAGAAAGAAACTGCCTATTATCAGATTGGTCAAAATAAAAACCTGTTTTATGACCTCTTGAAAAATTGATAGTGTATTTAATTTCATTTTCAGATATTATTTCATCTGAAATTTCACCTAAATAAATTTTATCTTCTATCGGAAGTCCTTCAAGTAATCTAAAATATTCTTCGTTTTTTGAGAAAATATTTTTGGCATTCAATTCATTCTTAAGCACATCGATTATAAGTTCAATATTCTTTTCCATTCCATATGAATAGACTTGCAACACATAAGTATCATTATATTTATCTATTATTAATCCCGGCAGAAAATCGCTTTCGCTAAAAATCAATCTATATGATTCTCTTCTTGATAAACAGGTCTTTCTTAATTCATATGCCGCTAATATCCTTTCCTTAAATAATTCTGCCAGATTTTCCACTTTTTTTCTACTTAGCATTCTTACTGAAATAAGCGAATTCTTATTATAAAATCCCGAACCAAGAATTTTATTCTTACTATCATGCACATCCACAATACTACCATTTTCCGGACATTCTTCGATTAAATGAATTTCGTTACTGAATATCCACTGATGTCCTTTTATAACTCTTCTATCTTCATTCTTCTTTAATATTATCTTTGCCATGCCTGCCTCATTTAAAATAAAAAACCCCGACTTTGAAAATACACAAAATCGGGGGCAATTAATCTTTTTTGTTTTATAAGTTATTCAAAACATTATTTAATTTTTTTGTTATTTCTGCCGCTGTATCTGCAAGCATTGGATTATTTACATTCTGCATCGATTCCATCGGATTAACGATACTTACTGAAACTTTCCCTTCTTCTTTTTCTTGTACTACTATATTGCATGGAAGTAATACTCCTATGTTCTCTTCAACTTGTAAAACTTTATACGCAGATGGTGGGTTACAAGCTCCCAATATTTTATACTTTCTAAAATCAACATCGAGTTTTTTCTTAAGTGTTTCTTTCACATCAATTTGTGTAAGAATACCGAATCCCTCTTTCTTTAGTTCCACTTCGATTTTTGTGATTGCCTCTCCAAACTCTATATTTAGCACTTTGTTATTATAATATGACATATCATTCTCCTTTTCTAATTTATAAATAAGATGATTATTTTCATTAATCGATTCATAAGGTTAATAGTATGTATGATAAGACAGTTATTACAACAATGCAAATAAAATCCAAGAATATTCCAGGTTTTACCATATCGATAATTTTCAATCTCTCACTACTAAATACAATAGCATTAGGCGGGGTGGAAATCGGCAGCATAAATCCCATAGAAGCTGCAATTGTTGCCGGAATCATTATCAATAAAGGGTCTGTATTTATCTGTACCGCAAGTGATGCTAATACTGGTAGAGCAATCTGTGCAGTAGCTGTATTTGATGTTACTTCAGAAAGAAATGTTATAACTAAGCAGATTGCACCAATTATTATTATCAATGGAAATCCATTCAAAGCGATAAATTGTTTTCCAATTATTTCAGAAAGTCCGCTTTTTATAAATCCTTCGGCAATGGCAAATCCACCACCGAATAATAATATTATATCCCAAGGAACTTTTTTTATCACATCATTATCTATTATGTATCCCTTTTTGGATTTATCGGATTTTGCCGGAAGAATAAAAAGCAGAAACGCCATCATTATTGCTACCGTACCATCATCTAAAAATTTATAATGGGGAAGTAATTTTGACCAACCGGGAATTTTTATAAATCCTAAATCTAATTCTACTCTGAATATCCATAATAAAGAGGTAAGCACGAAAACTGTCATAACTACCTTTTCTTCATAGGTAGTTTTCCCTAGCGATTCCTTTTCTTTCTTCAAGATTTTTGGATCAAATAAAAATCCTTTTCGAACTGGATAAAAAACCTTAGCAATTAAATACCAAAAAACTATTAATAACACTACACTTATAGGGAATGCTATTATAATCCACTGCCCAAATAGAATTGGTGGCTTATCAGGAAAACTAATTGAATATACTCTTAAGAACACTAAATTGGGTGGTGTTCCTATTAATGTTGCTATTCCACCAACGGTGCAAGCGAATGCAATCCCCAACATTAATGCTTTAGAAAATGGAAGCATTTCCTCCTTTCCATATTCTTCTTCCAATTTATGCATAATTGCCAAGCCAATTGGAAGTACCATTAAGGCAGTGGCTGTATTAGAAATCCACATTGATATAAAAGCAGTGGCAATCATAAATCCAAGCACGACTCCTGACGGTGTAGAACCAAACCAAAGTATTACAGTCAATGCTACCCTTTTATGAAGATTCCATTTCTCCATTGCTAATGCAATTATAAACCCTCCAACAAATAAAAATATTGTGGAATTTATATATGATTGTGAAATGGTATTTGCTTCTAAAACTCCGAAAAGGGGAAAAATAATTAAAGGAATTAATGACGTTGCTGATAATGGAATTACTTCTGTCATCCATAGTACCGCCATGCATATAGTTGTAGCAGCTACTATTTCAGCATTGAATTTGCCAGGTCCGAAATCAACTAAAAATAGGACTAAATAAAAGGATATAGCAGAAAAAGAAATTATTCCATACTGAACAGAACGCTTCTCCATACTTCCTCCATTGAAAATGTCTTCAGATTATTTCTTGGGATTAATTATCTCATAAAGTGCAGAATAATCCTTATCGCCAAGGTTTTCTCTAATTGCATTTACTAAAACCTCTTTTACAGCCTCGATAATTAGGGTATTTACTTTTGCTTCTTTAAATTGTGCTTCTATCAGATTAATATCTTTCAACATGTGTTTAAGTGGGAAATTCGGATTATCATAATTTCTTGCATCGTAATTGCTAATTTTTTTGTCATAAGTAGGGGCATATAATGCACTCTGTTTAAGTATATTTATGAATGGTACTGTATTAATATTATTCTTTATGAGATATGAATAACTTGCAGAAAATATTGCCGCAAGAGAAGGAATAAATTGGTTCAATGCTAATTTTATTGCTGCCGCACTTCCTATCTTCCCAGTATAAGTAATATTATCACCTATCAATTCAAGTACCGGCTTGCAATTATTAATTACTTCTTCTTTGCCTCCACATAAAATCATTAATGAGCTGTCTTTGATTTGCGGAATACTTCCGAGTACCGGTGCTTCAATATATTCACCACCAAAAGATTCTATTCGCTCTTCTAAAAGTTCACTTTCACTTGGGGATATCGTACTCATTTGTATTACAGTTTTTTCTTCAAATGATTTGTACCCATTTGAAAAAAGTAAAGAACAAACAGCAGGATAATCCGTAACCATAGTAAAAATAATATCACTTTCTATAATAGCTTCTGCCGAAGTTTCAGCTACAAATGCTCCCTTCTCTTTTAGCTCAATAGTTTTGCTTTTTGTTCTATTGTATATGTAAAGTTGCTTTGAATGACCGATAAATTTTTCTGCTAATGGCTCTCCCATTAAACCAGTTCCAAGAAAAGCAATTTTCATTTCGCCCCCTTCAACATATAATTTATATCATACTCCATTAATTCTTCACAGTAAAATGCTTCTCCATATTCCTTCCCGATTTTGAAACCGAAATACTTTGCTCTCGCTTCCAAAAATTTTATAAATTCCGGACTGCTTATAAAAGTCTCCGGTCCTCTATTCTTTACATTCGGATTATGAAACTGTGTATTGAACGAGTAAACTGCATCCATCTTTTGTTTAAAAGATTTGCTAATATCTATTATGAATGTGGGTGGAAATTCATACGTCTGCATAAAATAAAAAAGTTTCTTTGGTCTATACGCTGCTTGCAAATCACCATTATCATCAGACTCGTATTTAGTAACACCAGAAAAAAACATCGCTTCCTTTACTAACATACTTACTCCGATATGATCTGGATGCCTATCATTATTATAAGGTGCAAATATCATTTCAGGCTTGTATTTCCTAATCAGAGAAACAATTAGTTTTCTAAATTCTAAAGTTGGTTTTAAATTACCATCAGGTAATCCGAGATTTTCTCTATAGGTTAATTTCAAAATCTTTGTTGCTTCTTCAGCTTCTCTCTTTCTTGTTTCTGCATTTCCTCTTGATCCTAATTCTCCAGCAGATAAATCAATCACGCCAACCTTCTTCCCTTCCGAAGTTAAATTGGCAATCGTTCCACCCATTCCTAATTCGGCATCATCCGGATGCGCTGCAAATATCATCACATCTAATTTCATTTTATCCTTTGATTTATTTCATATACTTAAATTAAAAAAAAATCATACTTTTTGTTATCTAAAAGTATGATTATATTTAATTATTATAATCGGAGGATCATTAAATGAGAAATGCAAAAAATAGTATTTGTTTTTCTTGTATCCTTCTATTCATCTCAATCGGGATATTTAATAGTTGTGAATTAAAAGATGCTGAACCAACAGGACCAGTTTCTGATTCCATTAACGATATTAAATTTATCTCTGGGAAGGTTATTACTGAGGACACAGGCTTTGGCATTCCTGGAGTTTCAATAATGATTAATGGAATAGAAGTTATCTCCGATTCCTCCGGCAATTTCGATTATAACATGATTATGATAGGCAAGTTTTCAGTTTCTCTTTCAAAATCTGGTTATATTCCGATTACGAGAGAGATAAATATACCAGATGCTAAAGATGGAAAATCATTTTTACTTTTCTTAAGTATGATTAAAAAATATTCGGGGGTAGCAATTAATTCTGCAGCTACATATACAATTACAAATAAAGAAGGATTATCTTTACTGATCAATCAAGGCTCACTTTCAGGTAATACTAATATTTCAATTACTCCGCTCTATGGTGCAGGAATCCCCGTTATTAATAAAATGGGTAAATATATTTTTGGTGAAGTATTGATTGAAGCCGATAACAATGTTTCTATTAATTCTCCACTTTATTTAAGAATGCCTTATGATATTCCTTTACTTCATGCTGGAAATTGGAAAGCCGGAATTTGGGACCCTGTTACAAACACAATCACGAAAGAAATTCCTATTCGATTTGAATCTTCTTCTCGTCAATGGGTAGCGGATATTTCTCAGTTCGGTTATGTAATTGGTTGGTTTGATAATTCTATTAGAATAGATGCCCAATCTTATCAAGATTCTCTTGTTGTAACTACTTCAATAGCGGATTGCACTAACTTAATGGCAATAGTAAAAAAACCCTTTACCATTTCATTAAGTAATAATGAGAATAAAAAACACATTGAAAATTATACTGGTTTTAATTCCGCTGTTTCTTTTACAAGAAATCTTGTTGTGAAGAGAACTGAAACCGAACAAAAAAAACAATTAACATACTTTGAGTCAGGCTTTGAATATAAAATAGAGTTCCAGAATTATGAATCTGGTAATTGGGAGCTTATTGGTATTCAAAAAGTACCACAAAATATACAAGTAATTAGCCGTCTCGTTGGTGTTTGCCATAATCAAGGAAGCGGTAATTAATTTCATTCATTAATCCACAATTAAAATGACAAAATTTGAACCTGTGATTGGATTAGAAATCCACGCACAATTATTAACTAAAACTAAATTATTTTGCAGCTGTTCTACAAAGTTCGGGAATCCTCCTAATTCGAATATTTGTCCTATATGCCTCGGACATCCCGGAGTATTGCCTGTACTAAATAAAAAAGTAGTTGAATTTGCAATTATGATGGGATTAGCGGTTGATTGTTCTATCCGTGAATATTCTACATTTGCCCGTAAAAATTATTTTTATCCCGATCTTCCTAAAGGATATCAAATTTCGCAGTACGATGAGCCAATCTGT
>Ga0172380_10003590_pt1 | contig 21091 bp, 22 predicted proteins | sample Leawe162metaG_FD_119747 | JGI IMG/M metagenome (GOLD analysis project Ga0172380, IMG submission 119747) | Leachate microbial communities from a municipal landfill in Southern Ontario, Canada - Leachate well 162 metaG | ecosystem: Engineered > Solid waste > Landfill > Unclassified | place... | reverse complement strand
GGCTTTTCATACTGATGCTGAATATGTCCTGCAGAAGAAAGGAGAAGCAGGCTTGTTAAAAGTGGAAGAAGAATTGAGGGAAACTGGCTGTCCGATTGACTACAGGAAAAATGAGGCTACGGGTTGGTACCCTCTTGGATTGAGACTGATTTCTCTTCTTGCCATCAAAAAATCTTTCAATTGGAGCGATAAAGAAATAGAAAATATGGGGAAGGCCGCTCCGAAATATTCTTTCATCGTCAAAATGTTGCTGAAATATTTCTTGACCGTTGAAATGACCTACAAGGAAAGCCCCAAATATTGGGTTAAACATTACACGGTCGGCAAGATAGAAACGCCTGGCTACGATTTAAAAAAGAAATATTTTCTTATACGCCTCAAGGACCTTAAAGCCCATCCCATACTATGCACTTACCTTGGAGGATATTTCGTTACCCTGAGCCAGTATTTATTAAAAAATACCAAGAACAATAAGGTAAAAGAAACCAAGTGCATGCTTAAGGGAGATCCGTATCATGAGTTTTTGGTGACCTGGAAATAACTTATGGCTGAAGAAAAAATAACCAAAAGAGAATTCGAAAGGATGAAGGAGGACCTGGAAGATTTGGAAAGATATTTGAAGGAATTTTCCTCCTTTTTGCCGCTGGCGGTTTGCGCGGTTAATCCTCCTGGGATAATCATTGATATCAACCAAACCTTCAGGGCTTTAACCGGGTATGACTCCTTTGATATAATCGGCGAGCCCCTGGAGAAGATTTTCTCCCGAAAAGAAGAAATAGGGGTGTTGGCCGAAGAAGTCAGAAAGAAAGGAGAACCTCGGTCAAAAGAGCTGGTCTTGTTGTCGAAAGAGAAAAAAGAGGTTCCAGTAAACGTTTCTCTCTCTGCCAGAAAAGACAAAGACGGCAATTTCATCGGTTATTTCTTGGCTTTTTCCGATATCGCCGAGATCAAAAAAGCGCGAGAGGAGCTGGAAGAAAGGGTTAAGGAGAGAACGAAAGAACTGGAAAACTCAAGAGTGGCCCTGATGAACATATTGGAAGACGTTGAGGAGGCGAGAGGAAAAGTAGAAGAGGAGAGGAACAAAACCCTGGCCGTGATTACGCATTTGACCGACGGTCTTCTGGTTTTTGACAGGGAGGGCAAGCTTTCTTTGGCTAACCACCAGGCGGAAAAATTCTTGGACGTTAAGGTGAAAGAAATTATGGGTCGTTCTGTTTCAGAATTGGCTAAGTTGCCTAGTTTCAAGGCCCTGGCGGATTTGATCGGTCCTGGAATTAAGACAATTTTCAGGAAGGAACTGGTTCTTAGCAAAAACCTTACTGTAGAAATTTCTACCGAACCGATGATGCCCAGGGGGGAAGCGCTGGGGACATTGGTTATTCTGCATGACATTAGCCGGGAAAAGATGGTGGAGAAAATAAAAACTGAATTCGTCTCCCTGGCAGCTCATCAGCTCAGGACTCCCTTGTCGGCAATAAAATGGACGCTAAAGATGCTTCTTGAGGGAGACCTTGGGGAGATAACCGGAGAGCAGAGGGATTTTGTCGAGAAGACCTACCAGTCCAACGAAAGAATGATTTCCCTGATCAATGACCTTTTGGACATCACCAGGATAGAGGAGGGCAGGTATCTTTACAGGCCTTCGCCGGCCGATTTCGAAGAACTGGCTTCTTCCACGGTAAATTTCTGTCAGGAGATAGCCGCCAGGAAGAAAATAAAGTTAGATTTTGAGAAGCCGCAGATAAAATTACCCAAGGCCAACATGGACGTGGAAAAGGTTAAATTGGTCGTCCAAAACCTTATTGAAAACGCCATAAAATATACGCCTGTCGGCGGCAAGGTTGATGCTTCGTTGGGCTACGACAAGGCTAAAAAAGAAATAACCTTTTCAGTGAAAGACACGGGGGTGGGGATTCCAGAGGACCAACAGCCCCGCGTTTTCACCAAATTCTTCAGGGCGGCCAACGTAATGAGAATGGAGACGGAAGGCTCCGGGTTGGGTCTTTTCATCAGCAAGAACATTGTAGAGGCGCACGGCGGGAAAATCTGGTTTGAGTCAAAGGAGGGACAAGGGACAACTTTTTATGTTGCCTTGCCCGTAGAAGGGAAAATTGAGGGGTAAAGAAAGAGCTTGGCCCCCTTGTTTTCAGAAAAGCTTTTTAGTAGAATAATACTAAGGTTGGTCTTGCCCCTTTCTTATCAGGTTAAAAACAATTTAGTATAATAGCATAAGAACCAGTAAATATGCCCAAGAGAATTTTAATCATAGAAGACGAGGAGATATTAATGAATCTTCTTCAGAGAAAGCTAATCCAAGAAGGGTATGAAGTTTCCATTGCCAGAGACGGCGATGAGGGATTGAAATCAATGAAGGAAGCGTCCCCCGATCTTATCCTGCTTGATATTCTTATGCCCAGGATGGGCGGGATTGAAGTGATGGAGGCGATGCAGAAAGACGGCGACTTGAAAAGCATCCCAGTGGTGATCATCTCCAATTCCGGCCAGCCAGTAGAGATAGACAAAGCCCAGAAATTGGGAGCGAAAGACTGGTTGATTAAAACTGAATTTGACCCTCAGGAAGTGGTTGAAAAAGTCAAAAAACAAATAGGTTAAAATCACATGCCTTACAATATACTTATAGTCGAAGATGACAAATTCCTCCGAGAATTGATATCCCAAAAGCTGGTCAAAGAGGGTTACAACATCTCTCAGGCCATTGACGGCGAGGAAGGGCTGAAGAAAATAAAGGAAGAGAAGCCTGACCTGGTCTTGCTTGACCTTATTCTTCCCGGGATAGACGGTTTCGAGGTTCTGGCCAGAATAAAAGAAGAGCAGGAAGTGGTCAAGATTCCGGTGATTATTTTGTCAAACCTAGGGCAGAAAGAAGACGTTGAAAAGGGGTTACAGTTGGGAGCGGTCGATTATTTGGTAAAAGCTCATTTCACCCCGGGAGAAATCATCGAAAAGATAAAGAGGATCCTGGGATAAAACATGCCTGAGCTTCCGGAGGTGGAAACGATAAGGTCGCAGTTGCAGAAAAAGATCGTCGGTAAGTCTATATCCGGAAAGAAAATCGTCGGCCTGAGGAGAAGGGCAAAAATTTTAATAATTGATTTTGACGATGCCGGAAGCCTGATTTTCCATCTGAAAATGACCGGGCAGCTGATTTTCAACGGAAAACCTTCGAAACATACTCGCAAGGTTTTTAATTTTGACGACGGCTCGCGGCTGGTTTTCAATGACGCGCGTAAGTTCGGTTGGTGGAAAAGAGTGAAAGACACGAAGGAGATAGAGGAAAGATTCGGGCCCGAAGCCCTCAAGGTCAGCCTTCAGACTTTTAGATCTCTCCTGGCGAAACGGAAGAAACCAAGAATCAAGCCCTTGCTCATAGACCAAAGAATCATTGCTGGCATCGGCAATATTTATTCAGACGAGATCTTATATGCAGCGAAGATCAATCCTCTGCGCCGCGTTGAAACGTTAAGCCCGGCGGAGGTGGCGAAGATTTTTCGGGGGATGAGGAGAATACTGGCAGCCGCCATCAGACATCGCGGGTCGTCGGTGGAATATTATTTTGACGCTTGCGGCAGGAAAGGAGATTTCGTCAAATTCCATAAGGTGTATCAGAAGGAGGGTCAGAAATGCGGCCGCTGCGGAGCATCAATAAAAAGGATCAAGATCGGCGGCAGGTCCGCCCATTTTTGTCCCGTTTGTCAGAAATTGTAAACTAATAAACACCGCATAATTACCGTCACCATGATCATTCTTTTACACGGTCAAGATTCTTACAGAAGCCGTCAGAAATTAAAGGATATTGTTGACAGGTACAAAAAAATCCATAAGAGCGGACTAAGTTTGACTTATTTTAATGGTGAGAATTTGAAGTTCGAAGATTTCAAAGACGCGATCCAGCAGGTTTCGATGTTCGAAGAGAAAAAACTGCTGATTTTATCAAACGTTTTCGCCAACGCGGATTTTAAAGAAAAGTTTTTAAAGAATTTCAAAGAGTTTTCCGAAACAAAGGATACGATTTTGTTCTACGAAGATAATAAGATTCTCGGGAAAGACAAGCTTTTCAACTTTCTTAAAAAAAAGGCAAAGATGCAGGATTTTTCTGTTTTGGAAAAAGGGAAATTAAGAGCTTGGGTCGGACAGGAGTTTCTTAGATTCAAAGCGGAAGCTACACCGGAGGCCGTAGTCAAGCTCATTGAATTTGCCGGCAGCGATCTTTGGCTCCTTTCCAACGAAATCAAAAAATTAGTCAACTATAAAAAAGGAAGGGAGATCGGCGTTGGCGACGTAGCATTGCTAGCTGGCCCGAGAATTGAAACAGCCATTTTCAAAACGATCGATGCGATCTCTCAAAAAAACAAAAAGCAGGCTTTATTGCTGATTCACCAGCACTTGGCCAAAGGCGATAGCCCTCTTTATTTGCTTTCAATGATTAATTTTCAGTTCAAAAATTTATTAATAGTGAAAGATCTCATGGAAAAGCGCGAGCCTTACTACCTTATTTCGAAAAAAGCTCAGCTGCATCCTTTTGTGGTAAGGAAAAGCTATCAACAGGCCGGTAAGTTTACTTTTTCCGAACTAAAAAAAATCTACCAGAAGATTTTTCAGGTAGATCTCGAGATAAAGACAGGGAGGGTTTCTCCGGAGACAGCTTTGGATTTGCTTATTGCCGGGATTTGAGGACCAGTTTCGTTATTCTTGATTTGTTCCTGGAAGCGGTGTTTTTCTTTATCAACCCGGTTTTAGCCGCTTTATCCAGATATTTGTAAGCCTGAGATAAGAGTTTTTCTGCCTCGTTCTTTTTCTCCAGCAAAACTAATTTTTTCACCTCTTTTAAGAGGCTTTTTAATTTCTTCGTCTGTTGAATATTGCGGGACCTTCTTCTTGCGCTCTGGCGGAGAGCTTTTTTGGCTGATTTGATGATTGGCATATTATCCAATTTATCATTAAAAAAGAAAGGACGCAAGAGGGGATTCCTGCGTCCTATATTTCATTTGAGTCCATCTACGATTTTTCTGAAGTGGAAACCGTAGATTTGGAGTACTACTGCCTCCGAGAAAAAAGAGCGATGCTTTGCGGCAGAGACGGCCAGCAGTTTCCAGTAGTGCCTTCTTTCTTCTTTCCTGCCGGTTATTCCTATCCGCCAGACTGATTTGGCGAAGGCGTTTATTTCGGTAAAGGTGATCCTTTTCCTTTTCCTCGACGGTTTGTACTCCTTAAAAAAGTTAAGGATTCTTTCGCAATATTCCTTGGGAGAATATATTTTCCGGAGTATCTTTTTGTATCCATTCAGAAGCAGATCAGTGTCCATTTTCGGGACGAAGTTTATAGAGAGATCGGTATTGTTCCCCGAGCTTGCCGTGAGCAACCGTCCTTCTGCCTTCAGCCGTTCGTGCAGCCTGGTTTTGGGCAGAGCATCAAGCATGCCCACCATCGCGACAACGACACCTGTTTTTTGGATAAAATCAATCTGTCTGTCGAAGATAGACGGCGGATCGTTGTCAAAGCCCACTATATATCCGCCGAGCACTTGCATGCCGTGGTTCTGTATCTTTTTCACGGAAGCTGCCATATCGCTGTTTTTGTTCTGTAATTTGTTGCATTCTGTTAAACTATTCTCGTTTGGTGTTTCCAGGCCGACGAAGACCTTGTCAAACCCCGCCTTTATCATCAAATTCATCAATTCTTCATCGTCAGCCAGGTTTAGGGAAGCTTCGGTCAGCAGCCAGAAAGGATAGCGGCGGCTTTTTTGCCATCGGGCTATCTCCGGCAGCATCTCTTTAACTTTTGTTTTGTTACCGATGAAATTATCATAGACAATGAAAACCGAGCCGCGGAATCCGGTTTCGTAAATCGCGTTGAGCTCTGACAAAAGCTGGCTTACAGTTTTAGTTCTCGGGACGCGGCCGTTCATTATGATGATGTCACAGAATTCGCAATCGTAAGGGCAGCCCCTGGAATATTGGACGGGTATAGTGACGTAGTCCCTGATGTTTATAAGCTCCCACAAAGGGACAGGCGTATGAATGATGTCCGGTCGCTCTCTTGAGATATAAACCCTTTCGGCGCGTCCTTCCCGGAGATCTTCCAGAAATTGAGGGAGGGTGGCTTCTGCCTCTCCCAGGACAAAGTGGTCTACTCCAGAGAATTCTTCATACCCGGTGGTAAAAACCGGTCCGCCGGCTACCACTTTGATGCCGTACCTGTTGCAACGGTCGATGATCTCTTTTGCGGATTCTTTTTGAGTGATCATCGCGCTGATGAACACATAGTCAGCCCACTGTATGTCTTCGTCCTTAAGCGCGGAAACATTCATGTCAACAAGCTTCTTTTCCCATCTTTCGGGGAGCATGGCAGCAATTGTCAGCAACCCCAGCGGCGGGAAAGCAGCTTTCTTGGATACGAAGCTCAGGGCATATTTAAAGCTCCAGAACGTATCCGGATATGCAGGGTATACCAGAAGTATTTTCATTTCGGCCTCCTTTCTTTTTCTCAAATTATATTAAATTGCCAAAGAGCAATCTTTCTTCGTAATGATATATTACGTTCTTTTCCTTGTTCTATCAACTGCTATTTTAGCTTTTTGATCAAGTCTCTTATGTCGGCCGCTCTTTCAAAATCCAAAAATCTGAGAGCTACCGCCATTTCTTTCTTTAAAAGTTTGACATCGCGGATTGTGCCAAATTCAGAGGTTGTTTTTTCCTTCCTGCCGAAAGACCACTCTCTTATTTCTTTTATGATCGGCCGGGGAGTTATCCCGTGCCTTTTGTTGTATTTTTCTTGTATTTTCCTTCTCCTGGAAATTTCTCTGATTGCTTCAGCCATGGATCTGGTGGTTTGGTCAGCGTAAAGAATGACTTGCCCTTCCGGGTGTCTGGCGGCTCTCCCCATGGTCTGGATCAGGGTGGTTGAGGACCTGAGAAAGCCTTCCTTATCGGCGTCTAAAATTGCGACAAGGGTTACCTCCGGTATATCCAACCCTTCCCTCAGAAGGTTTATTCCCACTAGAACGTCATATTTTCCCTCCCTTAAATCCTTTAAGATTTGCGGCCTCTCCAGTGTTTTTATTTCAGAATGAAACCATTGGGTTTTTATTCCTTGTTTTGACAAATATTCAGAAACAGCCTCAGCCAACCTTTTGGTTAAGACCAAAACCAAGACCCTTTGCTTTTTTGCGACTCTTTTTTTGGTTTCTTCTATCAGATCCATGATTTGGTTTTTTGTCGGCCTTATTTTGATGGAGGGTTCCAAGAGCCCGGTCGGTCTGACAAGTTGTTCAACTATATTCTTCCTTCCGGCTTTTCTTCTTTCATACTCATCCGGGGTGGCCGAAACATAAATTATCTGGCCTATTTTCTCATTGAACTCCTCGAAGGTTAAAGGACGATTATCAACGGCGGAGGGCAGTCTAAAACCGTATTCAATCAGAGCTTTTTTCCTGGCCCGGTCTTGAACGGCCATGGCTCGCAATTGCGGAACGGTCATATGGGACTCATCGATAAAAATTAAAAAGTCCTCGGGATAATAATCAAGCAGGGAGTAAGGGGGGCTGCCCGGCTTTCTGAACTCCAAATGCCGTGAATAATTCTCGATCCCGTGGCAAAAGCCCGTCTCTTTCATCATCTCTATGTCGTAATTAGTCCTCTGTTTTAACCTGTTGGCTTCGAGCGTTTTTTTCTGTTTTTTCAGTTTTTCCAGCTGTTCTTGCAGTTCTAGCTTTATGTTTTCCACGGCAAGATTCAATTCGCTCTCCGGCGTCACCCAAAAATGTGCCGGGAAGAGCCGATAGCTTTTAACGGAACGGTTATCCAGGCGGCAGACATCTATCTTGTCTCCGGAAAATTCTAGCTTCAATATTTGTTCCCCGGTGATTAAATTAATTTCAACGGCGTCTCCTCTGACCCTGAACGTCCCGGGTTTGAAATCAGCGTCATCTCTTCTATATTGCAGAGAGGTTAAGTGATAAATGAAATCTTTTCTCTTCATCTTTTGCCCAGATCTTATCTCCAGAGAAACCTGCTTATAGGATTTAGGTGAGCCGATATTGTAAATACAAGAGACCGAAGCCACGACGATGGCATCAGGTCTTGTTAGTAAGTCTTGGGTGGCGGCGTGTCTCAGCCTGTCGATCTCCTCGTTTATTTTTGCGTCTTTTTCGATATAAGTGTCTGTCTGAGGGATATAGGCTTCCGGCTGGTAATAATCGTAGTAGCTGACGAAATAATGAACTGCGTTTTGAGGGAAAAACCCTTTGAATTCTTGATACAATTGAGCTGCCAGGGTTTTATTGTGAGAGATGACCAAAACAGGCCTGCTTGATTTTTCGATAACCTTTGCCATGGTGAAGGTTTTCCCGGATCCGGTCACTCCCAAAAGCACCTGATGAGGTATTTTTGCTTTCAGGTTTTTCAATAACCTATCGATAGCCTGGGGCTGATCGCCGGTAGGCCTCAGCTTCGATGCCAGCTTGAACATTGAAATAAACTTTCGATTCGTTGAGAGTAATATCTAAATCTATCTCAAATTTCCTTTAAGTTCAACTTTATGATAATTTAAAGATAATGAAGGAATTAATCAAGAAATTCATCCCTGATTTCCTGCTCGGTTGGTATCATTTAGCCCTTGCTTTTATCGGAGCTGTTCTTTACGGTTTTCCCTCCCGGAAACTGAAAGTAATCGGCGTGACCGGTACCAATGGCAAGACAACGGTGGTGAATTTCATAGCCGAAATACTGGAAGAAGCCGAGTACAAGGTTGCTGTCTTATCTGGCATTAAATTTAAAATCGGAGGGAAGGAATGGGAAAACACCTTGAAGATGACCATGCCGGGCCGCTTCAAAATCCAAAAATTCTTGAGGCAGGCGGTTGATTCCGGTTGCCGCTATGCCGTGATGGAAGTCACCTCAGAAGGAATCTTGCAGCATCGCCATCGCTTTATTGATTTTGAAGTTGCGGTTTTCACCAATTTGTCTCCGGAACACATAGAAAGGCACGGCGGATTCGAAAATTACATGGCGGCGAAAGGCAAACTTTTTGCCGCCACAGGAAATATCCACGTTATTAATGTTGACGACGGGAATGCAGATTATTTTCTGAGGTTCCCGGCCATGAAAAAATATACTTATGGTCTGGGGGAAGGTGATGTCAACAATAAAGATGTCGGGGTCAATCTTAAACTGCTGGGAGAGTTTAATGTCTATAACGCCCTGGCGGCAATTTGCGTTGGTTTATCTCAAGGGGTCAGCCTGGAAATTTGTAAAAAGGCAGTAGAAAAAGTTGAAGGCGTGCCCGGCAGAATGGAGCTGGTGGTGCGAGAACCGTTCAAGGTGTTGGTCGATTATGCGTTTACGCCCAATGCTTTAAAAAAAGTTTACGAAACCATGAGGCCCCCAAAAGGAAAGATGATCTGCGTCCTGGGGGCTTGCGGTGGCGGAAGAGACAAGTGGAAGAGGCCTGTCTTGGGCCAGATAGCAGCAGAGCATTGTGACAAGATCGTCATTACCAACGAGGACCGTACGATGAAGACCCGATGGAAATTATCGAGCAGGTAGTAGGGGGGACGGGCGGCAGGGCGGAAAAGGTAGCAGACAGAAGAAAGGCGATTAGGAAAGCATTGGAGGTAGCCGTCCCGGGGGATGCAGTGGTAATTACCGGCAAGGGCTGCGAACCTTGGATTATGGAAGCCAAAGGCGGGAAAGTTCCCTGGGACGACAGGAAAGTTGTCCGAGAGGAATTTGACAAACTAACTCGATGAAGATGGATATTCGTCTTCACTCTTGCTCTACTTAGGAGCCTGTTGCATGAAGAAATACGAAATTCTCGAGCACAAGGCCGATTTCAAAATTAGAGTTTTCGGCAAATCCAAAGAAGAACTTTTTTTGAATGCTCTCTTGGGGATGGTTGCCGGCCTGCAACCGGAATTCTCGAATCAAAGAACAGTAATCAGGAAAATAAAAGTATCTTCGGTTGACTTGAACGCACTGCTGGTTGATTTTTTGAGTGAGGCGCTGTATTTGATCCAGGCGAACAAAGAAGCATACGACAGGATAGTCTTTGCAAGATTTAATGACAATGAGCTGACAGCTGAGCTTTCCGGTAAAAAGATTGAAAGATTCGGCCAAGACATCAAAGCCGTAACCCATCACGATTTGGCCGTTGGCAAGAATGAAAACGGTGTTTGGCAAGCGGTAATTTTGTTTGATGTATGATCAGTGAAAAATATTTCAAGAAGATAAATGATTGGCTATGGGAAATTCCCGAGGATTTCAGGTCCGATATGCGAGTTCCGGCGAGATTCTATGCCTCGGAGAAAGTGCTGGGCGAAGTTCTTAAAGACAGGTCTGTCGGACAGCTGGTCAATGTGGCAACCTTGCCTGGCATAGTAAAATACAGCTTAGCCATGCCAGACATGCACGAAGGCTACGGGTTTCCGATAGGCGGCGTAGCAGCCATGAATACGAAGGAAGGAGTGATCTCTCCCGGCGGCGTCGGGTATGACATAAATTGCGGAATGCGGCTTTTAAAATCAGATTATAAAGAAAAGGAAATTGGTCCGTATTTAGACAGGTTAGCGTCTGAGATCCAGAAAGAGGTTCCTTCCGGCCTTGGGCAGGGGCGGCGGATGAAACTAGACGCATCTTCGATCGACAAAATTCTGGAAGGAGGAGCAAAGAGCTTGGTTGAGCAAGGTTACGGAGAGAAGGAGGATCTGGAAAATTGTGAGTCAGGTGGATATCTTCCCCAGGCCGATCCGACAAATGTTTCCGGAAAAGCCAAAGAGCGGGGCCGAGGCCAGGTTGGGACTTTGGGATCAGGAAATCATTTCTTGGAAATCCAGAAAGTGAACGAGGTTTTTGACGAAAAGGTTGCCAAAACTTTTGGTTTATTTAAAGAGCAAATAGTTATTATGATTCATACGGGCTCGCGCGGTTTGGGGCATCAGATCGCTACCGATTACATTAGGATAATGTTAAGCGCAATGTTAAAATACGGGATAAAATTGCCTGATAGGGAATTGGCTGCTTGCCCTATTGGTTCGCCGGAAGGAAAAGAATATCTTTCTGCCATGGCTTGCGGAGCGAACTACGCCTGGGCAAACAGGCAGATGATTACTCACTTCGTCAGGAAAGCCTGGTCTGGGGTAATGGCAGGCGGTTCGCCTCCGGTTTCGCTGTCGCTCGCTCCGCTTTATGACGTTGCTCATAATATCGCCAAAATTGAGAAACATGAAGTGGATGGTAGAGAGGTGGAGTTGTGCGTTCATCGCAAGGGAGCCACCAGGGCTTTTCCGCCCGGCCACTCTGAAATTCCCGAGAAATACAGGCTAGCCGGTCAGCCGGTTCTTATCCCCGGCTCCATGGGAACCGCTTCTTACGTCTTAGCCGGACAAAAAAGCGGGGCAGAGGCATTCTATTCCGCCTGCCACGGAGCGGGGAGAATAATGTCGCGGCACGCAGCTGCAAGAAAAGTTTCCGGCGAAGACGTCGCGAAAGAATTGCGGTCAAAAGGAATCATTATTAAGTGCCGTTCCGTAAAAGGCATTGCAGAAGAGGCGCCAATGGCTTATAAAGATATTGAAAACATTGTTGGCGTAATCCATAGTGCCGGTCTGGCGAAGAAGGTGGTCAGACTGACTCCTTTGGCAGTAATTAAAGGAGAATGAACAATGAAAAAGAAAAGATTGCCGAAATCAATACGGAAATACATCCGTAGAAGAAAAGCCCGCATTCGTCGGGAGAATTCAGATTCCAAAAGGAGGGAGGAGCTGATCAAAGAACTCTATTAAAAATGACGACAGAAGAAATATACAATTTAGCTATAAACAAAGGAGTGGCAGCTGATCTGAGGGGTAAAGAAGGAGTGGAAAGAGTTCTTGAAAGAAGAAAAGAAAAATTCGAAAAACTGCCTGAAAAAGAGAAGGAAGATTTTGACGTAGAATTGCTGAGCAATCCTTATTCTGACTCAAGAATCTTGAATGTTGCCGGGGACAAGGAAGTTAAAAAAGTTCTAGTCGGAATTGATATTGAACCAGCCGAGATGCTGCTCGCCAAGGAAATCGGGGGGGTAGATTTGGTTATTTCGCACCATCCTTTGGGAAAGGGCTTGGCCCATTTGCACGAAGTGATGGAGCTTCAGTGCGACGTCCTGAACCAGTACGGCGTTCCCATCAATATTGCCGAAGGGTTAATGAAAGAAAGGATAGACGAAGTGGCCAGAGGGGTTAATTCCGTAAACCATCAGAGGACCGTGGATACGGCCAGAATTCTAGGATTCAATCTGATGTGCCTGCATACGGCTTGCGATAATTTAGCCGCCAAGTTTTTGAAAGACAAGATTGGCAAAGAGGATAACCTGATAAGATTGGAGGACTTGCTAAAGTCACTGAAAGAAATTCCCGAATATCAGGAAGCAGCCAAGATCGGGGCCGGGCCCAAGATTTTTGTCGGAGATCCGGAAAGAAGGTGCGGCAGGATCGCCGTTACCGAAATCACCGGCGGCACTGAAGGGTCCCCGAAGCTTTATGAAAAAATGGCTATTGCGGGGATCGGGACCACCGTCGGCATGCATGTTTCGGAAGAGCACAAAAAAGAGGCAGAGAGCTCAAACTTAAACGTGGTTATCGCCGGCCACATAAGCTCGGATTCCATCGGGGTCAATCTGTTTTTGGATGAATTGGAGGGGAAGGGGATTGAAATTGTTCCCTGCTCAGGGCTGACTAGAATTTCAAGGGTAAGGTAGATTCTTGTTGCAAGGCAAAGATTGAAGCGGTCGCCTTTGGCGGCTGTTTTTGCTAAAATAAAATAGGCAGTGAAGCTGGAGCTTCGTCTGCCCGAGCATATGAGGACAGGAATAGCTACAGTACCTCTTGATTACGGCCGCTGCCCCAGATGGCTTTTTGAAAGGATGCGGCGGCTGGGCCGGGGAATAGCTACGGCCATCGTGGAAGAATTCGGACCGGAAGAATTTCTGAGGCGCATTTCAGATCCGGTTTGGTTTCAGTCTCTGGGCTGCGTTATGGGGTTTGACTGGAACTCTTCCGGATTGACCGTAACTACCCTCGGCGCCCTAAAGGCCGGGCTTTTCGATATTCAGGACAGGCTGGGTATTTATGTTTGCGGAGGCAAAAGAGAATCAAGAGAGACGCCCAAAGAAATTGAAGCCTACGGCATTTCCCGCCAGTTTGATTTTGCTCCCAGTTTGATTTATGCCTCTAAGATGGCCGCTAAAGTTGATTCTTCCTTGATACAGGCCGGTTATCAGATTTATCAGCATAATTTTCTTTTTACCAAATCCGGCAATTGGGCTGTTGTCCAGCAGGGCATGAATGCGGAAAACCAAACAGCCAGGCGCTATCATTGGGCCTCCGCTGCCCTCCGTCAGAACCAAGGTAAACCCGATTTCATAGAGGAACCGCACGTTGGCATAGTTTCTGTTCATCGGGGCAAGCCACTTAATTTGACCGCTAAAAATAGCGATGACAACAGGTCGGTTTCACTAGATCTTGTCAGAGAAAAGCCAGAGGGAATTATTAAAGACCTTGCCTTGATACAAACCAAAAGAAGCAGAAACCTGACGGAAATGGTTCTGCCCGACAAGGAATTCCATTGGCACCCCGTAGTGGAGGAAAAATTTGATCTTAAGAGGTTGGCCAAAACCGTTAATTTCATGAAAGAGCAAGAGCCAACCGATTTTGAAAAGATGTTATCTCTGAAAGGCGCCGGTCCCAGGACTATTAGGGCTTTGTCTTTGGTGGCGGAGGTAATTTACGGGGCCAAGCCCTCCTACGAAGATCCGGCCAGATACACCTTTTCAGTCGGCGGCAAGGACGGCACTCCTTTCCCCGTAGAAAGAAAAACCTACGACAAAACTCTGGAAATTATGGAAAAAGGGATAAAAAGCAGTTTGATTTCGTTGAAAGAAAAAGACGAAGCCAAGAAAAGATTAGCTTCTTTATCTTAAGCTTTTTACCATATAGGTATCTTCTAGTTTATAGCCCTTTCCTCTAAAATAGTCCCTCACGCCCACTCCGGCGATAACCGATATTTTTTTAAAATTGAATTCGTTCCTAGCTATTTTCTCCGCAGCCTTGATTAATTCCTTACCGAGTCCGTGATGCTGCGGAGATTCTCTTTTCTCGGCGATAGGGACCGCAGGCCCGTAGGTATGGATTTCCCGGATTATCGCTTCTTTTGGAGTTATTCTTAACCGCAACAGGCTGTATAGCCTTCTTTTTTTACTTTCAATGCTTAAGAATATTTCTTTTCCTTCCGAAGCTTCATAATCCTGGCGGAAAAGATATGTTTTTTCTCCGGGCGTGCGTTTTTCCTTGACCTCGCGGCAACGGATGCATTTGCACTGCCAATTCTTCTTTTCCATGTCTTCTGAGAGTAGTTGCCGCAGGTTGGAAATCTTAGCGGGACCAGAGACGATGGAGGAAGAAGGAATGTCCCTGCTGATTCTTTGGATTCTGACGTAATAAGGAATCATTTTTTTGATTTTTTTGACGAGATTCATCATCTGAAACTCAGTATAGGGCTTGTATCGGCCATTCTGCCATAGTTTATACAGGGGAGTCTCTTTTAAGAGAGCGCAAGGGTAAATTTTCAATAGGTCCGGCTGAAAATCGGGATTGGCAAAGAGCTCTTTGAACATTTTTTCATCTCTCTTCATGTCGGAACCTGGCAGGTTGGGCATTATCTGATAAAGTACCTTGAACCCCGCGTTTTTTAAAAGCTTTGTTGCCAAAATGGTTTCCTTGCTGCCGTGTCCCCGCAGGTTCTTCCTTAAAACGTCGTCGTAAACTGATTGCACTCCCAGCTCCACCAGCGTTGCCCCCAATTCTCTTAGATGCTTGATTTCCTTTTCATTAATAAAGTCAGGCCTTGTCTCAACGGACAGGCCGACAATCCGATGCTTTGCTTTCTCGTTTGATTCCTGAGCTTTTCTCAAATTAATGCTGATTTTTCCGTTACAGGCATCAAAACACTTTTTCACGAACCAGTTTTGGTATTGTTTCGGGTAACAGCTCCATGTTCCACCGACGATCCTCAGCTCAATTTTGTCGGTCGGGTGGCCCTGAGCTTTCAGCATTTCGATTCTTTTTATGGTTTGCAGATACGGGTCATAACGCAATTTTTTAGCTCTTTCCACCGCAGGTTCTCCAGAAACATAACTTTTGGGAATTCCCGATTCCTGCGGGCAGTAAAGGCACTTACCCGGGCAAGGATATTCTTTCGTTAAGACCGAGACGTTGACGATGCCAGACAAGGAGCGTACGGGTCTGGTCATTATAAGGTTTTCAATGCCGTTCGTCGGACTTACCCTTTTGTTTTTTACCATCTCGTGATAGGTTTTTAATAGAGAAAGATTGGCAGGGCAAGAAACTCTATACTTTTTTGCTATTTTCCTTTTCAGCCGAGCCAAAACATCAGGAGTTTTCACCCTGCTTTTAAGCAATTCTTTGATGATTATTTCGTTCGGCTCCATATGGATCAAAACTACGCAAAATATTTATTGGCCGAAACCAGGAAAAATTACGATAAAACGGCCGAAGATTATGCCAGAACCAGGGCTTTTGTTCCGGATGATTTAAAGCGTCTGGGGGATTATGCTGATTCTGGAGACAGGATTTTGGATTCGGGATGCGCTAACGGTAGATTTTTCGAAGTCTTGCGGGACAAAAAAATAGATTTTTACGGTATAGATTTCTCGGAAAAATTAATCGGGATTGCTAGGAAAAAATACCCGCAAGGCAATTTCAAGGTGTCAGACGCGCTCAAGACTTCCTTCGCCGATAGCTACTTTGATAAGGTCTATTCCATTTCCGTCTTGCATAATGTCCCCTCTAGGAGATTGCAAATTCAGTATCTCAGGGAGATGAGAAGGGTTATGAAGCCGGGGGGCCTTCTTGTCATGAGAGTATGGGATTTCTGGAAAAGGAAAGAGGGCTGGAGGCTTTTTGCCAAGTATGCTTTTTTGAAACTGTTGGGGAAGTCGAAGCTGGATATTTTCGATGTCTTCGTGCCGTGGAAGGATTCTCAAGGGAAAACCGTTGTCCAAAGATACTTCCACTGTTTTACGGAAAGAAATATCGTGAGCTTGGTTAGGGAAGCCGGTTTGAAGGTGAAAAAAGTCTGGAGGGACGGTAAGGATCCGCGAACCAACATTTACATTGTAGCAGAAAAATAGGAATTTTGTCCCCGTAGTTCAATTGGATAGAACGTCTCCCTCCGGAGGAGAAGCTTGGCTGTTCGAATCAGCCCGGGGACACAAGCGGACATTGTCCGATGATTCTTGACAATAGGAACCATTTCATTAAACTAATAGGCGAGGGGGTGAGGGTTTTTTGCCCAAGGACAAATTGTTTTTGACAGAGGAGATTGCAGCAGCTGCCCGGTTATGTCCAACTGGACTTAAGTAGGGAATCGAGTTTGTCAGAAGCTATTTCCCCCTTACCAGAATAGAGCGCTTGCGCTCTTTTTTGGTTCGAAGTACCGTGCTAAGATGAAAGAGAAAGAATAATCCCAAGCATTAAAAGGTCGAATATCTTTAAGATCTCAATTTTAAATATTTATGGCAGAAAAAATTGAGGGAAAGTTAATAGGCAAGATCAGCCATTATTTCGGCCATATCGGAGTAGCGGTGATCGAGCTTTCCGACAAACTGAAAGAGGGCGAGACGATTAGGATTATTGGTGGCGAGACCGATTTCACCCAGCAAGCTGAGTCAATGGAGGCGGATCACAAGAAGGTGAAAGAGGCCAAGAAAGGAGACTCTGTCGGGCTGAAGGTGGAACAAAAAGTCCGGGAAGGCTATAAAGTCTATAAAGTTTAAGAATGGTTTCTTCAGAAAGCTCGCAAATAGTAATTCAGTTGGTTTTAGCTGTCCTTTTGGGCGGTTTGATAGGCCTGGAGAGGGAATTCAAGAAAAAAGAAGCGGGTCTGCAAACCTACAGTTTGGTAGCTTTAGGTTCGTGTATTTTTACCGTAATTTCGTTCAAGCTGTTTTATTTTTTCCTTACCGCGGCAAATATCAGTTTTGATCCTTCAAGGATAATCCAGGCGATTGCCGTGGGGATAGGTTTTATAGGAGCAGGAGTTATTTTCCGGCAATCATCCGGGACCGTGGGGCTTACCACAGCTGCCGGCTTATGGGTAGCTGCTAGCGTGGGGGTCGCCGTAGGGGCTGGCTTCTATTTTCTGGCTGTCACAGGAACTTTTCTGGTCCTTCTTGTTCTTGTCGGGTTCGGTTTCGTCGAACAGAAAACGTTCAAGAAAAAAGAGACTGTCGGAGACTAATCTTTCTGGCGGCGAGGCGAATCTTTTTTTGTCCAATGAATGCCATGTATTCATTTCGGCTTTCGTTTTTACATATATTAAATAATATACGGAAATTCGGCGTATGAAGTTTGTTGCTGACTTTCACATTCACAGCAAATATTCCCGAGCGACAAGCAGGGATATGGACCTGGAGAGCCTTGATAGATGGGCCAGGATTAAGGGGATTAAGGTTTTAGGGACCGGCGATTTCTCGCATCCCGAATGGCTTAAATCCCTTAAGGAAAAACTGGAACCTGCTGAGCCAGGATTGTTTAAATTGAAGAAGCAAGACAATGGCACGCGCTTTATTCTTACCAATGAAATTAGCTGTATCTATTCTAAGGGCAACAGGGTAAGGAAAATCCACGTTTTGATTTTCGCTCCTTCTTTCGAAGCAGTAGAAAAAATCAATACTCAGTTAAGCTGGGTCGGGAATTTGAGGTCTGACGGTAGGCCAATTCTCGGTCTGGACGCCAAAGAGCTGGCGAAAATTGTTTTGGATAGTTCTCAAGACTGCCTGGTGATTCCGGCTCACGCCTGGACTCCCTGGTTTTCTATTTTCGGTTCAAAGTCAGGGTTTGATTCGATCGGAGAGTGTTTTGATGAATATTCAAAATATATTTATGCCATTGAGACTGGTCTTAGTTCCGACCCTCCAATGAACTGGCGGTTATCCGCGCTGGATAAAATTACTTTGATCTCTAACAGCGACAGCCATTCGCCCAGGAAAATAGGCAGGGAGGCGAATGTTTTTGATACGGATTTAAGTTACGGGTCAATTGCCGAAGCGATTAAAACTAAAAATCCTCAAAAATTTTTGTACACCGTTGAGTTTTTCCCGGAAGAGGGAAAATACCACTACGATGGCCACCGTCTTTGCAATGTCAGCCTTTCTCCCCAGGAATCAAAAAAAAGCGGTAACATCTGCCCTAATTGCGGCAGGCCGTTGACCATCGGGGTTTTGAACAGGGTTGAGGAGCTGGCCGACAGGCCTTCCGGAGAAAGGCCCGAAGGCGCCATTCCTTTCAAAAGCCTGGTGCCTTTGAATGAGATAATTGCCGATGCCTTAGGGGTGCTTCCAACCGCCAAACGGGTCGAGGAAGAATACGGGAGTCTCACTGAAAAACTGGGCAACGAATTCAACATTTTGATTGATCTGCCGAGAAAAGAGCTGGAGTCCGCCACCCTGCCGGAAATTGCCGAAGGGATAATTCGGGCGAGGGAAGGCAGGGTGCACGTTGAACCTGGGTACGACGGCGTTTACGGAAAAGTTAAAATCTTTTCTCAGGAAGAGGAAAAAAAGACAGTCTTTCATCAAAAAACTTTATTTTAGCTTCGGGGCAATGACCGTCAAAAACGGTAAATATCCGCCGGAATCTGCCGGCAGAAGGATGGTAGCCAACGTTCCTACGGCTTTGCCGTCAGAAACGATTGCCGACATTCGCAGCAAGCTTTTCGAAAAAGCCAAGGATTTTGAAACCCTGAATTATGTTTATATTCTTGACGAGAAGGGGAGATTGGCGGGGGTTCTCTCCCTGAAAGATGTCTTTCAAAAGCCGGAAGAAAGCGTGATCGGTCAGGGGCTGATGATGACGAACGTCATAAAGGTTCGTCCCCATGCCGATCAGGAGAAGGTAGCTATTTTAGCTTTAAAGCATAATCTTAAATCCATTCCAGTCACGGACAGAGAAAATATTTTTTTGGGGGTTGTTCCCTCGGACGTTATCTTGGAAATCCTGCACTCAGAAGACGTTGAAGATCTTTTGCGCTTTGCCGGTATTTCCAAGCACAACTCTTTTGCCGCTAAAATTTTTCAGGCCTCTCCGTTTGCCATGACCAAATTGAGGCTTCCTTGGTTGGTGCTGGGTCTCTTTGGAGGACTTTTGGCCGCTCAAATAGTTAATTTTTTTGAGGGATCTTTGAAGGTTCATTTCATTTTGGCTGCTTTTATTCCTTTGATTGTTTATATGGCTGATGCAGTCGGAGTCCAGGCCCAGACTTTGTTCATCAGGAGTCTGGCCATAGATTCAAGGTTGGACATCAAAAAGTATCTTCTAAAGGAAGTGAAAATCAGCCTCCTTATTGCCCTTATTTTGGGGATTTTGCTAACTTTGATTTCTTTTCTCTGGTCCGGCCTTTTGAGCGTAGGCGTCATTCTGGGAGCTTCCCTGTTTTTAACCGTGATTTGCGCCGGGCTCATCGCCATTTTGATCCCATGGTTGCTTCAGGCTCTCAAGAAAGACCCGGCCATCGGCTCAGGTCCCTTTGCCACGATCGTCAGGGACGTCTTAAGTCTGGCACTTTATTTCTCTATCGCCTCAATCTTGCTAAGGCTTTTCGGCTCTTGACATAAGTCTTTAATCGTCTACAATTAAAGAGCGTAGACGAATCAGTTTTATGGAAACTTCACTCAAAAACAATTCTCATAGAATTTGTCCAATTTCGAAAAAGGTTTATACCGTCATTGTTTTAGCTTTTGGAAAAATGACTGGTTGAAGGGATTAGTTGAACATACAAAATAATTTTCTACTAATCCCCTTAACCCAAGGGGATTTTGTAAAAAATGTTTTAGTCCAATGGAAGAAAAAAAGTTTTATCTAACTAAAGAAGGATTGGAAAGAATTGAAAAAGAGTATGAAGCTCTGAAAGAGTTAAAATTGGCCAAGACAAAAGGAGAGTCTCCCAAGGTCATGCATTCCGAAGACCTGAATCCGGAATACCTTGCCTTTCAGGAGGACATAGACTTTTTGGAATTAAGAATCATTGAGCTTGAAAATATCATAAAGAATTCTGAGCTGATTAGACTGCCTCGGAGGGAGAAGCAAAATGTCGTCGATCTGGGGGCCCAGGTGACGGTTGAAGTGGACGGTCAGAAAGACCAGTTTACCCTTGTCGGCTCTCTGGAGGCGAACCCTTCCGTCGGTAAGATTTCCGATGAGTCACCGGTGGGCAAGGCTTTGCTGGGTCATAAAGTCGGTGACGCGGTCGTGGTTTCTTCTCCGATTCAGACAATCTACAGAATCAAGAAAGTAAAGTATCATCTTTCTTGAGATAATTTCATTACCAAAAGAGGGCGTGGGCCCTCTTTTTTGCTCGACTTAATCGTGCTAAATTAAAATTGATGAAGGATATTCTTAATTTTTTGATTGATGTCGGCCGGTTGAAAAAAATGCCCAGACGCGGCTGGGTATTGAGAGGGATCAAAAATCCGGAAACCATTGCCGCCCATACCTTCCGGATGACGATAATGTCATGGGTTTTGTGCTGCAAAAAGAGGCTTAATCTTAACAAGGTTCTTAAGATGTGTTTGATTCATGATCTTTGCGAGGTATGTGCCGGCGATACCACCCCTTACGATAATATGCTCCCGAAGGACAAAAAACAATGGAAGAAAATATTGGATAAATGGCCCCGCCTGTCTAAAAAGAAGAAAGAAGAATTCTTTCTGAAGAAATACAGGAAAGAGCGGGACGGCTTGAAGAAGCTAATCGCTGATTTGCCTCTCAATATAAAAAAAGAAATATACAACCTATGGGAAGACTACGAGAAAGGATTGACGCTGGAGGGAAAATTCGTCCGGCAGCTGGACCGTGCAGAGAACTTGTTGCAGGCTTTAGAATACTGGAAAAAAGGGAAAAAGTTCGCAATCGCTCCGTGGTGGATACAAATAGAAGAACTGATAGATGATCCTGTTATTCTTGAGTTTACGCATGCGCTAGAACAGAAGTTCCATCCGAAATCTGAGAGGTAAGGATTCCTCC
>Ga0172380_10003589_pt1 | contig 21097 bp, 20 predicted proteins | sample Leawe162metaG_FD_119747 | JGI IMG/M metagenome (GOLD analysis project Ga0172380, IMG submission 119747) | Leachate microbial communities from a municipal landfill in Southern Ontario, Canada - Leachate well 162 metaG | ecosystem: Engineered > Solid waste > Landfill > Unclassified | place... | reverse complement strand
GTTTCCCGCGCCGATTCGCCGGGTGATCTACACGACCAATGCCATCGAGAGTGTCAATGCCCGGATGCGCAAGATCATCAAGACGCGCGGGCATTTCCCCAGCGACGAGGCCGCCACCAAGCTGATCTGGCTGGCCTTGCGCAACATCACCGTCGATTGGGGACGTGCCGCCAAGGATTGGAAGGAGGCGATGAATCAATTCGCCATCCTCTACACGGAACGGTTCGAGGCCCGAGGATAAAATGCCCTCCGACTTTCCCACCGCGCTGCCTGCCTACGGTCTGGAGGGACCTTCGGCAGGCCGCACCGTGGAAAAGTCTCTTCCCGCCTCACATACAGAATTTCTGACACCCCCGCCGCCGCCTCGTCCTCCTCGGCGCCGCTTTCACCACCATAGTGTCCATGTGTCCGCCAAAAATACGCGGACACTATCAGCCTATCCAGCCTCTCCAGGTGGAGCGGCCGGATGCATACCCAGGTTCCACGGTTTCGGCATGACGCCTCGGCAGTTGTGTCTTTTGAAAACACACCTTTACGTTCGCACAGACACTTCTAATAACAATGCTTCAAAAAAAACCCAATGAAATATGGGGTTGCGAGGGTGGCATCAAGCTTGCTCATAGTCTGGCGAAAGCGTCTGGCGGTAAAAACGCTGGAATCAACAAGCGTAATCCAACAATCTTTTGAGGAGCGTAACTATGAAATCAGCAATCGCAGCAGCCGTAATCGGTATGACGAGCGCGACACTGCCAGTTGCAGCGCAAGTGTCGGACAATGCGGTCAAGATTGGTGTTCTCGTGGATATGGGCGGAGTTTACTCCGCGAATGGTGGCCCTGGTGTTATCACTGCAGTCAACATGGCGGTGAAAGACTTTGGCGGTCAGGTCTTGGGTAAACCTATCCAGATTGTCTCAGCGGACTATCAAAATAAGGTGGATATTACTTCTGCCAAAGCGCGTCAGTGGTATGACGTAGATAAAGTCGACATGATCATTGAATCAACCGATTCTTCGTCAGCAATTGCACTGCAGAAGTTGGGGGTGGAAAAAAGGAAGATCACTATCTTCGCTGGTTCGGCCAGCTCCGCCTTGACGAATAAGGAGTGCTCTCCTTATGGAATTCACTATGTCTACGATACCTATTCGTTGGCAACAGGTACCGCGCGTGCTGTGCTTCAGGAAGGCGGAAATAGCTGGTATTTCGTCACGGCTGACTATGCATTTGGCCATTCGATGGAGAAGGACACTAGTGCAGTAGTAAACCAGATGGGTGGCAAGGTTCTCGGTACGGCTCGCCATCCTCTATCAGCGCAAGACTTTTCATCCTTCCTTATTCAGGCGCAGGCCTCGAAAGCTAAGGTCGTTGGCCTAGCAAACGCTGGCCGTGACACTCAGAACGCTGTTCGCCAGGCAGCGGAATTCGGGATCGTAAAGGGTGGGCAAACGTTGGCGACCCTCCTCATCTTCGACACCGACCTCAAAGGTATGGGATTGAATGTTGCCCAAGGCCTCCAGTTTACGACGGGGTTCTATTGGGACTACAACCAGGAGACTCGGGATTGGTCTAATCGTTTCTTTGCCCTGCACAAGGGAATGCCAACAATGATTCATGCGGGTGCCTATTCCGCGGTAATGCATTATCTGAACGCAATCAAAGCGGTCGGCACGGATGACACTGAAGCAGTAATGAAGAAGATGAAAGAGGCTCCGATTAATGACTTCTTCGCCAAGAACGGAAAGATTCGTGTAGACGGTCGCATGATTCATGACATGTATCTTGCTGAAGCCAAGAAACCATCAGAGTCAAAGGGCGAGTGGGATTTGCTGAAAATCAAGCGCGTAATCCCTGGAGATCAAGCGTATCAGCCGTTGGCGGAAAGTACTTGCTCTCTCGTAAAGAAATAATTAGACAGACCGCACAATGCGAGAAGCATTTATCTGCCAAGCCACGCGAACACCATTCGGTCGATATGGTGGAATTCTTTCTAAAGTCAGAGCGGACGATCTGGCGGCGCATCCGATTAAGAGCCTTCTAGAAAATTCCACAACCGTTGATTGGGAGGCATTAGACGACGTTGTATTCGGCTGCGCTAATCAAGCGGGAGAAGACAATCGAAATGTTGCAAGAATGGCGTCTTTACTCGCGGGTCTTCCAGTCGCTGTTCCCGGAACTACCGTAAATCGCTTGTGCGGATCTAGCTTGGATGCGGTTTCTATCGCAGCCCGCTCAATTCGGGCGGGTGAGGCAGATCTGATAATCGCAGGTGGCGTAGAGAGTATGTCGCGAGCTCCATTCGTTATGGGAAAGGCGGAATCCGCCTTTTCCCGCAGTGCGCGCATAGAAGATACGACGATTGGTTGGCGATTTATTAATCCGCAAATGCGATCGATGCACGGAACCAACAGCATGCCTGAGACAGCCGAAAACGTGGCTGAGATGTTCGGGATTTCACGCGAGGATCAGGATGCTTTCGCCCATCGCAGTCAAAAGCGGTACGCGCGCGCTGTAGGTTCTGACTTCTTTCAGGCCGAAATCTGTTCAGTTCCGCTTGTATCAAAGAAGGGGGAAATTCAACTTCTTCTGCAAGATGAGCATCCCAGGCCTGATACGACTCTAGATGCTTTGGCATTACTGAAGGGGGTAGTTAGACCTGACGGTACAGTGACGGCCGGAAATTCCTCTGGGGTTAATGATGGAGCTTGTGCCGTAGTCGTAGCAAGTGAACGCGCTATTGCTCGCTATGGCCTACAACCCCGCGCCAGAGTTCTTACATCAGCCGCGGCAGGGGTGCCACCGCGGGTGATGGGCATTGGGCCTGTTCCTGCCACTAGACGCGCACTGGAGCGGGCTGGCCTTAAACTGGATCAGATTGACGTAATTGAATTGAATGAGGCATTTGCAGCACAAGCACTTGCTGTTCTGCGGCAGCTGGGTCTGCCAGATGATGCTAGCCATGTTAATCCGAACGGTGGTGCGATCGCTTTAGGCCATCCGCTTGGCGCTTCTGGAGCTCGACTTGTTACGACGGCGGTCAACCAGTTGGCGCGAGACAAAACCCGCTATGCACTTTGCACGATGTGCATTGGTGTAGGGCAGGGGATTGCAATGGTTTTGGAGCGAGTCTAGTGAGAACCCAGAGTTTGAATACCGCTGATTTCATTCTTGAGACTAATGGACTTACCAAGGAGTTCAAAGGCTTCGTCGCTGTCAGCAACGTGGATCTCAAGGTCAAGCGCGGCGAGATCCATGCCCTGATCGGCCCCAACGGTGCTGGTAAGACTACCTGCTTCAACTTATTGACCAAGTTCCTCGAACCAAGCCGGGGCACGATTCGCTTCAACGGCACTGACATCACCCGGGAGCCGCCGCAGAAGATCGCTCGTATGGGGGTGGTGCGCTCCTTCCAGATATCGGCCGTCTTTCCCCATCTGACGGTGCTGGAGAACGTCCGCATCGCCCTACAGCGCAACCTTGGTACCAGCTTCCACTTTTGGAAGTCCGATCGCAGCTTGTCCCAGCTCAACGACCGAGCAATGGAACTGCTCACCTCCGTCGGCCTGGAGAACTACGCATCCATGGTCACGGCAGAAATGCCCTACGGCCGCAAGCGTGCCCTAGAGATTGCCACCACCCTGGCATTGGACCCGGAACTCATGCTGCTGGACGAGCCCACCCAGGGCATGGGTCACGAAGACGTGGATCGGGTCATGCAACTAATTAAGCAGGTCTCGGCCAACCGTACCATCCTCATGGTCGAACACAACATGAAAGTCGTCTCCGGCATTTCCGACACCATCACGGTTCTGGCCCGGGGCTCGGTTCTGGCCGAAGGGGACTATGCTGCCGTTTCGTCAAACCCGGCCGTTATCGAAGCCTATATGGGCTCCGAAGCCGCCGAACTGGTAGGAGCGCACTGATGAGCGGCACCGAGTACCTGAGGGTCTCTGACCTGCACGCCTTCTATGGCGAATCTCACATCCTGCACGGCATGGACTTTATGGTTCGGCGGGGGGAATGCATCAGCCTGCTGGGACGCAATGGCGCTGGTCGCACTAGTACCCTGCGGGCCATCATGGGCCTGACCGGCAAGCGCACTGGCTCGATCATGTTGAACGGCCAGGAAATCATCGACCGGCCCACGCACAAGATCGCTCAACTGGGTGTCGGCTACTGCCCGGAAGAGCGGGGAATATATTCCAGCCTGAGCTGCGAAGAGAACCTGATGCTACCGCCCCAAGTGGGCAGCGGCGGCATGAGTCTGGAGGAACTCTACGATATGTTCCCCAACCTCAAGGAACGCCGCAGCAGCCAAGGCTCCCGGTTATCGGGAGGGGAACAGCAGATGCTGGCCATGGCCCGTATCCTGCGGACAGGAGCCAAGCTGCTGCTGCTTGACGAGATCTCGGAAGGTCTGGCGCCGGTGATCGTGCAGAAGCTGGGGGAGATCATTCGCACCCTGAAGGAACGGGACTACACCATCGTCCTGGTGGAGCAAAACTTCCGCTTTGCCGCGCCCCTAGCGGATCGTCTATTCGTAGTCGAACACGGCCAAATTGCCGCCGAGATTGCCCAGCACGAATTGAATGACAAACTGCCGTATCTGCAGGAAATGCTGGGAGTCTAATAATGGCTATTGCCATCATGACTTCCACTTTCCTCTTTCGTGGCCCTGTACTGGGTCAGGTGGGCAGAGCGACTGTTTCCCGCTCTGCCCAATTTATTGGAACTAGATATGACTGACTTCTTTGGCATCTCGCTGCCTGCCCTGTTCGGGCAACTGGTGCTGGGCCTCGTCAACGGCTCCTTCTACGCCATCCTCAGTTTGGGTCTGGCCGTAATCTTCGGCATGCTAAACATCATCAACTTTACCCACGGCGCTCTCTATATGATGGGAGCTATGTTCTCCTGGATGCTCATGGCGTATGTGGGCATCGGCTACTGGTGGTCTCTGATCCTCGCCCCCCTTTCGGTGGGCCTCATCGGCATCCTCATCGAGCGCCTTCTCCTGCAGTGGCTCTACAAGCTCGATCACCACTACGGCCTGCTGCTCACCTTTGGGCTTGCCCTCATTCTCGAGGGCTTTTTCCGTCATTTCTTTGGTGTCGCCGGCCAGCCCTATGCGATTCCCGATGAATTGTCGGGGGCTATCAGCCTCGGCTTCATGTTCCTGCCCAAGTACCGGGCTTGGGTCATCATCGCGTCCCTGACCGTCTGCCTCGCCACTTGGTACGTCATTGAGAAAACCCGTCTCGGTGCCTACCTGCGGGCCGCGACCGAGAATCCGAAACTGACGCAAGCCTTCGGCATCAACGTGCCGATGATGGTCTTGCTCACCTACGGCTTCGGGGTGGGATTAGCTGGTCTGGCCGGTGTCCTGGCCGCCCCTGCTACCCAAGTTAGTCCGCTCATGGGTTCCAACCTCATTATCACTGTGTTTGCCGTTGTTGTCATTGGTGGCATGGGATCCATTTTCGGCTCCATCCTTACAGGTCTCTGCTTGGGCTTAATCGAAGGGCTAACTAAAGTATTTTATCCGGAAGCCAGTGCCACCGTTGTTTTCGTAATTATGGCGATCGTCCTCTTGATTCGCCCCGCGGGACTCTTCGGGAGGGAGAAGTAATGAAGTCCTATCGTTCTGTCCAGATCACCTACGGTGTAGGTCTTGTACTGTTGCTTGTCGCCCCGGCCGTGATCTACCCAGTGCTAATCATGAAGGTACTATGCTTCGCCCTTTTTGCCTGTGCGTTCAACCTGCTACTAGGCTATACGGGCCTCTTGTCATTTGGTCATGCGGCTTTCCTAGGCAGTGCAGCCTATCTGACCGGCCATGCGTTGAAGGTATGGGAGTTACCGGTCCTCCTAGGAATCTTAGTCGGCACCGGCGGGGCGACCCTGCTGGGTTGGTGCGTCGGTAGCCTGGCTATTCGCCGCCAAGGAATTTATTTTGCCATGGTAACCCTAGCCTTGGCCCAAATGGTGTATTTCTTCTTCCTCCAAGCTTCCTTTACGGGGGGCGAGGACGGCCTACAAGGTGTGCCGCGAGGTACCCTGTTCGGACTCGATCTGGCGGACGACCACAATCTTTATTATCTGGTGGTGGCGATCTTCGTCGGCGCATTCTGGTTGATCCAGCGGACCATTCATTCGCCATTCGGGCAGATCCTGAAGGCGATTCGCGAGAACGAGCCAAGGGCGATTTCCCTTGGTTACGACGTGGCCAAATACAAGCTGCTGGCCTTCGTCCTGTCAGCTGGTTTGGCTGGTCTGGCTGGGGCGACGAAGACAGTTGTATTCAAGCTCGCGACCCTGACCGATGCCCACTGGCATACCTCTGGGGAGGTGGTCCTCATGACGCTGCTGGGGGGCATGGGGACGGTCTTCGGGCCCGTCGTGGGAGCCATGGTCATCGTCGGCCTGCAGAACGAGTTGGCGGACAAGGTGGGAGCAATGGTCACCGTGATCATGGGCACCATCTTCGTGGTCTGCGTGCTCGCGTTCCGCCGCGGGCTCGTAGGCGAGTCGATTGCGTTTTACCGCCGTATAGTCGGCGAGAAGGGGCGCTAACGATACCGCGGCCATGGGTGTAGAGCTCATGCCATTCGGATACATACGCTATAGATCTCTATATTAAGAATTGAGACTGCAATTCAGGACTTTTAGGCATCAGAGGAAGCTAAGAGCTTATTCGCAAATAATGTTTTCGCTTAACTTGATCTTTCTGAATGCCATGATGGATGCGGCCAAAGTGGTTGAGCGCCAGAAAGCTGCGGTCAAGCTTCTCGGCATGTATCTATGGTCGCGCTGATTCCGCTCGATAGGCTGATAGGCTGATTGGCGAACTGGTTCATCGCCTTCCAGTCCTTGGCGCCTTCAGTCAGCGGTAATGTTGCGCAAGGCCAACCAGATTAGCTTGGTCGCCGCGCGTCGTCACTTGGAAAGTGCTCGCGCGTCTTGATGATCTTGCGCAGACGGGCATTGACGCTCTCGATGGCGTTGGTGGTGTAGATCACCCGCCGGATCGGGGCAGGAAACGCAAAGAACGGGATCACCTTGTCCCACGCCCGGCGCCATGACGCCATGACGCGGCGAACGCATTATGCTATTCGTCGATAGCAAGTACGACTTTTCCCTCGACCCGACCTTCGCTCAACTGACGGAGAGCTACCGCGAAATCAGAAAGTTGATACTGTCTCATGATATGAGGCTTGAGATGTCCTCGCACGACCAAATCAAACAGTTCCTCCTGCACTTTGGACACCCAATCTGGATGTCGCTCACGGTAGTCGCTCCACTGCAACCCCAACACGGAGATGTTTTTAACCAAAAGATAATTCGCCCGGATTTCAGGAATTGCACCGGATGCAAAACCGACGATAATGAGTCGGCCAGACCAAGCCATTGCTCGCAAACAAGCTCCAGTTGCCGATCCTCCCACCATATCGATCACTACATCAGCACCGCGACCATCAGTGCAGATGCCAACATGATTTTTCAGAGATTCCTTCAGATCTGGGAGACTGAGATCAACTACGTGGTCAGCGCTACATTGACGCGCTAACAAGGCATGAGCTTCATTGCGGACTCCTGCAATGACATTAGCACCAAGCGCTTTTGCCAATTGAACAGTAGCAAGCCCAACTCCGCCCCCAGCGCCCAATACAAGAACCGTCTCGCCTTTTTTATAACTACCACGTATTAGCAAAGCAAAGTAGGCAGTCTGATAGGCGAGCCCCATTGCCGCAGCACTTCTAAAGGAAACGGATTCCGGAATTCTGTGGCAGTTATCTTCACTTGCGTTGAACTGTTCGGCATAGCAACCGTATTCTTGAGTGATCATGACGCGATCACCCGGCTTGAATCTTCGAACCTCGGAACCCACTGCCTCAACAACGCCGGCTGCATCCTTTCCAGGTATGAACGGTCGTTCGGGGAGAACCTGATACTTCCCACTCATTACCAACAAGTCCGGAAAGTTGACGCCAATAGCCTTCGATAACACTCTAACTTCCCTTGACCGAGGCATTGGGACTACTACGTCAGTCAGCTGAGCATCCTCTGGCTGACCAAAGCTTTTTACCTGCACCGCCTTCACGTCGTTATCTCACTTTTTGAATCTATCAGTTCATTATTGGCTCCAAGACGAGGAGAACTCTCTTCTGTATTGCTACGAAACTGATTGGCTACAGGAACAGGAAGCGCAGCAATCTTTCCGGTGCTACCTACCAACTGGTGATCAAACAGCGAACGTGATTTGAAGTGCGGATCGGCAAGTGCCTCGTCCAGTGTTGCAACGATGCAGCAGCAGATGTCCTTATCTGAGAATCGGGATCGCCAAAACGAAGCATTATTCTCGGCAATAATTTCGGCAATCACCTTAAGGGTCTTAGCTGGATCCTTTGCGTCGTCACGCAGATCGTCCGAAAGCTCAATAACATCACAGAAATTTTCCCAAAACTTCTCCTCAAGAGGTGCTGCCGCAACGAATCGATCATCCTTTGTTCGATAGATTTGGTATCTAGGTGAGCCTCCCGTCAGCAAATCCCCTCCCGGAGTAGGCCACTGGCCCGCGACTGCAGCATTTCCCATCGCCCAATAGAGAAAGGTAAAAAGGTTATCGCACATAGCAATATCCAGTTTGCTACCAGTGCCAGACCGGTCGCGAACTCGCAATGCAAGAAGAATATTGATAACCGCGGGATATGTGCCTCCAGCAATATCTGCGATCAGCGCCGGCGGAAGCACTGGCGCCCCATCGTTACCGGCCGACAGAGAAAGAAGACCACTTTCAGCAACGTAGTTCAGGTCATGAGCCGCCTTATCTGCTTTGGGGCCACTCTGACCGTAGCCGGTGATCGCACAATAGATGATTGTGGGATTAATCACTTTCAAGGACTCATAACCAAAGCCTAAACGATCCATCACACCTGGGCGAAATTGCTCAATGACAATGTCCGCATCCTGAATCAATGGTCGAAGTCGGGCTATGGAATCTGGGGCCTTAAGGTCAATCTCGATAGACTTCTTCCCCCGATTTAGCAGTGCAAAATTTACACTATCGTCACCAAATTTTGGAACATAGCTCCGCATCTCGTCGCCGCGCCGAGGACGCTCTACCTTAATGATCTCTGCACCTGCTTCCGCAAGAATTAAGGTTGCCATTGGGCCGGGCAACAGCGTGCTGAAATCGAGAACTTTCACGCCTTCAAGGGGACGCATAGAATTATCTTTGGCTATTATGCCAACGTGCTCGGCGTTCAATTAGGTGCTCACCCGAAGCTTCGCAACCCGCGCCCTACGAGCGGGTGCATATGCCGAATCACCGAGGATTTCATATAGAGCCTGAGTTACATCAAAGTGGTCCTCCAAGCCTGTCCTGGTAAGCAGTCCAATAGGACCTTCGGGGTAGCCTAATCCGAGCTTTAGCGTCAAATCCATGTCTTCTGCGGTCGCTAGCCGTTCATCAAGGCGGCGCAAAGCGGCGTTGTAATATGGACGAACTAATCGATCAATAATTCGACCTGGAAAATCATTACATATAGCGACCTTCAATCCAGCTGTCTGCAGGACTTCTTTTGCTACCGTGACCACTGCCTGCGGCGTATTGGGTTGCTTGACGAGTTCAACCAGATCTGATGGTCTGCTGCTACCAAGTCTGAAGCGAGCAAACCCGAGAACATTGCTACCTTCATGGCCAATGTTCTCGCCGGTATGCACTCCGAGGCATTCCGTACCAAGCTCAAGGAGAACAGCAACCCGGTCGTTAGCGTTCCGAAGCTTCCTAAATTCATTGCCCACATCGTTGCCAATGATGATAGTCACCTCGCCATCCGTCGATGCATTTTCGAGAAGCGGATGGCTGTCGGGAAATGAGCGGCTAGGTCCAGAAGAAATGACAGAGTGTTTCATGTGTTAGCCTCCAAATATAGAGTTGCCTTGGTACTTGAAGAATCCATGTCCCGACTTTCGGCCAAGACGCCCTGCTGCAATCATTCGGCGAACAAGAGATGGACAAGCTGCTCTAGCTTCATGGGTGACCCCGTAAAATGCCTCGCAAAGCAGCTGTTGTGTATCCATGCCAATGAGATCGAGCAGCTCACATGGACCCATCGCATATCCCAAACCATCCTTAATCGCCAAGTCGATATCAGCAGGCTCTGCGACTCCTGCTTCAACAAGGCGAATTGCATCGTTATTGAAGGGCACAAGGAAATAGTTGAGTACGAACCCAGGACTATCTTGCGTCTTAACCGGCTTCTGACCGAGAGACTCACAGATGCTCCAGCCTCTAGAAAATGTCTCTTCGCTCGTCTTCATGCCAGGAGACATTTCTACCAATTTCATCAATTGAGCGGGCAGACAAAAATGCATTCCTAATAATCGATCATCACGACCTGACCCGCCGGCAATTTCAGTAATTGAAAGCGTAGAAGTATTGGAAGCAAAAAGTGTATGTGGAGGGCAAATCTTATTGAGCTGGCTGAAGAGATCGTGTTTGACCTTTAAGTTCTCGAAAACCGCCTCAATAACTAGATCGCACTCCCGCATATCATCTAAACGCGTTGTGCCGACTAGATTCGACAAGAACTTGTCAACTTGCTCCTGGGTCAATTTTCCCTTTTGAACAGACTTGGCGAAGAAACTCTCGATTTGCTTTCGGGCTCGAGCCAATGAGTCATCCCTTGTGTCATAAATTATTGTCTTATACCCAGATCGGACCGCGACGATGGCGATTCCTCCGCCCATAGTTCCCGCCCCAGCTACACCAATCGTTTGAACATCAGTCATCCCAATTCCTCACTTAACGATAAAGCTTCGCCCAATAATCTGGCGATGCACTTGATTGGTACCTTCCCAAATTTGAGTGATCTTTGCGTCCCGCATTAGCCGCTCAATGCGATAGTCTTTGCAATAACCATATCCGCCGTGCATTTGGAGTACGTCGGTAGTCATCTTCATCGCAAGATCCGAAGCTCTCATCTTGAGCATCGACGCCTCGTTACCAAAATCCTTCCTGCCGGAATCAATTAATGCGCCGACATGCCAAAGATAGCTCTCACATAGCGCTAACTCACTAGCCAAGTCTGCGAGCATGAATTGAATACCTTGAAACTCAATAATTCGACGGCCTGATTGACGCCGCTCGTTGATATAGGCAACACCATCGTCAAATGCGGCTCTCGCAATTCCTAGGGCGTGAGCAGCAACACTCGGTCGCGACCGATTCAACGAACCTAATAGAATCGATAGGCCATCACCAGGATTGCGAAGCAGATTGATGCGAGGCACCCGGCATTCATCGAACGAAAGCGTCGCAGTACTGGAAGCCCTGTGCCCCATCTTGTCCTCGGTCCTCAGGACATTCAATCCGGGTGTTCCTTTTTCAAGAATTAGTGCAGAAATTGATTTTTTGTTATCCGTTATGCCATTCCACTTTCCAAATAGAAGGTAGATGTCGGCGACGTCACCGTTTGTAATGAACGTCTTACCGCCGTTGATAACAATCTCATCGCCGTCTTCAACAAATCGGGTAGCCATGCCCGTCGCATCAGATCCAGCGGAAGGTTCAGTAATAGCGAGAGCCGCCAAGCCACCTTCGGCGATGCGGGGTAGAAGGCGAGCTTTTTGCTCATCATTACCATATTCAATCAGCGGCTTAATCGCATGAAAATTTGTAGCCCAAATAATGCCAGTGGCCGCACAGGCCTTACTGATCTCCCGAACGCATGCAAGATAGGCAGTGAATGAAAGCGGGCTGCCGCCATAGGCTTCAGGCACAAACATCGCATTCAGTCCGAGCGAATTGATATCTTCGACGTTGTCCCACGGGAAATGCCCGGTTCGATCATAGTGTTCCGCGCGCGGACCGAGACGCTCGCGAGAAAGTGCCATCACGCTTTCGAGAATCAGTCGCTCTTCTTCGTTAAGCTTGATCGTAGCGTCGAGGCGATCGAGCAAATTCATATGAATTCCTTTAAATAGATTAGTGGGCTATGCCCTGCGCACCATCTATGTAGATGGTTTCGCCAGACATGAACCGCAAATCAATGGTAAAAAGGGCAGCAACTAGGTCGGCAACATCTGAAACTGAGCCGGGCTGCTTTGCAGGTATTCGTTTTTCCAAATAGGCGCGAAGCGGACCCGCTTCCATTACCTTTGCATTTAGATCCGTAACAATGTAGCCAGGAGCTACATTGAGTACGCGAATTGCATCTGCCGCCCATTCGACGGCAAGGCACCGGGTTATTGCACCCACTGCAGCCTTAGATGCGCAATAAGCCAGGTTATTACGAACCCCGAGCTTATCGAAGAAGGAACCTATATTGATGATCAATCCGCCTCCTGACTTTTTCAGATGCGGATAGACTGATTGTGATGCCAAGAACACCGACGAGGTATTCGTCTGCATCACCTGGTCGTAATCGGCTAACGAAAATGTTGCGCTTGGCCCATCCAAGTGAATTCCTGCGTTATTTACCAGACCAGTTATCGGACCATGTTCGGCAAGAATTGCGAAGGCTTGTTTCAGGCTTTCCTGGTGAGTGACATCGCACGCGATTGGAATGCATTGCACCGCTTCACGATCACTCACTCCCGCTGGCAGATCACCTTTCCGGGAAAGGCAGCCCACCCTATAACCCTTATCGACCAGTTTCCGCGCAATACCTGCTCCGATTCCACGGCTCGCCCCGGTAACAGCCAGAATTCCTTTGTCTTTCATACCTATTGATCCTTAAACTCAGGTTTCCGTTTTTGCAGGAATGCCTTCATGCCCTCCTCTGCGTCCTTTGTTTGGTACGCTAGAGTGGAAAGGTCTGCTTCTATCTGCAACCCGCGGTCCAGAGGAGTATCCAATGCGCGCTGAATCGCACTGCGTGCAAGTTGTAATACCGGAAGACTGAATCCGGTAAATCGGCGAGCAAATTCCTTGGCGCCTTCGACAGGATCTCCGTTGATCGGTCCAAAAGCGAGACCTAACCGAACCGCCTCATCAGCATCGACAGTCCGCCCAGTCAAAATCATTTCCATTGCTCGTGCCTCCCCAATAACTCTTGGAAGACGCTGCGTTCCACCGTAACCAGGAATTAGGCCAAGCTTTACTTCCGGCAGTCCGACTTTTGCGTTTGGGGTGACCAACCGAAATGTGCAGGCCAGCGCGAGTTCTAATCCCCCGCCAAACGCGTATCCATTTATCGCCGCAATTGATGGAACAGGTAGCATATCTAGCTTCGCAAAGGTAGCCTGGCCAATCTCGGCGCCGCGCTTTTGAGCCGCCAAATTTCGCTCGGTTAGTTCAGAAATGTCAGCGCCAGCACAGAAGGACTTTGAACCAGCCCCGGTGATGATCAGCGCCCTGATATCCCAAGAAGCAGCTTCATCCAACGCCTGGCCAATTTCCGCAATTAGCGAAAAGCTGAGCGAATTTAATGCTTCAGGCCGATTAAGCGTGAGGACGCCAAACTCGTCACTTTGTGACAATTCCAAGTTCATACCGCTACCTCTTTAGACTGACTCCCACCTTTCCACCGAACTGCCGTTGGTTGAAATAGTCCCTGCTTAGCCCATTCAACAAACTCCCGCTTTAGGGTCTTGCCGCTAGCAGTCCGTGGAAATTCCTTCATAACGACGAAGTATTCAGGCATATCAAATTTTGAAAGTCCCATATCGTGAAGAAACTGAAGTAGAGCTTCTGGCTCTACAACTGAGTGTTCTTCTACTATTACGGCCAGACAGACCTTTTCGCCCAAACGGTCATCGCTTATCGCGAACGCAGCGGCTTGAATGATTGATGGATGCTTTATCGCCAAGTCTTCAATTCGTGCTGGATGAATATTGTGTCCACCACGAATTATCAAATCTTTGACACGTCCTAGAATCGTCAGGCAGCCGTTGCGATCCAGGCTGCCAAGATCACCGCTTAGGAAATACCCATGGGAGTTAAATGAACGCTCCGTTGCATCTTGGCTTGCAAAATACCCCAGCATTAGTAACCCGCCCTTGGTTCCAATTTCACCGACCTCGCCCGGCGAAACCTCCTGATCGCGATTACTCTGACTCCAGATCTTGATCTCATAACCATGACAAGCGCGACCACAAGTCGACACAATCGTGTCAGTGTCATCGGTTGGTAGTGTGTATTGATGCGACCCGTTTTCGGTCATCCCGTAAACATTTTGAGGTGTAATTCCGATATCAAGGAAGCCTTGCGCAGTGTCTCGAGGTATCGGAGCCCCCGCCATATAGAACACCTTTACTGCTCCCAACTTCTCCATTTCGTGTCGGCGCATTTCCGCTAAAATGTCGATTGCATGCGTTGGGACACCCATTACATAGGTTGCGCCGGTTTCCACTATCCAATCAATGGGCCGCTTGAGATCCGCGGAGTCTGTTAGCACCAACTCAAACCCTGCTACGAGCATCTGTTCGAGTGCTACCGTGGCGATATGGTGACTAATGGGACTAAGGCTTAATAGAATTGTCTCGGTGCTGTGATTCCAATCCTTCACCATCGCACGTCCGTTTGCGAGCAGCGTATTGTCGCTGTGCATAACTCCTTTCGGCACACCAGTCGTTCCCGAGGTGAATGCTAGGTATACCACCTTGTCTGGATTGTCATCCGCCGGTAGTGACGGCACTACGCTCTTGTTATCTGGAAACGCAAACTCGCCTTCCTGGAGTGTGTCTATGTGCCCTTTTCGCGAAACGCGATAGACCCGTTTAATCGACTCAATTGCAGAGATGGCCTGGAAAATATCGTGAGACTCTGCATCTGCTCCATACAAGGGCTGCCCAAAGAATGCCTCGCAATCAACGCGAATTAGCAGTTGCTTGATTTCTTCGACCGTGTAGTTCTGGTGAAGAGATGGGTTGCATATGTACCCATTTCGAGAACACGCCAAGAAGATGACAATGGACTCTATCCGACTAGGGAGCCAAAGGCATACGCGAGATCCTTTTCGCAGGCCTGCCTGATGAAGACTCTCAGCAACTGCGTCAACCCATGTCAGCAGTTCTCGCCATGTAAGCCGAACACTCCTGTCGCGCAAAGCATATTCATCAGGGCGATTCCTTGCCGAATCCCGCAACAAACCATACATGGTGTCTTGTTTCCAAGTCCCATCTATATAGAGTTGGCGGGCAGTCTGTGGATCGTGCAGTGTCAGAATGGTCGACATGGCAACTCCAGTTTAGTGACCGAATTTGTTGGCGTCAGGCGCACGCTTCTCCCCAAAAGCTGCGCGTAGCTCTTCAGACTCATCGGAGTCAAGGTAGGTCCTGAGCAGCAAGTCATGCGCCATTCGCGAAAGGCCTGCAACGCCGCCGTGGCGGGCATTGAAGGATGCTTTGATAGAGGCGAGGGCAAATGCACCTCGCTGTGCAATTTCTAGCGCCATCTCCCTCGTTGCCTGCTTAAGTTGGTCGTCGGGAACGACTTTGTTAATCAGGCCAATCTCCATTGCCTCACGAGCGGAAATTCGTGGATTTCGATACCAAATCTCCTTTGCGCGCTTCTTCCCAACTAGATCCTCCAGATACCAAGTGCCATAGCCGCCATCGAAGCTACCCATCATCGGCCCCACCTGGCGGAATATGGCACTCTCTTTTGCAATCGTTATATCGCACACGACCTGAAGAACATTTCCTCCACCGACGGCAAAGCCATTCACCGATGCTATTACCGGCTTCTGTAGCTTGTCGATACTCTCGTACATCTCAAGTGTCGGCAGTACTCCGGCATAGAGAGTGGAGTCCTCCATTCCCTCTTTGCGGCCGCCAATACAGAAGAATTTATCTCCAGCACCCGTAATTACCAGGACTCTGGTGCGCGTCTCTCGACGAACGTCGTTGATGCAATCGCGTATTTCATGACACATTTGAGCGGTAAACATGTTTCCATCGTCTGGGCGATTAAGCGTAAGCGTCCCAACCGGACCTTCTTCTTCATAGAGAATTGTTGTGTACGTCATAGTTAATTACTCCAAGGTCATAATAAATCAAATCAAATCAAATCAAATTGGACTGGCGCAATTGCGCAATCTTAGCTTGGGTCATTGCCAGCCAATCTCGTAGCACGACATCACTATCTTCACCAAGACGTGGAGGCGATCTACGATAGGTCGCGCTCGATCCATCAATGTGAATGCCAAAACCTACTTGGGGCATCTGTGAGTCAGCGTGATTCACCGAATAGAACATTCCGCGTTGAGTCAGCTCGCGGTCCATGGCTACTTCATCTACCCGATAGATCGGGCCCGCCGGTATACGTGCCTTCTTGAATATCTCGAGCCATTGAATCCGCGGCCTTTCCCCAATAATCCTCTTGATTCTCTCAACAATTTCCGCCCGTGCTCCCTGCCGCAGACTATTGCTCGAATACTCCTGCTTGGCGCCGAACTCAGGGTCCCCCACTGCATTCCAGAACCGGCCCCATATTGCGTCATTGCCAAGACCTATTGTCAATGGTCCATCTTGAGCCTCGAAGACCTGGTAGATCGCAATTACGCTGTCCCGCCCACCAGACCGCCGCGGCACTTGACCAGATCCAAGATACGGAACAATTCGTGGCGACATAAATCGGGTCATGCTCTCCACTAGGGAAATGTCCACGACATGACCCCGCCCAGACCTAGTGCGCTCGAAGAGCGCCGCTATGGTGGCCATAGCAGCATCCATACCAGCAAGCAAGTCAGCAGCCGCAGTCCCGACCTTTTGAGGCCCATTTTCTGGCTCACCAGTAAGGTCCATAACTCCACTGTAGCCTTCAGCGATCAAGTCGTAGCAAGGCAGATCTGCACGGGCGCCCGTGAGCCCAAATCCGGTTATTGAAACATGGATCAAAGTTGGATTTTCACTGCGTAGTGACGCGTCGTCGATACCTAGCTTTTTCTGCACTTTGAGCGTTTTGTTCACGATCACGACATCGCTTATCCGTACGAGATCTTTGAGAATTGTTAGGCCATCCTGCTTCGAGTAGTCCAGCGTCAGACTTTGTTTGTTTCGATTAACGCTAGCGAACCAGAGTGATTCTCCATTTAAGAATGGAGGCCCCCATGCACGCGCATCATCCCCTTTACCTGGTGATTCAATCTTCACAACAGTCGCGCCCATATCGGCTAGTAACAGTGTGGCATAGGGACCCGCTACAGAAGTGGTAAGGTCTAATACTCGAACCCCATCCAATAGCTTTAGTCCGTTCCCTGCAGTCATTACCGGCAGGTTTTCTAATGGAAGCATTCAGCGGTTCCTCACGATGTGGCGAATATTTCCGTCACCGCAAGAGGCATGCCACCACCAACTCATCCATATTGGCCTAGAATTTGCATCATTACAGTTGGTGTCACCGCGACGCCCCTCGGCTAAGGCACAGATGGCCCTGCACTAGATGCGGACCTTAGACGACTTTCTCCGATACGTCAGAACGAGCCCCGATGAGAAAGGAGCACAAGTGCCGTGGAGAACTGCAACAGTGTATTTAGCAAAGACATGTGCGTTGTTGAATTTCGCCAAACAGGCGTAGATGTGAACATCAGGCGAGAGTGAATGGCTGAAAATCTTTGTCTAAGCATTCTGGTTACCGATAGGTCCGGCTCCGTTCGGTTCGGTAGCGGACTAGCGGCCCAGAAATCCTTCCAGGACCTTTTTTTGGCCGCAGTGAATCTGTCGGGCCAAATAGACAATCTCGCCCGATCACTATCCATTGGCGACACGGACTACGTCGTGTTTTCACACACGACTGAAGAGTCCAACGCGTACTTCATTCATGAGGCATCTCGGAATCAAGCGTTGTTCGACTTCGTTTCGAGCGTCGATTTTTCCCAGGATATCTTGACGTACTTCGTCACGAATCCCTATGAAGCGATCGTAGTGGTGGATGCCCGAGCCATTGTTCGCTTTATTAGTCCAATACATGAAAAATTCCTGCAATTGCGAACTGGGGAGGCGATAGGACGCCATGTAACTGAGGTAATACCAAATACTAGGCTTCATGAGGTCGTTGTTTCTGGCAAGGCAGAGATTGGCCAGCTTCAGGAAATGAACGGGGTAACCCGCGTCGTCGCACGAATTCCAATCTTGCATAACGGCCGGGTTGTCGGAGCAATTGGTCAGATCATGTTCAAAGAACCCGAGACTCTTCACGAACTGTCCCGGGAGATGAATCGCCTTAGGTCCGAAGTCGCGTTCTATCAGCGCGAGCTATCTGGTATGAAACGACGCGCCTATGGCTTGGAACAGATAGTTGGCAGATCCGAGCCTATTCGACAACTGAAAGCCGACATCATCAAGGTCGCTCCGCTCGATGTGCCAATACTGCTTGTTGGTGAAAGTGGAACCGGAAAGGAATTGGCAGCACATGCAATCCACTCCCTTAGTGCACGGCATGACAATCCAATGGTCTTGGTAAATGCTGCTGCGTTACCTGCTGGCCTTGTCGAGAGTGAATTGTTTGGGTATGAAGCTGGAGCATTTACCGGTGCGGAGAAGAAAGGGAGGAAAGGAAAATTTGAGCTGGCCGACGGTAGCTCATTATTCTTTGACGAAATTGGCGACATGCCGCCAGAAATTCAGGTAAAACTCTTAAGAGTACTGCAGGACGGTATGTTCGAACGTGTCGGGGGTGATCGCCAACGGTACTCCGACTTCCGGCTCATCTCTGCCAGCAATCGCGACTTCAACGCGATGATCCACGACGGGAAGTTCAGGCTTGACCTGTTCTACCGTATCAGCGGTGTGACTATACGAATGCCTTCGTTGCGTGACCGGCTCGATGACATACCTGAGCTCGTCGAAAGCTTTCTCGCCCACTTTGCTGCCCGCCACCGAGCAACTGCTAAGACGCTCAAACCTAGAGCTTACGGCTATTTGAAGGAGCAACCTTGGCCGGGTAACGTCCGTCAATTGCTTCATGAAGTGGAAAAAGCAGCAATCTTTTGCGAAGGTCTGGAAATCGATATTCCAGATTTCAGGCCATCGATATTTGCTGATGAACTGGAGAATTCGAAGGACATTCGCAAGCCCCCTGGCTCTATTCCGGACGAAGTGGACGGCCTGGAGAATAAATTGATCAAAGATGCAATGACAAAGTTCGGAGGCAACAAGAAACGCGTTGCAGAAGAATTAGGCATTTCTCGCTCCTATCTGTACAAGAAGCTGTCCGCTATGTAGTTAAGGTATCTACTGCATGCTTGGTATTGCCGTTGCCAAAGACACCTCTGATACAAACATGCTATTCGGCGGGCTGGATTGAGTGGAACGCACCTTGCTTGATTAATTGCGTCTATCAATCTGATAATGCGGAAGTTCAACTTATGCCATTCGATCGCATCACCGAAAGCACCCCTATTACGTTGGGAATTGTTGGTACTGGCATCATGGGACGCGGTATCGCCCAAATTGCTGCCCAAGCTGGAATTCAAGTTCTACTTTACGACTCGAATCCTACTGCCGCCGTAAAGGCTCTCGGGGAGATTCGAACTACGCTTCATCGGCTATTCGAAAAAGGAAAGCTATCGCAGACCTCAGTCGATTCCACTTTAGCTTGTCTGACTTCAATCAATGAACTGGCTGGCCTCGCCATCTGCGATTTCGTGGTTGAAGCAATCTTTGAAAACCTGGATGCTAAATGGCAAGTTATCAGGGATCTGGAAGGCATTGTCGGAAGTAATTGCATAATCGCAACCAACACGTCTTCACTGAGTGTGACCTCGATCGCCGCAGCTGCGACTCGTCCAGATCGAATCGCTGGTTGGCACTTTTTCAATCCCGTACCACTGATGAAGGTGGTTGAAATTATCCCTGGACTACGAACACAAGACCAAGTTACCAACAATCTTGCCACTCTTTCTCAGCGAATTGGACACTACCCTGTTCGCTGCCAAGACACGCCTGGATTCATTGTAAACCATGCTGGCCGTGGTTACGTAACCGAAGCGCTCCGAATTGTTAGCGAAGGCATCGCGGACTTTGCGACTGTCGATCGTATTCTTCGTGATGGATTGGGTTTTCGGATGGGGCCATTTGAATTATTAGATTTGACTGGTCTCGACGTTTCACATCCAGTCATGGAGCAAATTTATCATCAGTTCTATCAAGAACCCAGGTTTCGCCCTTCTCCAATAACGCGGCAACGGCTGGATGGTGGGGTATTGGGCCGCAAGACGGGTCTAGGATTCTATACATACAAAAATGGTATCCAGTTGGTAGATGACGAAATCGCAATACAGGGCCACATCCCTGAGTCCTTGTGGTTAGCGCCCGATGTTGACGCCCCTCTCGCACAGATTACCGAGCTGGCCGCTCGACACAAAGGTCTTTCAGTAGCTGTCGGTGGCGTTCCAAGCGTTCAAGCATTGTGTGTCGTTTTTCCAATGGGTGAAGACGTTACTGACTCGATTGCACGCTATCAGCTGCATCCAGAAAGAACAGTGGCACTTGATCCCATCACGCCTTTTAACAAACGTCGAACCTTGATGAAAAATCCGCTCACTGCGGAGAACGCGCTGGCATCAGCTTATGAACTTTTTTCATCAGACGGAGTACCTGTTTCTGTCATCAAAGAAAGTGCAGGCTTTGTAGCCCAGCGGGTCATAGCATCGATCGTCAATATCGCAAGCGACATAGCACAGCAGCGACTTGCAACACCAAATGATATTGATATGGCAGTTCGTCTCGGATTGGGCTATCCGCAAGGCCCTCTTTCCTGGGGTACATCGATTGGCCCTTCCCGAATCGTTCGGATTCTGGAAAACATGAATGAGTTCTACGGAGATCCACGCTACCGAGTCAGTCCTTGGTTGAAACGCCGAATGCGCCTCAATATTTCGCTTAATGAATCAGGCGGAGCGCAATGATCTGCTGGAGGCCTGAGGTACAAGTCATGTCGGGCCGCCAGAATCGCCTGATCTTCTCCGGCGTGGCGCTGAGCGGGGCTGACGTAACGAATGCCGCTGTGGCGATGATCGACGTTGTACCAATGGACGAAGCCAGCGGCCCAGGTACGGGCCTGGTCGAGATCGGCAAAGCCCTTGGCGGGAAACTCGGGGCGGTACTTGGCGGTACGAAACAACGACTCGGCATAGGCGTTGTCGTCGCTGACGCGCGG
>Ga0172380_10003588_pt1 | contig 21099 bp, 16 predicted proteins | sample Leawe162metaG_FD_119747 | JGI IMG/M metagenome (GOLD analysis project Ga0172380, IMG submission 119747) | Leachate microbial communities from a municipal landfill in Southern Ontario, Canada - Leachate well 162 metaG | ecosystem: Engineered > Solid waste > Landfill > Unclassified | place... | reverse complement strand
TTATGACGCAGTATATATTTGATATATAAGGAATAATTTTTTATGAGCAACGTAGCATAACGACAAAAATTGAATTAATAGAGGTGCCCGTAAGAAAGTAAAAACCTGCTGGGGGCGTATATGAATGACAAACAATTAGTCGCGCTACAAGCTGCAAAATATGTAAAAAATGGCATGCTGGTTGGTTTAGGTACAGGCTCCACTGCCAATTACTTTATTGAAGAACTCGCACGCTTAACCCGTGATGAGGGCTTGAAATTCACCACGGTTGCCAGCTCCACTATTAGCGCGCAAAAAGCGCAATCATTGCAATTACCTATCGTTGCACTCGAACACATTAACTGTATTGATTTATATGTTGATGGTGCCGATGAAATTACGCCAGATAAAATCTTACTCAAAGGCCGTGGCAGTGATTTAGTCAAAGAGAAACTACTCGCCACAGCAGCGGCACAGTTTATCGTGGTAGCCGATGCCAGCAAACTAGTGAATCATATTAGTCAAAATTTTTTGATTCCAATTGAAGTCATCCCATTCGCCTGGCAACTGGCGAAAAAAAGCCTTGAAAAGTTCGGTGGCATAGGTGAGCTTCGCCCCAATGCTGCTAAAGATGGCTTTTGGATTACCTCACATGGCAGCTATGTGCTAGACATGCAATTTGATAAAAGCCTGGATGCCAGCACCTTAAATGCACTGATCAACAATACGCCTGGTGTAGTTGAGCATGGCATTTTTTTCGGGTTGGCTGATGTCGTACTTATTGCAGATAACGGCACGGTAAGCGAGCGTTAATTTTAGTGCACGCTCAATACACCATGCGTTTATTGCTAATTTCAGTACTTGTTTTTTTTACAGTGGCCTGCAAGCCAACTGGAAGCAATAATGAACCGCCGTTGATTGACCCCAACAAAAAAGAAATTGTTTTCGTCACACACAACGGTCCTTCTACCTATTATTTGAATGGTGAAGGTCAGCCCGCTGGCTTTGAGTATGATTTAGCCACTTTGTTTGTAAAAGAATATGCGCCTGGCTACCAAATCAGGTTTGTACTAGTCAATAGCATTAGCGATGTCATCCCGAGCCTGCTCAAAGGTCAAGCGCATATCGCGGCGGCAAATTTATCTGTGACGCATATTCGTGAGCAACTGGTTTTATTTTCAAAACCGTATCAAGAAACACAGCAGCAACTTGTTTTTAACAATGAGATCAATAAAAAACCGAAAGACCTTGCCGCCATTGCCGATAAAAAAATTGTCGTGCCGGCAGGTACTAGCTACGTGGAACGATTGGTAGCGTTACAACAAAAACTCCCAACGCTAAAATGGCGAGAAGCGCATCAAACCAACTCAGAGACGTTATTAGAAGAAGTTGCCGATGGCATATTGGATTTCACGATTGTTGATAGTCATTTAGTATCCATCATGCAAAACTATCACCCCAACTTATCTGTTGCTATGCCAGTGGGTGCAAGTGACAAAATTGCCTGGGCAATGCCTAAGAATACAGATCCGCAGCTTGTCAAAAAAGTGAATACTTTTATTGATAAAATCCATAAAGATGGCACGTTGCGTAATTTAATGGATCGCTACTACGGAAGTTCAAAACGCTTAAATACCTTAGACATTACAACTTTCTTGGCGCGTAGCAATACAATTTTACCTAAGTACATCCATTTATTTAAACAAGCGCAAGAGCTCACAGGGATAGAGTGGCGATTACTGGCGGCAATGAGCTACCGTGAGTCACATTGGGATACTTTTAACACCTCTCCCACCGGGGTACGCGGTTTAATGATGCTCACACAAAGCACAGCCGACTTAATGGGTGTGACCGACAGGCTAGACCCTAAACAAAGCATTCCTGCGGGCGCGCAATACATTCTAAAGCTCAAAGAAACCTTACCAGACCGCATCCCAGAGCCTGATAGAACTTATTTGGCACTAGCCGCTTACAACATCGGCTACGCCCATGTTGAAGATGCGCGCGTACTTGCTTCGCGCCAAAAGCTTAACCCGGACCGCTGGGCTGATGTTAAAAAGACACTGGTGCTACTCAACAATCCAGATTACTACACCACGGTAAAATACGGTTACGCCAGTGGTGGTGCGCCAGTCATTTTTGTCGAGTCGGTGCGAAGTTATCAACGTATATTAGAGCGCTACCAGCCTAGCCATACCCCTGATTACAACAACTTCAGGGTTGCACGGACTGAATAAAGAGATAGTCATCCCTTCGACAGGTGGTTCCTGAGCTTGCCGAAGGACTCAGTGAAACGGTACTTCCTAAACTTGTCGAAGGCACTACTTTTTAATAACCTCTAAATTATTCATATAAGGCCTTAATACTGCTGGCACCGTCACGCTGCCATCTGCATTTTGATAGTTCTCCAGCACAGCTACCAAAGTGCGTCCTACCGCTAAACCAGAGCCATTCAAAGTATGCACTAACTCAGGCTTGCCGTTTTCATTGCGAAAACGCGCCTGCAAGCGACGTGCTTGAAACGCCTCGCAATTTGAAACTGAAGATATTTCACGGTAGGTGTTTTGTGCTGGCAACCAGACTTCCAAATCATAAGTTTTAGCCGCACCAAAACCCATATCACCGGTACAAAGTGAAACCACGCGATAAGGTAATTCGAGTGCTTTGAGAATGTTTTCCGCATGCCCAACCATTTGCTCTAACGCTTCATAGCTTTTTTCAGGATGCACGATTTGCACCATTTCAACTTTATCAAACTGGTGCTGGCGTATCATGCCTTTGGTATCGCGCCCATAAGAACCTGCCTCGGAACGGAAGCAAGGTGTATGCGCAGTGAGCTTGATGGGTAATGATTCCAAAGGCACGATTTCATCGCGCACGGTATTGGTAAGCGTGACTTCAGACGTGGGGATTAAATACAGCTTGCTGTCGTTGTGTGACAAAGAGAATAGATCCTCTTCAAACTTTGGCAACTGACCCGTACCAGTCAGCGTTTCCGCGTTTACCAAATACGGCGTATAACACTCTTCATAACCATGCTGTTCTGTTTGTGTATCTAACATAAACTGTGCCAGCGCACGATGTAGCTTTGCAATCTGCCCACGCATTAAAGTAAAACGTGCACCTGAAAGCTTGATCCCTGTTTCAAAATCCAAACCCAATGGCGTACCCACATCGGTATGGTCTTTGATTTCAAAATCAAAACTGCGGGGTGTGCCTACTTTGCGTACTTCTACGTTATCTGCTTCAGATTGTCCTTGCGGCACACTCTCATGCGGCAAGTTAGGTACATTCAGCAACAGGTTTTGCAATTCAGTTTGCAGTTCGCCCAAACGCGCTTCATCGGCTTTTAGTTGCTCACCTAAGCCAGCTACTTCAGCCATAATTGCACTGACATCTTCACCTTTAGATTTAGCAAAGCCAATCTGCTTGGAACTATTGTTACGTTTGGCTTGTAACTCTTGTGTGCGCGTTTGCACGGTTTTGCGTTCGGTTTCCAAAGCGGTGAATTTTTCTGCATCAAACGCAAAACCACGTTTCGCTAATTGCTCTACTACGCCACCTAAATCATTTCTTAATGCTTGAATGTCTAACATGTGTGTTCCTAAGTTTTATTTTTTGCTTTTTCTAGTCAGTTCGCGCTTATCCAACTCACGTAAATGCGCTAATTTTTCCGTAATTTTACCTTCTAAGCCGCGTGGCGTGGGCATATAAAATTGCGGTGGAATCAAATCATCTGGAAAATAATCTACGCCTGCAGCATAAGCCTCTGGTTCGTTATGCGCGTAACGATATTCTTTGCCGTAATCCAAGGCTTTCATGAGCTTGGTAGGCGCATTGCGCAAGTGTAAAGGCACCGGGCGCGATTTGTCTTGCGCTACAAAAGCTTTGGCTTGGTTGTACGCCATGTAGGCAGCGTTGCTTTTAGGCGCTACGGCTAAATAAATCACGGCGTTGGATAAAGCCAACTCACCTTCAGGCGAACCTAGCCGCTCAAAAATCTGGCAGGCCTCTAGCGCCATGCCTTGCGCGCGCGGGTCCGCTAAACCGATATCTTCAACCGCCATGCGCACGATGCGCCGTCCTAAATATAGCGGGTCTGCACCACCATCTATCATGCGTAAAAACCAGTATAAAGCAGCGTCAGGGTTAGAGCCGCGCACTGATTTATGTAGCGCTGATATTTGGTCATAAAAAGCCTCGCCACCTTTATCAAAGCGGCGCAACTTGCTCGCCATGGTGGTCTGTAAAAAAGCTTCATCGATTTCGGTAATTTCGGCACCAATAGCAGCGTTAAATAAGCCTTCAACAAAGTTAAGTAATCGTCTGGCATCACCATCGGCATAAGCCAGGATTTGCTCGCGCACTTCATCCGAAAAAGTGATACTTTCAGCCACTAATAACCTTGCCCGTTCTAGCAATAACGACAACTCTGGTTCACTAAGCGCATTTAATACGAATACTTGTGAGCGACTTAACAACGCACTATTCACTTCAAATGAAGGATTTTCAGTCGTAGCGCCAATAAACGTAATTAAGCCACTTTCAACAAACGGCAAAAATGCATCTTGCTGACCTTTATTGAATCTGTGAACTTCATCCACAAACAAAATAGTTTTACGGCCATGCTGCTGTAAAGTAAGCTCAGCGCGCTCTACCGCCTCGCGGATATCTTTAATGCCGGATAACACTGCTGAAACTGGAATGAAATCGGCATCTGCCGTGTTGGCAATCAGTCGCGCCAAAGTGGTTTTACCCACGCCAGGTGGTCCCCATAAAATCATAGAGGGTAACTTACCGGATTGAAACGCTAAACGCAGTGGTTTACCAGCCCCGAGTAAATGCGATTGCCCAACCACCTCATCTACAGTTTTTGGACGTAACCGTTCGGCTAGCGGGGCTTGTGGTGTATTAGGGGCAAATAGACTATTCAAAATATAAGGTGTTTTTGGTAAAGGTGATTTAATTCGGGCGCAAGTTAACTAGCATGACTCGCTACTCACCCACAATATCTACGCCTTTAGGTGGCAGGAATAAGAAAGATTTATCATCAAGCACCGGGTTCACTTCAAGCTGACTAAACACGATTTTTGTGTTGTGTCCAAAGCTATCAATCAAGGACATTTCTTGTAATTTATTATCTTTAAAACCCAGTAGTATTTTCTCAAAACCTGACTCTTTATCTTTTGGATTAGCACTTACCCAATCCAAGCCGCCTTTAGCAGGGGCATTTGCTAACTTAAAGCTTTTATCAATGTCGTTGCCGCCCGCCAGCAATGCGGCCGGGCTAGAACCCAAGGCTTTACCTAGCGCCCGCACCGTCACTTGCGCCAGATCTATGTCGTATAACCACACTTGCTTTCCATCACTAATAATTTGTTGCTCAAATGGTTGGTTGTAATCCCACCTGAATTTATTTGGACGCTTCAACTGCATTTCACCATCAACCTCTTGCACCTTACGTCCTTGTCTATCGGTGACTACTTGATGAAACGTTGCGCGCATTGCCTGCGTTTGTTCGTAAAAAATCTTTACACTTGCCATGCCATCAGCATTTGCAGATTGCATCGTTAATAGCATTGGCAACAGTATCAATAAGTACTTTATTTTAGACTTAATCATTAAATTCTCTAATTATCAGGCTTCGTGATGCGGCGCTAAAACTTCACGATTACCATTAGTTTGCATTGCAGACACCAGACCTGCGCGCTCCATATCCTCTATCAAGCGTGCGGCGCGGTTATAACCAATCCTAAGCTGGCGCTGTACCGAAGAAATACTGGCACGGCGAGTTTTTAGCACAATGCCCACGGCTTCATCATAAAGCGGATCAACCTCTGATCCACCGCCTCCGCTAGCACCCGCGCTGGCAAAGTCAGCGCCACCCTCTTCCGCTTCGTTGGTTAAGATACCCTCTATGTAATTAGGTTCACCCTGGGCTTTTAGGTAATTCACCACTTTATGCACTTCTTGGTCTGACACAAACGCACCATGAATCCGCACCGGATAGCCAGTGCCAGGCGGCATATACAGCATATCGCCCTGCCCTAACAGCGCTTCAGCGCCCATTTGATCTAAAATAGTGCGCGAGTCAATTTTGCTGGAAACCTGAAAAGAAATGCGTGTAGGGACATTGGCTTTAATCAACCCAGTAATCACATCTACCGATGGGCGTTGTGTGGCTAATACTAAATGAATGCCGGACGCACGGGCTTTTTGTGCTAAACGTGCAATCAGCTCTTCTACTTTTTTGCCAACTACCATCATTAAATCGGCGAGCTCATCAATCACTACCACAATCAGCGGCATTTCCATCAGCGGCTCAGGATCATCGGGGGTCAAGCTGAACGGATGTGGGATTTTTTCACCTACTTTATCCGCGTCTCTAATTTTTTGGTTATAGCCCGCTAAATTACGCACACCTAACATAGACATCAGTTTGTAACGACGCTCCATCTCAGCCACGCACCAATTGAGCGCATTTGCGGCTTGGCGCATATCGGTCACGACTGGTGCCAATAAATGTGGAATACCTTCATAAACAGAAAGCTCAAGCATTTTCGGGTCAATCAAAATCATGCGTACCTGACTGGCATCGGCTTTATACAGCCAGCTTAAAATAAGCGCGTTAATCGCCACCGATTTACCTGAACCAGTGGTACCCGCCACCAACACATGCGGCATTTTTGCAAGATCCGCCACAGCAGGCTTGCCCGCAATATCTTTACCTAACGAAATTGCTAGCGGCGACTTGATGTCAGCATAGGCTTGGCTACTCATGATTTCAGACAAATGTACGATTTGTCGTTTTGCGTTTGGAATCTCCAAACCCATGCAGGTTTTACCTGGAATAGTTTCAACCACACGCACACTCACTACCGACAATGCACGCGCTAAATCTTTAATTAAATTAGTGACTTGGCTACCTTTAACACCCGCCGCCGGTTCTAACTCAAAACGGGTAATCACAGGGCCTGGTTGCGCGGTTAGCACTTTAACTTCAATACCAAAATCCATTAACTTGCGTTCAATCAAGCGGGAGGTAAAATCGAGCGTTTCGGCAGAAAGTAATTCAACCAGCCCCGATGGCTCATCCAACAAGTGCAGTGGCGGTAGCATTGAATCTGGCATCGTTTCAAACAGCGGCACTTGCTTCTCTTTTTGCACGCGCTCACTTTGCGCTACTTCAAGTACAGGCGGCTCGATGAATACCGGCTCACGATTTTCTGATCGCTTACGCTCAGCCTGCACAAATACTTTACGCTCAAGCTCAACCACTTTTCCAGCTTTTCTATCTTGCCAATCTTGCCATTTCAGCTTAATAAACGCATAACTAGTCATTAACAGCGCACCAAACTTTTCAATAATCGCAATCCATGACCAGCCCGTAAACAGACTAAATCCAACCACAAACATCAACAGCAACAACATACTAGAGCCAGTATAGCCAAATAAACTACGTAAGCTATTATCCACAGCGCCGCCAAGCATGCCGCCGGGCGCTAAAGGCAGGGAGGCCGGCAAGTCAACCAAATGACCAGCCTCTAAAGCACTGGAAGCAATCAGCAACAATGCAAACCCGATAAAATTAAACAGTAAAAAAGGTTTTTCACTCTGATTCACTATTTCTAATTTTAAATAGACAAACCACATGGCATAAAACGCGAGCACTGCCCACCACCATGCGGAGAAACCAAAAATATACAACATTAAGTCAGACAACCATGCCCCTACACTGCCGCCACTATTATGGATAACAGCGCCATCAGGCGCCATGTGTGACCATGAAGAATCATCAGGGTGATAGGTAAAAAGAATCACCGTAATATACAAACCGACCAGCACTAAACCTAGCCACCATGCTTCTTTAATGAGGGTATTGGCAAGCGCATTTGACTTACTGACTTCAGCCTCGCGGCGCGCATTGGCAGGGGTGGATTTCTTAAAAAACAAGATGAAAACCTTACGTATTTATAGTTGTATTTAATTATAGCAGTATCAAAGTCGCTACGTAGCGATTAGAATATCAATCTAACAGTAACCCAATAAAGAGATAGGAAACCATCATGGATATTGGTATAAAAGAGCAAGACAGAAAGCATATCGCGCAAGGTTTATCGCACCTTTTGGCGGATACCTACACACTGTATTTGAAAACGCATTACTTTCATTGGAACGTAACCGGGCCAATGTTCAGCACACTGCATTTGATGTTTGAAGTGCAATATAATGAACTAGCACTCGCAGTAGATTTAATCGCCGAGCGCATTCGCGCACTGGATGTCTATGCCCCCGGTACTTATCGCGATTTTGCCAAACTCACCTCAATTAAAGAGTCAGAATCAGTACCCAAAGCACAAGACATGATTGCAGAGTTAGTCGCCGGGCATGAGGCAGTCTGCCGTACTGCTCGCACTGTGTTTCCTAGCGCAGACGCCGCCTCAGATGAAGCAACCGCTGATTTACTCACACAACGTTTACAAGTGCATGAGAAAACTGCATGGATGTTGCGTAGTTTATTAGAAAAGTAGTTTGTTTAAGATATATGTCAAACCACCTGACATCAACGTTACAACTCTCATTAAAAAGTTAAGAAAGTAATAAATCATGGCAACACGTCACATTCACTTACTTATTTTAGGCTCAGGCCCTGCAGGTTACTCTGCAGCAGTTTACGCAGCACGTGCTAACCTTAAGCCAGTTTTAATCACTGGTATCGCGCAAGGTGGCCAGCTTATGACGACCACCGAGGTTGATAACTGGCCAGCAGATGCTGATGGTGTACAAGGGCCGGAACTCATGGCGCGCTTTCAAAAACATGCTGAACGCTTTAACACCGAAATGATTTTTGATCATATTCACACGACACATTTGAACGAAAAACCGATTCGGTTAGTGGGTGATAGTGGCGAATATACTTGCGATGCGCTAATTATTGCAACGGGTGCATCAGCAAAATACTTAGGTATTCCGAGTGAAGAAAAATTTAGCGGTAAAGGTGTTTCAGCTTGCGCCACGTGTGATGGATTTTTCTACCGCAATCAAGAAGTTGCCGTTATCGGCGGTGGCAATACTGCAGTAGAAGAAGCACTATACCTAGCGAACATTGCGAGCAAAGTGACCTTGGTGCATCGCCGCGACAAATTCAAGGCTGAAGCCATTTTGGTGGATAAACTAATGGCGCGCGTAGCTGAGGGCAAAATTGTACTAGAAACATTCCAGACGCTAGATGAAGTATTAGGCGATGACAGCGGCGTGACTGGCATGCGTCTCAAAAATGTAAATGACAACACCACCAAAGATATTCCGTTAATGGGGGTATTCATTGCCATTGGTCACAAACCCAATACCGACATTTTTGAAGGTCAACTTGAGATGGATGGCGGCTACATTGTTACGCAAATGGGGCGTGCTGGTAACGCCACTGCAACTAGCGTACCTGGCGTTTTTGCAGCCGGCGATGTACAGGATCACATCTACCGCCAAGCGGTGACTAGCGCTGGTACAGGCTGCATGGCGGCTTTAGATGCTGAACGATACCTCGACAAATAAGCTTTTAAGCGTCAAAAAACGCTTAAAGCAAGCATTGGTAGAACAAAAAGTTAATGCCAAAAATGCTGCCACTAACGTCAGCCCACAACCTGCTGATGACGTCACTATTTTTCGTGACGCGGTAAAAGATGTTACCCCTTTTACCGCGCCACCAGAAATTCCATTCAAACTAAAACCTAAACCCATCCCATTGCAATTTATACGTGATGAACAGCAAGCCCTTGTTGATTCATTGTCGGATCACTACATTCCAGCACATGAAATTGAAACAGGTGAAGAACTACTTTACCTGCGTGACGGCCACTCCCCTGATATTCTAAGAAAATTACGCCGTGGACATTGGGTGATTCAAGCTAAAATTGACTTACATGGCTTAGTGAGCGACGAAGCAAGGCTATACGTTTCAAGCTTCATCAGTGATTGCAAAAAACGTGGCATCCGTTGCGTGCGCATTGTGCATGGCAAAGGCTTAGGCTCTCCTAATCGAGAGCCTATACTGAAACATAAACTGCGCGGCTGGCTGATGCAAAAAGATGAAGTGATTGCCTACGCGGAAGCTAGAAAACAAGACGGTGGTAGCGGCGCAGTGATTGTGTTGTTAAAAGCGTGAGCAATTAAATGATGACTGCCAAAAGCGACAACTTAGACGATGAAATCATGTGCGAATGCAGTGGCACCACGCGAGGCAAAGTTAAAAAGTTATTCAATGAGGGAATGGATATGGAAGCCATCTCCAACTGGTCTGGCGCCCTTTCAGGCTGTGGTGGCTGCGAATGGGATGTTGAGCAGTATTTAAAAGAACTGGCTGAACAACAACAAAAATAAATTTCACCTTTACCGGAAATGGTTTGCGTCCGTACTTGCTATTTATTCTGATACGGACAGAACAATAGTTAACTATAAGATTTAAAAAGAAAAACAACGTGCAAAAATCAACATTCACAATATTATTATACGGATGCATGCGTCCGTATAATAAGTGTTAGCAGATGCAAGGAGTGGGAAGTGACTGTTGAGAAATTTCAATTTCCCTCAAGAGGGTTTTATATAGTTGCAGCGAAGGTTGGCGAAGCCGACTACTTTCTTGAGAAACTCCAAGAGGCACAAGGTCACTATGATGAGTTTTCATATATTCTCAGCGCATTCACATCCGCAGCGCGAAGCATTACTTTCTCCTTGCAAGCTGTTATGTCTAAGTATCCAAGCTTTAGCGAATGGTATATTCCTCATCAGGAGAGCCTAAAAGAAAATGGGCTGGCGAAGTATTTTGTAAACCTCCGAAACCATATGCAAAAAGTGGGTGCGGTGCCAGTCGATCATACAGGTACGATGAGGGATGGAAAGATTAAGCATTTATCGTACTTCGTCGATATCGAAGGTCTCAAAGATGCACCGCCGGGTGAGGTTACGAGATTGGCTAAAGAGTATTTTTTAGAAATACTGAGAGTAATCGAGCAGTGTTATAGAGATTTTTGGATATATGTTGATCCGAGAGCCATCTTTACTGAAAAAGGCTTAGCACTACTCGGATGGTCGATTGAAGACATTGAAGAGGCAGCGGGCTTCCCAAGGGGTTATACAGATGTCCCATATGACGGTAATGATAAAAATTTTCAACGTTTAAGGCTTTTGCGGCGAGAGTTTCAGGGGGATGAAATGATGGAGCAATATTTTTCAAAATATGGATTTCAAGCTTCTGCTAACCCATCATTCAACTCGGACTGGCGCGATACAATCGCGCCAGCAGGTTAATTCTGCGTTAGGTTTCAATAAAACCATAATCATGAACGAAGATACTTTATCTAAAACTTCTAGCAAGTGTAGCCCGTATGCAATACGGGACAGACTGTCATGGCACTCGGTTAAGGATTTCTTACCCCTAAAAATGTAGTCAGCGTAGCCTCGATGGAGTGAAATGCAATCGAGGTTGCTGTGTGACCCCTTGATTCCGCTGGGCTTCATCAAGGCTACGCTCACCTAACCGAGTGCCATGAGGGGCAGGCTGGAATCCAGTGTCTTTAACGGCGCTGAATTCCGACTTTCGTCGGAATGACGGAGTTTGATAGATTTAAATATTAAATAAGCACTCGTGAAACTTCTGCGCCTTTTCATCCCCTGCTACCGCGCCTGTTCTGTTCAGTTGCATGGGAGTTTTCGGCAAGCGGCTGTTTGAGCGTGAGCGAGTTTTCACATCAGAACAATTGCTTTAGCAATTCGTGATGATGGGGATGACCTTTACGGTTACCGATTGCCGCCCATGCAACTGAGCAGATCAGGAATAAAGAATGGTGCAGAATTCAAACACTACCGCGTGGGCAAAAAATTGCCCACCCTACTTGTTTATAAGCCTAGGGCAAACGTGCTTTTATCGTCAGACTACTCGCCTAAAAAACCACCGCTCTGATGCGCCCACAGCGTGGCATATAAGCCGCCTTGCTTGATTAAGGCTTGGTGGTCGCCTTCTTCAACAATCTTGCCGTTATCTAACACTATTAGCCTATCCATGGCGGCAATGGTTGATAGCCTATGCGCTATCGCCACTACAGTTTTACCTTGCATCAACGTGTATAGGCTCGCTTGAATCGCTTGCTCTACCTCAGAATCCAGCGCACTTGTCGCTTCGTCCAGCAATAATATCGGTGCGTCTTTCAACATCACCCGCGCGATGGCAATGCGCTGGCGCTGACCGCCGGAAAGTTTAACGCCACGTTCGCCTACGTGCGCCTCGTAACCTGTGCGCCCTTTGACATCTTGCAACGTCATGATAAACGCGTGCGCTTCAGCACGTTTGGCAGCGTGAATCATTTCGTCTTCAGTGGCATTAGGGCGGCCATATAAAATGTTGTCGCGCACGCTACGATGCAGCAATGACGTGTCTTGTGTCACCATGCCAATTTGGCTACGCAAGCTGTTTTGTGTGACATGTTTAATAGCTTGCCCATCTATCAATACGCGCCCTTTTTCAACGTCATAAAAACGTAGCAATAAATTAACTATCGTTGATTTCCCCGCACCTGAACGCCCTACCAAACCCACTTTTTCACCCGCTTTAATCGTCAAATTAAGCCCCTGCAATACTGATCTTTGCATACCGTAGGCAAAGTCAACTTGCTCAAATTTTATTTCGCCATGACTCACATTGAGTGGTTTAGCATCTGAGGTATCCGTAATTTGTTGTGCGAGTGATAACGTGTTCACACCATCTTGTGCGGTGCCAATTTGCTCATAAAGTGTAGTCAGCTCCCACATCACCCAGTGTGAAATACCATTCAAACGCAACGCCATTGCAGTCGCCGCAGCCACACCGCCAACGGTAACTTCGCCTTTAGTCCATAACCATAACGCCACGCCTGAAGTTGCAATCACCAACAACATATTCAAAATATGATTTGCAACTTCCACCCCTGACACATAGCGCATCTGCGCGTGTACGGTGCCTAAAAACTCACTCATGGCAGATTGCGCATAACCCGCCTCACGCCCTGCATGTGAAAATAATTTTACTGTACTAATGTTGGTATAGGCATCGGTGATGCGGCCCGCCATCATAGAGCGTGCATCCGCCTGGTTTTGTGAAACCTTGGCTAACCTTGGCACAAAATAACTAAGCGACGTGACATAGCAAATCACCCATACTAAAAATGGCCAGATCACGGTGGCATTAAAATGCCCGACGACTGCCACCATGGTTACAAAATAAATCACGACAAATACTAAAATATCCGCAACAATAAACCACACATCGCGCACAGCCAAAGCGGTTTGCATGACTTTTGCAGCAATGCGGCCAGCAAACTCATCTTGATAAAAACTCATACTTTGATTAAGCATGAGGCGATGAAAATTCCAGCGTAAACGCATAGGAAAATTACCCGCGAGCGTTTGATGTTTAATCAGCGTTTGCACTGTAATTAAAAGCGGGCTTAACAACAATAAAGCGGCTAACAGTAGCAAATGATGCCGCTCGGTGGCCCATAATAAATCAGGTGCGGTATTGCTTAGCCAATCCACCACTTTGCCCATGACAGCAAATAAAAGCGCCTCAAAACCGCCAATCATGGCGGTAAATAAGGTCATAACTAAAATAAATAAGCGTGAGCCTTTGGTGCATGCCCATAAAAACGGCCACAACGCATTTGGCGGTGGTGCAATTTCACCTTTTGGAAAAGGATTTAAACGGTTTTCAAACCAACGTAGCATGGCTATTTCAATCTGCGTTGCGTAGCTGTATCAAACATACCGCTTCAGCCGCAATGCCTTCACCTCGGCCAGTGAACCCCAATTTCTCGGTAGTGGTCGCTTTAACGTTAACTTGTGACACGCTCACCTTGCAATCGGAGGCGATATGACCGCACATTTGATCAGTATGTGGTGATAACTTGGGCGCCTCGCAAATCACGGTGGCATCAATGTTATTGACGACATAGTTTTTAGTATGAAGTAACGCCACCACCTGCCGCAACAGTTCGCGTGAATCCGCGCCTTTGTAGCGCAGGTCCGTGGGCGGGAAGTGTTTGCCAATATCGCCCAGTGCTGCTGCGCCTAATAAAGCATCACAAATCGCGTGCAGCAACACATCGGCATCTGAATGGCCATCCAAGCCTTTTTCATGGGCGATGGTTACGCCGCCAATGATGCATTGGCGCCCAGAAACTAAAGCGTGCACATCAAAACCATGACCGATTCTTATCATTACAATGTTTCCATTTTATTATTGCTGTTGCAACAGCAGTTCCATCAAGGCAATGTCTTGAGGATAGGTTATTTTCATGTTTCTTAACGAGCCGACCACCAGCTTTGGCTGCAAACCTAATGCCTCTACTGCCTGCGCCTCATCGGTAGGCGTACCATTAAAACGCTCTAGCGCATCTTTAAGTAAAGCATAGCGAAACATCTGCGGCGTCTGCGCCTGCCAAAGCAACTCGCGCGGAACGGTGTTAAGCACCCTGGCCTCTGTGTTTGATTGCTTTAAAGTATCTGCCACTGGCAATGCAAGCAAACCACCTACGGCATCATCTTGTATGGCATCCAGCAAATCATTAAGTAACGCGATGGTTAAACCAGGACGCGCGGCATCATGCACTAAAATCCAATCATCATCTTCTACCTGCGCGCGAATCGCCTCTAATGTGTTTAATACCGTTTCAGCGCGCGAATCGCCACCGCTGTAATGCAAATGTAAGCGACTGTTAGCATCTAGCGTGAGATTACGCCAAAAGTAATCTTCAGGGCTCAGTGCCAAGTGAATACTGGCAATGCGCGTACACGCAAAAAAAGTCTGAATACTGTGTGAGATCGTGGGCTTGCCGCACAATGGCAAATATTGTTTGGGAATGGCGGTTGCCATGCGATTACCAACCCCTGCTGCAGGAATGATAATGTGAAAACGTGCCATGTTAAATTGAGCGTAAGATTAAAATCATGCCCAAATTTTAACATACCACACTACATAACACGCTTAAGTCTAATGACAATTCATACGAGATTATCACCTATAGGGCACCTCTATAGAAACCCCGCGCACTAGCAATCAATACAGGCTTAGCGCTTAAATTCTAGGGCGGGTTTTCTAAGGTGATTTTTTCTAAGGTGAATTTTTATAGTTAGGTCCAAAAAACTCCATCATCATAAAGTCTTCTAACCCTGCGTTATCTTCTGGGCGTGCGGACTGCACTATTGAACGCCCAAGCCGGTGTGATTCCCAATTAAAATCCCCTTGGTAATGCTCGCGTATTAAAGCAATCATGCGTTTAATCATAAGTAGCCTGACGTCTTGACCACTTTTAGCTTCCACCTCAAAGAACTGAGTCTTGGAATTACTATAATTACTGGTCCAACCACGAAATGCAAAAGTAGCGCTTCGCGAAGTTAAGCTGGTAATTTCAAAAATTCCGTTAGTACCCGTTTGAAAATTACGCTTAATGCGCTCTTCTCTAACTTGTTCCTCACTCGGCCCTTGCTCGCGCGCTATCGCCGCTGCGTTCTGCTGTGCGGCATTGGTTTCCGCAGCATTTCGTCGTGCTTGCGTTGCCTTGACATACGACTGCATATCCGGAAAGTCTTCTGGCCGCAGCTCTTTTAATGCAGGTTCTTTAGCTAACCGCGGGGTTAATTTCGGCTCTGGCTTAACCCGCTCTTCAGGTACATTAAATGATGGCTTGACAGTTTTTATTATTTTTGGCGTTGGTTTTTGCGCCATGATTTTTGGTTTGGCAACCGGAGGTGGTGGCGTTTCCGCTGGGGCTTGCGCGACAATTTCTGCTGCTGGCTTAGGCGGCGCCAAACTCACTTCCATGGCGCGGGGCAATGTAGCAGAAGTATCATCTAATTCAACTTTCGGCAAAGCAACAAACAAGATCAATACATGTAGAAGTAATGAAAAAACAATCGCAAGCAAGGTGTTACGGCTAATGTTAATCCGAATAAATCGATCGCCATGCACTGACTTCAAAGCTTTGCCTGACAAAAATCCGTCAAAATCTTCTGCTAAGGGATGCGTGTTGGCTGGATCAATTTGCATAAAACATTAAAACCGCATATCAGCCCAGATTTTCTCTAAGCGCTTAATCGAAATTGGAAACGGCGTTTTAAGCTCCTGCGCAAACAATGACACGCGCAGCTCTTCAATTAACCATCTAAAATCCTGTAAACTTTGCGGAGTATCCAAATGCGCTGAATTTAAGGCGTTGATTTTATCCTGCCATTTTTGCCACATCAAACCCACGCTGGCTGCATTTTTACCATCGCGGTCCGGGTTGGCAGGCTGTTTTTCTATGCGTAAACGCAACGCTTTAAGGTAACGTGGAATATGCTGCAATTGCTCCCATGGCGTTTGGCTAAAGCAACCTTTATACACCAGAAAATTTACTTGCTGCTCTAAGTCGCGCTTTAACCTGTTTACAGTTGCCGCCATCTGGCTTTGTTTCTGTGTCAGCAATTGATATTCAGTTGCAATTGCCTGCGCCTGCCTTGCAATCGCCTCTGTCACCGCGGGCAAGCGCGTTCTGGCACGTTGCTTTAACTTCATAAAGTCTGCATTGGTACGCGGCAAGTCATCTTCACCAATAAACGCACGGTCAACAATGGCACGTATCATATCTTCACGCAAATCATCGGACGAGATAATATTGCGTAGCACCAGCGCATACTGGTTAAAGTTCGGCAAGCTTTTCTCAAGCTGCTTCATTTGCTCTTTTAATTCGAATCGCATTAAGCGACAGACACCTTTACGATGGCTTAATTCCGCCTCGCGTTCGGTATCAAACAATTTTACTGAAATACTATCATCAGCATCTTCTAAGGCCGGGTAACCTGTCACTTTTAAGCCATCGCGCTCAAAGCTCAAGGTTTGCGGTAAATCGCCAAAATCCCATTGTTTCAAACCAGTTTTTTCAATATCGGGCGAGGTGTTTCTAAAAGTGAGCTGTGCCGCTGAACCAAGTTGTTTTTTGAGTAAATTCCAATCACGCCCCATCGCCAGCTCACGCCCTGCATCATCTACCACACTGAAATTCATTAAATGGTGAGCCGGTATCTCGCTTAGATTCCAGTCTTCTTTACTGATTTTTAACGTGGTTTTGTGCTGAATATAAGCGGCCAGCGTTTCGAGTAACGGTGTAGAAAACTGATTGCCAACATGCTCTAAAAACCCAGTCACAAATTCCGGCACAGGCACACAAACACGGCGGAATGCCTTAGGTAGCGCTTTGATGAGGTAAGTCAGCTTTTCACGCAACATGCCTGGCACTAACCATTCTGTTTGCACTAAGTTAAGTTGGTTTAATAAAGCTAGCGGAATCGTTGCCGTCACGCCATCTAAAATATGGCCAGGTTCAAAACGATACTTGAGACCAACTTCAACACCGTCCAACATAATTTTTTCAGGAAACTGCACCGCAGTAATCGCATCCGCACCATGGCGCATCAAATCGTCGCGCGTTAAAAATAGCAACTTAGGATTGGTTTTTTCAGCCTCTGTACGCCAGTGCTCAAAACTTGCCGCATTAAAAATATCAGCAGGAACTTTCGCGTCATAAAACGCGAACAATTGGTGCTCGTCTATCAAAACATCTTGGCGACGTGCTTTATGCTCTAATTCCTCAACTTCGGCGATTAAGCGTTCATTTGCGGTAAAAAATGTTGCTTTAGTATCGAACTCGCCGTTTGCGAGTGCTTCACGGATAAAAATCTCACGCGATTCGGTTGGGTTAATTGGCCCATAATGCACGCGACGTTTAGGGATAATAGTAAGTCCATACAAACTCACACGCTCCCACGCGTTGACCATGCCCATTTTTCTATCCCAGCGCGGGTCGGTATAATTACTTTCGGTGAGTCCTCTTGCCAGCGGCTCAATCCAGTCCGGCTCAATTTTAGCCACACAGCGTGCATATAACTTTGTGGTATCCATCAACTCAGCAGCCATCACCCATTTTGGTCGGGATTTTTTTAACGTAGAGCCAGGTGCCACATGAAAACGAATGCCGCGCGCGCCTGCATAAGACTCGCTCTCACCATCTTTAAAACCAATATTGCCAAGCAACCCAGCCAATAAAGCTTTATGAATCTGCTCAAAATTCGCTTCTTTTTCGTTAAGCTTAAATTCCATGTCTGAGACAATTTCCAACAACTGCCCATGTAGCTCACGCCACTCTTTTAGGCGTAAAAATGACAAGAAATTCGTATGGCATTGATTGAGTAAGTCTTTGTTCGACTTTTTAGTCTTTAAGGCATTATCAAAGAAATCCCACAATTTGAGATAACTCATAAAGTCCGAGCCTTCGCCTGCAAACTTAGCGTGCGCATTATCAGCCGCTTCACGCTTATCCATTGGTCGCTCGCGCGGGTCTTGCATACTCAACACACTGGTAATAATGAGCACTTCTTTTAAGCAATGCTCACGTTTTGCCGCCAAAATCATGCGCCCTACGCGCGGGTCTAATGGTAACTTAGCCAGTTGCAAACCCGTTTCGGTAATCTGGCGGCGCGCATCCACCGCGCCCAGCTCTTGCAGTTGCTGATACCCATCAGCAATTAAACGCGACGACGGCGCTTCAATAAACGGGAATTCAGTTACATCACCTAAACGCAACGCTGCCATGCGCAAAATCACGCTCGCCAGTGAGCTGCGTAAAATTTCCGGCTCGGTAAATTCTGGTCTACCGTTAAAGTCTTGTTCTGAGTACAGACGCACGCAAGTGCCGTTAGAAACCCGACCACAGCGCCCTGCGCGCTGCTTTGCCGCCGCCTGGCTGATTTTTTCTATCTGTAACTGCTCAACCTTGGCGCGCGGGCTATAACGATTCATACGCGCCAAACCAGCATCAATCACGTACTTAATGCCAGGCACGGTGAGTGAGGTTTCAGCAACGTTGGTGGCCAACACAATGCGCCTGGTACTGTGGCTTTTAAAAATCTTCTGCTGATCTTCAATACTCAAACGCGCAAACAAAGGCAGCACTTCAATATGCTTCAACTTGGTGGAGCGCCCTTGGTATTTGCGTAAATGGTCTGCCACATCACGAATTTCACGCTCGCCGGGCAGAAACACCAAAATATCGCCATCGCCTAATCTGAGCAAATCATCTGCCGCATCTAAAATAGCTTCTTCTATCGCTTCTTCTTCGTCATCTTCTTCCAGCCAACGTGCTTCAGTTTTGGCTTTACGCGCAATACCAAAAATAGTGTCATCATCAGCATCAAACTGTGCGTTCTCAGCTTCAGCAATCTCCCGCGCCCGAAAACCCGCTGCGCCCAGTGGACGGTATCGAATTTCAACTGGGTAAGTACGGCCGGAAACCTCAATCACCGGTGCACCATTAAAATGCTGCGAAAACCGATTGGCATCAATCGTGGCTGAAGTCACGATAATTTTTAAATCCGGACGCTTGGGCAACAACTGCTTTAAATAACCTAACAAAAAATCAATGTTCAGGCTGCGCTCATGCGCCTCATCAATAATAATGGTGTCGTAAGCATTAAGAAATTTGTCGCCCTGCGTTTCGGCCAGCAAAATGCCGTCCGTCATCAACTTAATGTAACTGGATTCTGATAATTTATCGTTAAACCGTACTTTATAGCCCACCACCTCACCCAGCGGTGAATTCAACTCTTGCGCAATACGGGATGCCACAGAACGCGCCGCAATACGACGCGGTTGTGTATGCCCGATTAAACCAGAAACACCTCGACCGAGTTCCAGGCAAATTTTTGGTAACTGCGTGGTTTTACCCGAACCAGTTTCACCACACACAATCACCACCTGATTTTTGCTAATAGCAGCAGAAATTTCATCTTTTTTGCTACTGACAGGTAGCTCTAACGGGTATTCTGGTTTGGGTAAGTGTGTCAGGCGCGATTGATACTTAGCTTGTGACTTGCTTATTTTTTGTGCAATCTCACCCAGCAAACGTTGCGCTTTTTGTGCTGACTTGTCACCTGTTAGTGGCTGCAAGTCTTTCGCGTCTCGCGACTTTATCAAGTCCGCGACATCACGCCATTTCCGCCGCAGTGCATGGCGATCAGCCAGCATGCATGTTTTTAATGCGGTTTCTAATTGGGAATGGTTCAAAAGATTTGATGTAAATTTTAAAGGCAATAACTACAAGCCGTTGATATTGAATAGGTATTTGGTAGGAGATGGGGGGTTCGAACCCCCGACAAATGGATTAAGAGTCCACTGCTCTACCAACTGAGCTAATCTCCCGCAAGGGCTTGGATTATCAAGATAAAGTAGCTCAATGTCAAACAGAAAACCAAATAAATAGCACTTATGAATTCAGCTCACCGACGCTGTCAACACACTATTCATGACGTACACGCAAAAAACTTGCGAACCTTGGTTTTCCACTAGCCGTTTTGTCGCGGTAAGTATAGGAAACGAGGCTGCCAATTTTTGGCGGGGTTTCTCGTTGCACGTCACTCAAACCCGTACCAAGTTTAAAGCATATGCCTTCGGGGGTTTCTACAACCAGCGCACCAAGCTTGCCTGTATATTTTCCACGCCCTGGCGTATGCGCTACCACGGTGGCCTCAGCATCATTTTGCAACTTTAATTTAAGTAGCGCATCGCTTCGCCCTGTAACATATTGTGCATCGGCGCGATGTAACATGAGGCCTTCTCCACCAAGGGCTACAACTTGTTTAAGCCGTGCCTTCAGCGCGGCTTCATCTTTAACGCGAAATTGCGTCACAGCTTTCAGGTGTGGAATATTCGCCTGTTTAACAATTTCAACAATACGTTGTGCGCGTACTTGAAATATACCTGACGCGTTTGGTAACTCAAAAACAAGGTACGAAATGCCGCGCCACTCTTCATCGATGGGCACGTTTTTACGCACAGCGCCTGAAAGCGCCTCAAATTTGCCGCGCGCCAACCACAGCTCGCCATCGAGCGGCGTTGCAGGAAAACCTTGAGTAAACCACGCCGGGGCGGTGATAACGCGTCCAGAACGCGTGTGAAAAGTTTTGCCATCCCACACTGCGCGCACGCCATCAAATTTCTCACTCACTAAAAATTGCCGCACATCAATGCCACGCTGATAAACCTGTGCCAGCAATACCTCGGAC
>Ga0172380_10003587_pt1 | contig 21100 bp, 26 predicted proteins | sample Leawe162metaG_FD_119747 | JGI IMG/M metagenome (GOLD analysis project Ga0172380, IMG submission 119747) | Leachate microbial communities from a municipal landfill in Southern Ontario, Canada - Leachate well 162 metaG | ecosystem: Engineered > Solid waste > Landfill > Unclassified | place... | reverse complement strand
GGGCGGCGTCGGGATGCGGGAGGCACGCACGGCCTCGGGCGTGCTCAGGTGCGTGGGCGGCAGTCCGCGGGCCGCCTGTTCATCCAGCCAGGCCTGTGCGAGCGGGTCGAGCGGCATGGTGTCCCCCCGGGGTGCGTGCAGCGTGCGCCGTGACCGGGACGATACCCTCGACGTGTCCCCGCTGTCACCAGCCGGGTGTACGGACGTGTCCGAGCGGCGACCCGCCCGGGGCGACTAGCCTGCGGGGTCCTCCTCGGACTTCACGAGGCCCACCTCGTTGCCCGCGAGGTCGCGGAAGACGGCGTAGGTGACCATGCCCGGGATCACCGTCACGTCCTTGACGATCGACCCGCCTGCGGCCTTCACCTTCTGCAGGTAGTACATCGGATCGTCCACCTCGATATAGATGAGCACCTTCGCGCGGTCCTCGGCGGCATCGACCGCGCCGCCGATGCCGTCCTCGTCCTCCTGGGGAGTGACCATCCCGTAGTCGAGCTCGTTCGAGGAGTCGATGTTCCACTTGAAGGTGTCGCGGTAGAAGGCCTGGAGCGCCTTCTTGTCCTGGTCGGGCCCGGCGAGGATTTCGAAGTGGACGATGGGGTTCATGGAACCTCCTGGACAGACTGGACAAACTGGACAGACTGGACGGACTGGACGGACTGGACGGACTGGACGTGGATCACGCTGCGCGCGACCGGATCAGTCTAGCGCGGCCCATCGTGCACGCTGGGCCGCTCGCTCAGCTGTGATCGCACCACCGGCGTGCCGCGCTCACCACGCGACGACGTTTCGCGCGCCACTGACCAGGAAGACGCCGCCGAGCACGAGCAGGAACGCGGCGCACACCGCGAGCAAGCCCCGGTACGCGCCGTCACCCATCCACCGGGAGCCGGAGCCGACGAGGGCGGCGACGAGCGTGAGCCACAGGAGGTCGCTCAGGATGTGCCCCGCGAACACGGCGGCCGGCCCGGTCCATCCGATGCGGAGCGAGTCCACGGTCAACTTCGTGCCCACGGTCGCCCACCAGATCACCCAGTACGGGTTCGCCACGCTCACCGCGATGCCGAGGGGGGCGACCGCCCGGAACGCCGCGAACGAGGGGCCGGTGCGCGGGGCCTCGGCGCGTGGCTCGCCCGCGGACGCCCGGAGGCGCGAGGCGAGCGAGGCGGTGGGAATCGACCGCGCGGTGCCCCACGCCATCCACAGCAGCGCGAGCCCGCCGACGAGCGAGATCGCCGTGGTCACCGGGCCGTCGGCGCTGACGTACGCGGAGAGCCCCAGCGCGAGCAAGGCGATCGTCGTCGCCTCCGCGACGGCGTGTCCCGCGGTGGCGAAGGGGCCGGCCCACCAGCCGCGTCGTGCGCCCTCGCGCATCGCGAGGACGGTGAGCGGCCCGGGGCTGAGCGCGCCGCTCAGTCCCACGCCGAACGCCACCGCGCCGACCTGGAGCCATTCGAGCATAGCGAGAGCATAGGGCGGCGCGAGGGCGGGCGCTCCGGGGGCCCCGCGTGCGCTATCTTCTGCGAGACCCCCGCCCGGGTACGCGCGGCACACGACCAGAGGAGCACTGATGGACCTTCAACTCACCGGCAAGCGCGCGATCGTGACCGGGGGCAGCCGCGGCATCGGGAAGGCGTGCGCGCTGGAGCTGGCGCGCGAGGGCGTGGACGTGGTGATCGTCGCGCGGCACGCGGAGCCGCTGCGCGCCGCCGCCGAGGAGCTGAGCGCGGCCACCGGCCGCCGGGTGATCCCCCTCGTCTGCGACACGAGCAACGACGAATCGGTGCAGTCCGCGATGCGCGAGGCGATCGCTGCGCTCGGCGGCGTCGACATCCTGGTGAACTGCGCCGCCACGGCCAGCGGGCAGGCCGCGCCCGCGATGCTGGCGGACGTGAACGACGAGAACTTCTGGGCGGACATGAACGTGAAGGTGCTGGGCTACCTGCGCACCGCGCGCGAGGTGGCCCCGGCGATGGTGGCGCAGGGGTGGGGCCGGATCATCAACGTCAGCGGCCTCGGCGCGCGCAGCACGGGCGCCGTGCTCACCAGCATGCGCAACGTCTCCGTCGCGGCGCTGACGAAGAACCTCGCCGACGAGCTCGGGCCCCAGGGGATCAACGTGACCGTGGTGCACCCCGGCATCACGCGCACGGAGGCGACGCCCGGGGTGATCCGGTGGCGCGCGGAGACGACGGGGCGGAGCGAGGCCGAGGTGGAGCAGCAGATGGCCTCCGCGAACGTGGTGCGGCGGCTGATCGACGCGCAGGACATCGGCGTGATCGTGGCGTTCCTGGCGTCGCCGCGCTCCGTGGCGATCACGGGCGACGCGATCGCCGCCGGCGGTGGCACGCCCCGCGCCATCTACTACTAGCCCGGCTCGCTCCCACGCCCGGCGCCTCTGCCTGGCGACGTCCCCACGGCTCGCTCGACGGCGCCGCCAGGGCTAGCGCAGGCGCGCGTTCCGGAGGCGCAGGCTGTTCGTCATCACGCTGACGCTGGAGCAGGCCATGGCGGCGGCGGCGACGATCGGGTTGAGGAACCCGCGCGTGCCGAAGATCGGCGTGAGGATCGCCGGCACCTCGGCGCCGCCGAGGATCACGCCGAACAGCAGGTAGCCCGCCCCCGCCGCGATCGGGATCAGCGCGACGTTGTAGCCGAACGCCCAGCCAAGGTTCTGCCACATCGTGCGCATGGTGGCGCCACTGATCGCCATCGCCTGCGCGACGCCGCCGAGGTCGGCCCGCATCAGCGTGACGGGGGCGGTCTCCATCGCGACGTCGGTGCCGCCGCCGATGGCGATGCCGATGTCCGCGGCGGCGAGCGCCGGCGCGTCGTTGATGCCGTCCCCCACCATCGCCACCACGCGGCCCTGCCGCTGGAGGGCCTGGACGATCGCCGCCTTGCCCTCCGGCTTCACGTTCGCCTCGACCTGGGCGATGCCCACCTGCTTCGCCACGGCGCGCGCGGTCGCCTCGCCGTCACCGGTGAGCATCACAACCTGCACGCCCCGCACCTGCAGCGCCGCGACGCCGTCGCGCGCGGACGCGCGGATGCGGTCCGCGACGGCGATCATCCCGGCCACTGCGCCGTCCACGGCGACCAGCAGGGCGGTCTCACCCTCCCGGGCCGCGCGGTCCGCCTCGAAGGCCATGCGCGTCGCGCCCGGCGCCGCCAGGTCGATGCCCTGGCGCGCCATGAAGTCGGCATTGCCCGCGAGCAGGGCGCGTGTCGCCCCGTCCAGCGCGACCGAGGCCTCCACGCCGAGGCCCGGCAGGGCGCGGAAGGTCAGCGGCCAGTCCAGCGCCACGCCGCGGCGGGTGGCCTCGCGCTCCATGGCGGCGGCGTACGGGTGCTCGGACCCGCGCTCGGCGGAGGCGACCAGGCGCAGCAGCGTGGTCTCGTCCAGCCCCGGCCCGGGTCCGCCCGCCGCGACCGCGATGCGGGTGACCTCGGGCCGCCCCTCGGTGATCGTGCCGGTCTTGTCGAGCACCACGGTGTCGATGCGCCGCGCGCCCTCCAGCGCCTCGGCATCGCGGATGAGCACACCCGCGCGGGCGGCACGCCCCATGCCGACCATGATCGCGGTGGGCGTGGCGAGGCCGAGCGCGCAGGGGCACGCGATGATCAGGACGCTCACGGCGTTCAGGATCGCCAGCGTCCCCGCGGGCTCCGGCCCGAACGCGTACCACGCCACGAACGTGAGTGCGGCGATCGCGATCACGATGGGCACGAACACGGCCGAGATGCGGTCGGCAAGCGCCTGGATCGGCGCCTTCGAGCCCTGCGCCTCCTCCACCAGCCGGATGATGCGCGCGAGCGCGGAGTCCGCCCCGACCGCGGTGGCCCGGATCCGCAGCATGCCGTTGGTGTTCATGGTCGCGCCGAAGACGGAGTCGCCCGGGTGCTTCTCCACCGGCACGGACTCCCCGGTGAGCATCGACTCGTCGATCGCGGCCGCGCCCTCCGTCACCTCGCCGTCCACGGGGATGCTCTCGCTGGGCCGCACGAGGACGATGTCGCCCGCCTGCACCGCGCGCACCGGGATCTCGTACTCCTGGCCGTCCTCGATCACGCGCGCCGTCTGCGGACGGAGGGCGATCAGCGAGCGCACGGCGTCGGACGTCTGCCCCTTCGCGCGGGCCTCGAGCAGCCGCCCGAGGAGCACCAGCGCGATGATCGCGGTCGCGGTCTCGTAGACGACGGTGGTGTCGAACTGCGTGGCGTGCGCGAAGAGGCCGGGTGCGAAGGTCACGACCACCGAGTACAGGAAGGCCGCGGAGGTGCCGAGGGCGATCAGGGAGTTCATGTCCGTCGACCCATGGCGTCCCACGCGCCAGGCCCCCGCGTAGAACGGCGCGCCGGCCCAGACCTGCACGGGAAGCGCGAAGGCGAACAGCACCACGTTCACGTACGGTGAATGGCCGATGGTGTGCAGCCAGGACCAGCCCAGCAGCGCCGGCCCGAACTCGTGCAGGAGCATCCATCCCATCTCGCCGAACGCCACGACGAGCGCGAACGTGGTGCGCGTGGCCAGCGAGCGGAACTCGCGGCGGCGCTCTTCCTCCAGCGCGTCCCGCGCGACGTCCTCGTCCTCCCCGGCGTCCGGGAGGCGCATCGCGTACCCGGCGCGGTCCACGGCGGCGCGCAGCGCCTCCATGTCCACCCCGGGCGCGACCTCCACGCTGGCCTGCTCCGTCGCGAGGTTCACGGAGGCGCGCGCGACGCCGTCGACGCCGGAGAGCGCCCGCTCGACGCGGCGCACGCAGGAGGCGCAGGTCATGCCGCGCACATCGAAGCGCAGGTGCGCGAGCGCGGGCACGGTGGGCGTGGTGGGCGCGCTGTCCGCGGCGTGCGTGCCTGGAGTCTCGGTGGTCATAGTGGTGGCTCCCCCGCGTGCGCGCCGCTACTTGTTGGCGACGCGGTAGAGTTCGACGAGCTCGGCGAACACTTCCTCCGAGCGTCCGCCGTGGACGGCGTCCATGACGCAATGATGGAGGTGCCCCTCGAGCATCTTCGCCTCGAGCTTCTCGATCGCCCGGCGGATCGCGTACGTCTGCTTCAGCACGTCAACGCAGTAGGTGTCCTCGTCGATCATGCGGCGCACGCCGGCCAGGTGGCCCTCGATGTAGGACAGACGCTTCAGGACGTCCGACCGCGTCGCGTCGTCCATGGGATTACCCCTTGCGTACAGCCTGCGCGGCCTCGACCGGCTGTCCCCACGGCATGGTCACGGTCTGCACGTCGATCTCGTAGCCGTCGCCCACGCGGTCGCGCAGCCGCGCCTCCGCGTTCGGACCGACGAGGGTGTGGTGGCCGCAGCAGGAGTGGGGCTGCTGATCCGCCTGCGATCGGTCGAGCTGGAAGACCTCCGTGGTGCTGCCGCACGGGCAGGAGTAGGTCACGTCCGCGCCGGCCTCGGTGCGCTCAACCTTCAGGTACTGCGGCTTGAAGTGAGGGATCTGCCGCATGCCGTGCATCCCGGCAGCCGCGCCGGGCGCGTGGGCCATCGCGATCGGGGCTCCGGCCATCGGCATCCCCGGCGTCGCCATGTGCGCGGCCTGCGCGGCCGAGTCAGCCGGTACGGCCGGCGCCGCGGGCGCGTCTCCCAGCGGGTAGCCCTCGGCAGCCAGCGTCTCGGCGACACGGTCGAGGACGGCGCCGCTGGCGACCTCCACGGCGAAGGTCTTCGCCTCCGGGTCACCCGCAATGAACCGGGCGCCGTCCACGGTGGCGACCGCCTTGCTGATGGTCGCGATGCAGTGATCGCAGGTGATGTCCGGAGCGTACAGGGTGACTTGCGGCATGGCTCTGCTCCTCGAGGGTTCGGTGAAGCGTCCGGTGGTGACTGCGCACAGGATACCACGGACCCCTACCCGGGGGGTATGGGTCTACGCGAACGTCGCGCGAACGTCGCGCGGCCGCCGGGCGGGCGCGCTACGCTGTCGCCAGCATCGTCCACGAGCCCCCGCGACCGGCACCGAGGTGCGCCATGCCGTTTGCCTACGCCGCCTGGCACCCCACCGCCCCCGAGCCGCTCCCCACGATTGTCGCGCTGCACGGGCATGGGGCCGACGGGCAGGACCTCCTGGGGCTTGCGCCACTGCTCGCGGGGGGCCGCGTGATGATGCTGTGCCCGCAGGCGGAGTTCGCCCTCAGTCCCGGGATCTCCGCCTACACCTGGTTCCACCGCGACGCGGGCGGCCAGCGCACCATCGAGGAGTTCGAGCGCGTGGCCGCCGGCCTCCGCGCGTTCATCGAGGAGATGGTGCCGCGCTGCGGCGGGGATCCCGCGCGCACGGTGATCCTCGGCTTCTCGCAGGGGGGCACCCTCGCCTACCGCATCGGCCTCGCGGAGCCGGGGCGGTTCGCGGGCGTCGCCGCACTCTCGACGTACTTCCCGGACGATGTCGCGGGCGCGCTGCCCGGGACGCCCCTCGGCGAGGTGCCGCTGCTGGTGCAGCACGGCACCTTCGACCCGATGATCGCGGTGCAGCGCGCGCAGACCTCGCGCGACCTGCTCCGTGCGATCGGCGCGAGCCCGGAGTACCACGAGTACCCGATGCAGCACGAGATCGGCCGCGAGAGCATGGTGGACCTGAGCGAGTGGCTGGAGCGCGTCCTCGACCTGCCGTAGGGCGCGTTACCGGATCGCAGTCACCATCGACTCACCGGGCTGCTGGGTGCACGCCTCGCCGATCGCGCGCGTGATCGCCGCGAAGCGCGGGGCCAGCGCCTCCGCCTCGCCGCGCGCGATCAGCCGCCGTCCCACGAGCCGCGCGAGGTCGCCCGTGTGCACCGTCGCGCGCACCTCGCGGAACCCGGCCGCGCGGAGCGCGTCGGCGAGCCACGCGGTCTTCCAGCGCCGCAGGTCCACCACCAGCGATCGCCGCGCGAGCGGCGCGAGGCGCTCCAGCAGGGCGACGCCGAGCGCCGATTCCGCAGTCACCACCGTCTCGCCATACGCGCGGCGCATCGCCGCCGAGGCGACCAGCGCCTCCGCGTGCAACCGGGCCGCCTCGCCGTCCGGGGGGAGCACCATCACGTAGCGCCGCTCCAGCGGCGGCTCCTGCGTGCGAGTGGCGTAGGTGTAGAGCAGGCAGTCCACGCCCCCGACCAGCGTCACCGTCTCCAGCGCGGGCACCGGCAGGTCGGCGGCCTGGTACGACGCGCGCAGCACGCCGCCGGGCCGCAACACGCGCGCGACCTCCGCGAAGGCGCGCTCCGGCTCCAGCACCTCCTCCAGCGACGCCGCGGCCGTGACGAGGTCCATCGAACCGTCGGGCACGGGCAGCGACAGCCCGTCGCCCACCGCGAACCACGCGTTCCCGACGCCGAGGCGCGCGCCGTTCGCGCGGCACACCGCCGCCCGCACGGGAGACGCGTCGATGCCGATGACCTGCGCCTGCGGCAGCGCGGCGGCCAGCGGCAGCGACGGCCACCCGTCGCCGGGACCGAGATCGAGGATGCGCGTGCCGCCCGGCGGCAGCGCGGCCGCGAAGTCGGCTACGCGGGCGGCGTCGGCCCAGTGGGCCTCCCGGCGCGCGTCGTACGGGTCGTCCACGAAGGGGAGATTCCCCGCACGCTGCCGGGGCAGCCAGTCGTACAGCGCGCGCGCGGAGTCCACGACGTCCGGCGGCGCGAGCTGGCGCCAGCGCGCCTCGACCGCCGTCAGCGCGCTCACGCGCGGGGCGGGGAAGGCGGCGACGCCCCGGGGGGGGCGTACCGGCCCGCGGCCAGCATCGCGGCGATCGCGGTCGTGAGCGGCACCGCGGCGACGATGCCGATGCTGCCGACGACCGTGCGCACCACCTCGGACGCGAGGAACTCGCGGTTCAGCAGGGTGCCCACGCCCTCCGTCTGGCTCGCGAGGATGACGAGCAGCGGCATCGACGCGCCGGCGTACGCGAGGACGAGGGTGTTCACGATCGAGGCGATGTGATCGCGCCCGATGCGCATTCCGCGCTCGTAGAGCGCGCGTGCGTGGAGTGCGGGGTTCGCGTCGCGCAACTCGAAGACGGCGGAGGCCTGCGTCATCGTCACGTCGTCCAGGGCGCCGAGCGCACCGATGAGGATGCCGCTGAGGAGCAGCCCGCGAGCATCGATCGCCCCGCCGAACAGCACGAACACCGTGGACGCCTCGTCGTTGCCGACGAGCCCGGTGAGCTTCGCAGCGGCGATCGCAACCTGCGACAGCACGACGATGAGCGCGAGCGCGAGGGCGGTGCCACCGATCGCCGCGCCGCTCTTGCGATCGACGCCATGCGCCAGCACCAGCGTGGAGGCCATGATCCCAACGCCGCCCACCATCGAGATCGCGAGTGGGCTGTAACCGCTGAGGATCCCGGGGATGACGAAGCGCATCAGGATTAGGTACGTCGCCGCCAGCCCCAGCAGCGAGCGGATCCCGTACCATCGGCCCACGAACACCACGAGCGCGGCGAAGAGCGCGGTCACCAGCCAGAGCGGCCGCGCGCGCGTGTGATCCACGATGTAGTAGACGGGCCGGCCGTCCGCGCCCTGCGTGGACTGCACCAGCACCCCGTCGCCCGGCTGCGGCGGGACGAGGCTGACCTCGCCCGCGGTGGTGGTCTCCTCGATGGTGACCACGTGGCCCTCGACGGCGACCTCCAGCACGCGCGTCGTCTGCGTGCCGCGGTCGGAGGGCTGGGTGCGGGTGTCGACGACGCGCACCACCAACCCGTGCACGGTGGGCGTGTCCGCCTGCCTCGTGGCCGGCTGGAACGAGCGCGGCGCGATCCCGACGAGCACCACGAGGATCGCGAGCGTCACGGCGAACGCCGCGACCTCGCCCCGCAGCACGGAGAGACTGCTCCGGTCAGGCACGCACGAACACCGGCATGCCCACCTCGGCGAACTGGAAGACCGCCTCGGCGTCGCCCGTGCGGATGCAGCCGTTCGAGATCCGGCCGGTCGCCCCGTCCACGAGCTTGCCCTCGGCGTCCAGCAGGAAGGAATGGAAGCCGTTGGCCTTCTCGGGATCGAACCCGACCCACCACTGGATGTAGGTCTTGTACGGCGCGTCGTACGTCAGCGGCGCGATCTTGTTGTAGACGTGGAAGAGCCCGGTCTGCGTGGACTCGTAGACACCCGTGTCGATCTCCCGGCCGACGGCGACCGGGCCAATCTCCTTGACCACCGTCTTCCCGTCCATCAGTCGCACGACGTACTTCGTGACGTCGACCTCGATCCAGCGGCCCGTCTCGGGCGGCCGGGGCGGCGCGACGGCGCGAGGCGTAGCGGTGGGCGTGGGGGTGGCAGTGACGCTCGGGGGCGCGCTGGGCGCCGGCGTCGAGGTACGGACGGTGATCGCCTGCGGGGTGGCGGCCGCGCTCGGGCCGCCGCACGCGAGAAGCGCCGGGATGGCTGCCATCAGCGCGAGCGCAGCGAGTCCGCCGGGGATGAAGCGAGCGCGGCGCACTGTCCGCCACGAACGAAACGAGGCCAGCCAGCGGTACATCTGCCGAGTCCGTTCACGACCTGAGCCCCCGCCCCGATCGCGGCCCGCCAATCCCTGGCACGAGCCGAGACTGGACAAGCGCCTAGAACAGCGCCCCGGTGCGGATGACGCGCTCGATCACATAGACGACGAGCAGTGCCGCGCCGATCGCGAACCACTTCCAGTAGTACTTGCCGGGCTCCTGCAGCGGGTCCATGTACCTAGCGTAGCGCCGCCGCCACCTCATCGGCGAGCGCCAGGCTGGACGTCAGCCCGGGTGACTCGATGCCGCCGAGGTGGACGTAGCCGCGGTCGTGCCACACCAGGAAGTCGACCAGCCCCTCGCCCCGGCGCTGGATCTTGGGGCGGTAGCCCACCTGGCCCGGCGCGATCTGGTCGTCTCGCAGCCCGGGGAGGAGGCGCTGGCCGCCGCGCAGGAACCGCGCTCGCCACCCCGCGTCCTCCACGTTGCGGTAGTCGAGCAGCGCGTCCTCCGGGATCCATTCCGTCGAGGGCCCCAGGTGCACGCCGCCCTCCGTGTCGACGGTCAGGTGCAGGCCGAGGCCGCCCGCCTCGTGCTCCGGCAGCGGGTACACGGGACGGGAGATCAGCCGCGCCATCGCCGGGTCGACCACGTCGTAGTAGCGCCCCGCGTTCGCGCGCTGGCGCATCACCGGGACCACCACGCCCCCCGGGGCGCCCTCGACGGTGCCGCCGTCGAGGGGGTAGCCGAGCATCGCCGCGACCGCGTCCGCGCGCAGACCCGCGCTGTTCACCACCGCCGCCGCGCGCAGCGTGGACGCGCCCCCCTCGGCGTCCCGCAGCTCGAGCGCGAACCCGCCGGGCACGCGTGCCATCGCGGTGACCTCGTGCCGGTAGACGATGAGCGCGCCGTGCGCGATTGCCTCCGCTTCGTACGAGCGCACCAGCGCGTAGGCGTCGATCACCCCGGTGCTCGGCGACCACACCGCCTCCAGCGCCGGGACATGCGGCTCCAGCTCGCGGGCGCGCGCGCGTGATGCGCTCCACGCCCCGCACGCCGTTCGCCACCGCCTGCCGGTAGACGCCGTCGAGGCCGCCGCGCTCATCCTCGGACAGGGCGACGATGATCTTGCCGGTGCGCCGCGCGGGGACGCCGTGCGCCTCCGCCCACGCGTACAGGCGCGGGTTGCCCTCCCAGCACAGCCGGTGCTTCAGCGACCCGGTGGGGTAGTAGATCGACGCGTGCACCACGCCGCTGTTGTGCGATGAGGTTTCGCGCGCCATGTCCGGGTGGCGCTCCGCGACGAGCACGGAACGGCCGTCGCGGGCGAGGCGCTGCGCGATCGCGAGGCCCACGACCCCCGCGCCGATGACCACCACCTCAGCGGCGAGCGCGTCCGGCGCGGCTCCTCCTGGCGACGTCACGCGGGAGCCAGCTCCCCGTCGCCGATGACCACGACGTGGGAAGCCTCGGCGTCCTCGAGGTGCGCGCCGGGGGCGACCAGCGCGTCCGACAGGGTGACGTGGCGCAGCACCGCACCCGCCCCCACGACGACGTTCGGCCCGAGGCGGGCGTCGCGCACGTCGGCGTCCGGCGCGATCAGGCTCGGGCGCTCGCCCAGGAGCACGCCCTGCGTCGCGATCAGCGCCGGGAGCGTGCCCGCGTCCAGCCAGTCGCCCGCGAAGACGCTCCCGCCCATCGGACGCCCCTGCTCGTGCATCACGGAGAGCGTGCCGGACAGCTCCACCTCGCCGCGCGGGCTCACCAGCGGGTGCGCGCGCATCTCGGCGACCACGGCGGGCGCGATCATCCAGATCCCGACCAGCGCGAGGTTGGACCGCGGCTCCGCGGGCTTCTCCTCCAGGTGCAGCACGCGGTCGCCCTCCAGCACCACGATGCCCATCTCGCGCGGGCGGTCGGTCTCGTGCAGGACGAACCATGCGTCGTACCCGGAGGCCATGAACGCGTCGACGTGCGGCCGAAGGTCGCCGCGCAGGATCGTGTCGACCGCCGCGACGACCACGTGACGCCCCTCGAGCACATCGCCGGCGCTCGTCATCGCGTCGCCCGAGCCCTTCGGCTCGTGCTGGACGGCGACGCTGACGGTCACGCCCGGGGGCGCTGCGGCGATGGCGACCGGGCCGGTGCGGTCATCCGCTGGGCCGACGACCACCACGATCTCGCGCAGGCCCGCGGCCGCCAGCAGATCCATCGAGTACGCGATCAACGGGCGGTTGAGCAGGGGGATCAGCGACTTCGGCATCCCCTCCGACAGCGGGCGCAGCCGGGTGGCGCGGCCGCCGGTGAGGATCACGCCGAGGGGCGGTTGCGGCATGGCTGCTCCGATCCTCGATCCCGCACTCGCGGGCACGCTCCCGATCATGCTCGATCGGCGCGCTCTCCGGAAGGTGAGACGCGAGCGAGCCGCCCGCGCGCCACCTGCCCGCGGACCTACAATGGTGGGGTGCGGCCACACATCACACCCGCGGGCAGCCCCGCGGACGCCGTCCCCGTGGACATCACGCCCCGTGGCCCCTCGAGGGCCCCGACTCCGGTCGCCTTCCCGGCCGAGGTGGAGGAGCCCGCGAAGGAGACGGCGCGCCTTTGGCGGCTGGTGCTGATCGACGACGACGACCACTCGTACGAGTACGTGATCGAGATGCTGGGCGCGATCTTCGGGTACGGGCGCGAGAAGGCGTTCGCCCTCGCCCGCATCGTGGACACGCAGGGGCGCGTGACGCTGATGACCGGCGAGCGCGATGCCTGCGAGGCGAACCAGGCCCGTGTGCACGCCTACGGCGCCGATCCGCGCATCCCCCAGTGCCGCGGCTCCATGACCGCCATCGTCGAGGAGGCCGACACTCCGTTCGCCTGAGCGCGGCGCGCGCTCACGGGGCGCCCCCGACCTCGACCTCGCAGTCCGCGCCACCGGCGGCCCGGGGCGCCTGAGGCGCACGATCGACCGGACCGTGGTTCCGTGGTGTAGATTCACCACCGCGACGCCGAGGAGCACGGGAACCCCGCCCGTGCGGCGTGCGGGAGCCACCGATGTCCTTCGTCTACCCTCACCTCAACGTCATCGCCATCCTGGTCGCCGCCCTGTCGCAGTTCGCCCTCGGCTGGGTGTGGTACTCCCCGATGACCCCGATCGGGAAGCGGTGGGCCGTGGAGATGCAGACCGGCGACCAGCCGGGCCAGCCGGGCGCCGAGATGCTCCTCTTCCCGATCAGTTCGATCATGGCCGCATGGGCCGTCGCGATGGTCTTCGGGTGGTCGGGAGCACAGGGCTGGCTGGACGGGGTGCGCGTGGGGTGGGTGGTCGCCTTCGCCGTCACCGGGCAGGTGCTCTCGGCCGCCGTTGCCGGCCGTCCACGCTCGGTCATGCTGACGCTGATCCACGTCGGCTACGTGATCGTCGGCTACGCGATCATGGGCGCGATCATCGCCGCCTTCTCGACGATGTAGGCGGCGGCGATCCAGGTGGCCGCGACGCGCGCCCGGGCGAGGGCGAGGGCGAGGGCGAGGGCGAGGGCGAGGGCGTCACAATGGACTGCGCGGGCGCAGCCGGGCTCGGCGTGCGGCTGATCCCGGCGTGGCGGGCGGGCGCGCACGTCACGCTGATCGCCCCGGACGGGGGCGAAGGGAGTCCGGGATGACGAACCAGCGCAGCCGCATCCAGCTGACCGGGGAGGAGCAGCGCGCGCTCATCGCCTCGGCGCGCACGCTGCAGGTCGCCAGCCTCAGCCCCGGCGGGTGGCCGCACCTGGTGCCGATGTGGTTCGGCGTGGACGAGGAGGGCCTGATCGTCTTCACGACCTACGGCACCTCGCAGAAGGTGCGCAACCTCGAGCGCGACCCGCGGATCACCGTGCTCGTAGAGACGGGCGAGACGTACGACGAGCTGCGCGGCGTCTCCATCGAGGGGCGCGCGGAGATCGTGCGCAACCCGTGGGTGACGGCGCACACGGGGGCGCTGGTGTCGGCACAGCGGGCAGGCGCGCCGCGTCCGCCCCTGCCCGACCGCTCGCAGGCCCCGCGCGCCACGAAGCGCGTCACGATCCGCGTGCACCCGGAGCGCACGCGCTCGTGGGACCACCGCAAGATCGGCTAGGGCGTGACCCGGCAAGACACCGCCACGCGCTCGCTGGAGGACACCCTCCGCGCTGCGCTGCCCCCCGCGACCGTCGTCCTGCACAACGACGACGTGAACTCCATGGACCACGTGGTCATCGCGCTGCTGGACAGCGTCCCCGAGATCACGCCGGAACGGGCGGTCGAGGTGATGCTCACAGCCCACGAGCATGGCGAGGCGGACGTCATCGCCTGCCCGCTGGAGCGCGCGGAGCTCTACCGCGATCGCCTCGAACGGCACGGGCTGACGGCCACGATCCGCCGGTAACCACCGGGGGCGAGCACGCGCGCTGGCGGCGGCACGTCAGGCAGCTGCAAGGGCCACGGGGCGGACGGAGCCGTGATTGCACCGGGTGGACCCTTAAGAGTTCGCCCTACCGTCCGACGATACCCCTATGGAAGTCGGACCACCCCTCATCGATGTCCTCGGCCGCCTCCCGTGGTTCCGGGATCTCTCGCACGAGCACCGTGCGCAGATGCTGGAAGACGTGGGTGCGCGGCTGGTGGTGGACGCCTCGCGCGAGGAGTTCACCAAGATGCTGCTGCTCTGGGCGCGCGTCGCCCACGAGGATTCCAAGTGGTCGCGGCTCGAGCTGCTGCGCGACAGCGGGCTGCTGAACCCCCCGCGCGCCGCCTAGCCGCCTCGCCGGTCCCGTTCAACGATCCGCGCGCAGCGTCGGCAGGCCCAGCGCCGCCCGGCGCTCGTTCGCCGCGCGGAACACGATGTCCTCCGCCGACAGCGCACGGCTCAGCGTCGAAGTGCTGAGCCCCAGCACCGGCGCCGTCTCCGCGAGCCGCCACCCGTGCGTCTCCAGGACGTCGAAGAGCTCCGCGATCGCCGCCGGGTACCGGGGGTTGCGCGGCGACATCGCGAAGCGCCCGCTCGCCAGCGCCTCGCCGAGCGCCCCCGGCACGCCCGCGCCGGGGGCTAGCGGCGCGCGCAGTGCGAACGCGATCTCCAGCCGCAGGCGGCGCAACGCTCGCGCCCGGTTCTCGTGCTGCGAACGCGACTCGTTGGCCTCCCCGACCAGGGTCGTGGGGCGGTGCCTGAGCCGCACGGCGGAGTCGGTCTTGTTGCGCTTCTGGCCTCCGGGACCGCTCGCGCGGAAGCGATCGACCTCGCACTGCGCCAGCAGCACCGCGTCGTCCAGACCCAGATAGTCGCGCCAGTCGCCGGCCATCACATGGAGGCTACACGCTCACCCCGCCCGAGCGCCCGCGGGGGCGCCTGCCCGGCGCTATCCCGCGCGCGGGGGCGCCCGTATCCTGTGCCCCTGCCGCGATCCCGAATGGGGCGGAGGGAGTGACCGATGGCGGACAGGAAGATTCGAGCGCAGCTGGTCGGAGCCACCGGGTACGGCGGCCTCGGCATCCTCGAGCTGCTGCTCGGGCACCCGCACTTCGAGGTCTCCGCGCTGATCGCGCGCGACGACGCCGGGCGCCGCATCGACCACGTGTACCCACACCTCAGCGGCCGCTGCGAGATGGTGGTGCAGGCGCCGGATGACAGCGCGGTGGGGCGAGACTGCGACGTCGTGATCTTCGCGACCCCCGACCGCGTCTCCCAGCAGTACGCGAACGACCTGACCGCGCGCGGCGTCCGCTTCATCGACTACTCGGGCGACTTCCGCTTCACGTCCACGGAGGATTACGCCCGGTATGCCGAGCGACACCCCTCGATCAAGGAGTCGACGCACGAGGCCCCGGCGCTGCTGGGCCGGAACGCGTACGGGGTCTCCGAGCTGAACGCCGAGGCGATCGCCGCCGCACCCGTGGTCGGGAACCCGGGATGCTTCGCGATCGGGATCATCCTCGGGCTGGCGCCGCTCTACACGGACGGGCTGGTGCAGGACGGGCTGGTGGCCGTGGACGGGCTCACCGGCTCCTCCGGAGCGGGCAAGAAGCCGGCGCCCACCCAGCACTTCTCGCACCTCAACGACAACGTCATCCCGTACCGCGTCCTGAACCACCAGCACGTGGTGGAGGCGGAGATGGCGCTGGGCCGCATGGGCGCGGGCGGCGGCGCGACGGTGGACTTCATCCCGCACCTGCTGGGCACCACGCGCGGGATCCTGAACACCATGCACGTCACCCTGACGCGCGCCGTGACCCGCGACGCCTTGCTCCAGCGGTACGTCGAGTTCTTCGCCTCCAGCCCCTTCGTGCGGGTGCTGGACGAACCACCGACGTTGAAGGGTACGCTGGGGTCGAACTACATCGACGTGTCGGTCTTCACCGCTCCCGGGACGCGGCGCGCCGTGGTGATGTCCTCGATTGATAACCTGATGAAGGGCCAGAGCGGTTCGGCGATGCAGAACCTGAACATCATGTTCGGGCTGCCGCAGAACGCCGGGCTCGATCGGGGGCCGCTCTACCCGTAGGCGGCGGGTCCCCGATCCCGAACGCGGACGAGCAGCCCGCCCAGACCCCGTCCGGGCCGGGTACCGGAGGCGACATGGGATCGATCCACCCCGGGACCCGCGCCCTCCCACGTCTCCGCCACGCCGCGAGGAGCGCCGGTGCTGCTGCCGACGGCCGGTCCCTCGGCCAGCGTCGCACCCTCGGCGTGTCCCCGCGCGGCGCCGGGCCGGCGGGGGCGCCCTGCACCGAACGCACGCAGGTCAAATCGCGTTGAAAGAATCGGAAGCGCAAGAGTGCAGCGGCCCGGCGAGCCACCCCGCGGAGCCCACGGTGCTCGAGGACGCGATCGAGCGCGCGCGACACGGGGATGCGGATGCGTTCGGGTTGCTCTACGACCGCTTCCAGCCGGAGATCCTCCGCTACCTGGCTCACCGGACGGGTGACCCGGACACCGCGGAGGACCTGGCTCAGCAGGTGTTCCTGAAGGCGTGGCAGGCCATCCCGCGCTACGAAGCGCGCGGGGTTCCGTTCAAGGCCTGGCTCTACCGGATGGCGCACAACCAGATGGTGGACTACTTCCGCACCCGGCGGCCAACCGCCGACCTCGAGGGCATCGACCCGCCCGAGGAAGCGGAAGCGGAATCGCTGGTGCTGGCCCTGGAGATGAGCGCCGCGCTGGCGCAGGCGCTGAGTCGGCTCTCGGAGGATCACCGCCAGGTGCTGACGCTGCGATTCCTGATGGAGAAGTCGGCGCGCGAGATCGGGGAGATCATGGGGCGCAAGGAGGTCACCGTTCGTGGCCTCCAGATGCGGGCCCTGCAGGCGCTGCGGCGCGAGATCGAAGAGACGGGTGGGCTGCCGTGACGCACGGACGTGACCTCGCCATCATCATCGATCGCTGCCTGGACGAGCTGGTCGCGGGTCGCTGGACCGTGTCCGACTGCCTGGACCGCTACCCCGAGTACCGCGCCGCCCTGGAGCCCGTGCTGGGCGCCGCCGCCGCCATGCACGCGCTGCCGCGCCGCGCCGGGGCGGCGCCGGATCGCATCCGCCGCGCCGCGTTCATGGAGATGATCCGCGAGACGCCGCAGCAGCGGGCGCGCTGGTGGATGCCCCGGCTGACCCTCGCCGGGCTGCACGCCGCCGCGCTCTCGCGCTACGCCGCGGCCGCTGCGCCGATCTTCGCGGCGGCGGCGATCGGGGTCGTGCTGCTGGTCGGCCAGCCCGCCAGCTTCGCCGCCGCATCCACGCTCACCGTGTTCAGCGGCACCGCGGAGACGCAGGTGAACGGGACGTGGACGCCGGTGGGCGATGGCGCCTCGATCCGCCGTGGCGACCGCCTGCGCACCGCCGCGGACGGGCATGCCATGCTCACCTTCCCGGATGGGTCCACGGCGTCGCTGGCCCCCGGCACCGAGATCGCGATCGAGCAGCTGTCCGCCGGCCGGCCGCGCAACGTCCAGGTCCGCCAGTTCTCCGGCCGCCTGTGGAATGACGTCGTCACCAACGAGCACGCCGGCTCCCGCTACGAGATCCACACGCAGGATGCGCTGGTGCAGGTGCAGGGCACGGTCTTCGAGACCACGGTGGACGGGGCACAGATGCTCGTGAGCACCGCCGAGGGCGCCGTGGACGTGGTCCTGGGCAGGGAGCACGTGGACGTGCCGCGCGGGCAGAGCGTGCGGACCGAGGGACAGCGCCTGGCCGACCGTGGTCCGCTCCCCGGCGCCGGCACGCTGACCATCGACGCGCCGTTCGCGGCCGCGCTGCTCTCCGAGCGCGGCGAGGCGACGGGCGCCCAGCCGGATGGAGCGATGTTCCTCCAGATCCGCGGCGTCACCACCTCCAATCCCGGCGTCGGCCCGCAGCGCTTCGAGTTCCAGCGCCTTGACCCCGGGACCTACACGCTGACGCTGGAGCGCTTCGGCCAGGGCGGCGGCGACATCGTGCTCAACGTCGGCGGGACCGAGCACCGCGTGCCGCTGGACAACGCCGCGGGTGCGGCGCAGGTCCGCGTGCGCGTGGAGGTCGAGGACGGCAAGCGGCACGTGCAGCTCGTCGAGGACGCCCCTCGTGCGGTGCCGCCCGTGGTCAGTCCGCCGGTGCGCATCGTGGAGACAGAGCGCACGAAGAACGCCCCGGACATCGCGACGCAGCGCGCGGCGGCGGCCGCGGCCGCCGCCGCGAAGCGGTCGACCGGCACCGCGACCACCAGCCCCTCGACGACCGGTGCAGAGGCGTTCGCAGCGCGGCTCCGCCAGGCCCTGGCCAGTCAGAACGCCGCGGCGATCCGTACCGTCCTGCGCGAGACCGTGAGCGGTGCCGACTCCAACCTCGCCCAGGCGCAGCTGCGCGTGCTGGTGGCGCAGGTGAACGCCTCGGACGTCGCAAGGCAGGTGTCCGCCGCGCTCGCCACCGACGAGGCCCTCCGCACCCAGATCCTCGGCCGTGCGGCGACCGCGCTCCCCGCCGACCTGCTGGAGCGCCTGCGCCAGGCGCTCGGCGTCAGCGGCCCGCGCCCGCAGGCGGAGCCGTCCCCTGCGCGCACCCCGACGCCGACCGCCCGCCCCTCGGAGCGGGATGACGGCCGCAACCGCGGCGCCGTGCTGCCGAGCCCGGTGGACATCGATGGCATGCGGCTGGGCTTCGTGCGAGCAGGGATGCCGTAGCGCAGGGCCGGTTCACCCGCCACGCCCGGCGGGTGAACGGCGCTACGCCAGCGCCAGGCCGTCCGCCAGGAGGCGGCTGTGGAGCCGGATGATCATGCGGTGCCTCAGCTCCGGGACCTCCCGCCACGAGGCGGCGCGAACCTTCACCAGGATCTCGGCGTGCCCGTCCTGCACCGCGGTGTAGCGAAACGAGACCGGCGCATCCGTCGCGACCAGCGCCGTCGCCTCGGCGCAGAGGCGCGCGAGCTCGTCGAGGCAGGTGGTCTCCACCTCCGCCAGGTCCTGCTGCGTGGACACGCGCAGCACCAGGGTGGCGTCTGTCTCGGGCGTGGTGACGTCGAAGTTGGTCATTGTCGCCTGCGCGAGCACGGAGTTGGGGACGATCACCAAGTTGTGGTCGTGCGAGCGGAGGCGCGTCGCGCGCCACCCGATGTCCTCGATGATCCCGGAGGGGCCGCCCTGCACGGCGATCGCGTCCCCCACGCGGATCGACTGGTCCGAGAGCAGGTAGGACGAGGCGAAGACGTTCGCCAGCAGGGGCTGCAGCGCCAGCGCGACCGCGAGACCACCGAGCCCCAGCCCGGCGAGCAGCGGGCTGATCTGGATGTCGAACGTATCCAGCACGACGAGCCCGCCCACGAGCCCGATCGCCACGTTCAGCGCACGGCGCAGCAGCGGGAGCGAGCGCGCGTCCAGCGGCCGGCGGCCCCCCGCCGCGCGTTCCACGTACCACTGTGTGAGACGCGCCACGACCCGCTGCGCGCCGTAGACCACGACGGTGATCGTGGCGGCGAGCCACACTCGGTCGATCGTCGCGCGCTCACCGCGCAGGTACGACAGCGTGCTCACCGCGATGAAGAAGGCCTGCACGAGGACGAGCACGCCCAGCGGGCCGCGCAGCGCGCGCGCCACGGTCTCGCCCATCTCGCGGCCACCCGCGCCCGCTGTGCGGCGTACCGCCGCGCCGATGGCGAGTGGCAGCAGCCACGCCAGGATGATGGCCGCGCCGAAGATCGCGACCGCGGTCGCCGTCTCGACCCACTCGGCCGGGGTCAGCGGCATCAGCGCAGCCGGCGGCGCGAGTGGACCGGGTGGAGCGGGTAGCTCTGGCATCACGAGCAGCATGCTAGCCGATGGCGTCAGTGACCGCCCGCGCGGACGCGGGCCAGCGCCGCCGCGAAGTCCTCCGGCGTATCCACGTCCATGAAGGAAAGCCCCTCCGGGTCGGCGGCGCGCCACGCCTCGGGCTCCAGGCGCACCATGCCTAGGTCGGCCGCCACGGCCATGGGCGCGCGGTCGCCGGCGGCGATGTGCGCGCGCAGCGTCTCCAGCGCGTCGCGCGCGAACGCCGAGCACAGCGGCTGGGGCCGGTGGCCAGCGATCGGCAGCACCCAGCGCGCCCCGCCCCGCACGCGCTCCGCGAGCAGGCGCAGCAGCGCGGGCTGCAGGAACGGCATGTCGACGCCCACGACGATCGCCAACGGCGCATGCGCCGCCTCGAGCCCCGCGGCGATCCCCACGAGCGGCCCCTCGCCCTCCACGGGATCCTCCACGTCCACCACCGGGCACGGGGCGACCACCGGCGGGAGCGCCGCCCCGGGGGCGCGCACCACCACCACCTCCGTAGCCACCGCGGACAGCGCGCGCACGGTGCGCTGGAGCAGCGTCTCGCCGTCGAGCACCAGCGAGGCCTTGTCGCGCCCCATCCGGCGGGAGCGCCCGCCGGCGAGGACGATCCCCGTCACCTCCAGGCGGTCCGCGGGCTCCGTCATCGCTGCTCCCTGCCGCGGCGGCGCGGCGTCAACATCGGCGCTAGCATCGTATTCGATGCCTGACGTGCCTTCCCCGCCCCCGTCGAGTCCCGCGCCGCTGCTCTGGCGCGCCCTTGCCCTGCCGGAACCGCCGGACGCCGCCCCCGTGGTTGCGTTCGTGGGGGGTGGAGGGAAGACGTCGCTGCTCTACCGCCTCGGCCGCGAAGCCACCGCGCGCGGATGGCGTGTCGTGCTGTGCGGCACCGTGCGCTTCACCGGCGCGCCCCGCCCCTACGCCATGCCCGAAGTGGTATCCGACGACGACGCCCGCCTGCCCGATCGCGTCCGGGAGGCGTGGGCGCGCGGCGCCACCGTGGTAGTGGCGAGCGGCGTCGATCCCGGCCGCCCGGGCCGCCTAGTGGCGGTCGCGCCCGCCACCGTGGACGCGTTCGCCCGGCTGGACGGCGTCGCGGGGGTGTTCGTCGAGGCGGACGGGAGCCGCCAGCTGCCGCTCAAGGCGCCGGGCGATCACGAGCCGGTGATCCCGGTATCCGCGACCGGGGTGGTGGCGCTCGTGGGTGCCGACGCCCTCGACGCCCCCCTGGACGAGGCGCACGTCCACCGCCCGGAGCGCGTCCGCGCGATCTGCGACCGTCCCGCATGCGACGCCGATCTCATCGCGCGCGTGCTCACCAGTCCGCGCGGCGGACGGCAGTACGCCGGGGGCCGCGCGTTCGCCGTCGTCGTG
>Ga0172380_10003586_pt1 | contig 21104 bp, 19 predicted proteins | sample Leawe162metaG_FD_119747 | JGI IMG/M metagenome (GOLD analysis project Ga0172380, IMG submission 119747) | Leachate microbial communities from a municipal landfill in Southern Ontario, Canada - Leachate well 162 metaG | ecosystem: Engineered > Solid waste > Landfill > Unclassified | place... | reverse complement strand
GACCTGCCAACCATGATACTAGCAATCTACAAATTTGGAATCTGGACAGTTGGAATTGCAGGCTTATTCATGTTAGTTATAGGAGGCTTTACCTACATGGCTAGCGCAGGAAACACCTCAACAGCTAGCACGGCTAGAGAAATAATAGCAGACGCCTTACTGGGGATTGTAGTAGCACTGGGAGCCTATCTCATCCTCTATGTCATCAACCCAGACTTAACTGAAATGAAGATTGGTTTTACGACCGTGAACATTTCTGACGCAGAGGATGTTCAGGTTTCCGGTACGGTTTCCGGTACAACAGTTCTTCGCAACGGCTATAGAGTGGACAGTTCTTTTGCAGCTGCCTTAGATAAGATAAAATTAGCAGGCACGGACGCGGTGGTGACATCTGGGATGAGAACAGTGGCTGATCAGCAAGCTCAAATAAGATTGAATTGTGGAGGATTTCCTCCTACCAGAGCTTGTTCCCCCTCTACTTGTTTATTAAAAAATGGTGCGGCCAGCTGCCCGCACACTACTGGCAGAGCAGCAGATATTTGGGCACGGAATTCTAGCGGTGCACAGGCCATTATGAGAACACAATGTCTGGCTAACGTAGCAGCTTGCCGCAATAATACTTATCAAAAAAAGCTTATCACTGGGATGCGAGCAGAAGGCTTTTGTGTTTTATCTTCAGAGCCTTGGCACTTTGAAAAGCCGAAGATGTCCAGCAATTGTAGCTAGGGATTTTCATATGATAGGCAGACGATTTAAAAAGTTTCCTTTTTTGAATTCTCCGCCAGGACAAGGAGAAGAAAGAAACAGATCCAAAATAAAAAGGAAAGATCATTTTTCCAATAGGTTGTATCAAGCATTCCATGTAGGATAGTATAAAGAAAAAACCCAAACAAAGGTGCGGCAAAAGCGGCATTTTTTTTGTTTTTAAAAATGGCGCTAAATGTTTTAAAAATAAAAAATAAAAGCCAGAGGAAACCAGTTAGCCCCGCGAGGCCTGCTTGCAGCCAAAAGGCTAAAAAAATATTATGTGGCTGGGGAACAGCCCATTCTAAGTAAGGAGGAAAATAAGGCTGAGTATTAAGATAAGCTGCTTGAAAATTGCCGGCCCCAATGCCAACCAAGGGGTGCTGAGTGATTAGCAATAAGGAGGATTTCCAGATCATGATGCGAGAGGCAAAAGAGGACTGAGTAGACAACGATAAGGCAGCTGAAAGTTTTTGTGTCCCTATTTGAGAGGCAAAAAGTGCAAAGAAAAAAAGCAGCAAAACAATGAGCGCAAAAAACTGTTTTTTAATTGGCTGCAATACTAATCTAGTTAGCAAAAGGGATAATAATATTGCCATCCAGGCGCCGTAGGAATAGGTAAAATACAGGGAAATAGAAATAAGCAGTAACGTTAAAAGGTAGAAAAGTGTTTGTTTCGAAAGTTTATTTTGAGAGTACTGCTTACAGAAAAAGAAAAGTCCGAAAAAGATACCAGGCGCAAGATACAAGGCAAGATAATTAGGTGAAGAATAAAAAGCAGTCAGGCGCTCATCGTAAGTAAGTAGGTTAAATAATTTATAAAAAATAGCAACTAATCCAACCGCGACAGTGGAAAAATAAATACTCTTAAAAACAGCTTCAAGGCTGGTGGAGGAATCGATCATGAGATAAAGCGCAAAGGAGAAAAAAAATGGAACCAAAAACCAACCTTTTAAAATACCAAAACCAACAGTGAAATTTCCATTAAAAAGAACAGAAAAGACAATCCCAGTAATGATTAAAAATAAGCTTAAAAGAAAGGACTTCGGAAATTGAGCTATTTTTTTAAAAATAACTGATCTTTTTTTAATAAAAACGTAAGCGCTTGATAGCAAGGCTAAAATTTCAAAAACATTAGAGGGAAAAATGAAAATATTCACTTTAACTAAATAAAGCGGTGCGCAAAAAATAACCAGTAAAAGAAAGTTTTTCAGTAGCTTATTTTTTTTCATATTTTTTTATCCCAACACTCAGTGCAATAATAAGGCAGATGAGAGAAAGGATATGCACGGAATAAAGCGGTGTTTCAACTAAGGAGTGAATAGCAAAAATAGTTACGCTGGAAACCCCTGCAATAAAAAAGGGATTAGTGCGAGCGGCGCTCCAAAAGTAAGCAAAAGTGAACAGAAGAATTGCTACCAAAATCAGCATTGCCAGCAGTCCTAACTCGGCAGCAATATCAAGATAGAGGTTATGCGCATAAATCGGTTGTCGATAAGCAGCTTTTGGGTCGACAGCTAATGAGTACATTCCAATGCCCACACCAAGCGGATGATTTTTAATAATCAAAATGGCTTGCTGCCAATTGGAAAGCCTGCCGATATTGGAGCCTTCGGTTACATCAAAGGAGGAACTGAATCTGCTAGCTACCGGACTATGTGGAGCGATTGTAAAAAATAAAATTAGCGTTATAATAGCTAGCATTATTTTTTGCATGGTTGCTCTTGAGACAAGCGGCAATACAGCCAGTGAGCCAGTAATAAGAGCGATATAACCACCTCGAGTAAATGTGCAAATGTCCCCAATTATCAACAGCAGTGTTGTAAAGAAAAACCAATGCGAATGTTTTTTGGAATCACTCCAGAGCACGATAGACCAAGGAATGAGCAGGCCGAAATAATAGGAAAGCATATGGGGGTCGGGAAAAATAGCGATTGCTCGCATATAGGTTATGCCATTGGCATTGACCAGCCAACTGGGATAGGCAAGTACAGCCTTGGAAAAAGAATTGCCAAGAAAAAAAGGAGAGATGCTGTTTGCCAAAAAACCATAAACAGCGTCTATACCAAAAATAAATTGAGCGGTAAATTGAAATATAGCCAATAAGGCGAGTATCGCTCCACTGCTAATTAGCGCTGTTATTATGCTTCTTCTTCGGTCGGGCGTAATCAGCACGGAAGAGGCAATAAGATAAATTGGAAGAATGGAAAATAAAAAAGCTAATTTTCGTAGCGACCAATCAAGGTTGGATGAAAAAACAAGTGAGACAGTCGCAATAAAAAGGAAGGCAGCAAATAGAAAAGTTAGGGTATTTTTCTTGGGGATACTCGCTTTATTTTTAAGTAGGGTGAAAAGCCAAATCAAAAATAATACTGGAATAAAAACTCTTACTATCGCCAAATCTACGCCTGCTTTTGGATTAAGCGCAAATTGAAAAGGCAGTAATATGCAAAAAAGCACCAAAAGATAATAGACGCTGTTGTCTCCACTTCGGAAATTAAGGTTTTTGATTTTATTTAAAAACATGACTAATAAATAAGGAAAATTAATGTTGCCCTTTAAGGAGCAGCATTAGTTTTCTTAATACTCTCAATATGTTTAGGGAAAGTAGCCCAAAATGTTTTTTAAAATAATAATCTTGGGAGGCGTAATAATATTTTTTCTGCTGATTTAAGCTGGAGGAGCTTTGCCCGCTTAAATGAAGGACCTTAAGAGTTGGCAAAATAGAGACACTCAGGGATTCCTCTTTGACTCGTTTGCAAAGATCAACATCCTCAAAGTACATAAAAAAATTTTCATCAAAACCATTAATTTTTTTAAAAAGCTCACTGTTGATGGCTAAAGCAGCACCGCTTATCCAATCGGGTGCAGTTGCAAGGTTATTTTTCCACAATTTTTTGCTGCGAATAAAGCCTAAATTATTGAGGATGACTTCGGATAGATTTATTTTATAGCCAGCACTCCAAGGCTGTACTGCTCCAGCGGTGTTTATAAGTTGCGGGGAAACTATTCCCACGGAAGAATCATTAAAGGCTGCAACTAAATCAGTAAAGTTGCCGGACAGTATTTCAGTATCAGGGTTTAAAAAGAAAAGAATTTTTCCTTGGGAAATTTTGGCTCCTCTATTACAAGCCTTGGCAAAGCCCTCGTTGATGGGATTGTTTATTATCTGAAGATTTTCAAGCGGCAAAGTGCTAGTCAGGGGCTCAGCATCATTATTAACAATGATTATTTCATGAGAAATGACTGATAAATATTTTTGTAAAGATTCAATACATCGGCCAAGATGGCGCTCGCTCTTGTAGTTAAGAATGATAATAGAAATATCCATAAGTTTAAAAACGTTTTTATCGCGGTAATCTTCCAAAATCAACATAAGCTCTTCGCACTTCACGAGCAGTGTCATCATGCAGGATATGTATTTTATAAAAATTTTTAATTTTTCTGAGCAGGACATGAACAAAAAACCATAATTTCAGCTGCCGGGATGCATGGGTTTGAAAAAAGATAAGAGCAGACAATACTAGCCAATAATTTTTAGAAGCATTGCTGGAGCTTTGTTCAAAATGGTGGATACGTGCTGAAGGATCAATCAGTAAATCAAAGCCGGCTTTTTTAGTGCGCAGCGAAAAATCAGCATCCTCATAATACAAAAAGAAGCGCTCATTAAAAAGACCTATTTTTTTGAAAACTTCTTTTTTGATGAGCATGGCACAACCGCTCAAATATTCCGAAGAAAATGGCAGCTTGGTGGCGAGTTCAGTTAGATGAATGGTTTTCATTTTGCTCCATTGAATTTTTCCGCCAGCAAACCAAACCTGTTTTTTGTCGCCAGAGAGGATTGTTGGGCTGATTATTCCAGCTGCGGGATTGTTATTGGCAGTTGCCATTAAAAGAGAAAGTGTGTTTCTCTCAATGGTGGCGTCATTATTGAGCAAAAAAATATAATCCGCAAACTTTTCGAGTGCGTAGCGAATGCCGACATTATTTCCTTTTGAAAACCCCACATTCTCAGAGTTTTTAATGAAATGTGAGCGCGAAAAATTAAGCTTTGCTTGTTCGAAGGATCCATCTTTAGAGTTGTTATCTACCAATACAATCTCAAAATTAGGATAATCTGAAGTAAAGACTGAAGTGAGACAATCATTAAGGGTGGCCTTCCCATTGAAATTCAAAACAATGACAAAAATTTTTGGAAAATTAGAATCCATCATAACAATTTGTTCGAGTTTATTGATTGTAAGAAATGCCGTGACTACTTGTTGCTCACGATACTGCGTAGTTCTTTTATTGTAATAGTTTTAGTGAGCCAAAGCAATAAAATATAAACAAGCGAGCTTGTTATTAAAAGAATAGAAAAGCCATGCGCTCGAAAAAGAAAAAGAAACAAAGTCATAAATAATCCGGAAAAAACAATGCGTGGTAAATGTGGCACCGAGGGAGTATAGCCGGTGTATTTGATCGTGAGAATTAGGCCTACGGCAGCGACCAAAAATTCCGTAATGGTTGAGATGATTGCAGATGCAGTATAAGAATAAGTTGGAATGAAAAGGATGTTGGCGGAAACATTGAAGATCGCACATCCAACCAACATCCAAAGCATCTTCTTTTGATTATTGCTTGCAATCAAAATATTATTGAAAAGCCCACCAAAAAAGATGAAAGCTAGGGCAAAAATGAGGATACGCAGGGTGTTGGCCGCTCCCACAAAGGCAGCTCCACCGATCAGGCGAATGACACCCTCAGAAAGAAAGAGCGTCCCGATAACAAGTGGGACAATAATAATAAAAAAGACTTTTAAGGTTTCATTGGCCAGATGTGCAAAATGTTTTTTGTCTGAAAAAATATGACGTGAAAACATTGGGAACATGAGTCCGATAATCATAGCCGGGAAAAAGGAAAGATTCTCAATGACCTTGTAGGCGGCATTGTAGAGTCCAACTTCCGCATTTGTCTTAAGAATGGAAAGCAGGATGGTGTCTATTTTAAAGTAAATGAAAATGACGATAGCTGAAACACCCAGCGGTGCTGACTCTTTGAGGAATTTTTTCCAATAAGTAAAATCAAATTGCAATTTAAGAGGTATATATTTTTGTACCATCAATAAGACCGCTGCAAAATTAAATATCATAGCAGCCAGGATAGATAGGATGATAGTGATGAATCCCAAATCGTTGCGGACGGCAAAGACAATGATTCCAATTTGAATTAGCTTCCCGATGACTTCAGCCGTAGCAACTTTATCCATGGCAAGGTTCTTTTGAAAAACACCGTTGAGAACCATGTAGGTGGAAGAAAAAACAAAGGAAGCGGCTGCAATTAAAATTCCAATTTTTACATCCTGCGAGTAAGGCAGGAAAAAGACTAGAATTGGTGTCATCAAAAAAACAGCAACAGAAGAGGCGAGGCGTAAGGCAAACGCATTGCCGAGAATCTTTTCCTCATCAGCGCCTTGCCGCGAAATGTCTCTGGCAGTGATCGCATATAGTCCTAAGTCTGCTACGGAGCCAAAAAAAGCAAAGAAAGCTAGCACGGTAGAATAATCACCAAAACCTTCCTTGCCAAGATAACGCGTAATAAAACCAATTCCAGCTAAAGCCAAAACAGTTGAAAGTATCTTTGTGATTACATTAAAAACCACATTGTAAGCAATTTTTCGTGCGATTGCCATGCGCTTGGAAATATTAAAAAAGACTAGTCAATCAAACCGGCAGGCTTGATGACTATTTTTCGCTCCTCTCCCTCACCTACACTTTCAGTGGATACATCCGAATTCTTAGAGAGTTCAAGGTGCACGATTCTGCGTTCATAGGTTGTCATTGGCTCCATAAAAATGCTGCGCCCCTGAGTGAGTGCTTCTTGGGCGGCCTGGCGTGCTTGTTCGATGATAGTTTGATTTTTTTGTTGTCGATACTTATTGATATCTAAAGTAAAGCGAATTTTTTCTGGAATATGTTTTCTAACAATCAATCTTGCTAAATGCTGCAAAGCTTGAAGATTAACACCATGCTGCCCAATCAGAAAGTTTGAATCAACATCTGTAGTGATATCGCAAGTAACACTATCAACTTCTCCAGAATCAGTAATCGTGACTTCACCGGCAAAGCCCATTTTGGTAATTAATTCCTCGATAGTTTTTTTGATAATAGTCTTTGTCTTTTCATCCATATAATTATGTATATATAAAAATATTATTATCTAGCGAAGCGAGTGAAATGACTTGCCAGCGGGCAAGCATTTCCGAGCGAGCGACGATACCAAAAGGTTTAATACTTCGAGACTCTCCTCGTTAGCCCAAGGGGTCCAGGGCTTGCCATGAGGTATTAATACTCTTCTATAGTCTGGGAAAAAATGAACAAACTTCTATTTTTCTGACTTTCTTTCAATCAAAATTTGCTGTATCAACATGAATAGCGTCCCAGCCAACCAGTAAAGAGAAAGTCCTGCGGGAAATTTAATACCAATAAAAAGTGTTAAGAATGGTCCGAGATACAGCATCTGCTTGCTCATCATTTGTGCCATGTCAGGCTGACCAGCAGCATCTTTTTTGGGAGCAGCAGGCTGATTGGCCATCAACATTTTGGTTTGGAAATACTGCGCGATAGCAGCCAAAGCTGCAATAATGATGCTTGGCTTGGTCAAATCAACCAAAAAGATGAACATCTGGTTTATTTTTCCTGGATCAGTTACGAAAGAGTAGAGTTGAGCAGGATCAGCGACCAAGCCATTATCTGAGATGTTGATCAGAACCCTGTAAATTGCAATCAAGAAAATCAACTGAACAACCAACGGCATGCAGCCAGAAAATGGATTGGTTTTGTGTTCCTTGTAGAGCTCCATTAATTGTTTGGTTTGTTGCTCTTTGTTCCCCTTTGTTCTTTCCTGTAATTCCTTGATTTTTGGCTGTAGCTCCTGAAGCTTCTTTTGAGATTCAATTTGTTTTTTGTAAAGAGGAATCAGAATTGTCCGCAGAAGAATAGTAATCAGAATGATGGCAATACCGAAATCTTTTCCGGGAACTAGATTGTAAAAGAGGATGAGGATGTTATAAAGTGGTTGATAGATGATTGTATGAAAGAGAGCTAGCATTTTGTTTTATATGAGTAAGTTAGCTTTTGATAAAACCTTTTTTAACTCAGTGGTAATCTTTGCGATCTCAATGTTTTGACTGCTTGTCTTGATGAGTACTATGATGTCAAAACCAGGCTTGAGTTGCCCTAGGCATTCACTGCAGGCTTTCCGCAAAACTCTGCGAGTTCTATTGCGCACAACAGCTTTTTTTGAATAATTCTTTCCAACTGGAAACCCAATTCTTGATTCTAAAAGTGAATTCTTCGCGTATTTAACAGAAAGACCATCATATCCAGCATATGCTCCCTTGGAAAATACTTGGGCGAAATCTTCGCGTTTTTTCAATCTGTTTTTGATTGGGAGCATTTATATTGGCTAGGTTAGCACACTGCTGTGTGATTTTTTAGACTGAAAGTTTTTTGCGACCATTTTGTCTGCGTCTTTTGATCACGGCTACACCATTTGAGGTGCTCATGCGGCTCAAAAATCCATGACGGCTTTTTCGCTTACCTTTTTTTGGCTGATATGTTCGTTTCATAATATTCTTTTAGTTAAGTTATTAATATGAAAGATTCGTTTTCCTGCGGCGCTGCTGAGAATAAAAAATATTGCTAGTTCTTAATCGGTCAGGACTCTAGGGAATACTATAAACAAGTGTATCAGGATGCGAGGAAAAGTCAACTCAATTGTTTGGCAAAAAAGGCTTAGCAGCGGTTCATTTTTCAATAATTGGATTTTTTGCGGCTAGGTTTATTTGAAAAAATGATTGAAAAGAGGGGATAAGAGGGGATATTCTAGATTTACGGGACCAAAAAGGTTGAAAAATTGAAAAAAAATAGCTAAGGAGAAGGAAAAAAGAGACTTATGCACTTATCCACATGTTATTAACAATTGCCAATCAGATTTACTAGCGATAGACCCGCGAGCGTGATATAATTTTTTGTGCACTATTAACAAGGTAAAATTGTATGAACAATGCAGAACTTTGGCAAGCCGCGCTTGGAGAAATAGAGCTTTCTATTTCAAAAGCAAACTTCAGCACGTGGTTCAAAAATACAACAATCCTTTCTAACGAAAATAGCAAGGTCATTATTGGTGTGCCAAATGGTTTTGCAAAAGAATGGTTGGAAAATAAATACAATACTTATATTTTCAGAGCGCTGAGAAATTTTCAGGATGATATCAAAGAAATTAGCTGCGTTATCTATAGTAACGAACAAGCTCCTGCTAGTGAGATGAAAAAAATGGATTCAGCCATCTCTGTTTCTGAGCAGCAGCTAGTGCAAGAACTGAATCAGGGCAATAACTTTGTTAAACGTCCTACTCAGTATATACAGCCTCAACAGGCCGCTACAGCTTACGAGAACAACATTAACGCGCGTTATACTTTTGAAAACTTTATCATAGGTGAGAACAACGAATTGGCTCGTGCAGCTTGCTATGCTGTTTCTCAGAATTTAGGTAAAATCTACAACCCATTGTTTATCTATGGCGGCGTGGGACTTGGAAAAACGCATCTTTTGCAATCAATCGGCAATGAAGTCTTGGCTAATGATCCATCGCGCAGAATCAAGTACATCACTTCGGAGCGCTTTGCTAATGAGCTTATTGATTCTATCCGCAATCAAACCGTGAATGATTTCAAATCTGCTTATCAGGCGATTGACCTGCTTATCATTGATGATGTGCAATTTTTGGCTGGAAAAGAAAAGACGCAAAATGAATTTTTTCATATCTTTAACGCGCTGTATCAGATCAACAAACAGATCGTGATCAGTTCTGATCGCCCTCCAAAAGCTATTGCAACCCTGGAGGATCGTTTGCGCTCACGTTTTGAAGGTGGAATGATTGCTGACATTGGAAAACCTGATATTGAAACGCGAATTGCGATTCTAAAGACCAAATCTGCGGAAAATAATTTTTACATGGATGAAGAAGCCATTCGCTTTATTGCTGAGAATGTGAAAAATAATATTCGCGAACTGGAAGGAGCATTGAACCGAATCATTGCTGCCTGTGAATTCAACAAAAAACTGCCGACTTTGAAATTTGTGCAGCAAGCTCTTTCTGAAATAATTTCCAGTGGAAAAAAGAAAGGTGTCCAGCCGCAAAATGTCATTGAGGCAATCTCTCAATACTATAATATTTCAACCAAGGAATTGATTGAAAAAGGACGCAAAAAGGAAATTGCCTATGCTAGGCATATTGCCATGTATTTGATGCGTAGCGAGCTTAGTGTCTCATATCCAAGTATTGGTGCTCAGTTCGGAGGACGTGACCACACAACAGCTTTACATGCCTATGAAAAGATCAACAAGGAGATGGAAACAGACGAAAAGGTGCGCGAAGACATCGCAATCCTCAGGGAGCGCATCTACGCAGTTTAGGCTGTGCATAAAGTGTGCATAAGTGCATATCTTTCCAAAAAACACCTACAGTAAAGCAAAATTGGATTATTGACCGCATTTAAATATATTAAGAAATACCTATATGAAACTAACCTGTACTCAAGAAAATTTCAAAAAAGCCATCTATAGCACCGAAAGAGTTGTTGGAAAGCAGATTACTTTGCCAATTCTGGAAAATATCCTTTTAGAAACAGATGGTGGAATGCTTAAAATATCTGCTACCAATCTTGAGATAGGAGTTTTTCTTAAAATAGGAGCCAAAATTGAAGAAGAAGGAAAAATTACCGTGCCGGCGCGCTTGCTGAGCAACTTTGTCAACAACTTGCCCTCGGTTAGCACAGTTTCCCTAAGCGTGGTTGATCAGACCCTTCATATTGAAAGTGGCTCATCTAAGGCTCAAATTAAAGGATTGCAAGCGACAGACTTTCCGATAATTCCAGAAATGGAAGGAGAATTTTTGTTTTCTTTGCCAGCTCAAGAAATGAAAGACGCTATCCCGCGCTTGATGGTTTGTGTTTCGCTCGACAGCACTCGTCCTGAACTTACCGGACTAAATGTAGTGTTGGATAAGTTGGAGGTGCGTCTGGCAGCTACGGACAGTTTTCGCTTGGCTGAGGCGGTAGTGACATTGATAAAGGACAATGCACAAGCTTATGATCTTTTTATGGAAAAAACCACTTCAATCATTGTGCCACTTAATACGATTTCCGAAGTGTTTCGAGTAATCAGTCCAGAAACGCAAAATATCAAAATTGGAATTGAAGAAAGTCAGATATTTTTTCAAATTGACAATGTGCGCATTGTTTCTCGTCTTATCAATGGGAAATATCCTCCATATCAGCAAATCATTCCTGAGACTTTCACCACTCGCGTGCTATTGTCTAAAGAAGACACTTTGCGCAGCGTAAAGATTGCTGGAATTTTCACTCATAGCAAGGCTGGTGAAGTAAAATTCACAGTCAACGCTGCCAACAAAGAGGTCTATGTTCAATCAAAGGCTGAAGAGGTGGGAGAAAACAAGACAATCTTAAACGCTGAAATTGAAGGTCCCGACCAAGAGGCACTTTTCAATCCTCGCTATATGGCTGATGGCCTGCAAGCAGTTTCAACTCCAAATTTGGTTCTTTTGATGAACAGCGGTTCATCTCCAGCTGTGCTTCGCATGGTGCAAGGAGAAAAGAAAGAGGAGATGCTGAACTACACCTATATAATTATGCCAATCAAAAATTAGCATTTATCCGGTTGTGAAATTCGAAAAAGCATACAATCGTAATTACTGGGCAACATTAAAACAGATATAAGACATTTTTAAATAAGAAAAATCGTAATTCGGCCAAAGGCCATTCGAATTTCTACGACCGGATGAAAACATTAGGATCTTTTATAAATAAAAAAACATTAACAAAAAATATTACTGTTGATCAGCAAACTATCTTTTATATTTTTCAGCGCATTATCAAGGAAGAATATGGCAGACAAGGAGCAGAAAACATCACACCACTATATTTCAGAGAAAAAAAGATTTTCATCAGGGTTTCAGGACAAACGTGGACAGGTGAAATATTGCTAAGAAGAGCTCTAATCGTGGCCATGGTTAACAAGGAGCTCGGCGGCGAAGAAGTTATTGACTTGGCAATGATGCAGTAGCGCAAGAAACAAACATCAAAATACAATAACCAATTTGCCTTGCTTGAGGCTTGAAATTTGAGATTTGTTTGGTTATTGTTTCTTGTATCTTGGTTATCTGCCATCACTCTTGCCAAATGCGAACTTGTATGCTACAAATACTTAAGTAATAGTAATTAAATCAACGATTCATTCTGATATAATTCGTTCATTCGGATATAATTTGGATATAATTCGTGTAAAAAATTCGTATATGCCAATCAAAAAATCAGCCAAAAAATACATGCGAGTTACTGATCGCAAAACGATCAAGAACAAAATCGTTAAAGGAACCTTCCGAAACGCTATCAAAGACACCAAGGAAAATATTGCAGCTGGAAAAGTTGCTGAAGCTCAAGAATTGCTAAAGAAAGCTATCAAAGCTCTCGACAAAGCAGCTCAAAAAGGTGTAATCAAGAAAAACACTGCAGCTCGAAAGAAATCAAGATTGAACGCTGCTGTCAAGAAGATTGCTCTCAAAAAATAGCTTAAGAAAATCGTATTTTTGCTTTAAAACCGCCATTTTTGGCGGTTTTTTTGTAAAGATAGATAGGTGTAAAAAGAGTATACTTTAGGTGTAAGTATACTAGTCTTGACAATAGGTGTAAAAAGAGTATACTTTAGGTGTAAGTATACTAATCAAAAAATATGTTATATAAACTTGAAAAACCAGATTTATCTAAAATAAAACAAGAGGAAATAGCTAAGATATTCAATGCTGAAAATAAAGCGGAAATTTCTGATTTTATTAAAAAAACATCAGATTCTGAATACCTATATTGGGATAAAATACTTTTTAAAGAGCCTTCACCAAAAAATATATCGAAAGAAGAATTGTGGTTTTTTATTAAATTTATACGTGATTCGCAAAGTATTAAGACAATAATAAAAGACAAAAACGGAAAAGTTTTTTCATGGTCAAAACTTGCATATTTTGAAGAGTTTTTTCATGATTTAGATATGAATACTGGAGGCGAACTATTTGTTGAAAAATCCGGAATTAATAAGGGAAATAAACAAAAATTAATTACTAGAGGTATAATGGAAGAAGCAATAGCTTCTTCACAACTAGAGGGTGCTGCAACAACAAGGCAGGCGGCAAAAAAAATGCTTAGAGAGGGGAGGCTGCCCAAGAATGAATCAGAACAGATGATTGTTAACAGTTATCTGACAATGACACTAATAGAAGATGAATATAAGGATAAGGAGATGAGTATGGCCTTGTTGAAGGAACTTCATCATCTAATTACCAAAAATACGCTAGATTCGGAAAACGAAGAGCCTAGATTAAGAAAAAAAGGTGACCCCATTTGTGTTTCAGATGATGTTAGTGGTTTCGTGTATCATGAGGGGCCAGACATGGAAATTGTTGAAAAAGAATTGGATAAATTAATACGATTTGCTAATGATGAAACAGGCGAGTCCTTTATTCATCCAATTATAAAAGCGATAATGCTTCATTTTTGGATTGGATATCTGCATCCATTTACAGACGGAAATGGAAGACTTGCTCGTTTGTTGTTTTACTGGTATTTAATGAAAAAGGGATATTGGGCTTTTGCTTATTTGCCAATCTCTAAAGTGATAAAGCGTTCTCCAAAGCAGTATATTATGGCATATGTGCACAGTGAACAGGATGATAATGATTTAACATATTTTATTGATTACAATATTAAAAAAATAAAATTGGCAGTCAATGAATTTTTAGAGTATTTAGAAAAACAATCAAAAGAAAATTCAAAAATGAAAAGAACATGTGAAGAAAAATACAATTTGAGCATTAGGCAAGTCCAATTGCTACAATATTTGCATGGAGATAAGGAGCAGCGAACCTCGCTGGTTGCCCACATGAATGTTAATCAGGTGACAAAAAAAACTTCTAGTAAGGATCTTAAAGATTTGGTTAATAAGGAATTTCTTACTCGCGTTAAAAAAGGAAGAAGTGTCTATTATTATGGAACTGATAAAATCAAGGAGTTGTTTTAGGATGGAACACTGCAGCTCGAAAGAAATCAAGATTGAACGCTGCAGTCAAGAAAATTGCCCTCAAAAAATAAAGTGCGTTAGCACTTTGGTTTCTGCACTCGCTCGGAAATGAAAATTAATTTTCATTTCACTCACTACGTTTGAAAATAGTCAACCTGAATATCCAAAAATCCCACTTGAGTGGGATTTTTTTGTATATATTTCGTCACAACGTTACTTGTATCAGAAGTTTTTTCGAAACGTAGTGAAGAAAAAATTTGGGTGGAGAAAATTTACCTTCCTTATTATTTTAAAAGTGTAAATTTTCGCAACCTGATACAAGTTGTTAGGCGAGGCTTTAGCCCCTGAGTTTTGTTTGTTACTTAAAATTTTGGAGTGAGCCCTTGAGTGTTCAAGGGCTCACCATTATTAATCTTGGAGAAACATTTGTTGATATCTTCCATTGTTCACGGTAATTCGCTTAAGGCCAATTGGATTGGAAAAATATATCTGCGGTGCTTTACCACTGGGTTTGATGATTTCTTGCTCAAACCTCTTAATGCAAACAATTTTTCCATTTCTACCTGGTGAATGAATATACTCATCTTCAGAAACCATTACACCAACATGGTCGGGATATGTACCACCTCGATTACTGAAAAACACCAGGTCGCCCACACTACGAAATTGTTCGTGAACCAGAATGCCAAAAGAATCGAAAAATTCACTTGCGTGCCTTGGAATGTTGTGGGGATATTTTGCCTCTTTGAGCAAGAAATTAACAAACCCCGAACAATCAAAGCCATCAGTGTTGAATCCATTCAATTGGCCGCCGTAATTTACCGCTGGGAAGTTAAGGTACGATAATGCCAGTGAAACAAATGTTTCTTTCTGCATATTTAGCCTCCTTGTATTGTATTCTCCAAAATTTTAAGTAACAAACAAAATTTCGCCTAACTCCTATTATCTGTACTAGTGCAATACGCGGCTCATCTTGGCCAAAAAAATTGTAAAAACTTGTAATCAGAAAGGCTTATGATTACATTATATCAAATAAGTTAAAAAGAAACCACAACTAATTAACCAATCAACCTCCTCCAGCCCCTCCTCATCTGAGGAGGGGCTGGAATATGGAAGAAAACATTATAGCGAAACTATAAAAGTATCCAGAGCCAGAATGGGGTCTACTTTGCCGGTTTTAGCATTAAAATCTATTTCAGCTAGGTCGCGGAGCATCTGTTTGGTTTTTTCTTCGGAAAGATTTCTGATTTGTGAAAGTGATTTTTGCACCACATATGGATGAATCCCTGAGGCTTGTGCTATTTGCGGTGCATTGGTCATGCCTTGCCAATAAAAGTCTCCAATTTTGAGCAGAGTGCGGATTTGATAGGTGTACATGGAGAGCACATAGAAAACATCCTCACCTTTGGCAATTTGTTCGTGAAAAAGTGCCAAGGCTCTGGATTTGTTGCCAGAAGAAAGCGCTTCAATCGTTTCAAACATCGTTGAATCCACTTTCGATTTTACCAACAATATGATGTCTTTATCCGTAATTTCACTGTCGATCCTGTAGTTTACAAGCTTGTTGATTTCATTACTGAGAACATAAAGGTCGCTGCCGGTTGCAGCTAGTAGCATACTCAGCGCAATTTTGGAAAAAGTTGCTTGCGGTGATAGGTTTTTGGCATAATCAATCGCCCAATTGGCAAGAGAAATCCCTTCAAGCGCCGTAAACTCCTGTTTTTTGGCTGACTTGAAAAGAAATTTATAAAGCGCACCATTCTTCTTGGGAGAACCAGCTTCGAAAAAGATGATGACTGTGTCGGCGTCTTTTTCTAGCGTGGTGTCTGCCTTTAAAATTGCCAAGATATCCTTTTGTTGCTCGGGTGAGCCTTTGGTCATGCTATTTTTGATGATCACGAGTTTTTTGTTGGAGAAAAGTCCTTGCGCTGCAAAGATATCCTTCAGCGGGCGAAGTGAGGATGCTTCGCCATAATCAAGAACACTCAGGTCGGTGCCTGAGTCGTTCTTTTGCAAATAATTGTTTTTAAGGTCATTGAGTTTTTCCAAACAGCGGAAAGAATCAGTACCATATAAAAATATAATCATATTTTTAAAAATCTCAAATCTCAATGTCAAATTTCAAATAAAATCCTAAATCTAAAACCATAAATTAACTTTAAAATATCTTTTGAACTTTTGTCATTGAGTCATTTATTTGTCATTGAGATTTTGACATTTGGATTTTTATGCAGCTGGTGTCCAGCGTAGTGCCTGACCTGGATCAATGATGTCAACCCAGATTTGTCCCGGCACGAATTTGATTTCTTGTCCTTGTTCATCAGTGAAGGTCAGTTTGCTGTCGATCTTGCTTTTATCTTTTCTCCAAGAGCCTTTGATTTGTTGTCCGTTCATATAGAAAAAGGCAGTGCCTGAATCTGCCTGATCGAACCAAGGATCACCGATTTGAACGTTAACGTATTGTTCTCCGACTTTGATAGGTGCAGCATCAGCAATCATGACCACAACATTTTTTGGAGCAATTTTTTCTTTGTTGTTTCGGTCAGTATCAACAGCTGCCCCCCATGTTCTGATGTATGAATTGGTTGTTTTGTCGTAATCGTATTCAGCGTCAAATGGTTTAGCATAAGCCACGCGTAAATTTCCACCAGTTGGACGTTGATCAAGAGCTGCTTCGGCTTGATGAGGGTAACCAAGGAATTTGTTGCTGTCCAATCGATATCCAAAAGCTTTGGCGCCTTCCAGCAGGCTGGCAAATTTTGCATAACCAGTATCGACTCCTCGCATGTTTCCTTCAGCTTCTTTGCGGAAGCAATATTTTCCAGAAGATTTTCCGGCATCATCATTGCAATTCATGTCATCAATAATTCCACTGTTAAGAACATTTTTAAACTCTTCAATATCAGCTCGTCCCCAATGAACATAGATAGAATCAAGACTTTTGGCAAGATGCACAAAATCATGACGAGCGCTTCGCAATGAGCCAACTTCCTCTGGATAAGAACAACCATACACACCCATCAAACGAGTAATGCTGCCATAAACTGCTGACATTTCAAAAACCATGTCGGCTTGAGAAAGTCCTGCCAAAGGTCGAGCTGCCACATCGGCAGGTTGCATAACTGCAAAGGTGCGATTATTCCAACCCGTGCAAGCGCTGCCGGTTATTGGGCTGACATCGCCTGAATTGGCTGGGGTGGTGGATTCTGGCAATGTTCCGTTAATTTGAATTTGTTTTACCGTCACTTTTTTACTATTGGTGAAATAAAACACTCCTCCAACAAGTATCGCACTTATAAGTACGATAATGCCGACCTGTTTTCTGTTCATTTATTTTTTTATTATTAAATTAAAACTGGCAGGTTGGACAGTGAAAAGTGCTTCGCTGCTCAACAATATTCTTCATGATTATTGTATCACATTTTGCGCATTTTTTGCCAGCTTTTCCATATACCTTCAAATGGTGCTGAAAACTGCCTTTTTCTCCTTTGGCATCGCGATAATCACTGATGGAAGTTCCGCGCAGCTTGATGGCCTTGGTTAATATTTTTAAAATTGATTTGTAGAGTGATTTAATTTCATCTTTATTAAGGTCGATGATTTTTCTGAGCGGGTTTATTTTGGCTTCGTAGGGAATTTCTGAGGCGTAGATGTTGCCGATGCCAGAAATCAATGCTTGATCCATCAAGATGCTTTTAATATTCTTATTTTTCTTTTTCAAAATTATGTTGGTGAAATTTTGCAAAGTGAAGTTTTTGTCAAAAGGATCCATGCCCTTGCTTTGGGTGAGTCCTGTTATTTTTTCAGGCGTGAGCAGGTCAAGCGTCGCAAACTTGCGTATGTCATGAAATTCCAAGCTATTATTTTTCTTTAAATAAAAAATATGATGCAGGTGCTTAGTCTTGACGTTTGACTTTTGACGTTTGACTTCTGACTGTAGTATCAATTTTCCAGTCATTTTCAAATGAGCGACAATGATTTTATCATGTTCCAATTCTATGACAATATTTTTCCCTAATCTTTTGATGTGTTTGATTTTTTCTCCCGAAATCTTTTTTTTGAATCCTTTTGTCTTGATGGCTTTTTCAAAATCAGACCAAAAACCGATGATGGTATCACCGGTTATGATTTGTAAGTCATTCACGACAGTTTGAACTTCAGGCAATTCAGGCATAGGAACAGGATTTAGGAATTAGGTTGTAGGATAGTAGTAGAATTCAAAACGGGATAATAGCAGAACAGTATGAGCTAATTCCTAACTCCTAAGTCCTACCATCCTGTTCTAAATCTCTCCCCAGTTGTCTCCAGTTTTCACATCCACAACCAGCGGAACGCGCAGGGGATGAACATTTTCCATCACCTCTTTGAGTTTCTTGGCAGCAAATTCAGCTTTTTCATTTTTGACCTCCAAAATGATTTCATCATGTATCTGCAAAATCATTTGGATGTCATCGTCAGCGGCAAATGCTCTGTGCGTTCCAATCATCGCCAGCTTCATGATGTCAGCTGCCAATCCTTGAATGGGCATGTTGATCGCCATGCGCTCAGCGCCAGCGGCAACTTGAAAATTCGGTGAGTTTATTTCATGCAGATTCCTGCGCCGGCCAAGCAATGTTTCCACATATCCATTAGTGCGTGCAAATTCCCGAGTTTCTTTCATATATGAGGCCACGCCGGAGAAATTTTCCATATAGGCATTGATGAATTTCTGGGCGTCTTCGCGGGAAATTCCTGCGGATTGCGAAAAACCAAAAGAACTCATACCATAAATAATACCGAAATTGAGGGCTTTGGCGCTGGAACGCATCTTTTCTGTGACCTGTGAAATGGTGACCTTATTGATTTCAGCGGCAGTGATTCGATGAATGTCGTCTCCGCGATGAAAGGCCTCAATAAGTTTTTTGTCATTGCTGACATGAGCCACGCAGCGCAAATCTATTTGGGAATAATCGGCGCTGACCAACTTGTAACCCTCTTTAGCGACAAAAGCTGTGCGCAGCAGTTGTCCCAACTCTGTTTTGATTGGAATGTTTTGCAAATTTGGCTCTGTGGACGAAAGTCGCCCAGTGGCGGTCACGGCCTGATTGAAGGTAGTATGAATGCGAGAATTTTGATCAACCAATTTAGGAATTGCATCTAAATAAGTGGTTTTCAATTTGAACAGCTCGCGGTATTCCTCTATTTTTTCAATAATTTTGTGTGAAGAGCGCAGTTTTGTGAGTTCCGCTGAAGCAGTGGAGAGTCCTTTTTTGGTTTTTTTGATATCGGCAGTTGGAAGGTTCATGGTGACAAAAAGAATTTCAGAAAGTTGCGATGGGGAATTGATATTAAAATCCTTGCCAGCCATTTCATAGATCGATTTCTCTAGGTTTTTCAGGGTGCTAGTGATCTTTTCAGAAATGCCTTTGAAAATAATGGTGTTTAATTCCACGCCAGTAAGTTCCATGGCAGCGAGAATTTCCACCAACGGCATTTCCATTTCAGCAAAAATTGTCTGCACTGTTCCATCCGTGAGAGCTGCTTTTTTCTGCTCGTCGGCAATTTCCAGAATTCTTTTTTCCAAGGCTAGTTTCAATTTCAGTGCGTAGTCAGCTTTTTGACAAATAATATTCATCGCCAGTTGTTCATCCTCCGGATTGGCCACCAGGGAAAGCTGTCCTTTGGATTTTTTTTCAAAAACAATTTCTTCGCCCAGCTCTGAGAAAATTATTTTTTCAAAATCAAGTTTTTCTCCTGGGTTGATGACATAGGCTGCCAACATCGAATCAAAAGAAAGTCCTTGCAACACGATGGAGGAGTGAGCTAGTTGCTTGTAGATCGTTTTCAAATCCCAACCGATTTTTTTGACAGCTGAATTTTCCAGAATTGTTTTCAGGCCAGCAGGCAAGCTGTTTGAGGCAGGAAAAAAGGTGGCGCGGCCGGTTTTCCAGGAAATTGCGATGCCACTCAATTTTCCTTCGCTCGTTTCAGTGGCAAGGGAAAGTTCTTGTTCGCCAGCAAATTCCAAAATCAATTCAGCTTCGTTTTCTTTGGTTGCAATGGTGTATTTAAAATCTTTCACCCCAGTACTTTCTGTGCCATTTGTAATTTGTAAATTTGTATCTGATTCGTAATTTGTAGAATTAGGCAGTCGCTTAATAAGACTAAAGAAATTTAACTCAGAAAAAAGTTTCACGATTGTTTCGCGATCAAAATCCTTAAGCACTGCTTTTTCCAATTCAAGCGCAACTGGCGCATCCAGTGCGATGGTGGCCAAATCTTTACTGAGATAAGCTTGCGCTTTGTCTCGCACCAACTTGTCTTTGACAGCGCCTTTGATTTCTTCAATATTTTCGTACACTCCGTCCAGGGTTGAATATTTTTGTAGCAGTGTCACGGCTGTTTTTTCTCCAATACCTTTCACGCCAGGAATGTTGTCAGAAGGATCTCCGCGCAGCGCTTTGTAATCAATGATCTGATCAGGGTTGAGGCCATAGCGCGCAAAAACTTTTTCACTATCATACATGATTGAATCAGAGAGTCCTCTGCGCATCGTGTAGACGCTGGTGGTGTCATTCACGAGCTGCAGCGTATCCATATCACCAGTGACGATGATTGTTTTAATGCGCTCCTGAGCTTTTCCACCAGAGGCGGATCCGCCTATGGCGGAGATTTGTGTAGCAATGGTGCCGATCACGTCGTCAGCTTCGAAACCTGCTTTTTCATAAATCGGAATATTGAAAGCTGTGACGACTTCTTTGACGCGTGGGATTTGAGCATACAATTCGTCGTCGCCCTTCACGCGAGTCGCCTTGTACTGCTCAAATTTTTCGTGGCGAAAAGTCTTGCCAGCCAAATCGAAAGAAGCCACCACATAGTCAGGTTTAAACTCGGCAATCACGCTGAGCAGGGTGGAGGCAAAGCCATACACCGCATTGACCAGCTCGCCCTTTTTGGTCGTAAATGGCGGCAGCGCATGATAGGCGCGATGAATGATGGCGTTACCATCGATAAGAATGAGTTTTTTTGATTTATTTTCTTCGGACATAAGATGAAATATTTGAATAATTTGATGTTTTTAGCGGTATTTTAAGTATACCGCGCCAGTGAAATAATACAAATATCGAAGGCTCTATACTAAACAGTGTGGTGGATAACAATAGAAGTGGTAGAATTTAAGCGCTTAAACGTAAATTCACACCACTCCTATGAAAAAAGATATCAAAGAACTGCTCGGTTTGCAACATCTAT